>Ga0172371_10010039_pt1 | contig 12886 bp, 10 predicted proteins | sample Lak12m_FD_114543 | JGI IMG/M metagenome (GOLD analysis project Ga0172371, IMG submission 114543) | Freshwater microbial communities from Kabuno Bay, South-Kivu, Congo - kab_022012_12m | ecosystem: Environmental > Aquatic > Freshwater > Lake | place: Democratic Republic of the Congo: South-Kivu... | reverse complement strand
GATGCGGACGGCGAGGCTTTCCTTGCGGGTCACGTTGAGCTCGATCCAACTGCCGCGCTCGGGGATGATGCGGCAACTGTGCAGGCGGCGCTCCCCGCCCTCCATTTCCACCACGAAGTCGACGCCGGGACTGCGGTGCAACTGGCTCACCACGACCCGCTCCGCCCCGTTGATGATGAACTCGCCGCCGCCCAACATGATGGGCAGGTCCCCCAGGTGCACCTCTTCCTCGACCGGCTGCTCCTTGGTGAGGCGAAGGATGACCTTCATCGGCCGCCCGTAGGTCAGGCGCAGTTGCCGGCACTCGTCCGGCTCGTAACGGGGTTTTCCGAGTTCGTAGCGGATGTACTCCAGGCGGAGCGACTTGTCGTAGCTCTCGATGGGGAAGATCTCGCGCAGCACGCCCTCCAGACCCTGATCTTTCCGATCCTGCCACGGGAGGGCCTGCTGAAGAAACGCTGCGTAACTGCGGGTCTGGATCTCGGTCAGGTCAGGCGTCAAGTAGGGGCAGCGTTTGCTGCCGAAGTGACGGACTTCCTTGGGCTCAAGACGCCGTTGCGCTGAGGTAGCCATGCGGAATCACCCTCGTGCTCGAGGTCGGAGAAAGACAGAACGGGGGCTCGGGCGGGGGGCCTTCGGCGCGAACGAAGACTCCCCAGCCCAAGACCCGTCCATGAAGGAATGGGATTGGTTGTCGTAAAGCAGTTTCTGCCCGCGCAATACACTCTTTCCCTTCGATGAGGGCGACTGTGTGCGGAACCGCGGTCCTGCGGACCGGCTTTACTTGATGGAGACTTTCGCGCCGGCGGCTTCCAGCGTTGCCTTGAGCTTCTCGGCATCCTCTTTGGAAATGCCCTCCTTGACCTTGGAGGGGTGCTTCTCGACCAGCTCCTTGGCCTCCTTCAGGCCCAGGGCGGTGGCGGCTCGCACCTCCTTGATGACGGCGATCTTCTTCGCGTCGTCGTAACCTTCCAGGACGACGTCGAACTCGGTTTTCTCGGCCTTGACTTCGGCGGCCTCCCCGCCTGCCGGCGCGGCGGCCATCATCACGGCCCCTCCGGCCGCGGCCTTGATGCCGTGGACCTCTTCGAGGTAATCGCTCAATTCCTTGGCCTGCTTCAAAGTCAATTGGACGATCTTCTCGCCCAAATCCTTCGCTGCGGGAGACCATTCACGGACTGCTTGGTCGGTTGCCATCGCGAAACTCTTCCTTTCTCTCAGACTTCTTCAGCTCTCAGCCATCGGCTTTCAGCAATCAGCTTTCAGCCTTCAGACGGACCGACGATCGCCGATGGCCGGTCGACAATGGGGTTATGGTTCCTTCAATTTGCGCTTCACACTATGCACTCTGCACTCGCCGTTTGCAGCCCGTCCGACCCGAGCCTCAAGCCGGCCCCGGGGCGGCCTCCTCCTTGTTTTCTTCCTTCTTCTCTTCTTCCTCGCCCAATTGCGAGATCTGGCTGGCCAGGGCGCCGCCGGCCGACGTGAGCTGGCTCGCCAGGGTCGCCGCCGGGCCGAGGATCTGGCCCACCAGCAGGCTCAACTGCTCCGTGCGACTCGGCCACTTGCTGACCTGCTCGACCTGGGCGGCGCTGATCCGCTCCCCGTCCATGACGCCGCCGCAGGCGGCGAACGGAGCGAACTTCGGATCCCGGGCCAGCTTGGTAATCTCTTTGGCCAGGCTGACGATGTCCTCGCTCCCCCAGCACACCGCCGCCGAGCCGGCCACCCCGGCGAAGGCCGGGGCGAGCGGGGTCCCCGCCGTCGCCCTCTCGGCAAGGCTGTTCTTGACCACCACGACCTTGATATTCCGGGCCCGCAACTCCTTGCGGAGCCGGTTGTCGGTCGTGGCGTCCATGCCCACCAGGTTGACCACCAGCGCGTCGCCGACGCCGCGGAGCTGCTCCCGCAGGTGGTCGGTCAACAGGTTTTTCACATACTTGCTCATGCCGCTCTCCTACGCCGCAACCCGGACGCTGGGGCTCATCGTGGCGCTTATCGCGATTCCCTTGACGTATTGTCCGCGAACCGTGGCCGGCTTCAGGCCCAGCACGTAGTTGATGAACGTTTGCACGTTCTCGGCGAGTTTCTTCTCGTCGAAGCTGAGCTTGCCGACCACGGCGTGGATATTTCCGCCTGCGTCGGTGCGGAATTCCACCTTGCCGGCCTTGTACTCGCGGATCGTCTTGGCGACGTCCGGCGTGACGGTGCCGGCCCTCGGCGAGGGCATCAAGCCGCGGGGACCGAGAATCTTGCCCAACGGGCCGACCACGCCCATCATGTCGGGCGCGGCGATGCAGACGTCGAAATCCGTCCAGCCGCCCTTGATCTTCTCGGCCAGCTCCGGACCGCCCACTTCGTCGGCCCCGGCCTGCTGGGCCTCGTCGACCTTGTCGCCCTTGGCGAACACGATCACCCGGAGGTTCTTTCCGATGCCGTTGGGCAGGACGATCGAGCCGCGGACCAGTTGATCGGCCTGCTTCGGATCGACCCCCAGGCGGATCGCGATCTCGACGCTCTGATCGAACGTCGTCGTGTTGAACGACTTCAACAGCGTCACCGCCTGCGCCACCGGCAAGGGCGTCTTCCCCGCCACCTTCTCGGCCAGGGCTTTCATGCGTTTGGATTGTTTCGCCATAACACCATCAGCTTCTTTCAATTTGCAATTTGATATTTGCAATTTGCAATTTGATATTTCCCTCAGTCCACCACGTCCAATCCCATGCTCCGCGCGGTGCCTTCGATCATCCGCCGCGCGTGCTCGAGGTCGCGGCCGTTGAGATCGGCGGTCTTTCGCTTGACGATCTCGTCGATTTGGGTCCGGGTCACCTTGCCCACCTTCTCCTTGGGAGCCACGCCGGACCCCTTGGCAATGCCCGCCGCCTGCTTCAGGAGGTCCACGGCCGCGGGGCTCTTCGTCTCCAGCTCGAAGCTGCGGTCGTTGTACACGCGGACCACCACGGGCACGCGGAGGCCCAAGTGCTCGCGGGTCCGATCGTTGAACTGCTGTACGAACTGTCCGAGGTTGATCCCGAACTTACCCAACGACGTGCCCACGGGCGGGGCCGGGGTGGCCTGCCCGCCGGGGACGTGAAACTTCACGGTTCCTACAAGTTGCTTCGCCATGTCTACTATCAGCCTTCCGGGAGGGGACTTCACGCAAAGGCGCGAAGGCGCAAAGGGTAATAGAAGCGATTCTTCTCTTTGCGCCTTAGCGCCTTTGCGTGAGCCCTTATTCTCCTGCCTAAACCGCTTCGATCTGCCAGTATTCGATGTCCACCGGCGTGCTCCGGCCGAAGATGTTGATCAGCACCGTCACGCGCCCGTTCGTCTCGTCGATGTTCGCCACTTCGCCTTCGAAGTTCTCGAAAGTCCCCTCTTTGATCTTCACGTGGTCCCCGACGCGGAAGTTGATCTTCAGTTTCGGGGCCTCGTCGGTCTTCTCTTCCTGCTTGGCGCGGATGGCCGCCACCTCGCGGGCCAGCATCGGCGTGGGATGGCCGGCCGCCCCGGTGAAATCCCCGATCCCCGGCGTTTCCCGGACCAAGAACCACGTGTCCTCGTTGATCTCCATCTGGACCACGAGATACCCGGGGTACAGTTTCCGCTTGAATACTCTGCGCTTCCCGGCCTTGAACTCGGTAACCTTCTCCGTGGGGATGATGATGTCGCCGAAAAACGAGTCCAATCCCGCGATCCCAATCCTCCGCCGCAGCCCCTCGCGAATCGACTCCTCTCGGTTGCTCTGCACCTTGAGAATGTACCAGTCCATCTTCTCCGACTTGGGGGCCTCGACGGCCGGCAGCGGAGCGGCTGACTCCTGGGGCGGGGCCTCGACCATGGGCTCGACGGGCGGGATCTCCGCGGCTGCGACCCCCGGTGCCTCGGGCGGGATCTCGGGCACCGCCGCCGGGGGCACCTCAATCGCCTCATCCTCTGGGGCCCCTACGCCTGCCTCGGCCGGCGTCTCCGCGACTGCTTCGGCTGCTCCTGCCGGCGCGTCTTCGGCCGGCTTCTCTTCAGGGGCCGCTATCACGGCCTCAAGCGACGGCGGGGGTGACGGCTCGACCGGGACCGACTCTTCCGTCGCGCCCGGCGACGGCTGGGCGGGCAACTCCTCGACAGGTCCAGCGACTGGCTCGGGCACCAGAGTCGAGGGCTCAACCGGCAAGGCCACCGCGGGCTGCTCGGCCTCACCTGTCACCGGCTCGCTTGGCAAAGTCGCGGGACCGGGCAACTCTTGTGCGATGGGCTGCGAGGGGTTGTCCGCCGGGGTGGGCGCGGACTCGCCTCCGTTGCCTGACGGGGTTGAATTCGGCTGCGGAATCGGAAGGTTCGGATCGTCCATCGCGCCCGACTTCACCCTGCTAGAGAATCCTGAGCACGTCCCTGAACACCGCGTTCCAGAGGGCGTCGAAACCGAACAAAACGACCGCCAAGGCAAAAATCGTGAACAAGACCACCAGCGAGCTGCGGACCAGTTCTCCCCGAGTAGGCCAAGACACCTTGTTCATCTCGGCCTCGACGGCAATCAGAAAATCGGCGAACGGTGGGAAGTTCACCAGCCGGAAGGCAATCCAGCAACCCAACACCGCCAGCACGGTGGGAATGACCAGGGCGAGCGACCGCTCCCAGCCCCACTGTTCGGCCATTGTCAGGCTCAGCCGCCAGAAGCCCAACGCGACGGCGCCGGCAAGCGCAGCCCAGGTCACTTGCCGGGTGATCCGGCCCTGGCTTCGCTTGTAGATGCCGGCGTGCAGCAATTCCTGAAAGAAGGCGTTCACTTCAAACGCACCCAAGTGCGAGTTATCGATGGTTCGGACAAATCATGGCAGGGGCGGGGGGACTCGAACTCCCAACCGCTGGTTTTGGAGACCAGTGCTCTACCAATTGAGCTACACCCCTTCGCCCCGAGTGATGAATAGCGAATGCGGAATACAGAATACAGAGTGCAGAATGAATTCGGTCAACGATTCCGGGGCGACTTCATTCTGACTTCCGTATTCGCTATTCAGTATTCCGTATTCCGTATTCACTTGACTATTCACGGATCGCCCTATCAGGCGAGGATCTTTGTCACCACCCCGGAGCCGACAGTCCGTCCCCCCTCGCGGATGGCGAACCGCACGTTCTCGTCCATGGCGATCGGCGAGATCAACTCGATGGCGATCTTCACGTTGTCGCCGGGCATGCACATCTCGGCGCCGCCGAGCAGGTTCAAGGACCCGGTGACGTCGGTCGTGCGGAAGTAGAACTGCGGACGGTAGCCGCTGAAGAACGGCGTGTGCCGCCCACCCTCTTCCTTCGACAACACGTACACTTGGCCCTCGAACTTCGTGTGCGGCGTGATGGAGCCGGGCTTGGCCAGCACCTGGCCGCGCTCGATGTCCTCGCGCTTCACACCCCGCAGCAGGCACCCGATGTTGTCGCCGGCTTGTCCGGTGTCGAGGGTCTTGTTGAACATTTCCACGCCCGTGCAGACCGTCTTCCACGGCCGCTCGCACAACCCCACCACCTCGACTTCCTCGCCCACCTTCACGATGCCCTGCTCCACGCGGCCGGTCGCCACCGTGCCGCGGCCTTCGATGGAGAAGACGTCTTCCACGGCCATCAGGAACGGCTTGTCGAGCTGGCGGACCGGCTCGGGGATGTTGGCGTCGATCGCGTCGAGCAACTCCTGGATGCACTTGGTCGCCACCGGATCGTCGGGCTTGTTGTAAGCGGAGAGCGAATCCCCGCGAATGATGGGGATGTCGTCGCCCGGGAAGCCGTAGTTGGTCAACAGCTCGCGGAGCTCCAACTCGACCAGCTCGAGCAACTCGGGATCGTCGACCAAATCCACCTTGTTGAGGAACACCACCAGGGCGGGCACGTTCACCTGGCGGGCCAAGAGGACGTGCTCGCGGGTCTGCGGCATGGGGCCGTCGGCGGCGGAGACCACGAGGATCGCCCCGTCCATCTGGGCCGCACCGGTGATCATGTTCTTGATGAAGTCGGCGTGGCCCGGGCAGTCGATGTGGGCATAGTGCCGCTTGGTCGTCTCATACTCGACGTGCGCCACCGCAATCGTCACCGTCTTGGTGGCGTCGCGGACCGTGCCGCCCTTGGCGATGTCGGCGTAGGTCTTGAACTTGGCCCAGCCCTTTTTCGCCTGGGTCGCCAGGATTGCCCCCGTCAGGGTGGTCTTACCGTGGTCGATGTGGCCGATGGTGCCCACATTCACGTGCGGTTTCGTTCGTTGAAATACGTCCTTGGCCATTCTGTCTCCCTGCGCTGAATCAAGGGGATTCGTAGGTCTGAATTACCGTTGTTTCGTTCGTAACCCAACAAACGCCTTGCGGCGAAAGAGCTGCTGAAGGGAATCGGACCCTTGACCTCGTCCTTACCAAGGACGCGCTCTACCGACTGAGCTACAGCAGCCGAAGGAACCGTCCTTGCCGCCACCACCTCGCTGTTTTCTTCGAGCCCCAAGGAGTGGCTCCTCTTTGCGTCGACCGGCGGAGCGGGTGAAGGGAGTCGAACCCTCGTCGATAGCTTGGAAGGCTACCGCTCTACCGTTGAGCTACACCCGCCAAAATGGAATGCACACTCTCCCTTGCCCACCTGACTCCCAACCGACCGCGACCGACACAACTCCAACCTCCGGGCTGCTCCCGTGGTGCAAACAAACTGGGGGGTGAAGGATTCGAACCTTCGAAGGCAATGCCATCAGATTTACAGTCTGACCCCTTTGACCACTCGGGAAACCCCCCGTAGGACCCTAGAAAACCGCCGCGACCAACGGTCGCGGCTTTGTGCCGGTGCGACCAACGGTCGCGGATCAACACCTTCGGTCGGCTACTGCCTTCTCTCGCCGAGCCAACGCCATGTCGCAGCGTTGACCCTCGTTCGTCCGCCTTTGCTTCTTGGGGGGTCCCATCACGAGCTAGCGGAGGGACTTGAACCCACAACCTGCTGATTACAAATCAGCCGCTCTGCCGGTTGAGCTACGCTAGCTAACTACGGCCCAACACGTGTCCCGAAAACTCCCTCGCTACCCCAAGCCTGCCGACGACGCGAGACAACACGTCCCCGCCACGGAGGCTCTCCCCGCCATGCGAACCATTAAATATAACCGTCTCGTCCAACCATGCAAGGCGGATGGACGGGAAAAACGCGCATCGCCGCCCGGTTCCGAGTAGCTTGCTCTTGGAATGCCCTGTCGTGGGGGATTCGGCGGCCCGAACACTCAACGCAGCCCAACCCGGCTGCCACGCCGGCTGGAACCGGGCCCAAGGCCGCAACGGCAAAGGCACACCCGACCCCAGCCATCCCCCCGAACGTGTGGAGATCCGCCGAGCCAGTCAGTAGTGGTCCGTCAGCCGTGTTCTGATCCGTGGCACAGCCGCCCTCGGCTGTGTAAACCGTCCTGCACAGCCGAGGGCGGCTGTGCCACACGAGGTCATACTTCATCCATCAGACCATGCTGGACAGAGCACTAGCCGCAGCGGACCGACAGCCCAATCGGATTGCTCTCCCCCAAGGAGCTTAATCTGCGTCCGGGAGATCGATCTTCTCCTCTTGGACCGCCTTGCGGAGCTTGCTCAGTGCCCGGGCCTCAATCTGCCGAATCCGCTCCTTGGTGACGCCCATCGCGGCGCCTACCGCCTTCAGCGTCAGCGGCTCGTGGCCGGGACTAAGTCCGAATCGACTGATGATAATCTCCTGCTCCCGCTCGTCAAGACGCTCCAGGATCCTTCCGATCTGGCCCTCGCGCTGCACTTGCGCCGATTCCTGCTCGTACTGGTCGCTCCGCACGTCTTCGGCCGTGCCGAACATGTCGGAGTGGCTGGTGCGAAAGCGGTCGCGACGGCGGTGCTCATCGGGGATGGTCCGGGCGAAGTTCTTCATGATCGCCCAACTGGCGTAGGTGCTGAACTTGTTGCCGCGGGCGAAGTCGAACTTCTCCACCGCGCGGATCAGAGAGATGTTGCCGTCGCTCACCAGCTCGAAGAAGTTCTCCCCCGGACCGACGTGGCGCTTGGCGATCGACACCACGAGCCGCAAGTTCGCCGAGATAATCTCGTTCTTGACGGCCACCGATTGGTCGTGCAACCTCTCGATCTGGTCCATCAGGCCGCTCTTCGAGCGCGACGGATCGAGCTCCTCGCGGAGCTTGCTCGCCTTGTACTTCAGATAGTTCATCTTCCGGAAGAGGTGAGCCTCCTGCTCCCGGCTCAAAAGAGGCACCTCGTAGAGACTCGCAAGGTAAGGGGGCAGTCCGCTGGGCAGGCGGGGCTTCTTGGGCAGCGGCTCGCCCGGCGGCGCGGAACCGAGGACCTCCCGCTCCTGCTTCTCCGCGCGGACCTTGCCGAACTCCTCGTTGGGAATGTAGTCCAACGGCAGCTCCATGATCCGTCTGGCCCGCATCTCCCCCACGATCCGGTAGATGCTGGTCTTGGTGCGGCAGAATCGCCGCGCCAGGGTGTCGGCCGACTCCCCGCGACGGAACTGCTGGTAGATCTTCCGCTTGGTCTCCTCGCGCAACGGGCCCGAGTGGTCCGGAAAGATCGCCAGGGCCGGGTTCTCCCGGTCGAATTGTCTCAAGGTGTAACGGATCGTCTCCACGCTCCTCCCGCTGGTGCGGGACAGCCGCCTGGTGACCTCCGAGGGGCAACCGCCGGCCTGGGCCAGCCGCCTCGCCCGATCGATGATTCGCTCGCGCTCGTCGGAGGTCAATTGGCTGAACTGCGCCCCGCGGCGGACCCGCTCCCGGTTCTTTTCCACAAATCGCTCCACGGAACTGGCCAGGAAGCCTACCCGCTTCCGGCCGTCGAACACAAACCGGCGGCTCACCAGCCCCTGGCACCGCCAACGCGAAATGGTCTTGGTCGACACGCGAAACTGTTTGCTCAACTCGTCGACCGTGAGCACCCTCTGCCCGGCGTCCTCGGCCGGCACGTTCGCCGAGTCGGACAAGTCCTCAACGAACAACCGCAGGTCGTGCCGCGCCTCCCCGCCGGTGAGTCTCAGGTCGGGATACGACTCGGGCCGATACCTCGTGATTCGATAGCAGAGATATTCGTAGGTGTAGTTCCGGTCGGTTTTCAACTCGTCCAACAGCCGCTCCGCCTGATTCACCTGCTCCAGTTTCTTCTCCTTCGGGGCGAATCGCACTAGCTGGTCGCGGAGCTGCCGCATCGCGGGATTGACATAATCGGTGTGCATCGCGCTACCTCCCTTGGCCCTTCGGGGTCTGCTCTCCAGCGAACGATCCATCTTGCCCTGCCGGCCTTCCCGCCCCTATAGGGGTTTTTCCTCACTGTGCCATAAGGTTTTTGGATAGCCGAATTATGACATGCGCACCTGTAAAAATCCAGCCCCCTCCCGCTTCAATCCTGAGCACAATCGTCTAGTGTCAGCGAAACGCCCATTGGATGTATCCAAAACCGACCCGTTCGGGCGACATCTCTGCAATCCCCCGGTTCTGTACGAACATAGAGGGCACTTGTTTTCCCTAAAGTTCGCGTATCCAATTGTTTTCGTGCGATCTTGACGAATGGCCTTGACCGAACCACCCGAAGCTGGGTAATCCGCGTGGTGAGCTTCCCACCACGAAAAGGGCTTTTCTCCAGCCGACAAGACCCGACGGAATGCCTTTTCCAAACCGTGCATGTTACCAGGTCTGCCACGTGTCGCATCTCCATACGGTTTCCTCTGGACTCCTGAAATCAAGGGAGTCGATCTAACGTGCGGCTTGAGGCAAACAGCCACTTCGCCGGCTGACCCGAACGAGTCCGAATCACAAGCTGGTGCTAGAAATGAAACCCCGCTGCCTGTTTTACGTGTCGGCTTTCCTCCTGGCGTCAGGGTTGGCAGCCTGGGCTGCTGACAAACAGGATACCCATTTGCTGCGAAGCAAGCGATCCCCCGGCACGGTGGATCGAGTAGAGTCGATCCTGGAGGTCACGGGTACCCTCAAAGTGGTGGAAGGGACTACGAGCGATCCCCAAAAGGCGACGCCTCTTAAGCTGAACGCGAAGGCCACCCTGGTGTACGCGGAAAAAACGGCGAAAATAACCTCCCCTGCGGAGGGGGGCGGCCGCGCTGTCCGGCATTACGACAAGGCCGAGGCTTTGATCGCCGTGGGCGAGGGGAAGTTCCAGCCGACCTTGCGCCCGGAGCGGCGACTGATCGCCGTCGAAGTCCGCAGCCCCAAGGTCGTTCTGTTCTCGCCACAAGGCCTCCTTACCCGCGACGAGTTGGACCTCGTGGACCTGTTGGGCAACAGCCTGCTGGTGGACCAACTCCTCCCGGCGCAGCCGGTTGCCGTGGGCGACACGTGGAAGCACTCCGACAATCTGCTCTCAGCCCTCTGTGGGCTGGATGCGGTCAGCAGCAGCGACGCCCAGAGCGTGCTCCAGTCGATCAAGGACGACGCGGCCCAGATCGAGATGGCCGGCCACGTGGCGGGCTCCGTCAACGGGCTCTCGACGAAGATGCAGCTCAAGGCCAAGTACCGCTTCGACATCAAGGCCAACCGAATCACGTGGTTCGCGCTGTTGGTGAAAGAGAACCGCGAGCCGGGTGCGATCGGCCCGGGCCTCGACGTGGTGGCGCGCCTGCAAATGAAGATCGTTCCGGGGGCCAAGTCCGCGGAACTGACCGAGGCCTCCCTGAAAGGTCTTCCCCTGGACCCGACCGCCTCGCTGGAGCGTCTCAGCTACGCCTCGCCCGAGGGCGGCTGGCAGGCGGCTTACGACCGCCGCTGGGTGCTCATCAGCGAGAAGAAGGCGTTGACGGTCTTGCGCATGGCCGACCGGGGCGACTACGTGGCCCAGTGCAGCATCTCGGCCATGTCGCCCGGCGACGGAAAACCACTGGCCCTGTCCGAGTTCCAGGACGAAATCCGCACGGCCCTGGGCAAGAACTTCCGGCAGTTCGTCAAAGCCAGCCAATCGGTGACCGAGGCCGAATACCAGGTCTGCCGCGTGGCGGCCCAGGGAGAGGTGTCGGGCGTGCCGATCCAGTGGATCTACTACCGGATCGCCGACAAGCACGGCCGCCACTTGGTCGTTCTTTTCACGATCGAGGCCAACATGGGAGAGCGACTCCAGGAGAATGATCGAGAGTTGGTCCGCGCGATCCACTTCGCCCCCAAGGCAACCGCCACGGCTCAGAACGGCGCCCAGAAGACTGCCCCGCCGAAATAACGCGTGAGCGCTTTCTTGCAGTGCCGGGCCGGTAGTGGCAAAAGGGGACTGGCTCCGTCGCCTCAATAACGGTGTCCTCATAAGTACGCTGTCCGGCGACGGTGCCTGTCCCCTTTTACGACGGACCCCACGTGGCCCGGTCTCTCCGAGACCAAGGTTGCGCGTCTCGGAGAGAGGCGGCCGCGTGGGCCCGGCCTCCCGGCCGCCCGCCGGCTCGTCTACAATCGTCGGCGATGACTGAGCCGGGCAAAGTGGAATACGAGTTGGGCGTGCCGATTCCGGGGGTCATTCTCCCGCGGGGCCAATGGGCCCGGACCGCGCTCAAACGACTCCCGCCTGAAGGGCCGTTGGATTGGGAGTCGCTCTTCGGGCGACGGGCGCCGCGGGTCCTCGACCTCGGTTGCGGCAACGGTCGGTTCGTGCTCGCCAGCGCCCTGAGCCGGCCGGAGATCGATCACTTGGGGCTCGACATCCTCCCGGTAGTGATCCGCTATGCCACGCGGCGGGCCAATCAGCGCGGGCTGGGGAACGTGCGGTTTGCCGTGTGCGGGGGCGGGGAATTCCTGGAGAAGTACGTTGGCGCGGCCACGATGGCCGAAATCCACGTCTACCATCCGCAGCCGTACGGCGATGCCCAGAAGATCGGCCGGCGCCTGGTCACGCCGGCGTTCCTGGCCTTGGTGCACCGTTCGCTAGTGCCGGGCGGATTGTTCGTGATCCAGACCGACAATCCGGCCTACTGGCGTTACATGGCTGCCGTCATTCCCCGCTTCTTCGAATTTCAGGAGCAGAAGGGCCCTTGGCCCGACGCCCCCGAAGGCCGCACTCGCCGCGAGATCATGGCCCAGGGCATGGGGTTGCGTGTCTTCCGCGCCCGGGGCCGCCCGCGACCCAATCTCGACGCGGCAGCGCTGGCTGCCCTCGTGGCCGAGTTGCCGGCCCCCGAGTTCGACGCCGAATCGGTTAAGCCCACCCGCCTCCGCCCGCGCCGCCGCGGACGAAAGGGCCGACGGCCAAGGGGCGGGCAGTGAGCGGCCCGAGTGACACGTCCCTGAGGCATTGCTCTCCATCCAGACCCTCTTCGACTACTGGCACAGCATGTCGGTCGTCCGGCCGCTGTGAGCCTTTACGGATGGTTCACGGGGAAATTGGCTTTGCTGTTTCCGCCGCAATCCGCGCTAGCCGCTCGCCAAGGCTTCGCCGGATCGGCGGCGATCTTAGATCGTAAACCATGATCGAGTAGCCGGCGCGCGACGTCGGCTCGACGCCCGCGAGCGCCCAGAGCCGAGGGTCTTCCATGGGATACACGCCCGAGAGGTGATTCACGGATGCGGCCACGCAGTCGAAATCCATCAGGCTGGCGCGCGGCGCCGATCGCATGTCCACGGCGTCGACGCCATAGGCTGCGGGCATCGCCGTTCCGAAATACGAGAGCAGCACGCGCCGGCAGCACCCGCGCTGGAGCTCATCGCGGAGCGACGGGAGGTCCTGTCCCCAGTCGATATTCGAATCGCCCAGCAGCCGGTGGCCGGAAGCGGGCCCGCCTACCAGGGGCGAGAAGTAGGCCAGGTAGTGCGGCGCGACCGTCAGGGCGGAGGCGGCCTGGCCCGCGATCGCTGCGCCGGCGAGGAGGCCGAACCGCCAGTTGAACGTGGCCGGATGCCGGGCGGTGAACGACCAGAGCAGGTCGCCGG
>Ga0172371_10010038_pt1 | contig 12887 bp, 12 predicted proteins | sample Lak12m_FD_114543 | JGI IMG/M metagenome (GOLD analysis project Ga0172371, IMG submission 114543) | Freshwater microbial communities from Kabuno Bay, South-Kivu, Congo - kab_022012_12m | ecosystem: Environmental > Aquatic > Freshwater > Lake | place: Democratic Republic of the Congo: South-Kivu... | reverse complement strand
TGCAAGTCCTTTTACTCCAATAATTTGAGCACTGGGTGCACCATAAACATCTGAAGCCTCACCAAGAACACCAATTGACCAGATGTTATTATCATCAGCTGCGGCATATCCCTTTACCCCAAAGTTTTCCTGTGCATATCTTGCATCACCATTTAATCCAATTCCAATTGAGTAGTGATTTGGATCCCCTGTAAATTCAGTAATCCCTCTTATTGCATAAGCAAACCAACTATTTGATCCTGAATAAGTTTCTTCAAAATATCCAGTACCATAAATAGCAGTACCTGTATCATAAACATCAAGTGCATTGCTTGGAGTAGATGTGCCAATTCCAACTTTAGCATCTCTCAATAAAATATATTCATCTGTGCCGGATACATTAAATTCAATTCTGCCATTAGATGGTCCCATTCCAAACCATTCACCTATGGCATTATTATCGAAAAATACTTCTTGTGTTGTCATTGAACCAACGCGTGTTATTGTACCAGTATTATGTGGAATCCAGCTTAGTGTTGGAGTAGATCCACCAGAAGTTGATAATATGTATCCATTTGTTCCACCAGATGGTGGTAATGTGAATGTAATATCACTACCTGATAATTGGGAACTTTTAAGAAAGGTATAATTTCCTGACGATTGATCTCGTAATCCTAATGTATAGTCAATCCCCACCCAATTATTTGAAAAGTCACCATGAATTAGTGAACCAGTTGAATTATTGGAGATATTTAATCTATTGCCACCTAGTAGGTTATAACCTGACTGATAACCAATAAATACGTTACCACTTCCTGTAATATTTGAATAACCTGCATTATCTCCTAAAAATGTATTATTGTTTCCGTTTGTTGTTGAGTAACCATTGTTGAATCCAATAAAAGTATTTCCATTTCCAGTTCCACTTGGTAGGCTAAATCCTGAATTTGTACCTAATAAAGTATTCTGAGCATTAACTTTTATACTAAGAAAAAAAATAATAAAAAGACAAAGTAATTTTATCTTATAAAGATTCGAATAAAAAATTGACTGTTTCATGTTATTTAATTTAGTAATTTTAAAAACCTATTGATTTAGAGTAATTTATCTTTGTTATGCTTTTATTCAGAAACATTAATAAAACCCCCAATCCCATTCTCCTTTCATTTTTTTATGGAGCAGGTAAGGGAGTTGAATCACCTCTATAAATAAAATATGTTTAGTTAACTTAAGTCTGTTGAATTTCAAAATCAAATAAGGAATAAGATTGAAAACCGGAAATCGAATTAGAAAAAGATGTTTTAAAAAGAACAGAGAAGTGAAGGAAAAGCAGGCTAATTGGTGTATGTATGTATGTATGTATGTATGTATGTATGTATGTATGTATGCGAAAAATTTATTCACATGGCAGTTGGTAAAGCAAAAACTACTTTTTAATCTTGAAAAAATATATCTGAAATGGCTGTACATGGGAAAGATAATAATATTGGCTTAAATAATGTGCAAATTTTTTTAAATATTTTATTGCGAGGGAATGAATTCCATCGCAATAAATAATTGTGAATATAAGAGATAAAGATGGGAACTTGCTGCAGAGCGTGAGAAGATAGCTTTCTTGATAGGGAATATTTAATAGCGGGGGATTTATATTAGCGGGGGATTTAAATCCCCCGCTATAGGTTTTATCCGAACATTTATTGATGTTTTTTAACATTATCAGAAATTATTTTTTATAGTTCAGAATGAAAGAAATACTCTTAGTAATAGTATTTCTAAATTAATTCACTTTTTCTTCCCATTTGATTATTTTAAAATTCTCTATGTTGTTTTTACGGAATGCGTATATTTGCATGAAAAATAATTATTAAAATAGACGATTTTCATGGAAAAAATATATGTTCGTGATGAGTTAAAAGAAATATATCAATCTTTAAACAGTTATCCTGTTGTCGGCATCATAGGGCCAAGGCAGTGCGGGAAAACAACGCTTGCAAAGACAATTTTCAATAATTTTGAAAAAACTTGTTTATATCTTGATCTGGAGTTTCCCGATGATTACTCAAAACTGGAAAATCCGGTAATTTTTTTAAATCAGCATCAAAACAAATGTGTGATTATTGATGAAATCCAGTACAAGCCAGATTTATTCCCATTAATCCGCTCATTGGTTGATCAGGATAGGACTCCGGCAAGATTTATTCTTTTAGGAAGTGCATCCCCTTCATTGATTAAAAAAAGTTCAGAGTCATTGGCAGGAAGAATCAGTTATCATGAATTAACTCCTTTTAAATTCGATGAGATTCAAGCTGAAATTGAATTGAATAATCATTGGCTAAGGGGAGGTTTTCCGCTTTCTGTTTTGGCTAAAACTGAAACTGAAAGTTATAAATGGCGGGCTAATTTTTTAAGAACCTATTGTGAGAGAGATTTACCTCAGATAGGTATTAATCAAAATCCTTCTGTTATTTACTCTTTCTTACAAATCCTTGCCAGTTTTCATGGTAATGTTTTAAATAGTGAAAATCTTAGCAGATCAACAGGTTTAAATAAGAATAGCATTAATAAGTATCTTGATTTTTTGGAAAGTGCTTTTTTAATCAGAAAATTAATGGGGTTTCATATTAATATTAAAAAGCGAATTGTTAAATCTCCAAAAATTTATATCAGAGATAGCGGCCTTTTTCACTCATTATTAAGAATAAAAAACATTGAAGAATTGGCTGGAAATCACTACAACGGTGCTTCATGGGAAGGTTACATCATCGAGCAGCTTATATGTCATTCAAAGGATGATTATGATTTTTATTTTTACAGAACGCATCAGGGAGCTGAATGTGATTTGGTTTTAGTAAAAGGTGATAAAGCTGAAATAGGGATTGAGATTAAATTTTCAACAGGACCAAAACTAAGTCAGGGCTTTTACAATGCCATAGATGACCTTGGAACAAAGATGAATTATGTGGTGTCACTGGTAAGTGAACCATATTTTATTAAAGAAAATGTTGAAATTGTTAATCTGCCAATATTATTGAAAAGGCTTAAGCAGGCTTGAAAATTTGATTTTAAAATTGACCATCAGCGTTTTTATCAAAATACTCATAAAAAAGATGGTGAAATGCCAATATTGGGTGAATATCAGAGATAAAGATGGAAACTTGCTGCAGAGCATGAAAAGATAACTTTCTTGATAGGGAATATTTAATAGCGGGGGATTTAAATCCCCCGCTATATGAGTTTTTCATTATTTGTGATTGTAATTCATAAGAGTGAGGGAATTAATCCCCCGCTATTAAATAATAATCCATAGCTTTGCAATCTAAGGAATTATTATGCTGTTGGAACAAAAACAATCACTTATCATTGGTCTGGGCAACGATTGGCTGACAGATGATGGAATAGGTGTGATTGTTACTGAAAAAATTAAAAACGATTATCCTGAATTACAAAAACAATTTGATTTTAAAACTACTGCTTACGGTGGTCTTGAACTGATAGATTTTATTTCAGGTTACAAAGAAGTATTTTTTATTGATGGCATTATAACACATGAAACAGAGCCTGGTTTTGTCAGGAAATTCACCATTGACAATTTCAGAGAAACCCTTCATCTGTCACATTATCACGATGTAAAATTTACAGTCCTTTTTGATTTAATGGAACAAATTGGATTGAAAGCACCATCAAAAGTGAATGTTTTTGCAGTTGAAGTGATTGAAGATAAGGAGTTTAATAAAGAACCAAGCCTTGTTATTCAACAAAAGTTAGAAGAAATGTGCAAATATATTCTGGTTGAAATAATAGGTGCTTAATTGAAAAATGAAGTTCTTGTTTTTCCAAATAGTATGTTTGCTCAGTACCTTTCTTTTTCAGGGTTTTCCTCAGTATCATGATAAAAAGTACCCAGCTTTTCAATGAATTTTTTCCTGTTTTCAACTTCTTTCATCGAATGGATGGATGCAATTTTTTCAGGACTTAGCTTTTTCTCAAGGTCTTCATAAATATTTTCTGTTTCGTCAATGGCAAGCTGAATTGAAAGACCAATATAATCATAAATTTCTTGTTTCAAAGTGATTAACTCTTTGATTTTCAGCAATTCGCTGACAATGATTTCATTCAGAAGATACATTAACGATGTAATTTCCTCACAACCAAATCCAGCAGCAAAACGCGACATAGAAAGGTCTTCAATATAAGTTATCATGATGCTTCTGTCATTGCTCCTGACAGTAGCAAGAATCAGGTAATAGATTTGGCTGATATAACTATGAAACTCTTTCCAGTCCATTATTCTAAAGTTCGTAAAAATATTTGTTTCTTTATCAGTTAATACTTTTTCGCCAAGTTTAAACAAAATATCATCCTGCATATTAAGCAGATGCTCATAAATTTTCAGGTTAGGCCTCATGCTAGCCCGTTTCATCAATTCTTCGTTTCTCAAATGCCATTCCTGAGAATGACTTTTCAAATTAACCAATAAAAATAACATCCTGCGTTCAATCTGGTATCGTGGGGTAGGTGTCCAGTCGAGTGTCATTTGAGTATAGGTAGAATCAATATTTAACTTTTCATCGATGTACTTTACCATCCATAGTCTTTCAAATGACTCTTCGGTTATACCCATTTTACCCATTATCTGACGAGCAATAATACCCGGATAGGCAAGTAATTTAGGTAAAAATATAGGTTTTATTGTTTCACCATAATAATCTCGTGTAGCAATGGTATATAAGTCGAGGTGTGTGGTGCTGCCATAAGGACTGGCATGAAAAATATCATATTGCTTCAATTCATTTGATTTTAACATCACATTTTTAAGCAATTTATTCAAATCATGAATATGAATATACGATACTGCTGATTGTCCTTTACCTGCTAATATTCTGGAGTCATAGCCTTTTGAAAGCCAGGTATGCAGAAACTTGTAAAGAGGTGCATACTCACACCAATCACTAAAAACGGCTGCAAAACGCACTACTGAACATTTAAAATTCTTAGAATATTCGAGACACATTTTTTCACCTTCTTTTTTGCTTCTTGCATACGCAAATGGAGCATCAGGTGACTCAGATTCATTAAGATGACGGTGGTCTCCAACAAAATTCAGTGCTGCCAGTGAACTGGCAAAAATAAAATGTTTGACATTGGATTTTCTGGCAAGCTCAAGTATGTTTTTTGTTCCTGTAATATTTGTTCTTTCATATTCTGTATTGTCTGAATAATCAAAGTTATAATAACCGGCAAGATGTATAAGAAATTCGGCCCCACCTTTACCAATAATAAATCCTAAAACCTGATTAAATAGTTTTAAATTAGCAATATCCCATTGTATCCAGTCAAGATTGGGATAGAAACTGATTCCTGCTGCTGCACGCGATCTTCGTGCAATAGCAATAATATTATAACCGCTGATCAGGTGCTCCAATAAATATTTACCAACAAATCCAGATGCTCCGGTTATTATGATAGTAGGTTTATCTTTTTTTCTGAACATAATCTATTTGTTATGTTTCACACTGATATTTTTACTCAATACAAAAATAATTATTCCCATTCCTAAATCAGCAATTCCAGATAATAAAACCAGAAGAATGTGATCTTCAATGAAATAATACAAGCTTAAAAATATGAAAGCGATAAATTTTGCTATATATGAAAATTTGACCATTAAATAGTTATTTATTGGTTTTTTTGCTGCAAAAAAGTAAGCAATACATAATACAATGTGAAAAATGCCACCCTGTGCCCTGAAAAAATTAACCGGATAGTCGGGGAAACCAAAAAATACAATAGCTTTTATCGGTAAAAACATTAGTAGCAATCCTACTATTAAAGAATGCACTAAAACAAGGTAAAGAAAAATACTTAATATTTTCTCGACATGATATTTCATCTTATAATGAATTAAAACTGATTTTACTATTTAATATGGGTGGCAAAGTACAATATCACTGTTTTAAAAAACAGGATATAAATCATAATACAAATGAAAACATTAAGTTGGGCAGTAAGAATTACTTTACTACAATTAACTGATTTCTATTGATTTTATATTCAGTTCACGACCACTTTTTATCGTGAGATTATAGTTGCCACAATGGCTGCATGGATCATAAAAAGTTTCAATTTTCTGTGTAAGACCACATTGTTCACATTTACCTTCAGCCTGAATATGGTTAATGACAATTTTTGCATGTTTTACAGGATGATCTTGCATAGATTCTTTTAGTGCAAACTCCAGCATTTCGGGTACTACGCCACTTAAAGAACCAATTTCAAGTTCGATTTTGCCGACATTCGTAGCGTGGTACTTATTCATTTCTTCCTCAACTATATCAATGATATTCATTGCAATGGAAAGTTCATGCATGCTAATTCATTTTTCATTTTAAAGCAAAGTTAATATTAGTAAGTATTAATTTTTGTTTAAATAAAGTTTTTACATTCATGATATTTGACTAAAAAAAACCTGACACAAATCATTGAATATTTATGTGTTTAGATAGTACCTTTACCAGCAAATTATTATGGTTAAAATTTATTAAACTGAGGAAAAATGAATGAGCTTCAATTTGATGTAAATTGCCCGCATTGCAAACGATCACTGATGGACCCTTATAGGATGATTAACAATAAACCAAGCATCAGGGTAAATATAAAATCAGGTGATGTAAGTGGTTCTATTCGATTAAGTTCTGTATATGGTTGTTACGATTATTTTACTGACTTAAAATTAATAAAAAACCAAATTGTTGAGTTTTCATGTCCTCATTGTAAAGAAATATTAAATTCACTTGACAAATGCAGCGAGTGTGATGCCCCAATGGTAAATTTCAAGCTTTCTATTGGTGGCATTGTGTGTATTTGTTCGCGTAGCGGATGTAAAAATCACTCCGTAGGCTTTGTTGACCTTTCATCAGCCCTGAACAGTTTTTACCAGCAATATAAATATGGTGATTAGCCATTTAAAGTCAGAAAACCAAGCTTTGACATTGGTGCTAAAAAATATTTAGTTTTATTTGCTTGTTTTGTACTTTTTCCCTTTTATTTGACCTGAAATTTTTAGCATAATTAAATTAAAAATAAACAGAAATGCCACACACTATTAACTTTGATGTCAATTGTCCAAAATGCGGTAAATCACTGATGGATGCTTACACTACCCTGTTGGGGAAACCAAGTATTAAAATATCAATTGAAACAGAAAATGGCAAAGGAACATTGCGTCTTTGCTCTATTTATGACTGTTATACACATCAGGCCGATGTTGAAATACGTCCAAAGGAAATCGTAAAGTTTTATTGTCCTTCCTGCAATGAAAATTTATCATCTGAGGTTAAATGTGAAGTATGTGAGGCTCCTATGGTGTCATTTAAGCTTGAAATTGGTGGTAAGGTCAATATTTGCTCGCGCAGAGGCTGTAAAAACCATAGTGTGAATTTTGTTGATTTATCTTCAGCATTAGATATGTTTTATCATAAATATGGTTACGGACAGGATCCTGAAATATAGTGGATGGCTTTCTTATCAGCTCAGTTGCAATAATAACTGATACTATCAATCATCAACATATACGTGGTAGCTGTTCACCGGCCAGCATATCAATAATTCTTTTGCCACCAATGATAGTCTTTAATAGAGCGATTCCGGCATGTTCATGAGTGATTTTGCCTATGATAGCAGTCTGCATGCCAAGTTCATGATTTTTCATTATTTCAAGTGCCTTAACAGCATCTTTTTCTGCAACAACCAGTACCACTTTACCCTCATTGGCAACATATAAAGGGTCATAACCCAATATTTCACAAAAGCCTCTTGTTACTTCATTTACAGGGATGCTCTCTTCATCCAGTTCAAGGCCAAATGATTTGTTATGGCAAATTTCAGCAGCAACTGTTGCAAGTCCGCCACGAGTTGCATCACGCATAAAATGTACCTCACATTCATTCAAAACATTTTTTATCAGGGAGTTCAAACAAGTACAATCTGATTCAATATTCCCTGTAAAGTGAGAAAGTTCACGAGCTTTTAAAATGGTCATACCATGGTCGGCAATGTATCCATTAATCAAAATGAGGTCACCGCTTTGGATATTTTTACCACGGCTGATATTTGAATATTTCTTGTCAAGAATCCCTATTCCTGAGGTATTTATGAAAATTTTATCGCATTGCCCTTTTGCTACAACTTTAGTATCACCAGTTACAATTTTTACTCCTGCATTGCGTGCTTCATTGGCCATTGATCTGACAATTGTTTTTAGGTCTTCAACAGGAAAACCTTCTTCAAGGATAAAGCCTGCCGACAACCACAAAGGTGTGGCTCCTGAAACTGCAAGATCGTTAACTGTGCCACAAACTGCAAGCTTACCTATGTTGCCACCTGGAAAAAAAATGGGATCGACCACATAAGAATCAGTTGTAAATGCAAGCATTTTGTCGTCATAATTTAAGATAACTGAATCAGAAGGAGTGTCATTTATATTATTAGAAAAAGATGATAAAAAAACTTCATCGATTAATTGATGCATTAATTTTCCACCACTTCCATGTCCAATCAGAATTTTATCTTGTTTCATAATTCAAGTCTCCTATAACGATAGTATGCATGGCAGGCACCTTCATTAGATACCATACATGCCCCAACCGGGTCGGATGGGTTGCATACTTTTCCAAATAATTTACATTCTTTAGGATTTTTTATTCCTTTAAGTATTTCACCACAAATGCAACCTTTATCTTCACGCAAGGTTTCAATAGCTGCATCAAATTGTTTCTCAGCATCGTAGTGGCTATATTTTTCTTTTAAAGAAAGTCCGCTATTAGGTAAAATTCCTAAACCACGCCACCAGTCATCACGTTCTGTAAATATTTCTTCCACCAATGCTTTTGCTTTCAGATTACCTTCGATTTTTACTGCCCTTTTATATTGTATTTCAACGCATGGTCTGTTTTCTTCTTTTTGCTTTACCAGCATCAGAATTGATTTAAGCAAATCGACAGGCTCAAAACCACTGATCACACATCCTACTTTAAAGGTTACGGCAAGGGGCTCATAAATATGGCTTCCGGTGATTGTACTGACATGACCTGGTGCTATATATCCGTCAATTCTAATTCCTTCATCGATTAAAGCCGACATGGCAGGCGGCATCACCTTATGTGCACTTAAAATGTAAAAATTCTTTAGTTGTTCTTTTTCAGCGGTGAGTATGGCAGATGCTGAAGCAGGTGTAGTTGTTTCAAAGCCAATAGCAGCAAAAACAACTTTGAGGTCTTTATTGTCGCGTGCCATTTGCAATGCATCCAACACTGAATACACTATTTTTACCTTTCTGCCTTTGGCTCTTTCTTTTTCCAATGTGGAAGAAGAGCCGGGGACTCTGATCAGATCGCCATAAGTGGTGAGTATTACATCTTCTTTTTTGCTTAATGCAATAAGATGATCGATATAAGACCGGGAAGTAACACAAACCGGACAACCTGGACCTGACAATAGTTTTATATTTTCAGGCAGCAAAGATGGTATGCCAAAACGTTGAATCGCCATGGTGTGTCCACCACAGACTTCCATCAATCTGATTTCCTGTTTTGAAACATGATGTATTTCTTCTACCAGCCTATTAATTAGTTCCTTATTGCGGAATTCATCGATATATTTCATGATTTAGTGTAGGTCATTTTTGTTTTCTCTGAATTCTTTTTCTTCCTCGTCCAGCATCTTATTAAAATCTTCATATTCTTCAAACAACTTCAAAGTTTCAAAAGCTTCTTCTTCTTCAAGTTTTTGTATGGCAAAGCCGGTATGTATCAATACATAATCGCCAACATTTACATTTTCAACTAATTGGAGACTTGCCTTATAGGTGGTTCCACCTAGAGAAACTATTGCCATTTCTCCTTCAATTTCCATTACTTTTGCAGGTACACTTAAACACATAATATCATGAATTCATTTTTCCTATTACCAATTGACCTAATGCTATTCCTGCATCATTCGATGGTATTTTAAAGGGCGAAAATACATTAAAATTTAATATCTCCAATTGTTCTTCCATCTTTTCCAGTAAATACCTGTTTTGAAAACTGCCACCTGACAGTACAACATCATTGATTTTTGTTTCTTTATGAATTTTCCTGACAGTTTCTATGGTAGATTGAATGATGGTGTTATGAAATTTGGTTGATATAAGCTGTACAGGTATCTTTTTTATCAGGTCATCAACAATTTGAATAATCATCTTATTAAAGCTTAAATGATGTTGAAGTGTAAAGCAATAATAATCAGTATTTTTGATAATGTTGCCCTCCAAACGCATTGGTGCTTCTGAATGAAATTTTGCATGATGACAAATTCCTGTCATTGCTGCCACTGCATCAAATAATCGTCCTGCACTACTATACAGTGGACTATTGACTTTGTTTTTAATCATTTCAATTACCTGATTGATTTGCTGATGGCTGATTTGATGTAAAAGGGGGATGTTTAAATTGATTAAATCGTCTCCAAAAGCACGGTACAGATAAGATAGTGCAGTTCGCCAGGGTTCATAAGCTGCTTTATCACCACCAGGAACAGGAATATATTCAAAATGCAGTACCCGTTCAAATGCTTTTAAATCGCAAATGAAGAATTCTCCACCCCAGATGTTGCCATCAGTACCTAATCCTACACCGTCAAAAGCTATTCCTATGACTTTGTTTTTTAAACCAAATTCAGCCATTACAGAGGCAATATGTGCATGATGGTGCTGAACATTGAGGTGTGGTAAGCCTAATTCAGCAGCATATTTACTGGATAAGTAGTCGGGATGAAGGTCAGAAACAGCTATTTTAGGTTTAAAACGAAACATTTTATGAAAGCTGTCAATACTTTCAAGATAAAATTCATAAGTCTCAAAATTCTTTAAGTCTCCGATATGCTGACTTAAAATAGCCTGCTTTCCTTTGCCTATACAAAAACAGTTATTAAGTTCAGCACCAGAAGCAAAAATTCCTTCTACATCGTAATTTTGCTGGATAGGGGCAGGAACATAACCTCTTGAACGTCTGATAATTCTTTCTTTTCCATTTGCAATAAAAACAACAGAGTCATCAGTTCTGTTTACAATTTTTCTGTTGTTGGTGACTACAGCAGATGTTTTACCTGAAAATTGATCCACTGCAACATCATCATTGATGATTATTGGTTCATCAGAAAAATTTCCACTGGTCAGCACTATTGCATCAAGTGTTGATTTTTCAAATAATAAATGATGAAAAGGAAGGTATGGTAGCATGATTCCAATGGTATTTAATCCGGATGTTACCGACCAGGCCATTTCGGTTTTAAGCTTTAATAATACAATGGGTCTTTTCCAACTGCTTAATATTTCTTCTTCTTTTTGATTTAGAAAAGCATATTTTTGTACCGATTCAATGTTTCGGAACATTACAGCAAAGGGCTTGCCTTCTCTTATTTTTATAGACCTAAGTTTACTAACAGCAATTTCATTTAAAGCATCACAAGCTAAATTGTAACCTCCCAATCCTTTCATGGCGACAATTTGACCATTTTCAAGCATCCTGCATAACTCAGTAATCAGTTTTTTCCATTCATTTTCGGTGTGATCTTTAGTTTTAAGGCTGTATATTGGCCCGCAATGATTGCATGCCACAGGTTGTGCGTGAAAGCGTCTGTCTTCAATAGTCTTATATTCTTTCTCACATACCGGACACATCGGAAAATCCAACATGCTGGTTTTTTCCCTGTCATAAGGCAAATCATTTATTATCGTGAATCTGGGACCGCAATGCGTACAATTTGTAAATGGATAATTGATTCGATGAGGTTGAGTTTTTAAGTCGTTTAAACAATTATCACAAACAGCAATATCAGGACTTATCTCAGTAATTTCTTCAGATTGACTTTTACTTTTAACGATTTGGAAATCAATAAAATTTTCGTATTCACTAACAGTAACTTCTACCTTAGATATAGATGAAGCAACAGGTGCTTTTGCTGAAATGGATGTAATAAATTGGGTCATATTTTCCGGAAAGCTTTCAGCATGTATAAGCACTCCATCATTTCTGTTTTCTACCCAGCCTTTTATATTATATTCTTTTGCCAGTAAGTAAATAAAAGGGCGAAAACCTACTCCTTGTACCAAACCCCGAATATGTACTCTTCTGCTTAATATTTTTGAGTTTTCACTCATTCAAATCAAATAAAATTACCTACAAAGGTAATTGGAGGAAAGTGAAACTGAAAAAAGAGGATTAATGAAGAAAATAAATAAAATCTCTTTTCTGACCTCGAAGGGACTCCCCGCCTGCTTCGCTTTGCGGGCAGGGAACCCCCAACCCTCAGAACCGGAATCTGATGTTCCCTGCCAGCCGAAGAGGCTGGTATCCAATTGAATCAAGTCAAAGTCAGGTTTTTAATTTATTTACAAGGAATTTTCTTCCGCTTCCTGTTTTAAAGTACTTCTCTCTAATACGTGCTTCAAGTCTGGTTTCAAAAGCTTCAAAGTAAACAAGCTTCCATGGACGAAAAGCTTTTGTAGATTTATTTTTCCCTGAATTATGTTCAATAATTCGCTGATCAAGATTTTGAGTGAGACCTTTGTACAAACGCCCATCAATTTTACTTTCTAAGACATAAGTAAAGAACATAAAAAAAAATAATTTAAGCAATAATTGAACATTGCCTGCTAGTTTAGTCAGGCAAGAAAACACAAACCCTAAAAACTGCAATTAGTAACCTTTTCAAGTTAAATTACAGATTAGATTAAAAATGTGACCTCGAAGGGACTCCCAGCCTGCTTCGCTTTGCGGGCAGGGAACCCCCAACCCTCAGAACCGGAATCTGATGTTCCCTGCCAGCCGAAGAGGCTGGTATCCAATTGAATCAAGTCAAAGTCAGGTTTT
>Ga0172371_10010034_pt1 | contig 12889 bp, 10 predicted proteins | sample Lak12m_FD_114543 | JGI IMG/M metagenome (GOLD analysis project Ga0172371, IMG submission 114543) | Freshwater microbial communities from Kabuno Bay, South-Kivu, Congo - kab_022012_12m | ecosystem: Environmental > Aquatic > Freshwater > Lake | place: Democratic Republic of the Congo: South-Kivu... | reverse complement strand
CTGTACCGGCTTCAGGGGTATACCATCGACGCGGGGGAGGAATCCTGCGAGATCAGCTTTTGCTCCAGGGAGGGTTTTATCAATGCCCTTTCCACATTGAAACAGTTGATGACGGAAGAGGACGGAAAAATCCGCATGGCGCTCTGCCGGATTACGGACTGGCCGGCGGTCGAGAGGCGCGCGGTATCCAACACCTTTTCCTGGTATGCGGGATACGGCCGGATGGGATTTGATATGCAGCTTTGGGGGCTGGAAGAGTGGAAGGAGTACCTGAATATCTGCTCGGACCTCAAGATCAACCAGTTCAACATGTGCATGTACGGTTACTGGCCCTTTGCGTTCCCGGAGTATCCCGAGAGCGTGCTGAAAGACATGCCGATGAAGGTGTGGAACAGGGAGAGCAGGAATTGGGTGGAAATAAGGTATACGCATCCGAACCTGACCGAACCTTTTTTGGACAGGCTGATCGAATACGGCCATTCCCTGGGCATCGCCTTCTTTGCGTACGTGGGCCTGAACAGCTACAGCGGCGGGCTGGCGAGCGAGCACAGGGACAGGCGCATGAAGCTGCCTGCCGGCAGCCCCTATGTGAACGACTTTGACAGGCTGTGCCTGAGCAACCGTGAAAACATTGAATACATGAAAGCGGCCATGCGCAGGATCGCGCGGCTCGGGTTCGACGGGATCGACTTTGAGGAAAGCGAAGAGGCATACTGGTACTGCGACTGCGCGGACTGCCATAAAAACTTCCTGGACGGGCATACGCCCGAGGAAGCCAGCCACATCGCAAACAACGCGCTCCTTTTGGAGCTTTACAAGGTGCTGCGGGAGGAAAACCCGGCGCTTGAGATAGGCACCCGTTCCTGGAGGCAGCCGCCCCTCGAAAAAACCGAGGCCCTGCTGCGAGAAATGACGGGGAGCATCCCTTCCGACGTGGGGCTGTTCTGGGCGCCGGGGCAGTATGTGCCCGAAAGCGAGTTCGGCAAGTGGGCCGCTGCCTTCGGCAAGGACAGGATATGGGGGAGGGACACCGAAAGCAACGCGGTGGCCGCCTGCTTCGGACGCCTGGTGAGGATCTTCCGCGAGAACGGATTGCGGTGCGAAGAGGAGGGGAACGACCAATTCCTGGAGGAAGATATCCGGCAGCACCGGGGGTCCGCCGCCCTTGGCGTGCGCGGCATCAACGGCTATATGTTCGAATGGTACGGATTCTTCATGCATCTGTTCGCACATGCGTTTTTCGGATGGGGATCCGAAATGGACAAAGAGGAATTTTACCCTTACGCCCTGGAAGCGGTGTTCGGGGAAGAACTGGCCGGGGACATCCTGTATATCCTGAAGAATATGTTTGTGATCCATGAAAGCCAGATGAAGATATTCCCGACGGAATTCCCCTTTGCGCGGGGCAAGGTGGAGGAGCGCGATATTCCGCGTATCCGGGCGGCGATTGACGGCTGGCCCGCCCTGATGGAACGGCTGGAAAGGGTGCAGAATGCGGTGGCCGGTGCACCGAAGCTCTGCGCTTATGAACCGCACTTTGAGAAATTAAGGATTTCCTGCGAACGCAGCCGGGTGATATACGACCTTGCGCTCGCGTCCATAGCCTACGACAACGCGGATACGGAAGAAGAGAAGAGGCGCTGCCTTCTTAAAATGTTTACGCTGAATGAAGAAGATTTCGACATCGTTAAAAACAACTACATGGACGTGAATCCGGTGGAGACGACAGGGACGAAGACCTGCATGATCCCCTGCCATGAACTGCGGCGGGTGATATTAAATGAATTGTGCCCGGAGGAGAGGGACGATGTGCCCATCTATCTGGGCGTGGAAGCGCTGGGATGGCTCTGGCTGTGAGGGACGATGAAATGGATGAGAAGATAACCGTATTGCTGGGCATTGACATGGAAACCGATATAGGGAGTTTTACGCCTTTCTACGAAGGGGTGAGAAACGGGACGCCCCGATTGCTGGAATTGTTTGAAAAAAAGGATGTGCTGGGGACTTTTTATTTTACGGGAGACTGCGCGCGGGAAAACCAGAAGACCGTGGAGATGGTGAAAATATCCCCCAACGAGGCGGGATGCCATTCGCTTTTCCACGAAACGGTGGGGGACGAACTTTTTCCCATCCCGGGTGAAAAGCCGCTGCTGCCCGAAGAAGTGCCCTTCCGACTCGGGAAAGCGACAGAGTGGGTGGAGGAGGTGCTGGGAGAGCGCCCGAAGGCCTTCCGCTGCCCGCGGCTCTGGGGGTCTACCGCCGTTACAAACGCGCTGGAGGAGCTGGGGTACGATACGGACGCGTCCTACCCGATGTATTTTTACCGCGAGCGGTTAACGCCCTACCACCCCTCCAGGGAAGACTGGACAAAGGAGGGAGACCTTCGGCTTCTTGAAATTCCGAATTTTGCGGACATGGCCATGGAAAGCCGCGATCCCGGGCTTGAGAGGGACCGCGACCAGTGGCCGCTTTTCAGGACGAAAGGCGCGAAGGCGTTGATGGCGCATATTGAAAATTTTATTGGGTTTGTGCGTGAAAGGAACCTGCCGGCCGTTCTCTGCTTTTACTTCCATCCATGGGAATTCGTTCCCAGTAAAAAAACATACCGCTACGGGGAGGCAGCCGTCACCCCCCAGCGGTTTATTACAAAGGGGTGCGGCGAAAAGGCGATGCGGGAATTCGCCGAATTGATCGACCGGCTGAAGGACAGGGGAGCGGGATTTGCCCGCGCGGCCGATCTGCACGCGGCATATGTAAAAAAACCGAATGGAATATAACGGACTTGCCGACGGCCGCCTTGAAGGCGGCTTTTTTCTGCCGACCGGGAGAATGATAAAACGGGTTAGAAAAGAGGATTTATGTTTATAGGTAAAAAAGGAATTTGCTTAAAAAAATCTAATTAGTTAGTAGGGAAGCAAACAATTTGATTTTAACTGCGGATCGGAATAAAAGCCATAATGCGGGGCTGTTTGGAGGAGCTGCAAATGGAAAAAGCGGATATCGGCCTGATAGGGCTGGCCGTTATGGGCGAGAACCTTGTTATGAATATGGAAAGCAAGGGGTTTCGCGTGGCCGTCTTCAACAGGACGGCCGATAAGGTGGACCGTTTTACTCACGGGCGCGCCCGGGGAAAAAACATCCTGGGGGCACATTCACTGGAAGAGATGGCGGGCATGCTGAAGAAGCCGCGTAAGGTTATGTTGATGGTGAAGGCGGGCAGCGCGGTGGATACCCTGATCGGCAGCCTGCTGCCGCTGCTGGACGCGGGAGATATCATCATTGACGGCGGAAATTCGCATTTTACCGATACCATCCGGAGAACGAAGGTTGTGGAGGACAGGGGGCTTTTATATGTCGGCGCGGGCGTATCAGGCGGGGAGGAAGGCGCGCTGCGCGGCCCCAGCATTATGCCGGGCGGATCGCCCGGCGCCTGGCGGCATGTCAAGCCCATACTGCAGGCGATCGCCGCCAAGGCGGACGGCGCGCCCTGCTGCGACTGGGTAGGCGGGGACGGCGCCGGACATTTTGTGAAAATGGTTCATAACGGGATCGAATACGGCGATATGCAGCTGATCGGCGAGGCGTATTTTCTGATGCGCGAAGCCCTCCGGATGAACAACGATGAAATGTCTGCGGTTTTCGGGGAATGGAACAAGGGGGAACTTAATAGTTATCTGATAGAGATCACGCGGGACATCCTTGCGTACCGCGACGGGGACGGGCAACCCGTTTTGGACAGGATACTGGACACGGCAGGGCAGAAAGGAACCGGGAAATGGACTTCCATGGCTGCCCTGGACGAAGGGGTACCGCTGACACTGATCGGCGAAGCCGTTTTTTCGCGCAGCCTTTCGGCAATGAAAGAGGAGAGGGAGGCCGCATCCAGTATACTGGGCGGGCCGGCGCCCGAGTACAAGGGGGACAGGTACGCTTTTTTGGAAGATATAAAGGACGCCCTGTACGCTTCCAAAATCGTTTCCTATGCGCAGGGTTACGCGCTGATGAAAGCCGCGGCAGGCACCTACGGATGGGATTTAGGCTATGGATCCATCGCGCTGATGTGGAGGGGCGGCTGTATCATCCGCTCTGCATTCCTCGGAAGAATCAAGGAGGCGTTTGACAGGGACGCAGGCCTTGCAAACCTGATGCTTGATCCGTTTTTCAGGGAGAAGCTGGAGCGGGCCCAGGCCGGATGGCGGCGGACGGTAAGCTTCGCCGCCCTAAACGGTTTGCCCGCGCCGGCCATGGCTTCCGCCCTTGCGTATTATGACGGTTACCGCACTGCGCGACTGCCCGCAAACCTTTTGCAGGCCCAGCGGGACTTCTTCGGCGCGCATACCTATGAACGCACGGACCGGCCGCGCGGCGAATTTTTCCATACCAACTGGACGGGAGAGGGAGGAAGCACTTCCGCCTCTACCTATGAAGCGTAAACATTCACTTTTTATAACGGGAAAAGGCGGGCATTGCGCATGCCGGAAACCGGGCGGGATTCGAATGGGAGAGTATCAAAACAGGAAGCATAGGCAGAGGACCCTCCGCTTTATTATATGCATGGCGGCGGTTTTTTCTTTTGCCTTTTTATCCGCATGCAGCACGGAAAAAACGGAGTGCACTTTTCCGCAGGCACCGTCCCCTGTGCAGACGCGGGAGGCAACGCCCGCGCCGCTGGATTCCGTTCCGCCTTCCGCGGCGCAATCCCTGGCGGAAACGGCAACCGGGGAAGACAATGAGGAGGAGTGGAAACTGATTCTGGTGAACCCGTCCCATGCCCTGCCTGCGGATTTCAGCGCGGAACTGGAGGATTTTGAGGGCGGCCAGGTGGACGCGCGCATCCTTGCAGACTGCGAAGCGATGTTTGCCGCCGCAAAAGCAGACGGCGTGGACCTTGAGCTGGTGGACGCATACCGGAGCCGTGAACTGCAAAACCGGCTTTTTGAGGAAAAAGTGGAAAGCTATATGGACAAAGGATATTCCAGGGAAGACGCCGAGCGCGAGGCGGCGACCATTACGGCGCGGGCGGACACAAGCGAACACCAGACCGGGCTCGCGCTGGACATCGTGTCGCCCTCCCATACCAGCAGGAACAGCGCTTTTGACGGGACGCAGGCATTCCGCTGGCTGGAGGAAAACGCAGGCGGCTACGGGTTCATACTCCGGTATCCGGAGGGAAAGACAGAGATCACGGGCGTGATCTACGAACCCTGGCACTGGCGTTATGTGGGGGATAAGGCGGCCGCCGAAATCGGGGAGAGCGGGCTGTGCCTGGAGGAATACATGGAAGCGGACGGCTGATGCAATTAAGCCGTGCGGCCGGGCCAAGAAAAAATACAGGGCAGACCGCGAATAGCGGCCTGTTTTTATATGCTGCTTAAAAAAACACGCGGGATTACAAAATTTAAATTTGAATTTCGAACGGCGCTGTGATATTTTATAATGATGGTTTGAAGGGGGGCTCGACATGGGACTTGCGCAATATATGCGGATCGCTATTAAAGAAGCGGAAGAAAGTCTGCGCGAAGGCAACAACGGATTCGGCGCGGTTATTTGCAAGGATGGGAAAGTGGTCTCGTCTTCGCATGACAGGGAAGATACAGAGGGAGACCCGACATCCCATGCAGAGATGAATGCGATACGGGCGGCGAGCGGGATACTGGGGAAAAAGCTGACAGGGTGTGTTCTTGTATCCACCCATGAGCCCTGCCCGATGTGCGCGTCTGCGATTGTATGGGCCGGTATTACCGATATTGCCTATGGGTATTCGATAAAAGACGCCCTGCTGCAGGGCCGGAAACGGATGGATATTTCCTGCGCGGAAGTATTCAGCCGGGGAGGGGCGAATATTGGCATAACAGACGGAGTTTTAAAAGAAGAATGTTCCGTATTATACCGGGGAGATGTCAGAAAAGAAATTGAACGCCTGCGTAATGCCGATGACCGCGTTTTAAGGGAACTCTCCGACGATTCCGTAAAAAGAAGGACGCAGTGGTTTTTGGAGAACAAAAGCAGTTTTAGTTTTATTTCTTCCGATCTGCTTGATTCGGCATACCGGCTTTTGCTGGAACGCTTACGGATCACCCCGGATGAAGCGCCGGTTGTGGAAAAAACCGAAAGACGCATTGTATTTCATTCAATGAACTTCTGCCCCACCCTGGAGGCATGCAGGATACTGGGCCTTGACACCCGGGAGGTATGCAAAAAAATGAACGAGTATTCGACGGACCAGTTGCTGAAACAGTTGGACAGGCGGCTGCGATTTTCAAGAAATTACGACAAACTGCGGCCGGATTCAAAATACTGCGAAGAGATGATCTGCATCTGTGAAGACTGACCGCCCGCGGGACGGTTTTAAAGTATTTTTGCATATAGAGAAATCTTTTTATTAAAAGGGAATAAAAAAACAGGCCGCTAACGGCAGTCTGTTCTTTACAAAAAGATGTTTTTACCCTTGCTTTATTTGATGAAAGGTTCCGGGTTCGGAAACACCTTTTTCCCGAAGGTCTCGTTCACTACGATGGCGGCTGCGAGATAAACCGCCGTGCATCCCGCCAGCAGCATGAAGATGGCAGGGATCATGGGGTTGACCGAAATGCCAAGATCCATCAGCGTGATGAAGGGCAAGGCAATATCCAGAAACAGGATAACGAAGGTGAGAAGTTTCCCCGATTTAAAAAAAGCGGGCGTCCAGAGAATGGTGGTCATGGTCAGCGCGATCCAGACATAGCCGCTCAGATGGGTATCCACCTGGATGCCTTCTTTTGCCGTATACCACTCAAAGATAAGCAGCAGGCCTGAGATGAGCATAAAGAAGGCTGAAAAAAACAGGAAGGTGTTGCCGCCCGCCGTGTTTTTATTGTTAAGGTCGATGACCGCTACGAAGATTTGGACGACAAAGCCGCCGATAAGCCAGAAGCCCGCAATGACGCCGGCCGAGGAATCCACGGCACCCGACAGCATGGCGAAAAACGCAAACGTTGCGACTGCCAATGCAACCAGCCCGGCCGGCGAGGGATTGGACCATTTTTGTTCCGACATTGAAATAATACCTCCAAACAGTAAATTGCGATACTTATTATAATGACAATGATCTAAAAATGTCAATGATATTGTTAAAAAAAAGACAATAAATATTTAAACGACAGGCGGCGGCATAAGGCAACGGGCCAAACCGGATAGTATGACCCGAAAGAAACACAGGAATCCGCATATCCGTGGCGTTTTTGATAAATGCCTGCATTATTGATGAAGGACTTTTGTTCATACATTCTTTATTCGGGGTCTGCCAAAGGATAAAGGGATATAAACGCCTGCCCGCACTTGACAAGAAGGATTTTTCAAACAATAATAATTTATATAAAGCGGAACACATTGCTTTCTTATAAGCTTTAACGCCGGATATTAAATGCAATGAATATAAAAGGGGAAGCCGTATGGACTGTATTGTGCAGACGAAAAACGGGCCGGTGAAGGGGAAACGGGACAAGGACGTATATGCTTGGCTCGGAATCCCGTATGCGAAGCCGCCGGTTGGAGAATTGCGCTTCAAACCTGCGCAGCCGGCCGAAGGATGGACGGGAATCCGGGATGCGACCGCCTGCGGCCCTATCTGTTTTCAGGACAGGAGAAGGGCGGGGACATCCGAAGACTGCCTGTATATGAATATATGGTCTCCCGGAGCCGGAGGGCAAAAGCGGGCCGTGCTTTTTTTTATACACGGCGGGTCTTTCTGCAGCGGATCGGGCAGCGAAAAAGATTTAAACGGCGCGGATCTTGCCGCTTTTGGCGATGTTGTTGTGGTGACGGCCAACTACCGCCTGGGCGTTCTGGGATTTCTGGATTTTTCTTTCCTGGGAGAGCAGTTTTTTCAAAATTGCGGCCTTACCGACGTGATAGAAGCGCTTAAATGGACGCGGGACAACATTGCAGCCTTTGGGGGCGATCCGGAAAACATTACGGTTTTCGGGCAGTCCGCAGGGGCAATCATCGCGTCCGCGCTGCCGGTGATCCCTTCCGTAAAGCCCTATATTTCCAAGGTCATCATGATGAGCGGGGATCCGACGATCCCGTATTCCGTTGAAAAAAACCAAGAGATCGCCCGCGATTTCCTTGCTTTTATGGGTATCTGCGATCCGAAGGACCTGATGGCGCTGCCGGCAGAGACACTGACTGCGCGGCAGACGGAATTTACAAAATGGTGCCGGCTGGGGGCAGGCACCTTCATGCTGGAGATTGACGGAGTGACGGTTCCGGAATACCCAATCCCCGCCGCGGCAAAAGGCGCCGCCAAAGGCATTCCCATACTGATCGGCACCACCCGTGAGGAAGTTTCTTTTCTTTTGATCAGGCCCCTGCGCTCCATGCTGGATTTAAGCGGCATGATGGAAATGATGGCGGAGGACGAGACCCCGGAGACGCGCGAGGCGATCCGGGCCGCGTACAGGCGCTGCGGGAAACGCGGGTTGATGTGGATGCTTTCCGACCTTGTTTTCCGCGTTGGAAGCGCGTGGTATGCGGAGGCTTACAGTGCGTCCGCCGATACATGGATGTACCGTTTTGATTACGAAACGCTGGGCATGAAGATATCCGGCGTACACGCATTCCATTCCTGCGACATTCCTTTCGTTTTCGGCAATTACGGCGCGGGTCTGGGCCGTTGGATGTTTTTACTGTCCCCGTACAGGCGGATAATCCACAGGGTTTCGAATGAGATCCGCACTGATTTTCTGACCTTTGCGAAAACAGGCACGCTGCCCTGGCCGGCCTGCTGCGGCAAACATACGCCCGGGAAATGCTATGACAGGGCATCTTCGATCGTTCCGATGATCGAACCGGATATCAAGGAAGAGTATGAGCGAACCGATTACCGGAAGCGCACGTTTGATGGATGCGGGGACACACTTTTGGACTGAAAACCGGGAAAAAGGCAAAATAATTTTAAGTGCGGTGACGAAAATATATAACAGAGGGGTTGTAGAAAACGGCCCCCTTTTTGTTTGCCACTGGGCCGCCGCATAAGACCCAAAAGGGGTCTTGACCCAAGCTTCTCTGACGAATAAATGTTAACTAAATGTAACAAATAAAAAAACAACTTGTAAATATGGGATGAAAACATTTAAAATAGTCTTAAAACCACAACGAGGAGCAAAATGAAACACGCAAGCAAAACATCCGGGAACGGACTGGTTAAAAGGCGTCTGAATAGATTTTTCCGCCGGGGACGGAACCGGCTGATGTTTATAATTGCCGTTGCCGTTATTGCGGTTGCGGTTGCCCTGATCGTGAACAACTCCCTGGCTGCCGTTCAGCCGGAAACGTATACAGCCGGAACGGAAGAAACAATTGCCGAGACAGGCAACAAGGAAGAAATTATCTCCGGAACGGCCGAACCAACCCCGTCCAAGGAAACCGCGCAGCCGACTATATCTGAAGCCGGGATATACACGACACTGAAGAGCGGGGATGAAAACAGCGAGGTCATGCTGCTGCAGGACCGTCTTATGGACCTTGGATATATGGATATGGACGAACCGACCAAGGAATTCGGACCGGGCACCGAATACGCGGTGGAACTGTTCCAGCGCCAGCATAAGCTGGAACAGAACGGCGTGGCCGACGCCGAGCTTCTAGAACTGATTTATTCGGACAAGGCAAAATCTTATACGCTCCTGCAGGGCACCAGCGGAAACGATGTGGATGCGCTGCAGCGGCGGTTGATTGACCTTGGGTATATGGACAAGTCGACGGGATATTACGGCACCGAGACCATTGAAGCTGTTAAGGCTTTCCAGGATGAAAACGGGCTGGACAACGATGGTAAGACGGGCGAGCTTACGCTTTCTTTGATCTATTCCCCGAACGCGAAGCAAAGTACACTGAAACCGGCGGAGGTGGCGCGGCGTGCCAATATACTGGAAGTGCTAGCGACCGCCGAGGACCAGTTGGGCAAGCCATATGTTTGGGGCGCGGAAGGACCGGATTCGTTTGACTGTTCAGGACTTGTATATTATTGCCTTAGGGAAGCGGGATCTTCCCGCGGCCGGTACGATGCGGCCGGGTATTCGCAGGTCAGCGATTGGGAAAAGATTACGGATATGGACAACCTTGAAAAGGGCGACCTCCTGTTTTTCAGCACAAACGGTAAAAACGTCGGCCATACGGGGATATATATTGGGGACGGCATGATGATCGATGCGTCTTCCGCAAACGGCGAGGTGGTCGAGCGCGCCTGCAAGACAGGCTTTTGGCGGAGTAATTTTGTTGTTGCGCGCAGGCCTTGGTAATACATAGCCTTATGACTATTTCGAAAAGAGAAAAATGATATACGGATGAAGCGCAACTTTGAAAACGATAAAAAAAAGAGCGACCCTGGTTTGAGGGGCACTCTTTTTTTGGTTTTACGGTGCGTGGTTATTTCAGACGCATGCGCACTGCGCGACGCCTGAAACGATATGATGTGTATCCATCGCAATCATCAGTTCCTCGTTGGTGGGAACGACCAGAACCTTCACGCCGGATTTTGCAGATGAAATCTCCATTTCACATCCTATGGTGTTCTGATTTTTTTCTGCGTCAAGCTCAATACCCATGAATCCAAGCCCGCTGAGAGCATTTTTTCTTGTAAACGCATCGTTTTCCCCGATTCCGCCGGTGAAAACGAGTACGTCCAGGCCTTCCATTGCTGCCGCGTAGGAGCCGATTGTTTTTTTTAGTTTATAGCAAAAAATATCAAGCGCAATACGGGCGCGCTCATGCCCGCCGTTTGCGGCTTTAAGCAGATCCCGAAAATCATTAGAGATTCCGGAGATCCCCAGCACGCCCGATTTTTTGTTTAGGTAATTGATTGTCTGCTCCACATCCATTTCCAGTTTGCCCATGAGATAGGGAACGATTGCGGCATCAATATCCCCCGAACGCGTGCCCATGGTGAGCCCTTCCAGAGGAGTGAATCCCATGGACGTATCCACGGATATGCCTCCCTTGACGGCTGCCATGGATGATCCGTTGCCCAGGTGGCAGGTGATCATCTTTAGGTCTTTTATGTCTTTTTTAAGCAGTTTTGCAGCCCTTTGGGAGACGTATTTGTGCGATGTGCCATGAAAACCGTACTTTCTGACCCGATACTCCGAATATGCATTATAGGGAAGCCCGTATAAAAAAGCCTTCTCTGGCATTTTTGAATGAAAAGCGGTATCAAAAACCGCTACCATAGGGACATCGGGCACCAACTCCCTGCAGGCGGAGATGCCCATCAGGTTGGCTGGATTATGGAGGGGCGCAAGTTCAATGTTTTCCTGGATTGCGGCGATCACCTCGTCGTTGATCCGGACGGATTCGCTGAATTTTTCCCCGCCATGGACGATGCGGTGACCGACCGCATCAATGCTGGACAAATCCGCTATAATACCGTCATCCTTATCCGTAAGGATGCTGAAAACAGAAGCGATGGCCTGTTTGTGGTCCGTAAGTTTTTTTGTGTATTCCTTTTTTGTTTTTCCGGCTGCTGTGTGGACGATGACGGAATTTTCAAACCCGATCCTGTCCGCGATGCCTTTTGCCATTACGTTTTCTTCCCGGATGTCGATCAGTTGATATTTCAGGGAAGAGCTGCCCGCGTTAATTACCAAGATATTCATAGATGACTCCCTTTATTGAAAATAATTGGCCGTTTGAAACGGTCACTCTGACTGTTTTAATACTTTAAGGTATTGGCCGAAAGCCATGATGCCGTCGGCTTCATGGTTGTTTACCATCATGACCGCATAATAGAGAGGATCCCTGCAAGTTTCCATTGCCTTTTCCAGTGTCATGCCCTTTGACCTGCGCATGCAGAAAAACATTCTTGCATAATAATCCAGCTTTTCCGAATTGTTCGGGTCTACAATTTTTATACCTGTAAGATCAATATTTTTTTTATTTGCCGCTGAAATATCTTTCTTGTTTCCAAGCAGCACAACGTTTGCGATTTTCTGCTGGACGATCTGTACCGCCGCCCGGATCATCTGCGGCGCATTGCCGTCGGGCAACACAACAATATTTCTGGACGCATTGGCATTCAACATCATATTTGAGACCAAAGACACCCGACATCACTCCTTGATTTATTAATATTGGATTCCAAATAAATCATATGAATATTGCGATTTGTTTGTCAATTGACAAGCGTCACGAATTTATGTGGAACGGTAATATTTTTATTGACAAATGCAACTTGGCCAGGCGTGTGGCGGGATAGTTTTTTAGATATTTTCAGTATACGGGCAGTGTTTTTGTAAGGAAATGACAGATGTAATCATTTCATATGACAATTAAAAGAAAATAAATTCATATTGTAAGAGATTACGGTTGACATATAGCACTTAATAAATTACATGCCAAAAAGTAATATTTGAGTATAGGCTCGGTTGCGTGTCATATACGCAAGACAAAGAGAAGAAAAGAAAAGGAGAGAAAGAATATATGGGCAGAGTAAAGGCAGCGGTGATAGGGCCGGGGAATATAGGGTCTGATTTAATGTACAAGATCCTGCGGAGCAAGAATCTGGAGATGAGCCTGATGGCAGGGGTGATTGAATCGGAAGGGATCAAGCGGGCGCGGTCACTTGGGATTGAAGCGTCCATCGAAGGAGTGGATGCGGTGCTTGCGAATAAGGACGTGCAGATCGTATTCGACGCAACGGGAGCGAAGCATCACATGGTGCACGCGCCGCTGCTGAAGGAAGCGGGGAAGATAGCGATCGACCTGACGCCGGCGGCGGTAGGGCCTTATGTGGTACCGACGGTGAACCTGGACAGTCTGCGGAACGAGAGGAACTACAACATGGTGACGTGCGGGGGACAGGCGACGGTGCCGATCGTGTATGCGATCAGCCAGGCGGCGGGGGCGAAGTACG
>Ga0172371_10010031_pt1 | contig 12891 bp, 4 predicted proteins | sample Lak12m_FD_114543 | JGI IMG/M metagenome (GOLD analysis project Ga0172371, IMG submission 114543) | Freshwater microbial communities from Kabuno Bay, South-Kivu, Congo - kab_022012_12m | ecosystem: Environmental > Aquatic > Freshwater > Lake | place: Democratic Republic of the Congo: South-Kivu... | reverse complement strand
TCAGCTGCCCAGGTGCCTGTCGGCGGAACTGGAGCCGGACGCTTTCCCCCTGGGTATGTGGTGGCCTGATGCATTACGCAGCCATCCTGCATGGTGTGCGGGGCTGTGAACAGCCGTCCTCGCCGCACTGGCGGCATCAGCCCCATTGCCCTCATCACATTCAGCTTGCTAGTGACCTTGCGATGCGAACACCAGCCCGCTTCCGCATGCTGTGCATTTTGCGTGTTGAAGCAGCCTGATCAACTGCGACAGCCCATCATATGCGCATGCATCGTCTAGCACGCGTCCCCTTCTTAGCTGCCATACTAGTTCAGGGTAGTTGGGGGGGTAGCGGGGCGGGGAGGTTGCATCGCATCGCAACGCCACTAGCAACACAGCCCAGCCGCGACAGCTTAACCCGCCTCCGGGTCCTCACGTCCGAGCAGAATCATTCTCAGTTATCATTTCAGTCAGGGTAAAGCAGTCATAATCAAGCAGTCAGTCAGCAGGGCAGTACAGCCAGCAGCACTAGCAGTCTAACAATTCCCTCTACCCTGGAGTCCCCTGACATTCACAGCAGGGACCCACGGCGGGAGACTTTGTTCGACTTCGAGCCATACCGGCCTAGCCCTGCCTCAGAGCAGGGTTCCACTGGGGGGGGTTTTACACCGTCCTCTGGGGGTGGGGACTCGGGGTTTTTCACGCCGGCAGCTGGTGCTGGGGCCCACTCAACAGGGGTCTCGGCCTACCAGACCGCTGGTTGGGGATTCACGGCGGGAGGGCGGACACCGGCATCGCAGGAGGGTTACGGGGGAAGGGTGGCAGGGCCATCTCCTCTCATCTCTCCGCGGCAGCTGGTATTCCCAACTTCACCGACCGGATCGACCGACCAGGGCGGCTTCGTATACCGGGACTTGACCCCAGGGGCCATAGACCGTGTACACACCGGGGGGTACAGCTCTGACGACGAGCCAGGGCCACCAGCTAGCAGCATGGCGGACACTGGGTACCAACCCAGGGTTGCCCGTTACAATGGCCAGCCAGGGGAGGCTGCAGTACGCATGCTGGATGAGGCAGACCGCCTGATGCGCCACCACTTGGCCAAGGGGTCTGGGGATGCGCCTACAGACGTGCTCATCGCTGCCTACACGGACCAAACCGATGGGTACTCGGGGGTGCGGGATGTGATATTTAAGGCAGTGGCGGCGCTGCAGGAGCAGATTTCAGCAGCAGCACGGGGGGAGTTTGCGCCTACAGCTTATCCCGCGGAGTACATAGATCTGGTGCTGTCTGGGGTACAGGCACAGGTGCATCGGGCACCCTGGCTGCAGCAGCAGCTGAACCACTACCTGGAGCCGCCAGCCAAGCGGGTCGACCTGTATCTGCGGGACAAGCAGGCGGGTATGCTGATCTTGTACCAGCAAGGGACACCAGCAGCAGGGGGGGCTACACCAGCTGCATCCAGCTCAGCAGCAGCTGCCAGCTCGGGGGCAGGGGCTGCCCCTAAGCTCTCTGCGGCAGAGCAGGCGGCAACAGACGCAGCAGCAGCAGTGTCCCGGTCTATCCAGGCCAGCACTCAGCGGCTGCGGCGGTATGAGGATGAACTGGACGTCCTGCTGGCCAACTTCCCGGGGGGCCCAGCAGTGCCAGTGAGGCCCCGCCCAGCACAGGGGGTACTGCGGGATGCCCAGCTCGCCCGGGACCAGGCCCGCGAGCGCATAGAACGCTTCCTTACTGCCCACTCAGGCAGCGAGGAGGTCGAGCGGTTTAGGGAAGAGCAGCGAGCAACAGCCCGACGGGTGGCAGCAAGGGCACCTGCGGGGGGCAGCGGGGCAGCGACTCCAGCAGCTCAGCCTGGGGCTACACCACAGGGGGCAGCAGCAGCGGCAGAGCAGCGGTCCTCCTTGCCAGAAGAAGACAGGCTGGTGTTCCAGAACCTCCGGCTTGAGCTAGTCAGCGCAGAGTCCACCTACCTCGCAGTGTACGCTGCCAGCGACAGCTGGGACGGCTACGACCGGGAGCAGGCCGTCCTGCAGGCAGCTGAGCAGCGCCGTTCTATGCTGGAGCAGCAGGTGGCCGACACCGCCAGCCAGCTCGGCAGGCTGGGCCAGCAGCTGCAGGCAATGGCAGCCACGGGGACGGGGCCAGCAGCGGCATCAACTCGGGTGTGCACGGTACCGGGGTTTCTGAACCCAGCGCTGGGGCGGGTTATCACCCCCAGCCTGGCAGTTTACTACACCATCAGGGCCACACTGGAGGCAGTGTACCAGCTGGCAGGCAAGCTGGACGAGGCCAGCTACCGGCAGCTCACGATTGGGCCGGGGATGGATTTGCGCAGCTGGGGGGGGAGGATCAGGGTCATGTCACGGTGTCACCCTGGCCTGGCACCTGAGGTTCACAGGGGCATCTACCTGCGGGGGGTGGCTGATGCGGGGCTCAGGGCGGCCATCGATCAGTACCGCAAGCTCAACCCCACGGTCACCATGGACCTAGACCAGCTGATTGACCGGGTTGAGATGCTGGCAGATCAGGAGGTGCAGCTCCTGCAGGAGCGCCTGCAGGACCAGATGCACCTTCACGATACCGGCCGGCAGCAGGACACGCGGCGCTTCCAGGAGCTCACAGCACTGCTCACGGGCTCCAGGGTCAAGGGCAGACGGGGGCAGGATCAGGAGCAGCAGCAGCAGGAGCCCGGCAAGGACGCTAAACCCAAGCCCTCGCCCAAGCTGGACTCGCGGGTTCCGGCCTCCTTCCCCAACGCCCGCCAGTACAACAGCTACAGGAACAGCAACTGTGTGCTGCACCCCAATGCTGCCAAAAGGCACACCAACGGTGACTGCCTGCTGCAGAAGCCGCACCTGGAGAAGCTCATGCCGGCCTTCCTGGCAGAGGCAGTAGCCTGCATGGCGGCGCCAAACGGTGGGCCGACCTCAGCCCAGCAGCCGCAGCTCGCGCCTTCATTCTGGCAGGGGTCAGAGTGGGGGATGGTGGGGCAGTCAGTGGGGCCGTACTCGGTGGCTCCCTCGGGCTTCTCAGCAGCGGGCCCCTATGCAGCGTCTTCTGTGGGGCCCTCTCCTTCAGAGTATGGGTTTGCAGCAAACACGGTCAAGCAGCAGCGGCAGCAGGGGTTGCTGCAGGCAGGGGCAGCCCGGTACGGGGGTGGGGCTCCGCCCGGGTTACAGTATCAGGGGGCTGGGGGGGGTGGGTCCGCCGGCAGGGGGGGTACAATTCGGGGGTGGGGGCCAGGCAGAGCAGTACCCGCTGGACGGGGGCCTCGAGATGCCGCCTCCTCCCTACGGGTTCAAGCCATGCGAGCACTGCAAGGGCAGGGGCAACCACTGCCCCATGCCCTGCGCGTTTCGCTTCCCGCACATCGCACCGCCCGGTTGGAAGCCACCCTCGCCAGATACAGCTCCTGCAGAGCTGTATGCCATGTTCCTGCACAACTCACGCAAGATGCCGCCGGGCATGCCCCTGGGGGCCAAGCTGGCAGCCTGGTACCAACGGTATCGGGACAGGCTGACACCAGCCCACCAGCAGCGGGTTGAGCGGTACCTTGCGGAGCAGGCTGCGGGACGGCCAGCAGCAGCAGCAGCCTTGCCAGAACAGCACGAGTACGCAGCAGTGGCAACCTTTGGGGAGCTGGACCCTGAAGTAGCCCTGTACTGCCAGCAGCAGCAGGACCAGGGCATAGTCCCTCAGCTCTTCAACAACCAGCCGCCCCCTGTCATCATCATGCAGCGGCAGGGGTTCAGTCAGGAGGGCGGCAGCGGGTCTACTGCCACCAATGTGGAGGCCCAGCCGCCTCCGCAGGGCCACAGCATCAGCACCAGCAGCAGCAGCAGCGGGGACAGCAGGGCCGGGGGGGTGTTGGGGGATCAGCATGCAGCAGCTTTCCCAATCAGCTTCCTCCAGGGGTCGGGCCCAGGTACAGGCAACGAGGCGGCGGCTGAGCCCCAGGCCCCTCCTCCCAGCAGCAGGGGGGCGGCGGCTCAGTCAGAGCCCCACGACCCCGAGCTGGTGACCCTTGCTGAGCAGCTGCGGGCGTGTCTGCAGGCAGCGGATAGGGTGCTGGCAAAATGGGGGGCTGGGTGCAAGGGCTGTTGGCGGGGGTCCCAGGGGGGTGCAGGGCACACAGCAGGGCAGGAGTTGGGGCTGACAGCAGCGCTGCGCAAGGGCCGGGTGGCCTTTGTGGACGAGCTGCAGGCCAAGCAGCAGCGCTCAATTGAGTCCAGGGCGCCCCAGCTAGCAGCGGAGCTCCAGCAGCTCATGCAGCGGCATCAGGTGCAGGCTGGCTCCAGTGACCCAGCTGGGTTGTACTCCATCCAGCTGGAGCTCAGGGGGGGCAAGCGGTTCACTCTGGACCGCTTTGTGAACCACTCCCCACAGACCGGCTTCTCGCTGGTGCTGCCCAGCGGGCAGCTGGCCCTGCCAGACGTCACTATCAGCGACAGCGGGTGTACCGTCTGTCTGGTCGACCGGGAGTGGGCCGATGCTATCAGCTGGGCCTACCGGCCTACTCGCATCCAGCTCATGCTGGCTGACAGCACGACTTCAAGCGTGGTGGGCATCACGGAACCGGCATGGGGGGCATTAGCGGCCGGCACGCCCCACGAGTCCATGGCCCCACTGCAGGCTCTGGTGGTGGAGGGGGCCGGCAAGGCCTTCAAGTTTGCCGTGGGCAAGGGGCACATGGCTCAGCACCAGGGGTACGTGATTCAACACGAGCAGGTCTTCTCCTACAGGGCAGCAGCAGGGCATCGCCACTCAATCCCTGTGTGCTGCTACGAGGAGGAGGCAGCAGCAGCAGCACTGCTCAGCCAGCTGCAGCTGCCAGAGGCAGCAGGGGTGGCCACTATGGGCTTGGGCCAGTGCTTCGCCCTGGTCGCTGACGCAGGGGACGCTCTGGAGCAGGAGATGTTGAGGGCAGCTGAGGCCGCCCAGCAGCAGACGCAGCCATTGGGGGGCGGGGGTATCCAGGGGGCAGGGGGGGCCACAGGGCAGGACCAGCAGGCTACGGCTGAGGGTCACAGCAGCCATAGCGCTGCCCAACAGCCTGCTCAAGGGGAGGCAGTACAGCAGCAGCAGTACAGTGGCACCACCCAGGCCCAAACAGGGGCCGCCACTCCAGGGGTTGCAGCGGGGCTGGCAGCAGCAGGGGCCGCAGCCTCCAGTGGGGGCACCCCCAGCCCTGCTAAGCGGGTTTCAGCTTGGGCCGCGCTCTCCATGATGGGATACGGGCGGCCCCATGCCTACTACAGGGGGGTCGCCTACCTGGGGCAGTTCCTGGCCTTTATGGTCTGGCTGGCCTGGCAGTGCACAGCCGCTGCATTGGAGGCAGTGGGTGTGCCTCTGCAATCTGCAAGGGCAGCCATCCAGTGCTACTGGGGCGACCTCAGGTCCTGGTGGCAGGGCAAGCTGCAGCCAGTGCCTGAGTTCAGGGAGCCGCCCTCAGGGCGACAGCCCAGAAGGGGGAGCTGGCAGTACGAGTTCCTGTACCGGCTACGCAGGGGCAAGCCGCTCACTGCGTCAGTCAAGCGGCATGCTCAGCGGTACAAACAGGCAGCAGACCAGCACGACAGCAGTGTACGGCAGCACCAGGCGGCCGTGGTGGTTACCGGGGTCAGCGTTAGGGGCATGCTCCCCCTGATGCTCCTGCTCATGGTGTGCCTGGTAGCTCAGGCAGTGGCTACACCTGAGCTGCTGCAGGCCACACACCTGCTCACCAACAGCCTGGCAGCCTGGGAGCTGTCGCAGCTGTCCAGGTCACAGTTTGCAGCAGCAGCCTATTACAACGACTTGGGTGGCAGGTCTGCGGCTGCAGTGCCGGCTTCAACAGCAGCACGGGGGTTCTTCAGGCAGCACGCAACAACAGCGGGGGCGCAGGGTTTTCCCAGCTACCCAGGGGCAGTTGACCCCCTGAAGCTGGATGACCTGCTGCCAGATGGGCGCCGGTTCAGCCAGCTCAAGGACGCCTACACGGTGGACGAAGAGCACAAGTGGGCCTACGACAACCACCCAGCGGCCACCAAGCAGCAGCAGCAGCAGCTCAAGGCAATGCTGGTCCGCAACCGGCAGGCTTTTGCCTACAGCATGCAAGAGCTGCCAGGGTACCAGGGGGAGCGGGTTTCAGTGCAACTTGTGCACGATAAACCTATCATCAGCAAGCCCCGCCAGTATAGCAAACTGGAGGAGCAGATTCGGGACGAAAAGTGCGAGGAGCTGCGGGATGCAGGGTTCATTGAGCCAGCTGACCCGCGCAACCCGTATGCCAGCTGCCCCACCATGCCTGCTAAGAAGAATGAGCAGGGGGAGTGGACCGAGCGTAGGTTTCGCGCACGACTACAGGCTCATCAATGCAGCCACGGTAACGCTGCGTTACAGCCTGGATCTGCCCGAGCAGCTGTTCCAGCGGGTGGCAGATCGACCATTTCTCTCCAGCATTGACCTCAGGTCCGGGTTTCACCAGCTGCCCCTGGATGACTTCGCCAAGAAGACCACGGCCTTCTGGTGGGGCAAGCAGCTGTGGCAGTTCACGCGGCTCCCGTATGGCAACAAGAACTCTGTTTATGAGTTTCAGAGGGTGATGGATAGGGTGCTGTCTGATGCCGGCTTGTCCACTTGCGCTTGGGCGTATGTGGACGACGTCCTCATCGCAAGCAGTACGATGGAGGAGCACATTCGGGATGTGGAGCGCGTGTTGCAGGCCTTACATGCTGTGGGCCTGCGGGTGCACCCGGGCAAGAGCGTGTTTTGTTCAGACCGGATGGAGTACCTGGGGCACGTGGTCACTCCCCAGGGCCTCGAGCCTCAGGCAGCCAAGGTAGCCGCGATGGCCAGCCTTCCGGTGCCTACTTCCGTTACAGTACTGCAGTCTTTTATGGGGCTTCTCAATTACTACCGGCACTTCGTTCCTGGGTTCTCAGCTACAGCCAAGCCCCTCAACCAGCTACTGCAGAAGGGGGTATCCTGGCAGTGGGGGCCAGAACAGCAGCGGGCTTTTGACCAGCTTAAGCAGCAACTCTGCACAGAGGGGCTGGCCCTGCGGCGGGCTGACCCCCACCGGCAGTTCATTGTGCACTCGGACTGGTCTCAGCACGGGATTGGGGCGGTGCTTGCGCAGCTGGATGACGATGGCAACGAGTACATGGTTGCCTGCGCCAGCCGCAGCCTCAACATCCACGAGCGCAACTACACACCATGGAAGGGGGAGCTCCTCGCAGTGGTATGGGCTATTAAGACTTTCAGGGTTTATCTTCACGGGGTGCATTTCGAACTGTGCACTGATCACCGGCCGCTGCTCTGGTTGCTAAACCAGAACGAACCCACCGGCCAGCATGCCCGCTGGGTGCTGTCGCTCATGGAGTATGATTTCCATGTGCGGCACAGGGCAGGGGTAGACCATGTGAACGCGGATGTGCTCAGCCGGTATCCAGAGCTGGGTCCTGAGGACGGCTCGGGCGCCCAGCTGGACTCATCTTCTGACCCAGCTAAGGCCCGCCTTCCTCAGGTGGTCTTTGGGCCAGTGGGCACAGGCACACCAGCCGACTTCCCGGTGGAACAGATCCCCTCTGAGCCGCTAACCCCGCTTTCTGTACGGCCCCCTGCTCAGCCACCAGCAGCAGACCAGGGCGGGCCCTCAGCAGCCGTGCAGCAGGCTCCAGCCAGTGCTGCGCAGCCCAAGCAGCACCGCAGACGGCAAACCAAAGCCCAGTTTCGCAAGCAGCATGCCTCACCCTATGCCGCAGCAGCAAACCCGCAGTGGGAGGCCTTTGAGGCACCTGTGTTTGCTATGGCTCTCAATGTCACAGCGGCTCAGGGCAGGGCCGCCTTCGTTCAAAGGCAGCTGGCCACAGCCAACAGCAGCCCGGTCGACAGCTACACCTTCAGCCAGTGGGACCCTTGGGAGCTGCCACATTCACAGCAACCAGACCCACTGCACGGAGTAGGGGTGCAGCCCTGGGCAGCTGAGCAGCAGCAGCAGCTGCGGCGTAAGGCCTCCTCCTGGGTGGCGGCAGCAGCCCAAACTCAGCAGTCGGCCCCAGGCCCAGCAGCGGCTCGCAGCGCAGCCAGCCTCGCAACCAAGTCGGTGGCTGACACCTTCTTTCCAGCTGCAGACGCTGGGCTGGTGGTTTTTGAACCATTTGGGGGGCTGTGTGCAGGCCTCGAGATGGCCTTGCGCAAGGGGTTTGCGGTTTCAGCATATTTTTATAGTGATATTGACCCTACTGCCCACGCAGTGGCCCGGCACCGGCTGCAGCAGCTGCAGGCCCGGTATCCTGGCCTCCTACCAGCCTCAGCCTTGGCCGCTACCTTCACGGCCCTCCCGCAGGACGTCTGGCAGATCCAGCCCGCCCAGCTGCAAGCCCTTTCTGCCCGTTATCAGCGGCAGTGGCTGGTAGTGGGGGGGTGGGAATGCCAGGACCTAAGCCCTGCAGGCAGCAGCCAGGGGTTGGAAGGGCCCAGGAGCAGCACCCTGGCCCCGCTGGTCAATATACTAGCAGCACTGCAGCAATACCAACCAGCACTGCCACCAGCTTACATACTCGAAAATACGGCTATGCAGTTTAATTTTCGTTCGCAGCAAGTCAGGGGCCAGTATGATCTGATCTGTATGGCGCTGGGGGAGCCGGTGTGCTTGGACGCCACCCAGTTTGACAGCCTGGCACACAGGGTGCGCAACTACTGGACCAACCTATGCACCCCTCAGCAGCTGGCAGCAGCCAAGCAGCAAGTGCAGCGCACCCCGGGGCTTAGGGTTCAGGCAGTGATCGACCCAGCCACGGGCAGGCAGCCAGCTCCAGTCACACGGGACGACGACTCGGGGGGGGGGAGGTATCCAGCCAACAAGGTGGGGCAGCCCCGCTCGGCTTGGCCCACCTTCGTATCCTTCCCCATGTCTAGGGCGTTCCGGGCAGGGCAGCCAGGGGCTATGTTTGGTCCAGCTGGGAGCTTAGCCGAGCCCACAGCTGATGAGCGGGAGCAGGCCATGGGGTATGGTTTGGGGGATACTCGGGCACCAGGGGTGTCTGAGCAGCAGCGCAGGGAGGTCCTGGGCAGATGTATTGATGCCAATGTGCTGCAGGCCATCCTGGCCATAGCAGCAGCGTGGCACAGGCAGACCCATTGGGGTGCGGGGCAGCCTGAGCTCATAGCAGCCACAGCCTTGGAGCACTACAGCGAGCTGGAGCACCGCTTGGGGGTACAGCAGTCAGCGGCAGCAGCACTCAGCCAGATGCCCACAGACGACTGCTCTCTCCCGCTGCAGGAGCCCAGCCTTGAGCAGTACTTGGTGGGGCTGGCAGTGGCAGCAGTGGCAGAAGCTCAGGAGCCGGACCCCTCAGATATCTGGCAGGATGCAGAGGCTCTGCACTACCTGCGGGAGCAGCAGTTCAAGCCAGAGTGGCCTCCAGCTACCCGCAGTCGTGTCCGCAAGCGAGCAGCCAAGTACAGCTACACAACGGGGGGTCAGATTCAGCGGGTGTTTCCAGACGGCTCCACCAGGCTGGTGCCCAAGCCCGAGGAGCGCTCTGGGCTCATTGCCCAGTTCCACCAGCGGAACGGACACTTTGGGGTGAGGCGTACTGGGGCACTTATTAGTAACAACTACTGGTGGTTGGGCCTTTGGGGGGACGTTGCAACAGTGCTCAGCAAGTGCAGCCTCTGCAGTAGGGTACGTAGCAGCTTTGGAGGGGAGCAGCCTGAGCTGCACCCCCTCCCCATCAGCGGCCTGATGTACAGGTGGGGGGCAGACCTGTGTGGACCCTTCCCGGCCACAGCCAGGGGTCACCAGTATGTTCTGGTTGCTGTGGAGCACTACAGCAAGCACCTGGAGCTGGTGCCCATTCCCAACAAGGAGCCAGCCACCACAGCAGCAGCGTTTGCAGCTGCCGTACTCGGCCGGTATGGCAGCCCGGCTGAGGTGGTGACCGATCGGGGGGGCGAGTGGATGAAGGAGTTTGAGCAGTTGCTGCTGGACTGCATGGTGGATCACCGCCACACCTCAGCCTCGCACCCAGCAGCCAATGGGTTGTCAGAGAGGTGCGTGGCCACAGCCAAGCGGGCGCTCAGCAAGCTCTGCGCTCAGCAGGGCAGCCAGCTAGACTGGGACCTACAGCTGCCCTGGGTGATGCTGGGCTACAACGCCAGCCCTCAGAAGGCTACGGGCTTCTCACCCTATCAGCTGATGCATGCGGTGACCCCTACTGTACCGCCTGCAGTACGGGATCGCCTCCAGCAGCCTATCGATTTCGACGATCCAGAAACAGCAGCAGCAGACTTCTTGGCCAGAGCCCAGCTGGTCAAGGAGAGGGCAGTCATGGCGGGGGACAATTTGCGCATAGCTCAGCACCGCGATACACTCCGGTACGCCCGGCTCCGCAGCGGCAGCTATGTGCCTCAGCTCAGGCGCTATCTAGCAGGGGACTACGTGTGGGTTAAGCGGAAGGACAAGCAGGGGTTGGATATAGCAGCCAAGCAGGTTATCCTCAGGGTCTCTGAGGTGCGGCCCTCGGGCGTGCTCATCCTGCAGGGCAGGTGTGGCACCCTCAGGGCAGTGCATGCCAGCCAGTGCGCGCCCTGCCACCTGCCTGATATCGACCCGCAGATCGACTGGAGCCTCAGCAAGCCTCCAGCAGCAGCAGTCTGCGAGCGCTGCGGGGGGGACGACTCGGAGCAGCAGGGCAAGTTAATCTTTTGTGATAACTGCAACGGGGGTTGGCACCTGGGCTGCCATCAGCCACGTCTGAATCGCACACCCCCGGGCACTTGGGTGTGTCAGCCCTGCCTCGACCAGGGCATCACCCTGGAAGCAGTCAAGGCGCTTCAGCAGGCCACTGACCAGCAGGCAGCTCAGCAGCAGCGGCCTGAGAAGCACTTGCCTTCTGAGCTCAGGGCCAGGGCACTGGATGGACGGCTGCTCAAAAAGCTGTTCACCAAACCCGGCAGGGGGGGGGGTACTAAGTGGTATTGGGGTAGGGTTTATTACAGGGGTAGGAGCCCAGGGGGGGAGCTTCTCGTTGCTTACGAGGACGGTGACGCTGAGGTGACCACCCTGAGGCGGCTTCGCAACCAGCAGGTGCAGTGGATGCCAGAGGGCACCGCAGTACCCGCTGGCGTTCAATTCAGATCAGCAGCAGCAGCAGAAGCCGAAATTGCAGCCAGGGCAGCCCCACGGCGGGCAGCAGTCAGCCCTAGGCCTCAGGACCCGCAGGGCCGCATTCAGCAACAGCAGGCAGCGCCACAGCAGCCTCAACTTCGGCGCAGCTCACGCAGGGAAGCAGTAGCCCCTGCTACAGCGGCATCAGCCATGCCAGACGTCGAACTCAGCCAGCTGGGGAGCTCCGTGCTCGCAGCTGCCGCCATCTCAACCACAGGTGGTGTAATTCCAGCAGGGACGCCTGCGGTCATCAGCACACAGCAGCTACACCTAGTAGCTACGGTACCTCAGCACTCAGCACTGCTACCGGACAGTTGGGACCTCACCCAGCCATCAGGGGTCCAGGCAGCCATGCAGCTGCTCATGCCGGGGGCATTCGCAGCCAAGGATGCCACCAGGCTCAGCAACATAGTCAGGGGGGCCTTACAGCACAGCCGGCTCCCGCCACAGCAGCAGGGGCCGGGCATGGGCTATGTGCCCATGACGCTTGGGGAGGTCCAGCCCCTACTCGAGGGGGTCGACTTCTCTGGGTGCAGCAGCTTTTACGACCCGTTCTCGGGGGCTGGGACCATCAGCAGGGTATTTGGATCAGCAGGGTTCAGGGTTAGGCAGAATGACATGAACCCCTTTTGGGGTGCAGCCACAGCAGCGGACGCTTTGCAGCCCGGTAGCTACCTGCTGCCATATCAGATCCTAGTCACCTCCCCGCCGTTTGAGGTGCTGGACCTAGCGGTACCGCTGTTGGCAGCCAAGGCAGGGGTTGCAGCTTGTGTCCACGTACCTGGGCACTGGCTCTCTAACCCACGAGCAGCCCGCCAGCAGTGGCTTCAGCAAATGGCAGCAGCGGGCAGGCTGCACATCATCATGGGGCTGGAAAGGGGGCCTAGTCACAGGCGGTGTGCTTGGGTTGTTATCTTCTCCTCTGTTCACCGCCGGGCACAACTGTGCACACCTGGTACCCCGCTAACCTTCACCTATGCTGGTGCTTGATGTCACCGTAGGTTTGGGGGACCCACATCAGCTTCGCCGTCCAGCCAGTCCCGTCGGAACCGCGCATCAGTCTTTACCCGGCTGGGGGCGTCAAGGCCAGGCCAAGGGCCGCAGCAGCGGCAGCCACGGCCTATGGCCCGGCAGCAGCCGGATTACCCGCCGCAACTTGGGGCAGGCTGGGACCAGCAAGCTGCCAGCGCCGCCTATGATGAGCCGCAGGAGCACTGGGAGGAGCCAGAGCAGCAGATTGCCCAGCTCCAGCAGCAAGTCGCGGACACTCAGCAGCAGCTGGAGGACACGCAGCAGCAGCTGGAGGACACTCAGCAGCAGCTAGAGGACACGCAGCAGCAGCTCGCGCAGGCCCACCAGCAACTCGGCCGGCTGGTTGCGGCCGGCGGCCACCAGTTTGTATTGCCCTAGATGCCTGTCCTTACAGGCAAGGGGCATTCAGGGGAGAGGGGGGGCTCAGTAGTACTAGCAGCAGTTTGGGGTGGGGGGGGGATGTTTGCTACTGACCACGTCTGTGCTGCACAGCTGCTATCGTAGCCATGAAGGGGGGGGGAAGCCGGGCACAGCAGAGGCCCATTGTTGGTTGGAAGAATATAGGGAAAGAAGGGAAGGAAAGCAACAAGGGAAGTTTGTTTCGTAAGAAGCCTGCCCTTGCAGGCAGGGGCCACTGCTTGGGGAGCTGTGTGAAGCATAGCATTTTCCATGCTATGGGGGGGGTGTAGTCCGCCTCCCAGCAGTGTGCCCATCAGCATACG
>Ga0172371_10010030_pt1 | contig 12892 bp, 9 predicted proteins | sample Lak12m_FD_114543 | JGI IMG/M metagenome (GOLD analysis project Ga0172371, IMG submission 114543) | Freshwater microbial communities from Kabuno Bay, South-Kivu, Congo - kab_022012_12m | ecosystem: Environmental > Aquatic > Freshwater > Lake | place: Democratic Republic of the Congo: South-Kivu... | reverse complement strand
GGGGGGTGGGGGTGGGGGCCGGGGTCAGGGCGGGGGTGGGGGTGGGCGTCGGGGTCACGGTCGGGGTCGGGGTGGGCGTCGGGGTGGGGGTCGCGGCCGTCACGGAGAAGCGGCCGGGGCTCGTGCCGTACCCGGTGAAGTTCCCGGTCCTGGCGACGGCGCGGTAGCCGATGACGATGGCGTAGTTGCTGCCCAGGGGGATCCCGGTCAGGACGAGGTCGATGTTGTAGCGCCTGGTGCCCGCCACGACCTTGACGAGGGGGTTGATGAAGTAGCCGGCGGTGGCGTTGCCCGCGCGCACGATGAACTCCCCCTTCGAGACGGCGACGTTCGTGGTCCAGCTGACTTTGATCGTGCTGCCGATGGTGTACGTGCCGGTACCGGTCGGAAGCGTGACGACGGGGGTCACGGTGGTGGCGGCGCCGGCCGCCTGGGGGGCCACCGCCGCGACGCCTGCGACGATGCCGAGGGCGAGGACGATGCTCGCCAGGAGGAGGAGAGAGCTCTTGTACATCGTAAGGTCCTTCCGGAGTGGAGAGCGGGGGCTCTTCGGTTCAAACCTTCAGCTCTGGCATCGGAAGGCGCGGGAACGCCGAGATAGAGCGCCATTCCCGACTTCGGGGGCACGAATACCTAGGCAAGCTGGGTACGCGGCCAGGTACGCGGGGCGGCGCGCGCCCGGAGTCCGGCGCGCCGGCCGTCTCGAGACCGCGCTGCGCGTGACGCGGCGATGGCCGCGCCCAGGGGATGAAGCTAGAATCGAGCCTGACGGAGGTGCGCGGGAGCCTTGAGGTGTTCCGCGGCGCCGGCCGCCGCTGCGAGCGCCGGCAGGTGGGTCCTGTCGCCGGTGCGGCGCCGTCTGTGGACGTCGGCGTCCCGCGTGTCGCGGCCGGGCCGACAGGTGTGGCGCCCGGCGAATCCAGCCTGGTCCTGCGGGAACCCGCCGGGGCGTGTCGAAGGGAGAGTCATGGCTGAGACGCTACCGGCCGACGCCCCCGTGAAGACGAGACGCGTGCTCAAGCCCTCCACGGGCTGGAGCTCTCTGCGGCTTGGCGAGCTGTGGGACTACCGCGAGCTGCTGTACTTCCTCACATGGCGGGACATCAAGGTACGGTACAAACAGGCCGTGCTCGGCGTGACGTGGGCGGTGCTGCAGCCGGTGCTCACGATGGTCGTCTTCACCATCGTGTTCAACCGGCTCATGAAGGTGAGCTACGACCCTGTGCAGGTCAACGGCACCCCCGTCCCGTACCCCGTCTTCACGTACGTCGGCCTGCTGCCGTGGAACCTGTTCTCGGGCGCGCTGGGACGCGCCGGCGCGAGCCTCGTGGGCAACGCCAATCTGCTGACGAAGGTGTACTTTCCGCGGCTCGTGATCCCCGTCTCGGCCGTCGTCGCCGGCCTCGTCGATTTCGTCATCGCCTTCGTGGTGCTGCTCGTGCTCATGGCGGTGTACGGCATCGCGCCGACCTGGCAGGCGGCGTGGCTGCCACTGCTCGTCATCCTGGCCATGGCCACGGCGCTGGCCTTCGGGCTGTGGCTGTCGGCGCTCAACGTGCTGTACCGCGACGTCCAGTACGTCATCCCGTTCCTCATCCAATTGTGGATGTTCGTCTCGCCCGTGGTGTACGCGCCCACCTTCAGCAACCCGGTGTACCGGTTCCTGTACGGACTCAATCCGATGGCCGGGGTGATCGACGGCTTCCGCTGGGCACTCATCGGCGGCCCGCCGCCGAACCAGACGCTCGCTCTGGCCGTCCTGATCGTGGTCGTCCTGCTCGCCACGGGTGTGGCCTACTTCAAGCGCATGGAGCGCACCTTCGCGGACGTGGTGTGACGGATGAATGCGGTGAGCGTGCGCATCTCCGGTGTCGGCAAGCGGTACCACATCGGCGCCGCTCGGGAGAAGTCGGACACACTCCGTGACGCGGTCAGCATGGCACTGCGCCGGCCCATCGAGCGGATCCGGCACCCGGGATCCGTCACCCATGCGGCAGACGAGCTGTGGGCGCTGCGCGACGTGTCGCTCGCCGTGGAGGAGGGCGAGGTCCTGGGCCTCATCGGCGGCAACGGCGCGGGCAAGAGCACCCTGCTCAAGCTGCTCTCACGCATCACCGAGCCCACGGAGGGTGAGATCGAGCTCGTGGGTCGCGTCGGAAGCCTGCTCGAGGTCGGCACCGGTTTCCACGCGGAGCTCTCCGGTCGCGAGAACATCTACCTCAACGGCGCCATCCTCGGCATGACGCGGGCGGAGATCCGGGCCCGTTTCGACGACATCGTAGAGTTCTCGGAGATCGCACGCTTCCTCGACACGCCGGTCAAGCGGTACTCGAGCGGTATGTACGTGCGTCTTGCGTTCGCCGTGGCCGCGTATCTGGAACCCGAGATCCTGCTGATCGACGAAGTGCTTGCCGTGGGCGACGCGGCTTTCCAGCGCAAGTGCCTCGGGCGCATGGAGGACGTGGCTGAGAGCGGGCGCACGGTCGTCTTCGTGAGCCACAACATGCAGACGGTGCGCGCCCTCTGCACGCGCGTCGTGCAGCTGGATCACGGCCGCGTCGTCGGCTCGGGGGCACCGAACGATGTGATCGACGGCTACCTGAAAGAGCAGTGGGGGGCCGAGGGGATCATCGAGTGGCAGGGTGACGAGCGTCCCGGCGACGACGACGTACGTCTGGCTGCCGTGCGGATCCTGGACAACGACTGGCAGCCGACGCCGGTGGTCATCAGCAGTCAGTCGTTCCACGTGCAGATCGACGTCGACATCGAGCGCGTGCCGGAGGGGCTCACGATCGGCTTCGACCTGGCCACCGGTGACGGCACTGTGGTGTTCCGCTCGTACCAGACAGACGGATCGCCGGAGCGCTGGCCGGAGCTGCGGCTTGGGCGCAACAGCCTGTTCTGCGAGATCGGTGCCGACCTGCTGAACAGCGGGCGGTACACGGTGCTGCCTCGCATCAGCATCGACCGCGTGCGCTGGATCGTGCACGGCGGGGCGGTGTCGTTCGACGTGCACCGTGATCCGGGCGCATCCATCCACGCGCTGGCCGTGAAGCCCGGCGCCATCGCGCCGGTACTCACCTGGTGGCGCGGCGATGTCTGAGGGCGTGCGTGCGGTGGCCGGCGGGCGAAGCGCGGCCGGCCGGCCCGTGTGCCTGCTGGTGTCGCCGAGCCTTGCCGGCCACCGCGTCATCTACTGCCGCGTGTTGACCGACATACTTCAGGAGCGGGGGTTCGACGTGGCCGTCGCCGGGGCGCCGCGACGCGACCGCGAGGATCCGTTGCTGGACGGGCTTGTGGCACGGCGCGGCGTCACGCTGCACGACGTCGCCGGGCAGCTGGAGGGGCGGACGCTCCCGCTGCCCGCGGTCGCCGGCCTCGCGGCCCGCGCGGGATCCCGCGTCACGATCCTCTGCGAGGCCGACGACCTGGTGCTGGATCTGGCGGCGGCGAAACCGTCAGACCGTCCTCAGGGACGGCTGGTTGGGATCTTCGTGCGCAGCACGAACGCCCAGTACGCCGCGTGCTCCGTGCTCGGCGGTGTCAGGAGCAGGCTGGGTCGCGGAGCGCGGCGGCGGGCGCGTGAAGCCGCGGCCGGTCGCGCGTTCGCGGCCGCCCGGCTCACCGACGTGTCGCTGGTGCTGGACGAGCGGTTCGCGGCCGCACATCCGGGTCACTGCTGGCTCCCGGACATCTACCGGGAGGTGCGCCCGCCGACGCTTGCCGAGGCGGCGGAGACAGCGTCGTGGCGACGCCGCTTGCATGCGTTCCTGGCCGTCGCCCCGCGCGGGCCCGTGCTCGCCTACGTGGGCACGAGCCAGCACCGGCGAGGGTACGACACCGTGCTGCGCCTCGCCTGCGACCTGGGCGGGGTGCTCGTGCACTGTGGCCGCTTCAGCCCATCCGGGGAGCCGTGGGGGGACGACGTGGAGCGCTTGCGCGCCGTCCTGGAGGAGCGCGGCGCGTTGTTCGAGACCGGGGAGCGGTACCTGAGCGCGGACACGGCGTCCCTTTTCCTCGCGGCGGCGCCGGTGGTGGTGCTGCCGTACCGCGAGCACGACGGCTCCAGCGGCGTGATGCTGCAGGCGCTGGCGACCGGCCGGCCGGTGCTCGTCCCCGACCGCGGGCTCATGGCTCACAGGGTCGGCACCTTCGGCCTCGGTGCGACCTACCGGCACGGCGACGACGATGATCTTGCGCGCCGCTACATCGAGGCGTGCGCCGAGCGACCCGGGCAGGCAACCGCCCGTATCGCCGCGTTCATGACCTGGTTCTCGTACGAGCAGCTCGCGGCCGCCGTGTCCGGTGCCGTCGTCGGCGGCCCCGGTGCCCGCCTGCCGGAGCCGCTCCCGCCCGGCGGCCGCCGGGCGGCCGGGGACGGTGGCTGACGGTGGGTGCAGTCCGGCTGGCCCTGCCGGCTCTGCTCCTGCTGTTCTTCGTGGTGCGTTCCTTCCGCCAGCGCGTCTTCCTGCTCGGGATCCCATTCCTGATGTACATGGGCAGTTCGGTCTTCTTCGAGAAGACGAGGGTCTTCTCGGTGCCGGCTCGCCTCTCGCCCGCCGACCACCTGATGATCTGGCTCGTGGTCGTGTGGGTGCTGAGCTTCGACCTGGCCCTGCCGGCGGAGCGGCGCGACGAGCCGCGGACCCGGCTCTTCGGGCCGCGGCTCGCCGGCACCGAGGAGGCCGCCGTCATCGCCTTCACGGCGCTCACGGCGCTGGAGCTCGTGCTGACCCTCCTGCGGTTCGGGGCCGTGGGAGATGCGCTGGGTGCGGCGAAACCGTACCTCTATCTGTTCGCCGGCTACTTCCTGCTGCGGGGGATCCTCTGCAGGGCCGACCGCCGCGACACGCTGGACTTCATCAAGGCCCTGGTGGTGGTCAACACCATCGCCGCGGGGCTGTTCATCCTCCACCAGGGCCTGCACCTCCCGGTCTACGAAGCGACCGAGTACCAGGTGGTCTCGTTCATGGGGCAGAGGCTCACGCGGAGCTTCTACTTCATGCCGCAGCTCTTCGCTCTCACGCTCGCGTACGTGTACGCCAAGCCGAAGTGGAGCCCGTTCTGGGTCGGGGTCCTGGTGGTCTCACTCGGTGCGCTGTGGATCTCGTACACGCGTTCGTTGCTGCTGATCGCCGTCGCGGAGCTGGTCGCAGTGCTGGGCGTACGGCTGCTCAAGCAGCGTCAGGCCGGGCTCGTGGTGCGTCGGGCGGCCGGCCTGCTCGCTGTGGTGCTGGTGGTCGGCGCGGTCGTGATCTCGTTGCTGCCGGTGCAGTCGGGGTACGTGCTCTCCCGTTTCAGCCAGGCGTCGTCATCTGGCGGGCTCGTGAGCGATCCCAACATGCAGAACCGGGAGAGGAAGCTGAGCACGACGCTCGCGTGGATCGGCGGCGGGAGTCGCCTGCTGGGAGAGGGGCTTGTGTCCGCCGCCGAGGATCCGCACGCGGCGGACGTCGAGTGGATGAGCGCCGACCTCGTGTGGGTGCCCGTGCTCTTCCGCTTCGGCCTTCTGGGCGTCGCCGTCGTCGCGGCGGTCTACGTTTCCGCGGCGTGGCGCGCCACAAGACTGGCCTTGAGCGGGGCGGGCGAGGCCGAGCTCATGGCGCTCATCCTGCTCGGCCTTGTCGTCGGCCTGTTCCTCGAGGGCTTCGTCTCGTGGACGTTCCTGAACTCGTCGCGCTACCCTCTGGGTCTGTGGTTCCTGGCGCTGCTGGCGGCTGAGGCGCATCGTCGGCGCGCCGGGGCGACCGAGGGAGGTCTCGATGACTGACCGCCGCCCGGGCGAGGAGCTCGTTTACGAATCCGACTGGCTGGCGTCCGAACCGTTCTTCTACGACCTGCGCAGTGGGCGTGCCGGCCACGAGATCGACGCGGTCATCGACCTGGCCGACCTCGAGTTCGATGCCGAGGGCTTCAACGACTACCTCGACTTCGGCTACGCCGTGTTCGAGCGCACGCCGGTGCGCGGCGTGCACATGCTGCGGCACGCCGCACGCCTCTGGCGTGGCCCGGACGGCCTGCGGGTCGAGTACCTGGACGACCCCGCCTGGGCGTGGCTGGACCGCTCCAGCACCGTCCACGAGGTGCTGGAGGCCGCGGGGGCGAAGGTCGCCGAGGCATGCGCCGCCGCCCGTGGCGAGGTCGTGGTGCCGACGAGCGGGGGCCTGGACTCGCGCCTCATCGATGCGCTGCTCCCCGACCGCCGCCGTGCTCGTCTCTTCACCTATGGGCTGAGCGACGACCCGCGCCGGTCGTTCGAGGCCGTCAAGGCGCGGGAGCTGGCGCGCCGGCTCGGCCTGCGCTGGGAGCTCGTCCCGCTCGGCGGCTTCCACCGGTACTTCGACGAGTGGGACGCGCTGTTCGGCGTGTCGACCCACGCGCACGGCATGTACCAGATCGAGTTCTACCGGCAGGTGCGCGAGCGTGTCGCCCCCGGGAGCCTCGTGATCTCGGGCTCCTGTGGGGAGCGCTTCGCCGGCGACGACAAGCGGCTGCGCGGGCTGCCGCCGCTGCGCGACGCCGCCGACGTGATGGCCGCGTTCCGGCGCCGGACCGGCATGAATGCCGACTCGCACTACAGCCGCTTCCGCAGCGCGCATGAGGGCGCGGCCCGGCTGCTGGAACAGGCGCCGTGCATCGCGACCGACGGGCGCGCGAGGGTGGTCGCCATGGTCCGCCTGCGCCTGACGCTGCTCAGCTACCTCGTCCGGGTGCCGGCGTCGCTGGGCTTCGGCACCCGAACGCCCTTCCTCGACATCGACGTGGCGATGCGCATGCTCACGCTGCCCCAGGAGGTGCGCGAGGACCGCCGGTGGGAGCGGGATCTGCTCGCGCGGCTCGGGCTCGACCTCGAAGCGGCGGAGCTTCCGGCCGACGGTCGCAACACGCTCAACCTGCGCGGCATGCGCAGGGTGCCGCTGCGCCCGCTCGACGCGTCCTTGCTGCGCGAGGTCGTCGACCCCGCGTACGTGCGCTGGGTGAACCGCTGGGTGGGGCCGATGGGCCTCAGCTCCGAGATCCTCTGGCGGCTGGCGTGGACGCCGGGGTTCCGCCGCGTCAGCGAGGCGCTGAGATCGACTGGGCTGGCCGACCGTCGTCTCACGGCCTACAACGCCTACCTCACGCTCAAGCCGATCGAGGCGCTGCTGCGCCGCCGCGATCTGGCGCGGCGGGGAGCGCACGCGGGATGAGAGGGGCCGGGCTGCCTCGCGTCACGTTCGGGGTGATCGTGCTCAACGGGATGCCGTTCGTCCCCTACACGCTGCGTGCGCTCTACCCCTACGCCCACCAGATCGTTGTGGCCGAAGGCGCCGCCCCGGGCGCCGCCCGCATCGCCAGGGCCGACGGGCACTCCTCGGACGGCACGCTGGAGGAGCTGCAGCGGTTCGCGCGGGAAGAGGACCCCGAGGGCAAGCTGGTCGTCGTGACCGCGGAGGACGAAGGGCACGCCGACGGGTTCTGGCCCGGGGAGAAGGACGAGCAGAGCCGGGCCTACGCGGTCCGCGCCACCGGCGACTACCTCTGGCAGGTCGACGTGGACGAGTTCTACCTCCCGGCGCACCTCGAACGGGTGCTCGCGTTGCTCGTCCGGCGGCCGGAGGTCACGGCCGTGACCTTCCCGACGATGACGTTCTGGGGCGCGCCGGACTGCAGGGTGGACGGGTGGTTCCTGCGTCGCGGCGCGGCCGACTACCACCGGCTGTTCCGCTGGGAGCGCGGCTCCAGGTACGCGACGCACCGCCCTCCGACCGTGCTGGACCCCGAGGGGCGCGACACACGCGACGTGTGCTGGCTCGACGGGGCCGCGGCCTCCCGCCTCGGCCTCGTCATGTACCACTACTCGCTCCTGTTCCCCAAGCAGGTGGAGGAGAAAGTCGAGTACTACTCGCACTGGGGGCTCTACAGCGAGTCACGCGACTCGTTCGAGGAGGCGTCCGGACGCCGCTGGCTGCGGGAGTCGTACCTCAGTCTCCGGGCTCCGTTTCACGTGCACAACGTCTACAGGCACCTGAGCTGGCTCCGGCGCTTCCGCGGTCCGTGGCCGCCTCAGGTCGGGCGCATGTGGGACGACGTGCTCGCAGGGCGTGTGCCCGTCGCACGGAGGCCCATGGCCGATGCGGAGCGGCTGCTGGCCTCGCCGGTCTACGTTGCCGCCGGCTACGCGCTGGAGGCTCTCGAGAGCGTCGACCGTTGCGCGCGGGAGGGGTGGCGGATGTGGGGGCCTCGCGTGCGGAGCGCGGTACGAGGCCGGGACGGCGCAGCGTGACCCTGCGCGTCGTCTGGTGCGTCGACACACAGCCGCGGGCGGTCCGCCGGGCGCTCGGTCTCGGTGAGCGCCCGGGTCCGCAGGCGTGGGTGGCGTCTCTCGCCGAGCGCCTCGGCCGGAGGGCCGACGTCGAGCTGAGCGTCGTCACATGGGGCGCGCGTCGGCTGGCGCCGTTCGTGGACGACGGCGTCGTGTACCGCGTGGTGCCGGTGCCCGAGGCGCCGACGCGCGCGGCGCGCACGCTCGACGCCTGGCGGCACCGGCTCGTGCCCGAAGCCAGCCTGGCGGAGGCGGCCGCAGTCGTGCGCGGGCTGGCCGCGGACATGGTGCACGTCCACGGCACGGAGGGCGCGTTCGGGCTGCTCGCCGGCCTCGTTGCACCCGCGCCCTGCGTCGTGTCGTTGCAGGGGATCCTTCAGGCGTACCTGCGGCAGTACTTCGCCGGGCGCTCGCCTGAGGACCTGGCGAGGTTCATCGCCGATGCCGAGTTCGCCAAGGGACGCGGACCCTTGCACGACTACCTCCTGCTGCGTCGCCGCGCCGCCCGTGAGAAGCGGATCCTCCGCGGCGCCCACTGGTTCATCGGCCGTACCGCCTGGGACGAGGCGGTGCTGCGGGCCGTCAATCCTACCGCCGTCTACTTCCACTGCGATGAGATCATGCGGGCGCCTTTCTACGAAGCGAGCTGGTCGCCGGACGGCAAGAGCGGCAGGCGCATCTACACCACCTCGAGCGACCTCATGGGGAAGGGCACCGAGTGCCTCCTGCGGGCCTTGCGGTCGCTGCCGGAGGACGGGCGCGGACGGCCACGGTTGCGCGTGGGCGGAGTGCCGCTGGGCTCAGAGCTCGACAGGGTGTACCGGCGCGCCGCGAAGCGCTTCGGCGTCGAGGACCGTGTCGAGTGGCTGGGGCGTCTCGACGCGCCCGGCATCGTGCGCGAGCTGCTCGCCGCGGACGTCTTCGCATACCCCACCCGCGTGGACAACAGCCCCAACGCCCTGGTGGAAGCCATGCTGCTCGGTGTGCCCGTGGTCGCCGCCGGTGCCGGAGGCGTCCCGTCGCTGGTCGCGCACTGCAAGGACGGCCTCGTCGTGCCGCCGGGAGATGTGGGCGCCCTGGCGCGCGCCGTGCGGACGCTCCTGCGGCACCGTGAGGAAGCGGCGCGGCTGGGAGCGGCGGCCCGGGCCGCCGCTCTGCGGCGCAACGATCCCGCCGCCGTGACGGAACGCACCGTGGCCATCTACCGAGACGTGATCGCCGATGCCGTGCAGCCTCGAGCCGACGTCGGCACGCAGGGCAAGGCCGTGCCACGGCGAATTGCGGGGTACCGGCAGGATGCGCGTGGCGGGCGGCTGGTACACGATGAGGCTCCTCCCAGTATCCTGTAGCACGACGACAAGGTCGCGAGGCGGCCGGGGGGACACGCGGATGCCGCCGCCTCTTCTCAGCTGACATGGACGAACGACACACAGACGGACTCTCGCTGCGCACCTATGTGAGCGTGCTCCTTCGCTGGAAGTGGGTCGCACTCGGTGTAGTCGTGGTCGTGACACTCGCCGGGTGCGCCTACACGTGGACGCGCACGCCCATGTACTCGGCTACCGCACAGTTGCTGTACGTGCGGCAGATCGACATCTCCAATCCTCTCGCACAGTCGTACCTCGACACCTCGGCGCAGCAGGCGGAGATCGAGAGCGCTCCTGCTGTGGTGGCCAGCCTGAGCGTGCGGGAGCGCGCGCGCGAGCGTATGGACGACGCCACACTCGCCGCCGGCTACTCCGTCAGCACGGTGCTGCAGCCGGGGCTCGACAACCAGTACACCAACGTGGTCGAGATCCGCGCGGAGTCCGCCGATCCGGCCGCGGCGGCCGACGCAGCCAACGCCTCGGCGGCGGCGTTCGTGGAGTGGGGCAAGAGAAGTCAGCAGGACCAGGTCGCGCAAGCCCTCGCAGTGGTCAAGAGCCAGCTGTCGGCGCTGGCCGACGCGGGCGGGGAGGGGTCGCCTGAGTACAAGTCCCTGCAGAGCAGCCTGCAGCAGCTCGAGCTCCTTCAGGCGAGCACCACAGGGAGCTTCAGGGTCATCTCTCCCGCCACCGAGCCCAGCGAGCCGTTCTCCCCCCAGAAGCCGCGCGGCGCGGTGGTGTCGCTGGCCCTCGGCCTGCTGCTCGGCATCGGGCTGGCGTTCCTGCTCGAGCAGTTCGACACGAGGGTGCGCGACGAGGACGAGATCACCGAACTGCTCCGCCTGCCGGTCATCGGCAGCGTCCCGCCGCCGCGGCGCAAGCACCGGGACGGCGGATCCCTGCCCACGCTGACGGACCCGTCCGGGCCGGCCGCCGAGGCCTTCCGCCTTCTGCGCAGCAACCTCGACTTCGTGAGCATCGACGGAGAAGTCAAGTCGCTGCTCGTGACCAGCTCCATCCAGGGCGAGGGCAAGAGCGTCACGGCGTGCAACCTGGCGGTGAGCATGGCGCTCACGGGCAAGCGGGTCGTACTGGTCGACGGCGATCTGCGTGCCCCACGTGTCCATGCCTACGTGGGCGTCCCGAACGGCGAGGGTCTGTCGTCGGTCATGGCGCGCCGCACCGACCTGCGACGCGCGCTGGCGGCGGTGGACCTCGGTGAGGGCGGCGGCAGGCCGGGCTACCGTGCGCCGACCGTCGTGACCAGGGCTGCCCAGACACGGCAGGCGGCCGGGCAGGGCGTCACGCCCATTCCGGCGGCGACGCCCGTCTCGCCCGCGACGGCAGCGTCGCCCGCGGCGGCCGCGGTGCTCTCGCCGGCAGACCCACGGACGGGGCAGGTGTTCTGGGTGCTGCCGAGCGGACCTGTGCCGCCGAACCCCGGCGAGATGATCGCTTCCGCACGGTTCGCAGAGGTTCTGGAGAGACTCAAGGCCGAGGCGGACATCGTGCTCGTCGACGCTCCCGCCATGTTGCCGATCGGCGACGTGGCCGCCCTCGCGCCGCGGGTCGACGCGCTGGCCTTCGTGGTCAACCCGGCCAAGGTCCGGCGCTCGTCGCTCCGGCTCGCCCACGCGCGACTCGGCCAGCTGCCGTGCCGCAAGCTCGGGGTCATCCAGGTCGTCGAGCAGAAGGCTCGCGATCACCACTACGGGCACTATGGGTCGGATGCCGGCGGCGGCCGCGACGTGCGGCCCACCCTGCCCTGACGCCCTCCACCCCTGAGGACCGTGGAGACCGCGTGAGCCGCAGACCACTGCGCGTGCTCCTGCTCACGGCGTTCCCGGCCGTCGGCGGACCGCTGCCCAAGCTCGCCGCGCTGCTCGCAGAGGGGCTGCGGGAGGCGGGCTGCCAGGTGGTAGTCGAGGGCTGGAGCGCGCATACGGCCGGGCGCGAGCGGCTGGGCGTCAAGGTCTCCGGCCGCCTTGCCGATCTGGTGCGGGTGCTGCGCTTCGTGCGTACCTGGCGGCCGGACGTGGTGTATGTCGCCAGCACGCACAACTGGCCGGCGCTGTTGCGAGACCTTCCTCTGGTGCTCTGCCTGCCCACGTCGCGTCCGCCCCTCGTCCTGCACCTGCACGGCAGTCGCTCCGACAGGCTCACGCTGCCGGGCCGGAGAGTGTTCAAGACGCTGTCGCGGGCGCTCGTGCGACGGTGCGCCGCGGTGCTCCTTCTCTCCACCCAGGAGTGGCGTGAGTGGCATGCGTTCGAGCCTGCCGGCCGGTACGAGCTGGTGATGAACCCGTTCGTACCTCCTCCGGGCGCGTCGCAGCGCACGTCGCATGACGAGGGGCGGCCACCGGTGGTGTTGACGGTCGCGCGCCTCGTGCCCGAGAAAGGCATCTTCGACCTTCTCGAGGCGTTCGCGCTTGTGCGGTCGCGGCGACCCGCCGTCTTGCGGATCGCGGGCGCCGGGCCGTCGGCACAGGACCTGCGCCGGCGCGTCGGACTGCTCGGGCTGGAAGCGTGCGTTCAGCTGCCGGGCTATGTCGTGGGTCCGGCCTTGGACCTCGTCTACCGCGACGCGGCCATCTTCGCGCTTCCCTCCTACTTCGAGGGGTTCCCGCTGTCGGTCATGGAGGCAATGGCGTACGGGCTGCCAGTGGTGACTACCCCCATCCGCGGGTGTGCGGATGCGCTGCGTGCAGGCGAGAACGCGGTGTTCGTGCCGGCCGGCGACCCGGAAGCGCTTGCCGGGGCGCTGTCGCAGCTGCTGGATGACCCCGCCGCCCGTGCCAGGATGGGGGCCGCCAACGCCGCCCGGGTCGGCGACTTCGCGCCTCGCATGGTGCTCCCCCGGTACCTCGACATCTTGCGGCGCGCAGTTGCCGAGGCGGGGATTCAGGCATGACGACGACCCCGGTGACGGTGCTCACTGCGCGCGTCCTGCCGGTCGGACTGCAGGAGGCCGCCGGTGTGGTCGCGGTCTGGGCGGCAGAACCCCGGGGTCGTGCCGTGTGCGCGGCCAACGTGCACATGGTGATGGAAGCCTGGGATGACCCCGCGTTCGCGCGCCTTCTGAACAGTGCGGACCTCACCGTCTGTGACGGTAGGCCAGTGGTGTGGGCCTGCCTGGCGCAAGGCGTGCGCTGGGCGCGCCAGACACGTGGCGCCGCGCTCATGAGCGAGGTGTGTGTGCGCGCGGCGCGTCGCGGGCTCCGGG
>Ga0172371_10010029_pt1 | contig 12893 bp, 8 predicted proteins | sample Lak12m_FD_114543 | JGI IMG/M metagenome (GOLD analysis project Ga0172371, IMG submission 114543) | Freshwater microbial communities from Kabuno Bay, South-Kivu, Congo - kab_022012_12m | ecosystem: Environmental > Aquatic > Freshwater > Lake | place: Democratic Republic of the Congo: South-Kivu... | reverse complement strand
GGCCGATCGTATCGATACCGATACCGGAATCTGCCAGTTTTTGTTGGTCGGGCACAAAAACCAGTTTACTGGTACCGGTTTTGACGGATTTGCTGACGTTTGCGATTCCCGATTGTTTTTTCAAAAAATTAACGGTTTTTTCGGCATAATTATCAAGGACGGCCAAATCGTCGCCCGAATATTTTATTTGGACATCGGCGCCGGCCGGCGGCCCGCCGCTTTCTTCCAAAACAGATAGAACACCTTTTTGGTAATTCTTATATCTGTCACGGATTTCCTGGGCAATCGCAATCGATTCTTTTTTCCGTTTATTTTTTGGCAACAAAGTCACGGTGATGGTGAACGAACCGGGGTTGCCGGAGCCGATTCCCGCTACCGCACCGGTCGCATATTCGGTTTTACGCAACTCATCCAGGAATTTCAAGGCCTCGTTTTGCGTCACGCCGAGCTTGGTTCCTGCCGGTAAATCAACCGTCACGTAGAAAAAATCCTGGTCGGTTTTAGGAAAAAATTCGTTATTGACAAAACCCAAAGGTATAAGAAGATAGCCGACGATGGCAAAAATCACGATAACGATTAAAGTTTTCCGGCGCGCACTTTTTGAATCAAGAATGCGGTCGATCAAATTCATGTAGCGGTAGCTTAATTTTTCGGTGTTGATCAAACCATGATCGAAAATACCGGTTATTTTATTCCAGACGGTATTGACCGGAGGCAAGCGCATCAATAATTTATTTGTTTGCGCTCTTAAACTTTTACGGATACGATAAGTAATGAAAATCAACAAGATATAACAGGCTATCGTTACGGGAAACAGGGAGTTTTTTGGTAATAAAACCGCGCCGAAAACCAAAATTGCAATCATGGCGATTATTTTCAGGAAAATTTTAACCCGATTGGGGATTTGAGGTTTCAGGATAATAATCATGAGGGGTAGAGTAATGAGAACGGCAATCGAAGTGGAAGACAACATGGTGGCCGTTACCACAACCGGAATCGGCTTAATGAATTCGCCGATGATGCCGCTTGTGAAAATCAGAGGAACAAAAGCCCAAATGGTCGTAATCGTCGTTGACCATAAAGGAACGATGAAATCGCGCCAGACCAGCAGGCCGGTTTGGACCGGAGTGAATTTTTTTGTGCCGTGATAACGGGTCATGGCGGTAACGGTTACGATCGTATCGTCGATAAGCAGACCCAATGCCAAAAGGAAAGCAAAAAGAGTCAGGAAATTAAGCGAGTATCCGAGATTGCCGATAAGTGCTACCGCCGATAGAAACGTGAGAGGGATCGTTAGGGAAGAAATTATGGCCTGTCTTAAACCTAAAAAAATCAACAGATTGATAAAAACCAAAATAATCGTATCGCGAAATTCGCCGATTAAATCGGCGAATTGTTTGATAATGTCTTCGGCTACATTCGTGATAGTGACGGCCTGGAAGTCATTATTGAATTCCGCCTGAGTTTGATCGACAATTTTTCTGACCGCCTGTTCGGTGCTGTCGATATTGGCCGAGCTGATTTTGTAAATATAAAATTGGACTGCTAAATGCGCGGTTTTGGCGCGGGTGGCATAAAAATCTTTTGATTCTTCCGGTTTGGAGCGTTCGGCGACCGCGGCAATATCGCCAAGTTTTATTATCTGTTCCCCATTTGTAATCCGGATATTGCGGATATCCTCGATGGTTGAAATTTGCGAATTTATCGAAAAAGCAAAATTGGATTTATCGGTAGAAACATTGCCGGCCGGATAAGAAGCTATGGCGTTTTTTACCGCTTGGGAGAGTAAAATCGGGCTGATATTATATTCTTTAATTTTATTGGGGTCAATCGAGACGCTAATTTCCTGATCGTAAAAACCGCCGGTTGTAACGCGGTCAACCTTTGGTTCTTCTTCGATTCTTTTTTTCAGGATTTGCGAAAATCTCATGAGTGAAGCCGGATCTTTTCCGGTAGTAACCGCAAAATTCCAGATTGGTTGGTCTTCAAAATCCAGCGCATTAATGGCCGGCGCCCGGGCATCGGCAGGTAAATTATCAACGGTAGATACGGCCGAATCAACATCGGATTTAGCTTTTTGCGGATCGATATTCGATTTAAATTGCATGACGATTGACGAAACGCTTTCGTTTGAGCTCGAAGTAATCGTGTCCAAACCTTTGACCCCGATTAATTTATCTTCCAGAGGAATCGTTAAAAGCGACTCGACATCCTTGGGGTTGGCGCCGGGCAGTGTCGTCACAACCGTAACGATAGGGATTTTGACTTCGGGATTAAGCCGGCGGGGGATGGATAAAAAACTGACTGTTCCGACACAAACGATCGTTAGCGCCAATAAAATGATCAGACGGAAATTGGTTATCCATTTAGCCTGGACGCTTTTCCATAATTTCCGGTCAAATTTAAGCTCCGATAAATAAGCGGTTAATTCTTTTTTCATAAATTTTCCACGGATAAGTTATTTGGCAGGGGTTATCGAATCTCCCGCGATGATATTTCTGTCAAGAATCAATTGATCGCCGGAGCTGAGTCCCGATTGGACCTCGACGAAACGGCCAAAAACATTACCAAGTTTAACTTGGCGAGCTTCTGCTTTATTTTTTTTGGCCAAAAAAACATATGAGCTTGTTTCCGTTTGATAAACCGAATCTATCGGTATGAAAGGAATGGCGGCATTGGTATCGGCGTAACCGACGGGAATTTCTATTTCGATATAACTTTTGTCGGTGACAACATGGTTGTAATTTTCCGGAACAGAATAATAAATGGCGTAAAGCCCTCCTTGGACGGCATCCTGCGAGACAAAAAACGGTAAAGATTCGTAAGTGCCGCCGGCAATATGCAAAGTGCTATTGTCTATTCGGGAAATGTTTTGGGCAATTTCACGGGGAACGTAGACGATGGCGTTGATCGGATCCTGGTCCGAGGGGCCGCTTATGATCATAAGAGGAGTACCGGGAGAAACGGCTTGTCCGACTTTCAAAAAAACCCGCTGGACAACGCCGTCAATGGGGGCGGCCGGATACATGAGAGCTTCATTGACCCGGGACAATTGTAATTGCAACCGGCTGATTTCCCGATTCAAAGTTAAGCTTTTTTCCTGGATGTCCAGTTGTTTTAAAGCGATGTCTTTTTGCAGATCAGCCAGTTTTGTCGGAGGATTATCGGTGTTGTTTTGATAATCGAGATTTCTGAGGCTGGTATTTAATTGGAGATTTGCGCTAAGAAGTTGGGTTTTCGATTGCGCAAGCGAGGCGATCAGTTTTTTCTGATCGTCGGTTGGGTTGGTGATTTGTTGCAGACTGTCAAGCTGTGCATTCACCGGTTCAAGTTGAGAATTGTTAAGATCGATTATCGCTTGCGTATCACTTTTTGACTGATCGCTGATTTTTCTCAATTCTTCGGTGTTATCCCGATTTTTATTGGCTAAATCACGCTGTTTACCGATCAAATCTTTTTGGCTGTCAAAAGTGTCATCGGCATTATCATACTGTTTTTCCGCAATTTGCCGCTGAAGGGAAAAAGTGTTACCGCCCTGATAATTGGACGAAAGCCAAATAAGGGTTTGGCCTTTTGAAACCCGGGAGCCTTCATATGCATTGATTTGTTGAACCACGCCCCCGATGAGCGACGTAATCGTCACGACACCGGATTTTTCTATTTGGGCTTGAAAGTTGGCTTTTGGCGTACTGCCGATATGGTAAAGATCGACGGTTTTTACCGGTTGTGCATTATTTTCGGCCGTAATTTTCGGTTTCCTCAAAAGATTGCTGACAATAATCAAGGCCAGGGTAACGCTCAACAAGAAAATAAAACTGGATAAGGGCCGGCTGTCAATCAGGGAAATAATTTTCTTATAGTAAAATGAAATGCGGTGTTTAATGGGCTTTAGGATAGCCGATAGTCTATTAACCATAAGCTTGAAATTATATCATTTCAAGATAAAAGAAACAAGCCTAGGAGATATTTAATCCTATAATATATATTCAAGGAATATTTAATACCATTACTTTTTGTTCAAGAAAATTATAAACATCAAAATCGGAAAAGCGCCATTGCTTTTAAAGAAGCTCTAAATCAAAAAAATAAAATTTAATCAGGAAGAAAATTAATGTTCAAATAAATTCTTACATAATATTTACAAACCCTTGACATAGTATTTACGTTGTGTTAGACTGGAAACTCCTCTTACCGCTACTTAAACGGTTTAATAATTTTCGTCCAAAAAATATTTTATGCTTGACAAAGCCAAATTATTTATTTCTTTAGGAACAATGATTGTCAACCTTACTTTTTTACCGATGATCTCTTCTTCGACCGCACTTAAACCTTTAACGGAAAATAAACAGGCGAAAGAAGTTTTCGGCTTTGCCCCTTATTGGAAATTCAGCCAATTGGACAATATCGATTTCAATGTATTGACTACACTGGCATATTTCGGTATTCCCGTCGACCAAAACGGTTATTTGGTCGAAAGCGACCAGGGATATATAACTTTTAACGGCGCTCAGGCAACCGATTTATTCAGGAAAGCTCATGCCGGAGGAACACGGGTAGTTTTGACCTTGACGCAAATGGACGATCCGACGATCGAGGCTTTCCTGGATAGCGACGAAGCGCGGCAGCGGTTAATTGTCAGCGCTACTGATTTGGTCAAAGAGCGGGGAATCGACGGCATCAATATCGATTTCGAATATTGCGGCAACTCAAGCGATTACCGGCAGAAATTTAGCCGGTTTGTCGCTGCGATTACCCGAAAAATGCACGAAAAGGTTCCGGTTTCCCGAGTGACTGTCTCGGTTTATGCGTCTTCGGTCAAAGAGATAAAACTTTACGACATTAAAGCTTTGGCACAGGGCAGCGACGGTATTTTTATGATGGCATATGATTTCGCCACGTCGAGCGCCGATATGGCAATGCCGACGGCACCTTTATACGGTTATCGAAGCGGCAAATATTGGTACGATGTTTCGACTGCCGTTGTCGATTTTTTAACCGAAATGCCGGCGGAAAAGCTGATTCTCGGTGTTCCCTGGTATGGTTATGATTACGTCGTTTATGAACCGAAAGAAAAAGCGGAAACCAGGCCGTATTATTCATGGCGGGGAACGCCAACGGCGCAAACCTATGGAGTCGCCAGTGATTTGATATCTCCGGAGGCGGTTGGAAAGAAGGGTTACAGAAGCGGTTGGGACAGCATCGGCCAGGTCGGTTGGCGGGCATATTATGTGCCGGAAACCGATACCTGGCGAATGATTTTTTTGGAAGATATCCGTTCGTTGGGTATCAAATACGATTTCGTTAAAGAAAAAAACTTGGGTGGCGTCGGAATTTGGGCTTTGGGTTTTGAGGAAGGGAAAAACGATATGTGGCAATTGCTGACTGCCAAATTCGGAACCAAGGTTGCCGATATTAGAATTTCCGAAAAACCGATCTATGAAAAAATTTAACGTCCGCTTTTCGATTAATTTGGACCACTCGGGTTTGACAACTATCAATTGGACACCTTTTTGGGCCGGACTGGTAATGGGTTTTATTATGGCCGGTTTGTCTTATTTTGTTCCGGTAAATAAACTGGTTAATCCTTTTCCCTGGAAAAATGATATTTTGCGGGAAATAAGGCCGCGTTTGGAGCAGAAAATCAATAATTTCCGTTTAACCAAAACGATTGAAGTTATTCCGGCCGCTCAGGCAACTTCCGTAAGCGATAACAGCACGGCCTATGCCGTTATCGATTATGACACGGGTGAGATTATCAGCGATAAAAATCTTTCGCAGAGATTGCCGATCGCATCGCTCACCAAAATCATGTCGGCGGTCGTCGCGCTTGATTTGTCGTCGCCTGAAGAATATTTTTCAGTTTCGCACAGGGCCGCCGCCATGATTCCCACAAAAATAGGGGTTGTTCCGGGACAGAAAATGATGCTTGGTGAACTTTTACCGGCAGCTTTATTGACTTCCGCCAATGATGCGGCCGAAGTAATCATGGAAGGCGTTGACGCTAAATACGGACAGGCGGTTTTCGTTGAGGCAATGAACATGAAGGCGGAATTTTTGGGCTTGAAAAATACCCATTTCGCCAATCCGCAAGGATTCGATAATGAAGATAATTACAGTACGGTTGAAGATTTGGCGATATTGTCCCATTACGCTTTAACCAGTTATCCGCTGATTGCGGAAATCGTCAAAAAGGATTATCAATTTCTGGAAAGCGATGGCAATCATAAGCAATTCGATCTTTACAATTGGAATGGTTTGGTGGATGTTTACCCGAACGTTTTCGGCGTGAAAATCGGCAACACCAATCTGGCGGGGACGACGACCGTGGTTGCGGCCGAGCGGGAAGGCAAACGCATTTTGGCCGTACTTTTGGGAACGCCGGATATTTTGGAAAGGGATCTCTGCGCTTCCCAACTTCTGGATTTAGGGTTCGAAAAGAAATTCAATCTTGCGCCGGTCAATGTTACCGAAGATGATCTTCGTGTCAAATACGCCACCTGGAAGACGTTTTAAACATATTTCTTCATTTTAAGCAGTTTGGGAAAGGGGGTATTTTTAGGGACGATAACGAAAAACATTTTTATGTCTTTGACCGTTTTTTTCTTTTTCGTTTTCGGGTCGACAATATCATTCGTATCCCACCAGCGCCGGATAAATTTGCCGATGGAAAATATTCTATCCTGATCGACAAAGTCTTTATAAGGATCAACGATAATCAATTCCTTTTTTTTGTCGTCGATATTGGCGACAATACTGTAATGACCATCGTTAACGTGTTCTCCTTTTGTTTCGAATAAGCCTTGCCATTCGATCCCTACCGGAGAGTCATATCGGTTAAGTATCATCCTCAATTGGTTAATCGTGCCATGATCCTTAAACCAAAATTCCGTTTGCGGCGTTAATTTTTTTACCGCTTTACCAAGCTGGTCAACACGCATGCCGTATTTTTTAATCCTCTTGGCGGCGCCACCGGCCGTTTCCACCTGCCTTTGGGTAACGCGGATTCCTAAATTGTCAAGAAGCATTTGGATCACGGCCGGCCCGCAATGCGAGTCGGATATTTGTCTTGTTCGTTTAATAGGGAAGCGGGACTTGTTATTTGATATTTTTGGCATATTTACTGATTAAGTTTCCAAGAACTTCTTCGAATTTTATGCCATGAAGATCGAGAACTTCGGTTAAAGGCAATCCTTTATCCGGGCCAAAGGCGGTGTTGGGGTTGCAGTCGGTAAAATACGGTGTTTCCGTCGACTCTTCGACTCTGATATCGAACTTGCCGTAATCGCGAAACTCCAGGCCGTTAAAAGCGCGCACCGCCAATTTGGCAACTTTGGAAGCCAGGGGTTCTTCCACCGCTTTATAGCGGTATGCCCTTTCGTCGTTGTAGCTTTGGATACTGGTAAAATAATGTTTGCCGTCGGGTTTGTTACGGAAAATCTTCTGGCCTAAAAAAACGTGATTTTTTTGGCCGTCGTCGTAAACGACTGCCGTAATTTCCGGTCCGTCGACAAATTTTTCGACGATTACCGGCATTTTATACGTGCCGATCATTTCGTCTACCTTGTTTTCGGCGCCTTTGATGGTTTCTTTAACCGCATTGTTATCGATGCCGACACTGCCGCCGCTTTCGTTGAGCTTAACGATTAAAGGGCCGGTCAATTCTTCGTTAATCGACGTGCCGATAAATCTTATGAACTGGAATGGGGGAGTGGGGATTTCAAACCCGCTCAACAACCTTTTGGTCAAATGACGGTCGTTGCCGATAGAAAGTCCCTGGATCCTGGCGCCGGTATAAGGTATGTTGGCCAGTTCAAGGGCGGCCGGGATGGAAACCTGGAGAATATCCCTTCCTTTTAAAGTGTCGACCAAATTCAGGACAAGGTCGGGCCGGTCAACGAGAAGATTGGTAAGGAAGTATTGATTACCCGGATATCCTTTGGCATTCAATCCTAATTTTTTAAGTTCTTCGATGACATCCCGAGCCCGTTCTTCGACCTCGAGTTCCGCGTGGTAGGCGTTTTCGTTGGGGAACCATTCCCGCTCGACATGGGAGTAGGCGACGGCAACCAATTTGACTTTCTTTAAAGCTTCTTTATCGGCGGTCAATTCTACTTTAGCGGACGCGGCGGTTTTAGTATCGGCGATCATAAGATTATACTATATCCTAGGAAATTTTATTAGAAATTGCAACTCTTTAAAATATTCATGAAAATCTCCTCATAGCGTGTTTCCGGCTTCATATCGTATTTGGTAAAAAACATCTGGAAAATCAGTAATTTGCCTTTATGGTTAGCGTAAATATAATTACCGTTTCTTGTCCAGGTAACTTGGCCGACGGCGAAAGTTTCTTTATTGCTGTTTATTCCGTCTCCCGTAAAAAACTGGTCAAAGCTGTATTTTGTCCCGTCATAGCAGATATATGAGAAAATCGAGTTTTTGGCCGGCGCATTAAGTGTTCCTGGTTCATCCATTACGACTTGACTGATGGAGTTTTGCGGCAGAGGCAGTTTGATATTTGAGAGTTTCCAGTGGGCCGGATAAGCGAACCGGACATTGCAGGCGTTATCCTGATAAATTCCGTTTCCCGGCTCCGCTTTTCCCAACTGTGAGGAAACATTATTGCCCGGGCTGTTATTTCCTTTTTTCGCCAGGAAGATTATGGCAAGGATAATTAAGAACGTAACGGCAATTGTTCCTCCGAAAAGCAAAAGATTGGATTGGTTTTTCATAATTTCGATAATTTCTATTATACTAAAAGTAATGCCATGAGTTTACGCCTTTCTACGGGGTGCGAACTGGAATAACAGCACGAATGCGGGAGTATTCGCTCTTAATCTGAACAATGCTCCGGGAAACTCCGGCAACAACAACATTGGGTTCCGCTGCGCCGCGTCCGTCAGTAATTATATGTGAAGTGGCGCGATTCTCACTTATCGGTGAGACAGGGCCAAATTATCATTACAAGCTTATGGCAAATCGCCCTTTTCAAAGGGGATAAAGAAAACAGGGGGGCGGATTGAAAGAAAAATCCGCCCCCTTGTAGTTTTTAATGTATAGCCTAATTATCTCATTCCCGAATTTACTGAAAGCATATTACAAAGCCAGGTCGGGCAAAAGGTACAAGCGCCGTCTCCAAAAAATGGAGGTTGACTTCGAGATCCGCTTGATCAATATTGCCCATTATCTTAAAAACCAAACCTATAAGCCAAAAAAATATCACAGTTTCCTGGTTTACGAGCCCAAGCGCAGACTAATTTCCGCCCCTGCCTTTATCGACCGGATTATCCATCATGCGATTATTCAGGTAATCGAGCCGGTATTCGATTCCCAATTTATCCCGAATTCTTTTGCCTGCCGGAGAGGCAAAGGGACTCATTACGGAATGCTCAGAGTCGCCGATACTTACAAAATACTCGCCCAAAAATATCAGATATTTTATGCCCTGAAATGCGATATTAAAAATTATTTCGCCAGCATCGATCATGAAATACTTCTGAAACTTCTCTCCGAAACCATTTCCTGTCCGAAAACGGTCAATCTGTTAAAAACAATTGTCGGCTCCTACGAGAACTTGGCCGGCAGGGGCATTCCCATAGGCAACCTTACCTCACAGCTTTTTGCCAACATTTATCTTAATGAACTGGACATTTACGTTACTGAAAATTTGAAGGAAAAAAACTATTTCCGCTACATGGATGATTTTCTTATCCTTTCGCCCGACAAAAACTATCTGAAAAAAATCCGTAAATACATGGCGACATTTCTGGAAAACAGGTTAAAGCTAACCCTTCATCCGCATAAGGCCAATATTTACCGGGCCGACCGGGGAGTGGACTTTGTCGGTTATTTCATCAAAAAAGACAGCACGGTTCTTCGTAAAAAAACCTTGAGACGTTATAAAAAGCGACACAAGAAAAGACTGAAATCGCTGAAAAACCATAAGAAAAAGTTGAGGGAAACAACGGAAGAAATTAACGCCGAAGACATAAGAGATATTATCAATAAGCTGAAAAATAAATTAAGGGCTTCACGTAATTCATTGAAAGGTTTTTTACAGTATTCAGCTTACGAAAAACTTCGAAGCGGTGCGGTCAAAGTTAAGGGAATCATTATTCCTAAAATATTTTCCGGAAAAAAGAGTGGTTGAAATCATTTGCCGGAATATTTTTTCCAACCCTGCAGCAATTTCCCGATTTCATTGATCCGTTCCATCATATGGCTATATTTTTTGACGGAGAGGAAATTGACATCCCGTGAAATCCTCACGAATATCCGAAATAAATCAAGGCTAACAGAAAGCTGCTTTTGCTCGTTTAACCTGTCAGGTTTGCTGTTGGCGATAATTGTCAGCCTGATCATTTCCATGTTTGTCTGCAGAAGATTGGTTGACAAAAGAAACCGCTGGCTTTTGGGAAATCCGGCTACCGTTTTATGGGTATATAAATACAGATCATAAAGTTTTTGGAAAATAATAAGCTGGTCTATCATTCGTCATCTTTGGTTAACACATTTTATATTAACGGTTGATTATTTCTTTTTCAACATGAATAATATAAGTAGAATTCCAAACATCAATGAAAATCTTTTTGTCGTCTCTTGCTTTTATAGTCTTTTTGTTATTACCTGTCCGGGCCTATGCGGATTGGAGTGTGTGGGAGACGCCGGTTGTGTATTTTGACTTTGAAAGCAATACGGGAAACGGGGCAACTCTAATTAAAGATCGGGTCGGGAATAACAACCTGACTTTGGTTGCCACTTCGGGGAGCGCCACCGGGATAAAATCCAGAGGCAAATATGGCCGCCGGGCCGAGTTTAACGGCACAAGCGATTACGGAGTCGCCGATGATTCGGCTACCTTTTCCCAAACCGGCAGTTTTTCGGTTGAAGCCTGGGTCCGGTTTGACACGGTTTCCTCCACCGATACCACAATTCAGACGGTTTTGGCCAAATGGGATGAAACGACCGATATCCGCAGTTACCGGCTGATTATTCAAACTGATTCTACCGGTCGGGCTTTTCCTAAATTTCAAGTTTCTACTGACGGAACTGCCGTCAATATTAAAACCGCAACCGGCAAAACCCAAATTTTGCCAGGGACTTGGTATCTTTTCCAGGGCTATTACAACGCCACCAACCCCGGCAATATCTATATTTACATCAATGGTGTCCGGGAGGGTTCGGCCACAACAGTTGGTACTTCCATTTCCGATACTGCCTCAAACTTTTATCTGGGTGCCACCAAAACCGGCGCTTACGCCTATGCTAATTTTTTGGACGGATCAATCGACGAGGTAAGGCTACTATCCGGGACAAGAAGCGACGGCTCGCTTGCCTATTCGATGGAGCGGGGCAAGCCGGTTGTTAAAATCGGTTTTGACGACGGATCGGGTTTTCTGGCAATGGATCACTCGCCCAAAACCCACAGGACCGCTCTTGTCAACTTCCCGACAGATAATTCGCAGTGGTTGGCCGGCAACAATAATTATGCCCTGCAATTTGGCGGCACCGACGATTATGTCGATTTGGGCAACAAAAGCGACCTGCAGATGGGAGGAACGATTACGATCTCGGCCTGGATTTACGTTGCCGCCCTCGGCAATTACGCTCTTGTTTCCCAACCTCATACCAATGGCTATACTTTCCAGATGACTTCTGCCGGAGAGCTGACATTTGGTGCTTTAGGCGCAACAACCGCGACCAGCTCAGGCGCCGGTATTTCTACCTCCACCTGGACCAATGTGGCTGTTTCCTACGATGGCGCCAATGCTTTCTTCTATGTCAACGGCCGTCTGGTTTCTTCTGCGGCCCTTACTCTTTGGTCGGTAACAGACGGCGCGGTCTTTATCGGACGGGCAGGATCAACACCCAATTACTTTAACGGTAAAATGGACGATCTTTTAATTTATCCTTATAACCGCACGCTTTTTGAAATTTATGTTGACATGGCCGGCGGCGCCCTTAACTTTGGTAAGGGTACACAATCTTTGGAACCGGACAATGTCCAGGTTGCCTGCCCAACCGGCTTTATCCATGTTCCGGGCGACCCGCTTTATGGCACCGCGGACTTTTGTGTTATGAAATATGAAGCAAAATGCGATAGCGACGGCAATGGCACAGGCGACACAACCGGAACCGATACGGGTTACAATACCTGGAATAATGTTTCCGATCCCTGTAGTGGCGGATCCAGACAGATTGTTTCCGACTCCGGCGGCTGGCCCTTGGCGCGCATTGCCCAGGATGATGGCACGGCTAACGACGCCAAAAGTTATTGTGCCTCACGTGGTTGGCATCTTATCACTAATGCCGAGTGGATGACCATTGCCCGCAACGTCGAACGGCAGGGTGCCAACTGGTGCGACTTAAACGGCACAAACTGCGGCTTTTCTCCGGGGCAGTCAAGTAAATATTTGGCCGCCGGCCACAACGATAATAATTCGGAATCGGGAAGCAATAAAGCGATTATCGCAAGCGCCATCGACAGTCAGGCCTGTTACAGAACCACGACCGATACCTCCAGCAATTGCGGGGGAGCAGGCTCCCAAAAACGAACCCACACTCTTTCAAACGGCGAAGTTGTCTGGGATCTGGCCGGAAACGTCTGGGAGTGGACAGACAATACGATTATGGGAGCGGATAAGCCGGCAGGCAACCCCGCGGCCTGGGTCGAGTGGACAACCGTCACTTCCTACGGCACATTAAGCCACGATGCTTTGAAGCCGTCAAACGGTAATTGGTATTCGGCCCAGAGAGTTGGACAATATTATGAGGGATCTGCATCCGGCGGGCCGTACGCCTTTCTGCGGGGTGCGAGCTGGAATAGCAGCACGACTGCGGGGGTATTCGCTCTTAATCTGAACTATGCTCCGGGAGACTCCGGCCGCAGCTACATT
>Ga0172371_10010026_pt1 | contig 12897 bp, 19 predicted proteins | sample Lak12m_FD_114543 | JGI IMG/M metagenome (GOLD analysis project Ga0172371, IMG submission 114543) | Freshwater microbial communities from Kabuno Bay, South-Kivu, Congo - kab_022012_12m | ecosystem: Environmental > Aquatic > Freshwater > Lake | place: Democratic Republic of the Congo: South-Kivu... | reverse complement strand
ATTAAACCTAAAAGCAGATATGAATGTTACATCCTTTAATGAGCAAGACGGTAGATTTATATTAGCTAGATTAGAACAGGATATTTCAGATTCTCAAAGCATTACTACACCAAATACCAATGGATCGACTACTTCTACTTTATCTATTGTTAAAGCAGGGGTTACATACTCTTATGTAGTATCTGGAGATTATTTTCAACTTACAAGTAATGCAGGGACATTCAACTTAAATAGCAGCGAAACAAAGATAGAGAATGTTTCCTTTAAGAGACTAGGTAACGGGAGTAAAGATACTGTGCAGATTAAATATACTGTAACGAGCAAAATATTAAAAAACGGTAAATACGATAGTATTAATTTTCAAACAACCGTAGGTATTAGATGAAAAAGTTAGGGCAAAAAGGAACAGTCTTAGTTACATTATTAGTCTTTGTATCAATGGCTGTAGTTGTAATAGCTGCTGTCACTGCGGTAACTATAATAAACACACAAAGTACTGCTGTACTCGCAGATGGAAATTATATGTATCATATAGCAGAAGCAGGGATGGAAAATGCCCTTGTTAGAGTTATTAGAGATCCAAATAACTATACTGGAGAAACGTTAACAATCGATGGAAATACTGTTACCATTAGTGTAACAGGTGCTACCACGAAGACTATTATTTCTCAGGCAAATAGCGGTAAGTATATAAGGAAGATACAAGTTACTGCTACTGCTCAGGATAACTTAGTTACGGTATTAACCTGGGAGGAGATACCCTAATGTTTAGAAAAAAGAAAAAAGGATTAGTTTATTTCAGTAGAAAAGAATTAAAACTTGTTTTTGAAGATTTACCTAATGTTATCTCCTTACCTCTTGATTCAAAGATGATAGAAAATCTTGAAAGTTTGAACGAAGAGTTATTATCCCAAGAGTTAAAGAAAATACACGATAAGAATAAATTTGATAAGCATGATATCGCTATTATTCTCAACGAAGATTTGGTTTTTAGCAAAACCATAGATATAGGTAAAGATAAAAGTATTGATAAAGCTGTAATGATTCGTGATTTCTTGGATGAGATCCCTCTTAGAAACGAGGTCTTAAAACAAAAGGATTATACAAGAGATAAGGAACTAATTTTAACTGCAACAAATCACCTCTTATATGAAATACTTATAAAATTACTTAAGACATACCATTGCAAAGTGTTAGGAATATTTCCGGAAGTTATACTTAATTTAACTGAACTTACTAAAAAAGAAATTGATATTATTTTCTCTCAAAAGACTCTATTTGAAACGGGTAGTTACGTTACAGTAACTAGACCTAAATCATTATTTAGAAGAATAGTTGAATGGATATTTTGGTTATTAATAGTGTTTGGTGTTTGTTACGGAATATACTATTTAGCAGCTACAAATAAAGAATTCTTTCCATTTGTTATTTCCAAAATAATTGAATTCTTTAATTGGCTTAAAAATATTAGTGCAGATACCTTGTCTTCTGCTATCAAGTAACATATTCTTGCATGACAGTTGACTTGAAAGTGTATTTATATAATCATTTTATATAAGTCGTGTTTTAAAAGTTTAGTAACAATTTTAAAAAGGAAACTTTATGAAAACAAATCTGCCTCTGTTATCTAAGAAGGGATTTACCCTGATAGAATTGTTAGTAGTTATTGGTATACTAACGATATTATTAGCAATCGTTTTGGTTGCAATCAATCCGTCCAGACAATTTTCTCAAGCTAACAACACTCAAAGAAGAAGTGATGTTAATGCTATATTAAATGCTGTACATCAGTATGCCGCTGATAACAAGGGTGCTTTACCTTCTGGTATAACTACAGCTCCTACTAACATTGGTTCTACTGGTGTAAATATTTGTTCTGCTTTAGTGCCTACCTACATTGCTAAGATGCCCGTAGATCCTTTAACAGGTGTTGGTACTACTAACTGTGCCAGTTACCACACGACTGGTTACACTATTGTAAAGGACAGTGCTGCTAATAGAATTACAGTTTCTGCCCCTGATGCCGAAAATAGTGAAGTAATTTCCGTAACAAGGTAAGAGAAAGTAACTAAAATGAATAATAAAAACCCTCTTTATACAAATATACTCAAATTGAATAGGGAGGGTTTTACCCTTGTAGAACTCCTAACCGCAGTAGGTATCTTATTACTGCTCTTAACCATTGTACTAGTTGCAGTAAATCCGCAAAAACACTTTATGGAGACATCTAATGTTAAAAGAAGAAATGATGTTATTGCTATACTAAATGCTGTACAACAGTATGCAATAGATAATAATGGTACTATGCCTTCTGGTATTACATCCACTTCTCAGAATATAGCCTCTGGAGATTTGGATCTTTGTGATGACTTAGTAACTAAATATATTGCTGGTATGCCGTTTGATCCAAATACCGGTGATTATACTGATTGCAATGACTATGATACTAAGTACAAGATATACAAAGCTTCGGATAATAGAATAACTGTAGAAGCTCCTGATGCACAGGGTGGAGTTACAATTAAAGTTACTCGGTAGCTATATCAATTTCAGGGTAATTTTCTCTAATCTTTGACCAAAATTTGTCGGCTAATCCTGTAGAAAAATTCCCGTATCTAGCATTTTCTGTTTTAGAACAAAGCATGTCTTCATTCTTTCTTGCGATGCGTTGTACTTTCTTTTGTATTTCCCCAAACTCTTCTGATTTTGGTTTTGCGCTTAACTTTTTCATTTCCTCGAATAGTTCTCTATTCTTTTCCATCATTTGATCATATTGTTTTTCGAATTTAGTATTTGCCATGAAAACTATTGTAACTATATTTATATGTTGTAAGCAAGAATGTGTAATAATTAAACCATGAAGAAAATATTTTCTTGGGTAAAAAATAATAAGCTTTCTGTATTTCTTATCGTAGTAGTTTTATACCTTTTCTTTTCAGCAAGAGTATCTAGATATACTGGTGTTTCTGAAATGATGGTAGATAACTTTTCAGGTGGTGCCGATTTAGGTGCTCCTGTAGCCTCCATGATGAATGCAAAGATTTCAGGTACTAGAGGGTTCTATGGAAATAACGCATCCCCTAGATTAGATGTAACAGATAGAATGGTTGTTACTAACTCATCTCTATCCTTAATGGTAAAAGACGTGAAAACAATGATAGTAGACATAAAGGGTTATGTTAAATCTTTGGGTGGGTACATGGTAAGTTCTTCTCAAAATGCTCCGGAAGGTGCTGCAAGTGGAAATATAACAATTAGAATTCCCTCTGAGCAGTTAGATGCTGCTCTAGATTATCTAAGAGGTAAATCCGTAAAGGTAGTAAATGAGGATATCTCTGGTACAGATATAACGGATTCTTATATGGATATACAAGAGAGATTAAGAACGCTGGAAAACACCAAGAATAAATATCAATCCATCTTAGATAAAGCCGTTGAAATAAATGACATTATGAATATTACTAACATGATTCTAAATGTTCAGGATCAAATAGATAGCTTAAAGGGTAATATAAGATATCTGGAAGAATCTTCTAAATCCACACTTATTACAATTTATCTTTCTACAGATGAGTTTTCATTACCTTATACACCAGAGGCATCTTGGAGACCAGAAGTAATATTCAAGAATGCTGTTAGATCATTAGTGTCCCAATTAAGACTTATTGGTACAGGAACTATATGGTTATTAGTGAATTCGGTACTTTGGATACCTGCACTATTTTTAGGTTGGTTGATATTTAAGAAATTGTTTAAGAGTACTAATAAATAATTATATGAATAACGAGAAATGGGGTGTTCTCCTATAGGAAAACACCCCATTTTTTTCATTCTTGTCTGGGGACGCGTAGCAACACTCGAACGTTCAATACTAGCAGTCCCAGAAAGGCTCCATATATTGCCAATCCCCACCAAGGTACTCCAAAGTACACGGGAATAGCAAAAAGGATACCGACCACAGCTCCCCCGCCCACGTAGGTTACGATTGAAGCAAGCACGGAAATTATCGTGGATGCGACAATCAATACCATAAGCAGAACGATGAGAAGTCCCATAACAGGACCCTATTCTTTCATCGTGTTTTCCATCCATTTGCGGAGCAAATATCGAAGGGTAACGTACAGGGCAACAACCAGTATTGCGGAGATGCCCAGTCATACCTATGGTATGAGGCTTAAATTAAGTGTATCCTTTATCTAGTATGACCATTAAACAAAAGAGTGTTTTAGCTGTTTTTTTTGTTTTGACCTTATCTATTGCAATACTTGTTTTGGTTGCGGTACCAATGCAAAAATCCATAATGGAAAGACTTATAATTACCTCTACAAATTCTTTCGTTCAAAAACAATTAGATTTTGTAGGACTACTGGTACAATATAGAGTAGATTATGTAGTGGACCACTCTCACATACTTAATACCTCTCCCATATTACTTAATTCAAATAACGAGTTTGATAAATTAAGTAACGTACAAGAAATTTTAGATACAGGAGATATATCCTGGAGAGGTGATGAATCTCCCTTGATAAAATCCGTTATGGATAATGTTCTTTCTAGTGAGTTAATACTGCACTTTAAGGATGTGGGTACTCCTGTACAAGGTACTTACCCCAATATATTTTCAGAAGTTTTTGTATCTAATAAATATGGCGCAGTAGTGGCAGCTTCTAATAAAATAACGGATTACAATCAATCAGATGAACAGTGGTGGCAGGAAGCTAAAGAATCGGGTTTATATATAGGAGATGTAGCTTTTGATGAAAGTTCTAATAGTTATTCACTAACAATAGCCACAAAAATAGTAGACAGTGACGGTGACTTTCTGGGTGTTTTAAAAGCTTTCCTTTCCATGGATACCTTGTTTGAAACTTTACGCAATTATGATATCGTGGATAACGATTATCCAAGCAGAGACATTATTTTGTTAGACTCTAAACAAAATATTATATTCCCACGAGAATACGAGGATAATTCCGTCGTGAAAACATTTTTAAGTACTGTAGATTTGAGCAACGGTGCAGCTTCCACGGATACTTTAAGGAGTCCTTGTGTTGAAGAGCACGAAGAGTCCTGTATATATAGCCATGGGCACCTCATAAAATTTAAAAATTTAGAATGGACTTTAGTTGTATCCCATGAAGAAGATATATTACTATCTAGCCTGAAGGAGTTTAGAAACGTAGTAGTTATAATGACATCTTCCCTTATTATATTTTCTTTGTTGTTATTTATGACCCTTTTGCTAGGTATTACCGATAGATTATTCGATTTGTTATCTGTAATACAAAAAGTGTCTTTTGGTGATACTTCTGCAAGGGTTATTGTTGGTAATAGTAAGGATGAACTAGGCAAGTTATCATCAGGAATAAATACAATGTTGGACTCTATTATGAGAAGTAAAGTCTTAGAAAATACTATACTTCAACATATACATTATGGTGTGGCCATTATTTCTCCTTTAGGGGTCATATCTTTTGCTAATGAGGCTTTATGTAACATGTTAGGACAGACTACAGATATTATTGGGATTAAGTACGAACAAGTGCTTAAGTTCTCAAACATTATAGAGCCTGAAATTTATGTGAGTGATGAATTTATTACTGATGTTTTAAATAAGATCACCAGTGCAACAAAAAAAGATATTTATTTAGTAAACAAACTTGGGACTTCTATTCCTATCGAGTGTTCTGTGGCCTCTATTGTAGACAAGGATAGCTCTATTATTGGGGGTGTAATCATAATAAAAGATATAACAGAAGAAAGACGAATAGATCGTGCTAAGAGTGATTTCGTGTCCATTGCTTCGCATCAACTTCGCACTCCCCTTGCTTCTATTCGTTGGTATGCAGAAGCATTACTTAATGGAGTTGGGGGTATAAAAAAGCCAACTGCGGGGCAGAAAGATTATATAGAAGTGATATATGACAGTACTATCCGTATAATAAATTTGGTTAATTCCCTTTTGAATGTATCCCGGTTAGAGGTAGGAACTTTTGCAGTAGAACCAAAAGAAACAGTGTTAAAAGAGGTAATGAGTGAAGTATTAGAAGGCATGAAACCTATGGTTGAACAAAAAAGTCTTTCTATAAATAAAATATGTGATCCCAAAGTACCAAATGTAATGATGGATAGAGAGATTGTAGGGATAATATTTCAGAATATTGTGTCTAATGCAGTAAAATATACAAGACAGAATGGAAAGATAGAAATAGCAGGTACCTTCGTTACAGACCCTAATATCCTTGCCAAGATTAAAAACTACAAGGGCAAGACAGGTATATTAGTTACTGTAAAGGATGATGGGTTAGGAATACCTTTAAAACAACAGGTAGAGGTATTTAGTAAATTATTTAGAGCAGACAATGTCAGAACACTTACAGAAAGTGGTACCGGATTAGGTCTCTATACTACAAAACTCATCATGGATAGTATTGGGGGAGCTGTTTGGTTTGAATCGGAAGAAAATAAAGGAACAACCTTTTACATCCTTTTTCCTGAAGGAGGAATGAAGGAAAGAGAAAGCAGTAAAAAATTGCAATTTGTAGAATAAACATATGCCACATATATTGATAGTAGAGGATGAAGTAGTCTTATCAAATATAATGAGGGTAAGACTTGAGGATGAAAAGTATAAAGTTACCCTAGTAGAAAATGGGCAAGATGCTCTAAAAGTATTAGAAAAGAACATTCCTGATGTAATACTATTAGATTTGATCATGCCAGATATGGACGGTTTTGAATTCTTAAAGGAAATAAAGAATGTTCCGGCATATCAAAATATTCCAGTTATTGTATCTACTAACTTAAACCAAGAAGAAGACATATCCAGAGTTAAATCAATGGGTGTAACGGATTACGTTGTAAAAAGTGATGTAACCATGACACAATTAGCAGATAAAGTAACGGAAATAGTTAAAAGAAAAACTACAAAATAGTTAAAGGATCAAAGAATTAACTTTTTTGATTATCTCCTCAAGGGGAGTGTTGGCCTTTATCAAATAAGAAACAACCCCCTTTTTATATGTTTTCATTTGAGAGCCAAAATCGCTAAGATTAGTTAATACAAGTATAGGTGCAGGAATAGCTTTTTTTCCTAAATAGTCATCAAGAAATTGAAATCCATCTTTTATAGGCATTGCTAGGTCTAAGAGTATTATATCTACAGGATTTTCTTCATCTAGTGCCTTGGTTAAACCATCTTCCCCATTGAAAGCAGACACCACTTACATACCATTATCTTTCAGGGATCGTGTAAGAGCAGCATTTAGAGATGTATCATCTTCTACTACTAAAACTCTTGGCATATATAAACTATATCACGAAATGTAAACAAAACAAAAATCCCAGGATAACAAGCATCACTGGGATCTTTTTCGTGCAGAAGATTGGTTTAGAAGGAATCAACGACCGTGAGGCCGTAGGTACCAGCGATTTCACGAATATCATCTTCCGACATACGCAAAATTGCGCCGCTGTAATCTCCGAACAAAGCGGCTCCAGGAAAGGAGCTACTCAGAAGGAAATTTCCAGCATCATTCTGAAGGGCAAGCCATCCTTGCTGACGGTGTATGATTACGGGCATGGGAGTCTCCTCGATACAGATTTTCTTTCCAGATTATACTACAGGTCATGCGTAAGAATAACTTATTGTAGCTGCGCATTAAAGTCTATCGTAGTACTCCAACTGTATTTTTTTACAGTTAGTTTCCTTATCTTTGCATACGCATCTACAACCCTTTTCACTTCTGCCTCTGTAGGTTCTTTATAGGGGCCTACTTTTGGTTTTTTCATCTCAATCTGTAGTGTTACCCCATCAACCAACTCTTCCCAGGTGATGGAGATAAAGCAGTATTTTACTAGCACAACTCCTCCTGAGTTACTGAATTTTGTGGACATTATAGACCTATATGAAAATATTTGTATATACTTAATCAATGAGTTTTTCTTTAAAGAAATTCTTTCGTAAGATAGGTCCGGGTTTTGTTACAGGAGCCTCAGATGATGATCCCTCCGGTATAGCTACCTATTCTCAATCGGGTGCCAATTTTGGATTTAGTCTTCTTTGGATGGCTTTCTTTATGTATCCCTTTATGACTGCTGTGCAAGAAACCTGTGGAAGAATTGGAGTAGTAACAGGCAAAGGATTGGCTAAGGTTATAAGACTACACTACTCTAAAAAGGTATTGTATTTCACTGTTTTAATATTACTAATTGCCAATACAATAAATATTGGAGCAGATTTAGGAGCAATGGCTGCTACCCTGCAATTATTAGTACCAATTCCTTTCATATGGTTACTATTAGGTGTTACTTTTTTAATATTGTTATTAGAAATACTATTATCGTATAAGGTTTATTCCAAATTCTTAAAATACTTATGTTTATCCCTTCTTTCTTATGTATTTACTGTTTTTGTAGTTAAACAAGATTGGATTAATATATTTAAAAGTTTAGTAATACCAGAAATACAGTGGTCTAGGGAATATATATTAAATATTGTAGCTATACTTGGCACTACAATTTCTCCCTATCTTTTCTTTTGGCAAACATCTGAAGAAGTGGAAGAAGAAATACAAAAAGGAGAAATGAAAAGTATGAGAAGTGCTAAACCAAAGATTACAGAAGGGGATATAAAGGATATGAGATCAGACACATTCTTTGGGATGTTTTATGCCAATATTATTATGTTTTTTATTTTAGTAACTACGGCATCTACTTTAGGTGTAGAAGGGATCCATACTATTCAAACAGCCGCAGAAGCAGCAGAAGCATTGAAACCAATTGCAGGTCACTTTGCATACCTATTATTTAGTGCGGGTATTATTGGTACTGGTTTATTAGCAGTACCAGTACTTGCAGGTTCTGCTTCATATGCTGTGTCAGAAACATTTAATTGGAATGAAGGGTTAGATACTAAACCTAATAAGTCAAAAGGTTTTTATGGGGTTATAGTTGTGGCTACTCTTTTAGGATTATTAATAAACTTATCCCCTATTAAACCATTTCAAATGCTTTATTACACCGCAATACTAAATGGTATTTGTACTCCCCCACTATTATTAATCATCATACTTATATCTAATAACAAAAAAATAATGGGTAAATACAAAAATAACTGGTTAACTAATTTGGGATTAATTATAACTTTTATCTTTATTTCTTTAGCCGTTTTAGCACTTTTTCTTTAATGTTAAAATATACAAATGCAAAGTAATAAAAAATTAATTTTAGGTTTTGTTATATCCACTATCTTAGTTATTGTTTTTATTCTAATGTTGTTTTCTTTAACCCAAACAAAGGAAAGAACAGATTTAGAACCTTTTGCTAAATGCATAGCTGCTAGCGGTGCTAAATTTTATGGTACTTTTTGGTGTCCTCATTGCCAGGAGCAAAAACAAATGTTTGGTACTGCGAAAAAGGATTTACCCTATATAGAGTGTTCAACCTCCGATGGTAAGGGACAATTGCAAGTATGTACAGATGCCGAGGTATCATCTTATCCAACATGGATATTAGGAGAGGGCACTAGATTAGAAGGTACACTATCTTTGCAAGCATTGGCTGATAAAACAAAGTGTGAGTTACCTAAATAGTTGAATATATATGCATAAAGAGAGATCCCCCAGCAGCTTGTGCCGGGGGGTTCTTGTTTATCCGTCTCGGATATTCTTATCATAGAACCACAGTTTCACCCATTTACGGGGATTCTTTTTGGTTCTAATGAGGACAGTGGATTTCTCCTTGTCTGCGTCCAGAGGTCCCCAGGTTACATCCAGATTCTGGTAGTATTCCCCATCATACCAGACATCCACCCGGAAGATGCCCTTATCAGGAGTGGCAAATTTGAATACCACTTCGGGTGCTTGAGCATATTGGAAGTCTGTTTTGCTGTTTCCTGTGGCGGTGAGGATACGCTTCCGTTCCTTTTCCAGCCGAAGGATGAGCATTGCAGACAGTGCATAGCGATTCTTCCATAAGCCCATAAGAACCACACGATCCTTGGGGTTTTTGGGATCTAGCGTTGTTTTCATGATTCCTCCCGAATCATTAGGATTTTGAGAAGTATTATAGCAGGTTATTAAAGGGTAAGGGACGGCATCGATAAGACGACGCCGTCTCTTAGATTAGGATGTAAAGGCAATTTCCAGGTTTTCACCCACAGTAAAGTTTTTAAATCCATTATCTGTTGTGAGTATGCCCTCTGTACCATCGGATTTTACCATGATGGTAATAGGGCGATGCCCGGAACCTTCTTCGGTGTCGTGTCGTACCGCCACGAAGGTTGATTGGCTTTTACTTGACCCAGACAGGGCCAGGTTGGACACTGTAGCGCCGTTCCAATATAAAGAAGCGGCATGTGTCGCAATGGTGGACAAAGAATACTGCATAGATAGTCTCCTCACAGATTTGATGGTTGGTATTATAACAATATATAGGGATTATTAAAAATGGAAGGGATTTAAGGGTCAGCATTTCGCTGACCCCTAAAGTTAGTCTGCCACATAACGGTAGGAAAAGATGGGTTTTTGACCTGGGTGGCATTGTTGCAGGTAGTAGTACACCCATACTTTATCCCCGTCACGGGGTTTGGAACTGGGTCCCATCTTCAGGCGCGCAATAGCCTTTTGCATATTGGATTCCCTATTTAGGGACCAATTTGCTACATGCAGGCTCACTTCGTGCCCATCGAATACATAGGACACGTTTGCGCTGAGGGCGTGCCTGAAAATCTTCGCCCACAGAACTGCCATCCATGGAAACCACCAATGGTGTGCCTTCTGCACTCCCACTTGTAGGTTAACCCACAAGGGAGGAAGAATGCCCCAAAGGGGTCCGCGGGACACATAGGAAATGGTCTCGGTACGTAAAACATATACCGTATAGACCCAGGAGCCCAACTGTACACGTTCAGTAGTTAATACTAGTTTCATAGATACTCTCCTGATAGATTGATGGGAGAATTATACTACAGGATTATGGGAGTTATACATGGGGTCACTTGTTAGACGCATTCCTAAACCGATCTATTGATATATCTATAAATATAGGCTTACTAAAAAGATACTTTGGTGTGGAAAAATATACGGCGATTGCTTAAGAAAGCTTTTAAGCTAAGAAGTTAAACCTACCTTTGAATACAGGTATTTTATTAAAGTTTGGTAAGGATATTAAATTAGTATCTTCATAGGTTATTTTATCTTTGTTTGCTTCCCATTGCTTTGGGGTTAATATTCTTTCGTAGTTTTTATCGTTATCTTGTTCAATTACACCCATCCCAGCCCAAAATTTAGCTTTAGAAACTGTCGTAGAACCTATATCAATAGCGTTAGGTATCTTATTAGAAAATAAAACTATCTTAGCTTCTCCTCTAACAAATGCTCTCCTTTTAGTTAGTTTTAAGTAACCATCACTGTAGTACATTAAATCTTCTAGGGCTTTTTCATATTTTTCATCAGATACTTTTGTAAAATCAATCTTCCCGTTTTTCATAAAGTTAAACTCAAAGCCAACTGATCTAAGTTTTTCTTTTCTATCTTCTGTTAAACCTTCTTTCTTCATGGTAGCTACTATTTGTTCTAATTCAGTTTCGTAGTCTTCTTTTGATGTATAAATATCTGGATAGACATGTTTTAGCTCTACCTTTAAGTTAGAAGGAAAATAGGGCTTAAATACTTCAATTAGGTTGTTGAATGATTCAGAGTATTTATCTAATGATTCTCTTGGATAGTTATCTATTTGTTCTATTACAACATCGTCAGATGAAAATGATATTTCTACTCCATACTTATAAGCTTGTAATATAGGTGCAATGTATCTGCAGATATAGGAGATAGTCATAAACTCTGCCCAATCAACGTTAGGGTAAGAAGGTAATCTCCATATCTTATACCCACCAAAAGGATAGGTAAATTTGATTGGTTCATTATTAGATACATTTATACGTATGGCTTCCTTTACTCGTTTTTCAGAATCTTCATCCATCTTTGTTTTTCTAAATTTTGTGGAAGTAATTTTTCTATAAATAAAGGTTTCTATACCTTCAAATTGGATTATCTTTTTATCTTCAGCAGTCATAACATAATTTGTTGAGTTTTTTATTCTATCTTGTAGGTGTTCGTTTAAGTTCATGTTTTTTATTACCTTTATTATTTGGGGTAGAGGAAAGGATTTTACCTTTGTCTTCTCTAAACAAAGAGAAATTTTGATCAAACTACCTCTACCATAATGTGTTTATTCTATCATTAGAATTATATGTATAAAAGCCCTGACTTATTGAAGGGCACATTACGGTAAAAACTAAAATAGCCATCGATCCCTAAAGACCAAATGGCTATTTATATGGATCAGGGAAGCCAGCTAAACCACCAGTGACCCTTCAGATAATGCATCAGCGAGAATTCCGATTTCCACAGTACCTTGGTTTCCCCTTGGTAACCACGTTCAACCTGGTAAAAGTTGAATCCTAAAATGCTGTGAAACGTTACTACCTGTATAGGCAGGCATTTCACCTTCTCTGAAGAAGTGTAAATATCCCCAGGGTGAAAACGGGGTCCGCTGAATTGGAGAACCTTGTAAACATTCAGTCCATCGCCAAAGTTAGCCCCCACACTTACAAAATGGGGATTTGACTTCAACTGTAACCGTATATTACGCAGATTGTCCATGTCCCAAGGCAAAAAGGTATCTATTTCTGCCGTCTTCTGACCCCGAGGAAACATGGGGTCACCGTACTGTATTAAAACTTTCATAGGAATCTCCTTCAAGAATATTTTGGAGTCCGTTCAAATTTCGGCTCCTGGAAAAAATGTTTTGACTTGGAATAAAAAGGTAAACTCAATGTTTCACTATGTGAAATAATTATGTAATGTTTAAAAAAATCCTAAATGTTCATACTGT
>Ga0172371_10010023_pt1 | contig 12902 bp, 8 predicted proteins | sample Lak12m_FD_114543 | JGI IMG/M metagenome (GOLD analysis project Ga0172371, IMG submission 114543) | Freshwater microbial communities from Kabuno Bay, South-Kivu, Congo - kab_022012_12m | ecosystem: Environmental > Aquatic > Freshwater > Lake | place: Democratic Republic of the Congo: South-Kivu... | reverse complement strand
TGAATTAGGGCAGCGCGCCCTGGAGACCTCTGATCTGAGCAGCCTGATGGACGAGGCTGCAAGGTTGACAGCCCTCCGCTTGCAGGTGGATTATTCGCTGATCCAGGAAGCCGCCCCGCATGGGGAAACCCTAACCTTCTCTTCCAGGATCGGTTGGACGGAAAGCAATAACGGCGTAATGATCGAGTGGGGCCCTGGCAGCTTGATACATCTGGCTCAGGTTATGGGCGAAGCGGTTGTGTTTGAAGACCTTCGCGCAGATACTCGCTTCAAGGCGCCTGAAGTATTGGTTGCCCATCAAGTGGTTAGTGGGGCCTGTGTATTTATCGGCAGTAGAGAGAAACCCTTCGGCATTTTAGGCGCATTTTCGCGGATTCGGCGCGTTTTTAACCTCGAAGAAATCCACTTTTTACAGGCCATTGCCAATATCCTGGGCTCGGCGATTGAATTACGAACCAGCGAAGAAAAATACCGCCAACTCTTTGATCTCGAATCGGACGCTTTGCTGCTGGTGGCAAAAGAGAATGGGCGGATTCTGGAGGTTAATAACGCCGCGCTGGCCCTGTATGGCTATAAACGCGCCGAATTGCTCCAGAAGTGCAACACCGATCTTTCGGCTGAGCCTGAGCAAACGCGCTGGTCTGTTAAAACTGGCGCGCTTAAAATCCCGCTCAGATGGCATAAAAAAAAGAACGGAAGTATTTTCCCAGTGGAGGTAACAGCCTCGCATTTCACCCGGCATGGTCAACCTGTCCAACTGGCGGCGGTGCGCGATATTACCGAACGGTTAGAAGCGGAAAAGCAGATTACCGAGGTGCGCGATTTTTACCTGCAAGTGTTGCGCGACGCGCCAGCCATGATCTGGCGCTCGAATGCCGAAGGGAAATGTGATTGGTATAACGACACCTGGCTGAGATTCACTGGACATACATTCGAACAGGAAATTACCGCAAACTGGAAAGCCCTGATTCATCCAGATGATTTAAGCGCCTTAATTGACCAATATTTGCAGGTATATGACTTCAAGAATCCCTTTGAGAACGAATATCGCCTGCTCGGTAAAGATAATCAATATCGTTGGATCATGGAGGTCGGGCAACCTTTAACCAGTCTAACCGGACATTTCCTCGGTTTTCTGGGCTATTGTTTCGATATTACCGATCGCCGGTTGGCTGAAGAGGATTTACGCAAGCGCACAGATGAAATGCGCATGTTGAATGAAGCTGGCCGCCAGCTCACCAGCACGCTGGACCTGGAGGTGATTTACCGAACAGTTCATCAAATCGTTTTGCAAATGATGGACTGCATCGGCTTATTCGTCTCATCTTACGACCCCGCCGACCAGCTAATTCGCTGTGTCTTTGGCATCCACGATGGCCAGGTCATGGAAGCGAGCGAATTTCCCGCTATCCCATTGGAAGAGGAAGGACATGGCACGCAAAGCCTGGTGATTCGCAGTGGGGAGCCGTTGATTATTGATGATTACCGCGCCCAGGTAAAAACTGCCCAAACCACTTATTACCTGAACTCCGGCGGCATTACCGAACAAACGGCGAGTGAAGATATGGATGTGACGCGGTCGGCGCTGATCGTCCCGCTCAAGCTGGAGGGCAATGTGCTGGGCGCCATCCAGGTTTTTAGCTACCGAAAAAATGCCTACAGCAAGGAAAATCTGCACTTTCTGGAAAGCCTGGTCTTGCAAACCGTGGCTGCCATGCATAACGCGCTGCTTTACCAGCGCGCCCAGGTGGAAATCGTCGAGCGCAAACAAGCCGAGCAGGCGTTCAGCCAGGTGGCTGCCGAACTGGCTGAACGGGTGAAAGAATTGCGCTGTCTCTATCATGCCGCCAACCTGCTGGCTGATGTTCAGACGCCTCTTCCAGATTTGTTACAGCGCCTGGTTGAACTGATTCCCTCCGCCATGCAATACGCCGAACACGCGCATGTTCGGCTGGTGCTGGAGCAGCAGATTTACCAATCCGCCGATTGCGACCTGTTGCCCATGCAATTAACTTACCCAATCTATACCAATCGCCGCCTGGCAGGCAGACTGGAAGCAGGTTATCCGGTAGGAGACAGCCCGCAACAGCAGATGACTTTTTTGCCAGAGGAAGAGCAGTTGTTGGATACGCTTGCGCGCCAGTTGGGCAATGCCCTGGAACGCCGCCGGGCAGATAGCGCTTTGCGCGAGAGCGAGTACCGCTTCCGGGCGATCTTCAATCACCATTACCAGTTGACCGGTCTACTGAACCTGCAAGGTCGTATGCTGGCAATCAACCCGGCGGCTCAAAAATTTTCGGGTATGAGCGAGCCCGAGTTGATCGGCAAGTTATTCTGGCAAGGCCCCTGGTGGGCGCATTCCAACGAATTGATCGAACAGGTACGCCAGGATGTGCAAAACGCGGCGCGTGGCGCATTAATTCATCACGAAACCACCCACCAGGATACGAATGGGAAACTGCATTACATTGATTTTTCGATCAACCCCATCCTGGACGAAAAAGGACAGGTCATTTACCTGGTGCCAGAAGGGCGTGACATCACAGAAAGTAAAGAGGCTGAACAGGCTTTACAACATTTGAACCGCCGGATGAGCGCGCTGGTAGAGGTTGGATTAGCCCTTTCGCAAACTCTTGAACTGGAACGCGTTTATCAAATCGCTTACGAACATGTGGCGCAGTTTGTAGATTGTCCTAATTTCGGCATATCACTCTACAACCCGACCAGCCGCCGCCTGCACCTGGAATATGTTATCAGCGACGGCCAAATCCTCGATCCACACATATTCCCCGATCTGATCTTGAATGAACAAACGCCGCTGCGCGGCAGAGCGGGCGCCTTGTTAATCGCTCAACCGGAATTGATGACCGGCTTGCGCTCTACTTTTGAAGCAAACCGCGCCCAGGGGGAAACAACGCTGGTGGCCGGCGACGAGCGCATCCCCGATTCGGCGTTATACGTCCCGATTCTGGTGCAGGGAAAAGTGATCGGGTTGGTCGAAGTGCAAAGCTACGCCTCAGAGGCGTATAATACCGACCAAATTACTTTGCTGGGGCTTGTAGCGCACCAGATCGGGATGGCTATCGAAAACGCCCAATTATACGAGCAGGTCAGTCGGGAGCTCAATGAAAGACGCCAGGCTGAACTGGCCTTACGAGAAAGCGAGCAGCGCTACCGGTTACTGGCGGAAAATGTGGAAGATGTGATTTGGGTGCGCGACGCGAGCCTGCAAAGTTATACCTATTTCAGCCCCTCGATTAAACAGTTGCTCGGCTATGAACCGGACGAGCTGTTAACCAAACCATCGGAAACCTTTATAGAACCTGCCTCCTTCCAGATAGTCCAGGCCGCCGCCGAGCGCAGATTGCAGCTTGAGACCGAAGGGGTGATTGATAATGAATCGCGCCGGTTTGAGATGGAATGGATTCGAAAAGACGGCCTCAAGCTATGGGTGGAAAGCGCTACGCGCCCGCTGCGCGCCGCCGATGGTCAATTTTTAGGATTGGTCGGCGTCTCGCGCGACATCACCCAACGCAAAAAAGCAGAGGAGCAGGTACGCGCCTCGCTGGCGGAAAAAGAAGTGTTGTTGCGCGAAATCCATCACCGGGTCAAAAATAATCTTGAAGTCATCATCTCGCTGGCTGACCTCCAGGCGCGTACCATCACCGATACACAAGCCTTACAGAACATCCGCGAATTACAAGAGCGGGTGCGCACCATCGCGCTGGTGCATGAAGATTTATACCGTTCAACCAACCTGGCAAGCATCCGCGCGGATGCTTATCTCAGGAGGCTGGTGGATAACTTGTTTCAGGTATTTGGCTCCGGCGGGATTGACCTGCGGGTAGAGTCGTCTGACCTGTCGTTGAGCATCGATTCGGCTATTCCTTGTGGCTTGATCGTAACAGAGTTGGTGACGAATGCGATCAAACATGCGTTTCAAAATGGTTGGGAGCCTGCTGCAGCAAGCAACGCGGCGCGTACCAAGCAAATCAGGGTCAAATTATATGAAAAAGATAGTCAATTTGTGTTAGAGGTGTGCGATAATGGAGTAGGTTTGCCGCCCGAATTGGATTGGCAGACCACCCGTTCCCTCGGACTGCGTCTGGTGAACCGCTTGTCTGGTCAATTACACGGCCAATTAGATGTAAAGAGCCAGGATGGCGCCCAATTTCGTCTGACTTTTCCGAAACCCGCCTGAGGTGTTGCGCATGGCAAAGGAAAAAATACTAATCGTCGAAGATGATGCAATCATTGCCATGCGTTTGCAAGAGATGCTCAGTGCATGGGAATACCGGACACAAGTCGCGTCTTCGGCCAAAGGAGCGTTGGATGAAATTAGCCGTCTCTCTCCAGATCTGGTTTTAATGGATATCTGTCTGGATGGCAATCTGGATGGCATCCAGGCGGCAGAGCAAATCAAAGATCAGTTTGGCCCCCCGACCGTATTTTTAACCGCCTATTCGGATGAACTCCTGCTGGAACGAGCTAAATTAGCTGAGCCATACGGATACCTGGTCAAGCCAATCCAGGAAAGAGAACTGCGCAGTACGGTCGAGATGGTTTTGTTCAAACATAGCATGGATCGGAAACTGCGTGAGAGCGAAGAAAAATTCCGCACCCTGGCCGAGTCCACTTCAACAGTCATCTTGATCTATCAGGGTGATGCCTGGGTATACGCCAACCCCGCGGCAGAGGAGATTACCGGTTATTCAATTGCTGAATTGCTCAAGATGCATTTCTGGGAGATTGCTCAGCCGGAGCATCGCAGCCTGGTGCAACAATGGGAAGCGGCGCGCATGGCGGGCGAAGAAGCCCCACGAAGATACTCCTTCCAGATTCTTACCAAACAAGGCGAAACCCGCTGGCTGGATGTTTCAAGCGAGCGAATGGTATTCCAACATCTGCCGGCGGGCGTCTTGACCGCCCATGACATTACAGAAAGAAAACAGGCTGAACGGGCGCTGGGAGAATCACGCGAGGAATTGCAGAACCTGGCGCGCCATTTACAGACCGTCCGCGAGGAAGAACGGACGTACATCGCCCACGAAATCCATGACGAATTCGGTCAGGCGTTGACCGGTATCAAAATGGAGTTGCTCTGGCTGGCTGAAGGGGAGAACAGCCCCGAGCTAAAAGCCAAATTGGCCAGTGTGACCAGGCTCACCAATACAACCATTGAATTAGTGCGTCGGGTTGCCAGTGAATTGCGCCCCGGCTTATTAGATGACCTGGGGTTAGGCGCAGCCATGGAATGGCAGGCGAATGAATTTTTCGAACATACTCATATTCCATGTAGGCTGCAGGGTTTAGCCGAATCATGCCAGATCGAACGTGATAGTTCAACTGCTCTGTTTCGCATCTTCCAGGAGGCGCTCACGAATGTCGCCCGGCACGCTGGTGCAACCGAAGTACAGGCTTCCCTGACACGCGAAAATGATTGGTTTGTCTTAACCGTGATGGACAATGGTCGAGGGATCGCCGGAGAAAACCTGGGCAACCGGAAATCTATGGGGTTGTTGGGGATGCGCGAACGCGCTCGCGCGCTGGGCGGCGATGTGATAATCCAGGGTCTGCCAACCGGCGGTACGATCGTCGAGGCGCGTATCTCTTGCTCCGGGCGCTACATATATAATGCAAGACCTTCTGTGGAGCAAAGCGAAGTCCATGTCGCCAATTGATCCGAGCCTGCCAGCCTCAGAAGGTTTATCGGTGCTGATCGCGGATGATTCGGCGCTGATGCAGGAACGGTTGAAGATGATGCTTGAGATGATCCCAGGGGTTTCGGTAGTCGCCCAGGTTGTTGATGCGGAAGCGGCGGAAATCGCGGTGGGGCGATTGAAGCCGGATGTAGTAATCCTGGATTTACGTTTGCCCGGTAGTGGCATAAACGCGCTCCAGCATATCAAATCCCAACTTGATCCGCCGGTGATTATTATGTTTACCGCTTTCGCCACGCCTATTCACCGCCAAAAATGTCTCGCCTTCGGCGCAGATTATTTTTACGATAAAACGACGGATTTACAAGATTTTCAGACGACTCTAAAAACGATTGCCAGCCAGAAATGGCGATCGCAAACTGCATAGCCTGCGATGTGCGAAGTATCGCTCGCGGAGGTTGATCGTGTCTGGTGAGAACATTTTGATCGTTGAAGACGACGCAATTATCGCCATGCGCTTACAGGATACCCTGGATAATTGGGGTTACGGCACAGCGATTATCCCCTCTGGGGAAAAAGCCCTCGAATGGATTGATCAGCATCACCCCGATCTGGTCTTGATGGATATTCGCCTGGATGGAGAGATTGACGGCATCCAGGCAGCCGAGCAAATCCGCAACAAGCTAGGGCCGCCAACGATATTCCTCACTGCCTATTCGGATGAGGAGTTGATCGAACGGGCAAAGCTGACCGAACCTTATGGGTATCTGGTCAAGCCCGTCCAGGAACGCGAGCTGCGCAGCACAATGGAAATGGCTTTATTCAAGCACCGTATGGATGAAAGCCTGCGCCGGCGGGTTGCCGAATTGGAAGCGGTGAACCGGATTTCCAGCGCCCTGCGTTCAGCCGAAGAACTCTCACAGATGTTGCCGATCTTACTGGATGAAATCTTGCATATCCTGGATATACAGGTCGGGTTGATCGCCTTAAATTACCCCTCTAGCGGCGAAGTGGATATTTCAGAGGCGCGTGGTTGGCTGCGGGATACAGCAAATTTAAACGGCGACTCGATCAAAGGACTGCTCAAAACGATTCTCGCCAACCCCACCCCCATGCGTGAGCGAGAGTTTGCCACCCTCAAGAGCCTTGCGCCTGACATCCGCAATTGTTTCCCGAAAGGTTGGGGAGGGGTCATCTTGCCCATCCAGGCTGTAAATGAGGTGCTGGGCTTAATCATGGTGATGGTGGCAAGGCCGCGTGTATTGTCGGATGCCGAAAACCGACTGTTAGGCACGGTGGCGGAAATTGCTGGCAGTTCGATCCATCGTATGCGCTTGCATGAGCAGACCCAACGCAACCTGCAACGGATCGCTGCGCTGCACGAAATTGACACCATCATCCGTTCCAACCTCGATTTGGGAGTCACACTGGGGGTCATTCTCGAACATGTCGTCCAGCAACTCAGCGTGGATGCAGCCAACATCTACCTGCTGGACGCCCGCTCACCTTACTTGCATCAGACAGCCCAGCGAGGCTTAAAGACCTGGACCTCGGTCCACCTGCGCGTGCGGGTCGGCGAGGGGCTGGCGGGCCGTGCAGCCTTAGAGCGGGAGCGTGTGGTCGGCGGCCTGGCCGATTTCGACCAGGAACCTGGCGAGCGAGCGCGGATGTTCCGGGAAGAACATATCCAACAAAGTTTTAGCATCCCACTGTTGAGCAGAGGCAAGGTGATTGGCGTCCTGGAAGTATTCAACCGCACGCCATTCGAGCCGGACAAAGAATGGCTGGACTTTCTAGGCAACCTGGCAGGGCAGGCAGCGCTGGCCGTCGAAGACCTGCGCTTGCTTGAAAGTTTGCACCATTCCAACGCCGAGCTTTCCCTGGCCTATGATGAAACGATTGAAGGCTGGTCGCGTGCAATGGATTTGCGCGACCGTGAAACGGAAGGACACACCCGGCGAGTGACTGAAATGACCGTCGAGCTGGCGCAGAGAATGGGGCTGCCCGATGAGATGTTGGTTCACATTCGCCGCGGTGTGATGTTGCATGATGTCGGTAAGATCGGTGTGCCGGATAATATATTACACAAACCAGGCCCGCTGGTGGACCCTGAGTTGGAGATCATGCGCCGCCACCCCCGCCTGGCTTATGAATTGATCTCCCCAATTGCCTACCTGCAACCTGCTCTGGATATTCCATACTGCCACCATGAAAAATGGGATGGCACAGGTTATCCGCGCGGGTTGAAGGGCGAGCAAATTCCGCTGGCGGCGCGCTTATTCGCCGTAGTGGACGTTTATGACGCCCTGACCTCTGACCGGCCATATCGCCGGCGGTGGACGAAACAGAAAGCCATCCGATTCCTGGTTGAGCAATCTGGCAAGCAATTTGACCCACACATCATCGAGCTATTCGTCGCATTAGTTGATGACGGTAGAGTACAAACCTGACAGTTGACGACATTGAAAATCACCACCTGGAATGTCAATGGAATAAGAGCCGCCCTCAGCAAAGGGTTATTGGATTGGATCGAGGCGCAACCGCCGGATATCCTCTGCCTGCAAGAGGTCCGCGCGCTCCCGGAACAAATCGGGGATGAAGCGCTGTCCCGCCTGGCGGCGATCTACCCTTCGATCACCTGGAACCCGGCTCTCCGGCCTGGATATAGCGGGGTGGCGGTGCTGGCGCGTTCCCAACCGCAAAACGTAAGCCTGGGATTGGACGTCCCCGCATTTGACCGGGAGGGACGCGTCATCTGTTATCGCTGCCCAGAGTTTTTGCTCTTCAATATTTACTTTCCACACGGCGGACACGACTTGAGCCGGGTGCCTTTCAAGTTGGATTTCTATGCCCGGGTATTGGAGGTTTGCCGGCAGTTGCACGCTTCCGGCCAGCGAATTATCCTGTGCGGGGATTTTAATACCGCCCATCGCCCAATAGACCTGCGCAATCCAAAAGCGAATGGAAAAACATCCGGTTTCTTGCCCGAAGAGAGGCAATGGGTTGACCGTTATCTGGATAACGGCTTTGTAGACATCTACCGGGCGCTTTATCCCGATAAGGTGCAGTATACCTGGTGGACTTACCGAATGAATGCCCGCCAGCGCAATGTCGGCTGGCGGATAGATTATTTCCTGATCTCCGAGGCCTTAGCCAGCCAGGCGCACGAAGCATTAATTGAAGATCAAATCCTTGGCTCGGATCACTGTCCGGCGACATTAATCCTTTAGAATCAAGAACGGCGAAATCGCCGGCGGGTACCGGTAATTTCGCCGCTAAAGTCGCTCCAGGTAAAACTACTTCTCGGTAACGGTCAGCGCGCTGTCTTCGCAGGCGTCTTCGCAAGCCATGCAGCCGATGCACTCTTCTTCATTTGAAACTTTGGCGAACTTCTTGCCGCCTTCTTCCACCACCGACAGCACCTCGCTCGGGCAGATATCTACACAATCGCCGCATCCCTCACATTTTTCAAGGTCAATATTAATCGCAAACATGGTCTACCTCCGTAAATTTTTTAGATTGATCTTTTTCCCCGCGAGTCGCCGTGCGTTTTGTCCCGCAGAGGTTCATACTGATATCCGATAATAGGCGCGAGTAATCAACCTGGCAAGTGACGCTTTTCATGTTATCCACATGACATCTCACACACGAGTAACCAACTTCGATCTGGCTGTCTATTTCCAGGCCATGTCAGGAGATCGGCGACAGCCGCATGGGGACGCCGGCAATCATGAAGATCGCCTGGTCTGCGCCGGCAGCCAATCGCTGGTTGGCGCGCCCCAAAAGATCGCGGTAGACGCGCCCCAGCGGGTAGGGCGGCACCAGTCCCAGGCCGACTTCATTGGATACCACGATCCATTCCGCCTCCACAGACTGAATCGCCGCCTGCAACTGCGCGATCTCCGTCTCCACTAATTCCGTCGCGCCTCCTTCGTCTACCTGCATATCGTCGCCCAGGCCGCTGGCGGTCGCCATGAGCAGGTTGGAGACCAGCAAGGTCAGGCAGTCCAGCAGGATCACCTTCACCTGGGGCGGATGGGCAAGCAACTTTAGCCCCACGCCGCTGGGTATTTCCAGGGTTTGCCAGTTATCAGGGCGATTCTGCTGGTGAATGGCAATCCGCTCTGCCATCTCGCCATCCAACGCCTGGGCGGTTGCTACATACAAGACTGCCCCGCCATTTTGTCGCGCCAGGCGCTCGGCATAGCTGGATTTGCCGCTGCGCGCCCCGCCCAGGATCAAGGTCAGCTTTCCCATAAAATTTTCTCCAGTTCTGCCATATCCAGCGCCGCTTCCAGCGCATCCGCCAGGCGGTCAAATGAAGTTTGCATGTCTGGAAGAACGCTGGCGGTCGCGCCGCCGCGCCAACCCAGGCTGGTCAACCAGGCATGGCGCAGCCGCGCATTCGCAAATAAACCATGCAAGTAACAGCCCCAAACGCGCCCATCCAGGCTGGTTGCCCCGTCGGCTACGTGAACCATCTGGTTATTGCGTTGCACAATCTCCAGCCAGGCATTAGCCGATGAGCTCCGCCCCATGTGAATTTCATAACCCTCAATTTCCATCCCGTTTAATTCCGCCATCCAGCCGAAATCAACCGTAATTTTCGCCCGCGCCTGATAAGTGGCTTTTTCCAGATCAAAGACCGTCTCGACCGGCAGCAAACCCAGGGCCGGAGCGGCCGATTGCCGGGCCTCAACCAATTGTGGATCGTACAAGGCTGTTCCAAGCATCTGGTAGCCGCCGCAAATGCCCACTACTGCTCCACCCTGGCCGGCAAACTGCACTACACCTTCCGCCAGTCCGCTGCTGCGCAGCCATTCCAAATCCGCTGTGGTGCTTTTGGCGCCTGGCAGGATAATGGCGTCAGGCCGACCCAGCTCGCGCAGGCTATGCACATAGCGCACCCTCACGCCCGGGTCGGAGTAAAATGGGTCAAAATCGTCGAAGTTCGAGATGCGCGGCAGGTGGATGACAGCCAGATCAACTTCGCCAGGCTGCCGGCTGACGAAGGATGCCTGACCGGTCTCCAGCACAACCGCGTCCTCTTCGGCCACCTGCAAATCATGCAGGTAAGGTACCACCCCCAGCACGGGCAGGCCGCTTTTTTCTTGCAGCAGGCGAACCCCATCGCTGAACAGCGACAGGTCGCCGCGAAATTTATTGATCACCAGACCGCGCACCAGTTGGCGTTCTTCTGGCTCTAACAGCCAGAGTGTGCCAAGCAATTGGGCAAAGATTCCGCCGCGATCAATATCGCCGACCAGCAAGACGGCCGCCTGGGCATAGCGGGCGACCGCCATATTGACAATGTCGTTCTGCTTTAGATTTAATTCCACCGGGCTGCCGGCGCCTTCAATAATCACCAGTTCATATTCGGCCAGCAGCCGGTCTAATGCGCCTGTGACGTAGCCCCACAACGTCTGCTTATAATCGGGGTATTGTACGGCTCCCAGCGTCATGAAAGGCTTGCCCATTACGATCACCTGCGCGCGGGCGTCCGCTTCGGGTTTGATCAGCACCGGATTGAGGTCAGCGCAGAGCGGCGCGCCAGCCGCCATCGCCTGCACCGCCTGGGCGCGCCCAATTTCCGCGCCATCCGGGCAAACCGCTGCGTTATTGGACATGTTTTGGGCTTTGAAAGGCGCCACGCGCAAGCCGCGCCGGGCAAAGCAACGACACAGACCGGCGACCAGCAGGCTCTTTCCAGCGGATGAGCTGGCGCCCTGTACCATCAGCGCGCGGCCGGTCATATTTGAGTCTCCAGGTGGCAGGTATCGTTGAATAAGTTCAGGATGGCTCCTTCCGGATAGATGCGCAGATCGGCCAGGCCAGTGTTATCCAGATGCAACTGCCAGAATCGTTCCACCGGCATGCCGAGCGCCTGGCAGAGCAGAGCCTGCAAAGCGCCGCCATGCCCGACCAACATCACGGTGTCATCCGGGTAAGCAGCCTGGATTTCCTGGTAAACAGCCTGGACGCGCTCGATTAATTGCGCCTGTGTCTCGCCGCCGGGCGGGGCAGTATTCAACCACTCGGCTTCCCAGGCCTTCAATGCAACCGGGTAACGCTCCTGGATTTCGGTATAGGTCATCCCTTGCCATTCGCCGAAGTGCAGCTCCCGCAAGCGTGGATCCAACATCAACGGCGGGGGCGGACTGGGTTGGCTGGCCGTAATGATGGCAGTGTGGATAGCGCGGGCAGTCTGCCAGGCGCGGCTCAAGTCGCTGGAATAAATGGCCGCCGGTCGTTCTTTAGCTAACCGCCGCGCCGCAGCGCCAGCCTGCGCCTGTCCAACCTCGTCAAGCGGGATATCCAGTTGCCCCTGGAAACGCCCATTCACATTCCAGGCAGTCCGCCCATGGCGAACAATCAGCAAGCGGGTCGTCATGCGGTGTTCCTCCAGATGCAAATTCGGATCAGATCGCCCACCCAGGCTGGCGGCTAGAGCGCCTGCCCGCCGGCGCTGATCAGCGTGAGCAGTACAGCCGCCTCGATCAGTTCATTCAGCGCGCCATAGATGTCGCCGGTCAGACCCAGGATGCGTCGCAGCGTAAAGCGGGCGACGAACCACAACACCAACGCGGCGGCAAGCAGAGCCAGCCAGACCCGCCAATCTCCCCACAACCAGTAGATCAGCGCGCTGATCACGCTGGCAATCGCGACTGCTAAGGCGGCATTCCCCCAATGGGTGTTCTCCTTGACCGCTCTGCCCAGGCCCTGCGCGCGAGCGTAAGGAAAAGCTGCCAGGGCGACCGCCATGCCGCAACGACTCAGCACGGGGGCGATTAACAAGGCCGGCGCAAACGCCGGCAGGGCGCTCAGCGCGCTGAACTTGACCAGCAATAACAAGACGCCGCCCGCCAGGGCAAAAGCGCCAACCCGTTCATCGCGCATGATCTCCAGGCGGCTTTCGGGGGTATAACCGCCCAATAAGCCGTCGCAGGCGTCCAGAAAGCCATCCAGGTGCAGCGCGCCGGTCAGGATCACCCACAAAACCAGCGTCAGGGCAGCGCGCACAAGCGGCGGCGTGAACAGCGCCAGCACATAATTCGCTCCCAGCAAAATCCCGCCCAGGATCAGGCCTACCAGCGGGTAAAAGGCGACCGCCGCGCCCAATTCCTGGGCGCGGAAGGGGCGCTTAATGAAGGCGGGCGAGATTAACAAGAACTGCACCGCCGTCAAGAAGGCGATCAGCGCTGACGGACGCTTTTCGGATCGGGTGGCGGGATCGCTCATGAC
>Ga0172371_10010022_pt1 | contig 12903 bp, 15 predicted proteins | sample Lak12m_FD_114543 | JGI IMG/M metagenome (GOLD analysis project Ga0172371, IMG submission 114543) | Freshwater microbial communities from Kabuno Bay, South-Kivu, Congo - kab_022012_12m | ecosystem: Environmental > Aquatic > Freshwater > Lake | place: Democratic Republic of the Congo: South-Kivu... | reverse complement strand
TTTATCTTAACCATGCGCTCCCGCCGAGCGTATGGTTTTGTTTTACCATTCTGGGGTAGCTCAGTGGTAGAGCAGGTGGCTGTTAACCACTTGGTCGCCGGTTCGAATCCGGCCCCCAGAGCAAAAATAACAAAAAAATAATAAAATTTTTTTCGGGTTTTATGCCCAAATTGCGAATCGTAATTTGCCCGAAAGGACTCTGGGATAAAATAACTAGCGAAAATTGGGACTCAGAACTAGCAAATTTTACGCTAGACGAGAATAAAATTGCGGAATGGAAACCATCTGGCAACTAGGGATTGGAGCATTTTAAAAATATTATAAAAATAACAATTTAATTAAGCTAAATGAACGAGGAACTAAGCTGGAAATTATTATTGCCAGCGGGAGTAGCAATTCTAATTGCTGGCCAGTTTTTTAGCTCGGTTTTGGGTTTAGCGATGAAAGCATTAAGTTTAATACTGATAGCACTGGGAATAGTTGCTTTATCTAGAGCTTTAGGCAAAAATAATAAAGGTCTTAATAAAGAAATAACACCGAAAAAATTAGATAAGACGATAAAGACCGGAGTTTTAGCAGTTATTTTGATAATAGCGATAGCAATTCTCGGCTACCTAACAATTCCTTTTCGGGGAAAGGACGAGAAAAACAAGCCCATTGTGCCAACTGAGCAACGAGAGCAGAAACAAAATAAAGAGGCTAGCGAACCGATTAACGACAATACCCCATCCAAAAAGAATTTTACACTTGCGGGAATACTCGTAGGTCATTGGAGAAATGATACAGAGAAAAAGGACTATGTTTTCTGTGGGAAGCAGAGCGCTCTTTCAGTGATAGGAAAGGATTATAGTTGGGAATGTACATACGAGATTGATAAAACAGACGAAAGTAAGAATTATCTTAGTATATGGTTCAAATGTCCTCAGCCTGATTGGCCTGGCTATGCCGAATATCACACATTTGAATTTTTAAAAAACAGAGACAGTTTTGTTGATACGATGTATATTCAGGGCATAGCTTCAAGGGTTGACGGCCAATTCAATCAAATTGGAACAGCAGATACTTGCTCTGATAACTGGAACAACTAGCAAAAACAAAAAATCAAAGTTTATGGCCGATCTATATTTGGACATTGACGGCGTTATTATAACAAAGCGCGGCGGAAAAGAAGCGGAACATCTTTTTGAGTTTCTGAGTTTGGCTTTGAAAAAATATGACTGCTACTGGCTCACGACTCATTGTAAGAACGATGTTTCTACTGCGCTTGATTATGTGAAAGACAAAGTGTCTAAAAAATCCTTTGAGCTGCTAAAAAAGTTTAAGCCGACCAACTGGAACACTTGGAAGACGGAAGCTATTGACTTTAACAGGGACTTTATTTGGCTGGACGACTATATTTTTGATACCGAGAGGGAGATGCTGCTAAAAAACAACGCCTTGCGAAATTTTATCCAGATAGACTTGGAAGCAAAGCCAAGGCAGCTTTTAGAAATAACAGGCAAAAAATGAAAAATGAAGACAAAAAAATTCTCTTTCCTAATGCCTCAAACCCGCTGGATATTTCAAAAATAAATACCCTCTTCATCGCATCCGGCAGCTGTAGTGGTTGGTCTAATGGTATTTTCACTCTTACCGCCAATATTTTGGACTTTCTGCGGGAAAACAACAGAAAACAGAAGAAAAACTTGATTATTTGCGATACTCACCTTTTATTTGATAGCTATATAAACAGTAAGCTTGCTATCCCAATCCAAAAAGAGTTCAAGCTAGATTTACTGGAAAGTATGATTAAGAAATCTCTGGCGGGGAGCGAGCATATCTTCCTATTGATAGCGGAGATTATATATTTAATTCCCAATGGACAATTTGAGCAATTATCCGAACTTGTTAAAAAATACAAGGGTAATCCCAGAGCCCATTTTATTTTTACAACGAACAGATTGACGCGAAACAACTACCCGGAGCTTGATACACTGATAAAGGCTTCTGACTGCGTGATTTTTTTCTATACGGTCGCGATAAGAAGCGACACTCAATTTTATTTAGGCCAAGACTGCGGGGACGCTTTTAACAAAATCGGGGATATGGTTATTAAACTGGGCGACAGAATAATAAAAGCTCACGGCAACAAGTTTGAGGAGGAAGACTTGGCAAAATATCTAAAACTACAATTAAGATAAAAAATTTGAGTAAAGACGAAAAAGACATTTTTGAGAAGCTAAAATCTTTCTCCGGAGCTCTCATCAGCGGGAGAACGGGTTCGGGAAAGTCTTATTTACTGCATAAACTCATCAAATATTTTACAGAAAATTACAAGTCAGGCGAGCTAAAACTAGTCCTGATTGACCCGAAGCGAGTGGAATATTCGGAGTACAAGGACTCTTCCTACCTATTTTGCCCGGTTATTTATACTGTCCCGGAAGCAAAAGAGGTTTTTAAGACTATCGGCAAAGAAATTGATAAGCGCAAAAATACAAAGGAGAAGATGCCTCAAATAGCCATAATAATTGATGAACTTTCAGATTTAACTCGCAGTGGCTTCTTGGAGTTTTTTGAAGAAAAAATGTCAAAAGCCGCTACCGAAGGAAAAGCCTTCGGTATAAAAATCTTCATGGCCACTTCCTGCCCTAGCCCTGAAGATGTTTTCACGGAGAAAATCAAAAATAGCTTCCCAATCCAAACCGTCTTATAGGGCGTTTAACAATTTTTGAGAGGGGTTTAAATGTAAAAAGGTGCTTATACACCATTCCAGCCCAAAATCTCACTTTTTTGCTTGATTTAGGTCTTTGGAGCTTGCCAAAACTGTTATTCTGTCCGATTCTGAGGTTGAGTTTATATTTCGTTAAGAATATTTTAATAATCTTTTTAGATTTTTTTAATATTTCGGCTTGGGAAGGGGTAAAAATGGGTAGAATATTAAAATTTATTGTCATTTTCTTCTGTCTTTTGAGCTTTGTTATCCCGCAAGGCCTTTATGCCTATGTTTCCGTGAGAGGATATGTTAGAAAAGACGGAACCTATGTCAGCCCTCACGTCAGAAGCAATCCCAACGGCTTAAAATACGATAATTATAGCTGGACTCCGAGTCAGGGATTGTATAACAAATCTTACGGAACCAGAGGTTCAAAATGGGATACTCCCACTTGGAATACTGACCCCAATTACTACGAAGGCAAAAGCATTTATGACAGTAGCCACGGCGTGGGAAACTATAGTGGCTACAGCATCAACAAAAGGCCAAAGGGGATGTCCAAAAGGGAGTTCAACTCTTTGACGAACGGGACAACGACCAATACTGCGCCATTAAAACAAAATTCTTCTTCGCTAATAACGAGCGAGATAAACCAAGTTAAAAACAAGTATTACAAAAATCCGGACGGGTTCAGGGAAAGGCTGATAGACCAGATTTCTGATTACGCGAAGTCAGATAGGGGCGAGGTAGCCAATTATGTTTACTCAATGCTGCCCGACATAAAATAAATTTAACTTTTTATATTGGAAGGAGGTGAAAAATGAGTAAATTTCTCACCGGACTTGTTGTGCCCTTGTCGGTTTTATTCGCTTTTAGCTACGCAAACGCTAAAAGTGGCTGTTGCTCTTGGCACGGCGGTGTATCACATTGTGATACTTCAACGGGACGGCAAATTTGTAACGATGGGAGCTACAGTCCTAGCTGCACCTGCCAATATGTTCCCAAACCACCGCCGCAACAAACATCCACTACGCCGACAGCTTATCAATCAGCGCCTACAGTTTCAAGCGCACAAATAAAAACAGAAGTAACAAACTCCAAAAGTGATTATTTCAAAGATTTTGACGGATTCAGGGAAAGATTGGTTGACGAGTTCATTGGAAAATTCCCAGATGCGAAAGCCAGCACAATTACTTACTACGTCTACACGATTTTACCCGATGTAACTTGTGCCTCAAATAAATTTAACTGTCCTGACCTTATAACAAAAGAGGGGGCACAAAAAGTTTATGATAAGTGTATGCAAGAAGCTGGTAGCGATGTTCATAATTTAGACGCTGATAATGACGGCCAGGCCTGTGAAGCAAATGAGTAGGGCTCTCTGTTTCTAACAAAAATCAAGCTTAAGAAATCTGCTTGCTGCATCTAAAGTCTTACTTTTTATTAAAATCTCGTAGAAGCTCAAAATCCGTAGTTTAACATTTAGTTAAACAATTTGACATAATTATAAAACACTGTTCTACTACTCTTAACTGAAGAATGAGTCATTCTTCCAGCCCTTTAATAATAAGTCTTGTAGCTGAAAAAAGCTAAACCTTAAAGCTCGCAATAAGCCTTGACGGCTTCTTCCGAATATTGGATTCATTCTCACATTCCAATATTTTGACGGGGGGATAATTCCCCTTACTTCCCTTTAATAAAGCAATAAAGCGGAAGTTTTCTGGCTGGCTGATGAATTGATTTCTCTATTTCTAGATTTTAGATATTTAGAAAATGATTGCACACTAGATTTCTGGATTTAATGTCGCTGATGTTATTTTCATAAACGGCCTTCCAATTTGGATGGCGTGGGCTAAAAGGGCGAGAGTCTTAGGTTTAGCCTGCGCCTGAAGAGTTAAAGGCTGTTTTTTGTTCCTAAACACCTTTAATTTTACAACAATGAACAAATATAATTACGGAAAGAAAAAACAGGTCATTCTGGCAATTGATAGGAAGAACAAGACTTATCGCCTGCGCTATCTGTCCGAGCTGATAGGCTTTAGTAAGAATCTTATAGATTCGTACCAGAGAAAGAGAATCAGTTTTTCTTTCTTCAAAGAAATATTTAGTGCAATCTTAATTATTCTGAAAGAGTATCTCGGCGGGTAGTGCCGTTTAAATATCATACTTTTAAATATTTAGAAAAACCTATGAAAACAGGAGAAATGATTAAAATAGTGAGGATACAGGGGAAAATTAGGCAAGAAGACCTTGCTAAAAAGTTGGATGTAACAAAGAGCTACTTATCGCTTGTGGAAAATGGCAGGAAAAAGCCAAGTTTGGGTCTTTTGAAAAAAATATCTGACGCGTTAAATATTCCTTTCATTCTTTTTATCAAGGAAAAAATTGATTTACCTAATGGCAAGAATAGTGAAGAAAGGAAAATCAGAAAAAAATTTGATGGCTTAATAGATGAAGCTCAAAACATTTTTATCAGCGAGAGTTTGAAAATAAAGCCCAGTCAGAAATGAAGGAAAGAAAGAGCCTGAAAATAAATACTTTTAAAGAATTGGCTTACCAACTAGGCGTTGAGCCAGCTTTTCTTTTTGATGTTGCTGATAAGGTTGAACAGCTTTGCGAAAAAACAGAAATCCTTGATAAAAAAGAAAAAGTCAGAGAAGTATACCGGCTTTATCCAGACCTAAAGTTAGTTCAGAGGGAAATTGATAGAAAATTATTGAGCAGACTTCATTACCCAGATAGCATACAGGGCGGAATACCCAGGCGTTCAATATTATCAAACGCCCAAATGCATAGTAGTAAAAAGCAAATTGCGAACTTTGATATAAAAAACTTCTTCCCGAGTATAAAATTTTATACTGTGTATAGGACTTTTGTTGACCTTGAATGTGCCCCCATAATAGCAAGATTACTCACAAGGATAACGACCACTGCTAGAATTTTGCCTCAGGGCTTCGTGACTAGTCCTAAAATATCTGCCTTGGTACTGAGGAATGTAGATAGAAGATTGAATTGCTTGTTCAAGAGCAAAAATCTGTGTCATTCGTTCTGGATAGACGATTTAACTGTTTCCGGATACTACGATGTAAAAAAGCTAAAAAACTTAATTTTCAAAATCTTTAGGCAATGCGGTTTTGAGCTTGGAGAAAGCAAAACTCGCTTTAGAAGTTCCAAACAGCGGCAAAAGTGCACAGGTCTTGTTGTAAATTCTAACCCCAATGTTGAAAAAAATACCAGAAATAAAATAAGAAAAGAGATTTATTACTGCAGGACAAGAGGAGTCGCAAACCATCTAAACTGGATTGGCATAGATGTTCCAGTTGAAGACTATGTTAAATCAATGGAAGGCAGAATTAACTTTTTAACCTCAATAAACGACAAATATAACTATCTCAAACAGGATTTTCAAAAGATAGTAACGGGTTAATTTATTTAATTATTTTGGGCAGATTCCTAAGCTAGACTAAAATTTTCGCTTGCTTTCCCAAAAGACCTCAAAAATAGCTCCGTTTCTTCTTTGATACTAGTCCAATCGCAACTTCTGAACACATCAACCAGTTGGAGCAACGTCCGAAACCCGCTTTTAATGCTGGTTTTTGTGTATTTAAAAATTTTTCTGAGCCTCGGTTAATAATTAGACATTGAAGATGTCGAAAAAATAGCGGTAGTCTAGTTGAAAGAGAGTACCTTAATAAGGGCAAACCAGCAACAACTGTCCTTGATCTCTTAAGGGCAAATCCAAAAAGAAAGGGGGAAGAAATGGCTAACCCAAACAAGGGGTCGAGAATCGCTGGCAAAATAAAGCAGGAAGTTGCGGCAGAAAATGCCAAGCTCAAGGAAATACACTTGGCCACTGGCAAGGAACCGCTCGTGTGCGGTCACCAAGGCTGCAGCGAAACGAATTGCAGCAACTACTGTTCCGAATCGTAAACGCGGCGCGCAGAAGCCCAAAACAAAGGCCATCCAACAAATGGCCTTTCAACTTTCCCGAGAGAGCGAAAAATGAGACTAAAAATGACCATCATGATACTACCTGTCGGGTTGCGGTGCAACCTTTCATGCAAGTATTGTTATCACGGCGTTGTGTCCAGGAGATTGAGAAAAGTCGAAGTGATGTCCGATGTTATCTTAGAGCGAATAATCCGCGAATCTCCGCTTTTCGCTTCGGACATTGATTTCTTATGGCACGGGGGCGAACCAATGCTTGCAGGAATTGGCCACTTTAGGAAAGTGATCGAGTTCCAGAAGCAGATTTTCTCCGCAGGAGCCGTGTCCAGCGGACGAATACGCAACGTTATCCAGTCAAACCTTACTCTGCTGACGAAAAGATTGTGCGATTTCTTCGCGGAAAACAACTTCATTTTGAGCACAAGTATTGACGGATACCGAGAAGCACATGATGCCAACCGTATTTACGCCAACGGTTTGGGAACATACATGCGGGTGTTGAAATCCATTTCAATGTGGCGCGAAAAAGGCAAATCCATTGGAGCTGTCTCGCTTGTCACTAAAGCCAACGTCGGGCAGCCCGCGAAATATTTTGAACAGCTCAAAGCTTCGGGCATAACGAGCTGCAACTTCCATTTTTGCTCACAGGATGAGCAAGGTTCCATAGAGACCATTCCTGATAGGGAGGAAACAGCCAGATTTTTTAAGACTGTTTTCGATCTCTGGATGGAAGATGACAATCCCGATTTCCCCATCAGGAATTTCAGGAACGTGCTACGGTCTTTCTGTGGAGGAAAACCTTTGGACTGCAACTCAAATATCGAGGGTTGTCGGGGGTTTGTCGCCATAACGGCCAACGGCGACGTATATCCCTGTCATCGATACGTCGGGCGCGACAACTTCCGCATCGGCAATGTTTTGGAGACATCGCTTTTCGACATTTACAACAATGCCGAAACGACTTATCAGGAATTCTGCAGTCTAGGCGAGGAATGCCAAACATGCGAATGGTTGAATGTGTGCGGAAACGGTTGTGCCATCGAAAGATACATCGTGAAAGGAGGTTTCAGAGTAACCGATCCAGAATGCTTACTAAAAAAGGAACTTTTCAGCTACATCAAAAGCAAGGCTGGACACCTTTTTGAATAAAACGGAAGCGCTTATACTTTAAGCGCTTTTGCCTTTTTTGGCGACGATTCTGGCCACTGTGTGTTTGTGCGGTTGTTCGTGGTTAGGATGGCCTTTGTCGTGAATGGTTGTTTCAATGTGAAAAAGTATTTCAAAATCTTTAAAAATCTCCCTCAACTCACCAGGATTGGGATAATATCTTTTTGGATTTGTTTTTACCTTCTTGTATAAAGGATCGTCCGAAGTAAAAACTGAGATTGCGCATATTCCTCTTTCCATTAGTCCTGATTTTATTTTGCCAATAACTTTATAGAACTCTTTTTTTGAAAGAAAATGCAGGGAATTTATGGCCGAAATAAAAGAATAATGGCTTTTTTGAATAACAAAATCCTGCAAACTTTTATTCTCAACGTTTATTTTCACTTTGTTTCTCCAAGCTCGTTTTTTTATCGCTTCCGACAAATCCTTTCTAATTTCCACGGCAGTCGCTTGAAAGCCTTTTTTAACGAGGAAAATGGCATTATCGCCCCGCCCCGCCCCAATGTCCAAGGCTCTGCCAATCTGGATATGGCTCGCGAACTTTCGGACTAGAGGCGATGAAACGATTTTATCAGTATGCATGACATTATAATAGCATAAATACTCGAAAACAAAAACGGATTCGGCACCTTACCCGAAATGTCAACAGACTATTTGCTTTTTAAATATTTGTGTTAGATTGTTATTAAAATCAAACACCTAAACCCAGCAATGGGCATGGTGTCAAACCCTACGTGATAGAAACGGTCTTCCGGCCGGCATCTATTCACGTAGGTCAGCTTCCGAAAGGTTGCTGGGCGGTCAGAAATGGCCGTCGCTGGTTTGGAAGACCCTTTTTGTTTGAATTAAATATATGGACCTTGAAGAGATTTATGCCCTAGGAGCAAAAATAACCGGAGTGATTTTTTTCATTGTTAGATTAGCTAGCGTTGTTTACAAAAATTGTTAGAATATAATAACAATTAAAGTAAACAACATGGTGAAAATTTAAAAATACAGTAAGAAGTAAATCAAGCAGTGGAAAAATTTTTAAATGTTTGTAATAATGTTTCTGAAAAAGTATGCAGGATGGCCGATGACAAAAATTATAAATTTTGACTATTAAAAAACAAAAATGAAAACAAAAATGCTGGCCACGGTTGCTGCGCGAGCGACGTGGCTTGGAGCACTGGCTTTAACACTGGTGCTCCTTGGGGTAGGGAAGGCACAAGCTTTCGACAATCCAGACGAAAACGACATTTTCTGGCAGACCTTGAGCACCATGGATAATCCCAACGATGTGGAAGGGTGTCGGGCAAAAATTGATGAATTGTGGGATGCTAGCGAATTGAGCCGCATTGACGTTGAGCGTAGGGAGGCAGCCGGTGAGGTAATCACCAACCGGGACGAGGAAATAAACAGTCGGGACGAAGCCAAAAGGATTTCCTTGACCTCGGGATATTACAATTCCTGCGCCAACCTCGATGAAGGTTTCGAGCTTATGCGCACTTCAATGGAACAGTACGGTAAAACTTCCAACATTTGGGAAATGAGCGACTGGCATAATGTTACCGGCCTTTACTTTGAAAGTCAAGGGGAAGGAAGAATTTATTTTGACCGAACCATCGATTTTATGTCTTACCGCTTCCAGATTTTTTTGCAGAATTTCAGCAATTTAGTTGAAATGGAAAATGGTTACATCAGCCTAAACGCGGAAATGGTACCGGATCTCAAGAATTACGGCGCGGTGCTCACCATGTACAACCTTGGTTTCACCCAATCCCCCGACATATACATGAACGGGGTCAAAGCTGACCCGACCAACTTGGGAGTAGTTTATGATTCCGGCACCGGAACCTTAACCCTAAACGCCAGCCACTTCAGCTCTTACCGGGCGATCCAAAAAGGTAAAAAGGTTAAAAAAATGAGCATTGGAAAGTTGACCAAAAAAAGCAAGAACATAACGTATGATGCTAACCGAAGTACCTTTAAGGTTAAAGCAACGGGTGCCAATTTGAAAAGCAAGGGGAAGTCTACTACCTGCAAACTGGGTTTTTATGATGCCATTAGCGTGAAACCTTCGAAAAAAGGTAAAAGCATTGTTTGTACTTTCAAAATGGAAGATTTTCCCCAGACCGGTTATTATCCCTTGTCGATTTCCATTGCCGGCATAGGGGAAACCTCCAAACAAAACGCGGTGAGGATTAGATGAACTGTCTAAATTACTCATGAGTAAGATAAACAAAGAATGACACTTGGCTAACAAGAAAATAGCGAAAGTGTTAGCTCAAAAATATTTTTAAACGAGGAATAACAGGAAATTTTAGATTTTATTGACTAGCTAGAAAAAATAACCGCAAAAGACGCGATAAATATAACAAAATCCTCCAAAAGAACCGCCCAACTTAAACTGTAAGAACTCAAAAAGCTAGGGATGATTAAGCGGGTCGGTTAAGAGTCCTTTTTCGGCTTACGTTTTAAAATAGTGATAAAAAGAGTGGGGGTAACTATATTATCAAATGTGACTATGGCTTTTGAATTGTTTTCATAAAACCATGTTTTTACTTGCTTTTATTTATAAAGTGGTGTAAGGTAAGGAAGTTAAAAATTGTTGCATATCGATACGAAATTTGAGATTCTTCTGGATTGTTTACCAATCAAAATTAATTAATTCTTCGTGTCGTCTGGACAATTCCCGCCTCCGGCGGGGGAATTAATTTTAAGTTATCAACATGTATAATAGATCTAACCGATCAAGGTCTTCGGCTTTGGGAAGAGGAGGCAATAAATTCGGCCGAAGAAGCTTCGGGAAAAGTTTCCGTTCCGGTTTTCCCCGAAAAAGAAGGAAGCAAAGCCAAGCAGATAAAATAGACGTATCGAAATTTATCAAAAAAGCGGTAACGGTTGAAGCGGAAACCAAATACGTCCCCAAAAATAAATTTTCCGACTTTCAAGTAAATCACCAGCTAAAAGCCAATATTTCCCGTCATGGATACATTGATCCGATGCCTATCCAGGATCAAGCCATCCCCCATATTCTCATGGGAAGGGACTTTGTTGGCATCGCCAACACTGGAACCGGGAAAACCGCGGCCATGCTGATTCCATTGATTGATAAAATCTTAAGAAATCGGACGGAAAAAGTAATTATTATCACCCCAACCCGGGAACTGGCTTTTCAAATTGAAGATGAATTCCGCGAATTTGCCAAAAACTTAGGCGTTTGGTCGGTGGTTTGCGTTGGAGGAATGAATATTGGAAGACAAATCGCCCAACTCAAAAGAAGGCCGAATTTTGTGATTGGCACCCCGGGAAGACTCCAGGATTTGATTAAAAGAAAGCTTTTAGACCTTTCCGGTTTCCGCAATGTGGTGCTGGATGAAGTTGATCGGATGTTTGATATGGGGTTTCAACAGGAAATTCAAAGGATGTTGGGACATTTGCCTAAGGAACGGCAATCAATGTTTTTCTCCGCCACCATTCCCGACACCATCAAAAGCCTTATTTCGGCGCATCTCCGCGAACCGGTGACCATTTCGGTTAAAACCGGCGAAACCGCCGACAATATTGACCAAGATGTTGTCAGGACTAACGGATACAGCCACAAAATTGAAGTGCTTCATGATTTATTGAACAAAGAAGAATTCAATAAGGTTTTGATTTTCGGCAAGACCAAAATGGGAGTGGAAAAGCTTTCCCGAAATCTTTACGAAAGAGGTTTCAAAGCCGAGTCTATCCATGGAGACAAAAACCAGCACAAGAGACAAAAAGCTTTAAATCTTTTCAAGATGAATCGGGTGGATATTTTGGTCGCCACTGATGTGGCCGCCAGGGGATTGGATATCCCCGACGTGTCCCACGTGATCAATTTCGACCTGCCCAACACTTACGAAGATTACATCCACCGCATCGGCAGAACCGGCCGCGCCAACAAAAAAGGCCAAGCCTTGACTTTTATTGACTAGGAGTAATTGAGTGTATAAATATTGTGCGACATTGATATTGACAGAAAAGTACATTCTGAATACTTTACCTTGTCACGGACCATTACAATAAAATCCGCTTTTCGGTGGTCAGTAAAGCTCATATATCTTAGGATAGTCGAGGAGGAGGCTCAAATGAAAGTTTCACCTGAAGACATTTCCGTAACCATGTCCTTCCCAAGAAAGTGCATAATCACCTTGGATGAGGAGGAAATACTTTCCCTTCTCCAAGGATGCGAGCTCGGGAAAATTGTTGACGAGATCACGGGCACGGTCGTCATCGTAAGGAGAGATGACACAGTTAGTGCCGACTGAAATTCAACGAAACCGTGAGAAACCAACCGGCTCCTCTTTTTTATTGACTGCAATCGTAACAAAAATTATCAATTATTATGAACAATTGGACTTGATATTTTTTCGAGCTTACATTGAAATCACCCCTAAAAAAAATATTAACCGCAAAACATGGACGAGAAAGAAACCAAACAAATCGTGAAGGAAGCTTACACGAAAATTGCCAAAGAAAACAACTCTTGCGGCTGCCAGTGCGGCTGTAAAGACGTGAGCCCGGAAGCTATATCGCGCGCTATCGGCTACAGCGAAGCGGAAATGGGCGCCGTGCCGGAAGCCAATTTGGGTCTGGGCTGCGGTAATCCCACCGCGTTTTCAGAAATTAAAGAAGGAGACACGGTTTTGGATCTCGGCTCGGGAGCCGGATTCGATTCTTTTCTGGCGGCCAAAAAAGTCGGGGTGACGGGAAAAGTGATCGGGGTGGATATGACCGAAGAGATGATTGGCAAAGCCAAAGACAACGCCGCCAAGCATGACTACGAGAACGTTGAATTTAAATTGGGGGACATTGAAAAACTCCCCGTTCCGGACAACTCCGTCGATGTGATTATCAGTAACTGCGTCATCAACCTCGCACCGGACAAAGACAAGGTTTTCAGCGAAGCCCACCGGGTGCTCAAAAATGGCGGGAAGATGTTCGTTTCGGACATTGTTCTGCTGGAAGAACTTTCCGACGAAATCAAAAATAATCCCGAGCTGATTGCCGGTTGTGTCGGAGGAGCCATACTCAAAGATGATTATCTGGAGAAAATAAAAAAGGCCGGTTTCAAGGTTGAGATTTTA
>Ga0172371_10010018_pt1 | contig 12909 bp, 13 predicted proteins | sample Lak12m_FD_114543 | JGI IMG/M metagenome (GOLD analysis project Ga0172371, IMG submission 114543) | Freshwater microbial communities from Kabuno Bay, South-Kivu, Congo - kab_022012_12m | ecosystem: Environmental > Aquatic > Freshwater > Lake | place: Democratic Republic of the Congo: South-Kivu... | reverse complement strand
TTTGAGGGAAAAGGATTTTTAAGGTTTATCTGCAGGATTGTGTAAGCAATCGTGCCTCTTACTGTCTTGCCGAAACTGGGCGTGGATAATTTTATTGATTTGTGGGAAAAAGATTTGTGAGTAGTCTCTAATCCTGCTTTTAAGCAGGATGTTAGCGTGTTCAATGATGCACCTTTTGTAAGGTGCTGGGAAAAGGATTTGTGAGTATTATTATTTTGGGTAATTAATTTTTTTATATTTTTATTTTCAAGCAATTGCTGGAACTATTATTGATAGTATTGCTATGATGAAATATATTATTCCTAGTGCGATGCAGAATTTTCCAAAATTTATTTTCTTTACAAGTTTTAATAAAAATCCTATGGTTGCATAACCTATGATTGCTGAAGCTATTATTCCATATATCATTTCAAAATTTAGTGCTGGTTTTTCAAGTAAATTAAATGATATTTCTCCAAACGTAACCGCAAAAACTGAGATAAGAAAACTTATGTGGAATGCTTCTTCTGGAGAAAAGCCTTCAAATAGCATTACTGATGTTGTTGTTCCGCTTCTACTCATTCCAGGAAGGACTGTTAGCCCTTGTGCTAATCCTAAAAAAATTGCATTTTTTGTAGTAATATTATTTTCTTTTTGTTTCTTTTTTGCTAGTTGTAGAAATCCTGTTACGAGTAAGAATAGTCCTACAGTGAACATGAATATTGTTTGAGAATAAATAATAATTCCAAGAAAATCAATACTTGTTGTTTCAAGTATTCCTTTTAATAAAAAATAACAAGGAATTGCGCTTATTCCTGTAAAAATTAGTGTTACTATTATAAATTTCAATAATTTTTGGTCTTTTCCTTGTGCGAGTTTGATTAGTTCTTTTCTAAAGTAAAGTGTTGCTGCGATTAATGTTCCTATGTGTAGAATTATTGCGTATGAAAATGCGTCTGTTGTTGATAAACCCAAAAATTGGCCAAGTATTGCTACGTTTCCTTTGCTTGAAACTGGAAGCCATTCAGTTATTCCTTGTACTATCCCTAAAAGAATGCTTTCAAATATTTCTGCCATTATTTCACTACAAAATTGAGATTAAAAAGTATTATAAATTTGGTTAGTTCAAGTATGTTATGCAAAAGCACATTTATCTCTTTAGGCATGGTTCAGTTTCTGATAAAAATATTTTTTGTGGATGGCTTGATTTGTCGCTTGATGAAAAAGGAATTCTTCAAGCAAAAATGCTTGCAAAGAAATTAAAGAAAGAAAAAATTGATTTTGGTTTTTGTTCAGATCAATTAAGAAGTAGGCAGTGTTTGGCTGAAGTTATGAAATATCATAAAAGTGCACAAATAGTGGTTGATCCAAGAATAAGAGAAAGACACTATGGGGTGCTTAGTGGTCATAGTAAAGACAAGATTAAGAATGAGTTTCCAAATATTTTCTCAAATATTCACCGAGGGTATAATGCTAATATTCCTGGCGGAGAAAATTTTGCTGCAGTTTCATTAAGAGTGTTTTCTTTTATGGGGGAATTGTTACAATTTATGCAAAAAGAAAAATGTAGTGTTGCAATAAGTGCTCACACTAATTCTCTTAGACTTATACAAGAGTATCTTGAAGGTATATCAAAAAAAGAAGCAGAATCTCTTGAGCACAATCCTACTGAATTCAAAAAATATACTGTTAATTTTGAATAAATTTTTTGGACTTTTTTTAGTCAAAATAAGGCATTTTAATTGTTTCCTTCAATCTTTATCTTAGTGTTTTTATGAAAAAAGAAGCAGAAATTAGAGGAGTAAACTTGGTTGGAATTTCTCCATCAAATTTAGTTGAATCCATGGAGTTTTTTGGGCTTCAAGCAACTAATCTTTCTAAAGCTCTTGGAATTTTAAGAAGAATGAAAAAAGATAAGTCTACTGTATTTCTTACTTTTACTTCAAATATGGTTTCTAGCGGGTTAAGAGAAGTTTTTGCCCAAATGGCTAAAGAGAAACTTGTTGGTGCAATAATTACTACTGTTGGTTCGGTTGAGGAAGATTTCATAAAATCAGAAAAACCTTTTTTGCTTGGAAGCTTTGATTTAGATGATAAAGAATTGAATAAGAAAAATGTTAATCGTATTGGTAATATTTTGGTTCCAAGTGACCGATATATTTGGTTTGAAAAAAAGATTCAACCTTTATTAAAAGAAATTTATTCTGAAAAAAAAATTTGGGGCCCTAGTGAAATAACAAAAAGAATGGGTCAAAAATTGAAAGATGAAAATTCTTTTTTGTATTGGTGTGCAAAGAATGATATTCCTGTTTTTTGTCAAGCAATGCTTGATGGTGCTTTTGGGTTACAAGTTTATTTTTTTAAACAAGATCATAAAGACTTTGTGATTGATGATACTGCTGAAGAAAAATTGTCTCAAATGATTCTATCTGCAGACAAAACAGGCGCAATAATTCTTGGAGGGGGAGTGGCAAAACACCACACTATTGGAGTAAATTTACTTAGGGGGGGACTTGATTATGCAATTTACATTAATTCAACCGATCCTTTTGATGGTTCTCTTTCTGGTGCAAGAACTAATGAAGCAATAAGTTGGAATAAGATAAATAAAGAAGCTAATCACGTTTCAGTTCAAGGGGATGCTTCCATTTTGTTTCCTTTACTTTTAGCCGCTTATTTTGAAAAAAAGTAGTTTTAAGAAGTCTAAACTCATAGAGTTTATTATTATGGTATTTTTTGAACTTTACTTATTGTCCGTAGTTTCTTTTATTTGTGGTTTTTTAGTAAAACTAGTTGATTTTTTTGAGGATGATTTAAAACTCCACAAGAAATACTCTGTATGGGTTGATTTTGCGGGAATATTTTATGGTTTAATAATAGCAGGGGTTTTATTTTTTTGGCCGGCCTTAGCCCCACTTGCTTTTGGAGTAATTTTGGGTGAAATTGTTGCAAAAAAAATAGATGCTCCTGCACACATTTTTGGGGTGATTGCATTTTTGATATTTGTAGTTTTATTTTCTATAAGTGGGATGGTTAACTTTAATTTAGATATTATTGTTGTTTTTTTATTTTGTATCTTTTTAGTAGCAAGTATTTTGGATGAAAAATTAGATCATTACTCAGAATCCATGAAAAAGAATAATTTACTAAAGAAAATACTTTCTTTTAGACTTGTTCTTGAGTTATCCTCAATAGGAGTTTTTCTAATAACCCTAAATCCAATTTATTGGGTAAGTATTTTTTCTTTTGATTTGGCTTATATTATTTGTTCAAAGAATCTTCCTTTGATTTTTAATAAAAAAAGAGTTGTGTTAAGAAGGGTAAGATAATGAATCAAATAATGAATAAAATAAATAATTTTGTTTATTTTGGGGTTCCTACAGGGGAAGGGTCTTTAGGAAAAAATGATGGTGCAAAAGATGCACCTTCTTATTTATCAAAATTATTTTCTGTGCCAATTGAAAATTTTTCTCTTACAAAGAATGATGTTGAAAAGCAACAATCTGAAATATTTTTACAAGCAACGAATATATTTGAATCAAAAATTAATTTTACAAAAAACAAAGCTTTTTTTATTGGAGGAACTCATGATGTTACTTTTTCACTTTTTAAAGCATTTAAAGAAAAATTTCCTTCTGCAGAATTATTGATTTTTGATGCACATGTGGACTCTGATGAAGGATTAGGTGTTGTGAGTCATGAAGATTTTGTAAAACAATTAGTAAAACAAAAAATTGTGAAACCAAAAGAAATACTTATCTTTGGTGGGCAAAGAATATTTCATTCTGAAAGAAAATTCATAAAATTAAAAAAAATTAAGGTGACAAAATCAACAAAAATCCTTAAAGAGTTTCTTTCAAAAAGTAAAGAATTATACTTTTCATTTGATGTGGATGCTTTGGACAAAAAAATAATGAAAGCAACTGGATACCCTGAAAATAAAGGGGTTAATTTGGTTCAGGTTGAAAAATTATTGGACTTAATTTTTTCTTCAAATAAGGTTAAAGTTTTTGACTTTGTTGAATTGAACCCTTCTTTAATAACAAAAAAAGAAGAACTTTTGCTCAAATCCATACTTAAGCCTTATTTTTGAATATTACTGGAAATAGGTTCTTTAGAAGAAGTATAATATATTTTATGGGCAGCGGGAGATTTGAACTCCCGACCGCACGATTTCTATAATCTTTTCGATTTTATCAGTCGTGTGCTCCAACCAACTAAGCTAGCCGCCCAAGAAAACACTGTTTTCTAAAAAACTTGTTTTGGGAAAGCTTTAAATTAGTTCTTAAAGCAATTTCTTTTAGTGTATTTTTGTTATTATGGGTGTTTTTGAGGGTATTTGCCTTTTCTAATGAATATATGGTTTTTTGCTAGGTTTTGGGTTTTATGTTTCAGCAACTAGTTTTTTTAGTTATTTTGATTGCTTTTTCGGCATTTTTTTCTGCAATTGAGACTGCGTTTTATTCAGTGGATCGGTTTAAGGTGGAACGTTTTTTGAAGAAGAAGGTTCCTAATGCTGTGGAATTAAAAGAAGTAAAAGATCATCGTTCAAAGTTTTTATCTACTATTTTAGTTTTGAATAATGTGGTTAATATTGCTGCTGCATCAATATCAACAACTATAGTGTTGGGTATTTTTCCGGGAGATTTGGGTATTGCGGTTTCTACTTTTTTAATGACTTTTTTGATTTTAATTTTTGGGGAAATTTCTCCAAAAAAATTTGCTTCTAAACATGCGGCGCCTATTGCTTTATTCTTTTCTCCAGTTGTTCTTTTGCTAATGAAAGTTTTATCGCCAATCACTCTTGTTTTGGAAAAAATAACTGGGGGAATTAGCGGTTCGATGGATGGGGAAAAATTAACTGAGGAAGAAGTAAGAATGATTGTTTCTTTAGGGCTTAAAGAAGGGGCAATTGATAAGGATGAGAAGGAAATGATTCATAATGTTTTTAGATTAGATGATGTTTCGGTTGAAGAAATAATGACACCAAAAGTGGATATGATTGCTCTTGAGAAGAATAAGAAACTTAATCAACTAAAAAAGTTCCTTAAAGATAATCCTTATTCAAAAATTCCTGTTTATGATGAAACCATTGATAATGTTGTTGGTATTTTTAATGTGCGAAAAGTGATGGGTTATTTAGGAAAAAAACTTGATGTTAGAGTTTCGGAACTGATGGAGGAAGCTTTGTTTGTACCTAAATCAAAAAAGATTGGTGATTTACTTAGGGAGTTTCAGGAAAAAAAGGTACATATAGCTATTGTTGTTGGGGAATATGGTGGAGTCCAAGGGGTTGTAACTTTAGAAGATGTTTTAGAAGAACTTGTTGGGGAAATTGAGGAAAAAAAAGATGATGAATATGAAATGAAGGTTGTGGATAATGAGAATCTTTTTGTTGAGGGTGGAAAAGAATTAAGTGTTGTTAATGAAGAAATGAGTATTGATTTAAAGAGTAAAAATTTCAAAACTGTTGCTGGGTTTATTATAGAAAAAATTGATAGGATCCCAAAAACTGGAGAAAAATTTTCTTTTAATGGGGTAAAATTTGAGATTTTAAGTGCTACTAAAACCAAAATTGAGATGGTGAAAATAAGTAAGTGAGAGTTTTTTAAAGGTTCTCAACCCAACTTATTTTAGAAACAAGGTTTCTTGAAATTTTTGTTTTAACAGACAAAGTCTGTTTTAGTAAAGTTATAGCCCCTTCGTCTAGTGGCCAAGGATGCAGGCCTTTGAAGGTCCCGTTTCGGCGGGACAGTGCGAAGTAGTATCTTCGCGCTGAAGCGCTCAATACAACAATTGTTGAGACGTTTCCGATGGCAGCCTGAGACCCCAGTCCGAATCTGGGAGGGGCTATTTCTTTTTTTTTTATAATTTTTTAATTAAGCCACTACGCATAGTCGTAAGACTATGCATGAGTCAATCATACGCCTGGTGAGCCAGGCCTGGGTGGGGCTATTTCTTTTTATACTTCTTATTTTATCTAAAATATTTGTATAAAATGTGTTTCTCTTCTTTTACTTCTTTTTTTAAATACTTTGTTCTCTTTTTTCTTTAAGGAGGAGTGTTTATGTTGTTAGAGTTTTTAGCGGGTTTATTTTTAATTTTTTTACCCTTTGTAATAATAGTTGGTGTAATAATTCTTGCTACTGGAATTAGAGTAGTGGGCCAGTGGGAAAGAGGTGTTCGGTTCAGATTAGGAAGATATAGGGACACTCTAGAACCTGGTTTGAGGTTTATTATTCCAATAATTGATTCGGTTAGAAGAATTGATATTAGAATTATTACTCTTGATATTCCAAGACAACAAGTTATTACAAGAGATAATGTTCCTGTAATGATTAATGGGGTTGTATACTTCAAAGTTAATGATCCTGAAGCGGCAGTAATAAAGATTCAAGATTATGAATATGCAATGTCACAATATGCACAAACTGCATTAAGAGATGTTGTTGGTGGAATGAATCTTGATGAAGTATTAACTGAAAGAGAAAATGTTGGAAGAAAGATTGAAGAGATAGTTGACAAAGGTACAGATCCTTGGGGTATTGAAGTGACTGAAATAAAGTTACAAGATATTGATATGCCTGAAGATTTGAAAAGACTAATGTCAAGACAAGCTAGTTCTGAGAGAGAAAAAAGAGCTAACATAATTAAATCTGAAGGAGATAGAATCGCTGCAGATAATTTAAGTAAAGCTGCTGCAATAATGGCTAAAACTCCTGGAGCAATGCAATTAAGAACTCTACAAACTCTTGATGGCTTAGGTCCAACTTCAAGTAACACAGTAGTACTAGCAGTACCTGTTGATGTTTTGGAATTGGCACAAAGTCTATCTCAAATGGTTAAGAAAAAAACAGGTTCAAAGAAATAATTAATTTGTGAGCAGGATTATTTCTGCTCACTTTTCTATTTTTTTAAAATTTTATTAATTTTTTTTATTTAATATTATTTCTTTTTTGTTTCTTTAATTTTTATTAGGATAAAAAAAGCGATTGTTGTGAGTATTAGTGAAATCATAAATGGTGCTGTTTTTCCAAAGTTTTCCCATAATAGTCCTGCCATTACTGATGCGGGTAGTGCACAAAGTCCAATAACCATTTGGTATCCTCCAAGTGCACTTGCTTTGAATTTTTTTGGGGCTATTTCTGAAACTATTGTTTTTTGAGATGGTTCTAGTGAGGCCTTATGTAATCCATAAAGAATAAAGGTAATTATTATTGCTATCATGTTGTCTGTTAAAATAAAAATTAGACAAGTCAGTATCCATATTATTAAAGATAGTTGAAGTATTTTTTTTCTACCTATTTTGTCTTCAAGCTTTCCAAAGTATACTGAAAAATATGCTGCAAATATGTTGTAAATTAAATAAAGTACTGGAATAAAAATAATATCAAATCCTGCTTCTTTTGCAAATATTATAAGGAAGGAATAACTAAATGCCCCTAGTGCGAATATTGCGCTTAATGAAAGAAACTTTCGGTATTCTTTCCCAAGTGAAGATATTTTGATTCCTTTATGAATTTTTATTTTAGATGATTTTTTTTCTTTTATAAATTTTATTACAAGTAAAGCACTAAGTATTGACGGTATTGCTGCTATCATAAATATTTGAGAATATGTTAGATAATTTACTAAAATTATACAACTTATTATTCCAAATACTGCTCCAAGTCTGTCCATTCCTATTATATAACCAAAATTCATTCCACGGTTTATGTTTTTTGATTCGTCTGCAACAATTGCATCTCTTGGGGCGTCACGTATTTTTCCCATTCGATCCATTATTCTTGCAGGAATTATTTGAAGTCCTGTTGTTGAGAGTGAATAAAATAATCTTGCTGTTCCTGCGAGTAAATACCCTATCCAAATGAAGGGTTTTCTTTTTTTGTATTTATCTGAAAGGTATCCTGAAAGGGCTTGGGAAATTGATACTGATGCTTCTCCTATTCCATCAATTAAACCAAGAAGGGACATATTTGCTCCAAGGATGCTTGTAATAAATATGGGCCATATTGGGAATATCATGTCCGCTCCTAAATCATTTAGAAATGATGCCCACGCGAATGTCTTAATCTTTTTTTGAGCGTCTTTGTTATTTGAATTTTCTTTTAGGGTCTTGTTTGGCATAAAATAATCAGTAGGGTATAGTGTTTTTTGATTTAAAAGGTTGAGGGGGGTGTTGTTTTTGAAAGCTTAATCCTTCTCCTTTTAGTACCTTTCTGTTCTTTTTCTTTTATGGTTTTAAAAGAAAAAATGCCTGATCGTCATGTTGTGGGTATTATTGTTTTTGAGGGTGAAAAGTTTTTACTTCTTCACAGAGTATTAAATTGGAGAGGTTGGGAATATCCTAAAGGGGGTATTGAGGAAGGAGAATCGGCTAAGGATGCTGCTGCAAGAGAACTTTATGAAGAAACTGGGATAAAAAAGTTTGAAATGATTGGTGAAGTTGACTCTTTTGAGTTTTTTGACAAATCTCATCAAAGAAAAGTTTTTGTAAAAAGCTTTCTAGTGAGAGTACCAAGTACTGTGAATGTTGTTTTAAATAATGAACAAGTGTTAAGTGGAAAGACAGTTATTGAACATGATTCTTTTAAGTGGGTTATGCCAAAAGATGCTGCAAAAATGCTTACTCATCAAAACACTAAGGATTCTCTAAAAAAAGCAATAAAGATGCTTGGGATAAGTATGGAGTGATTTTATGTTTCCATTTAGGGGTAAAAAGGAAGAAAAGAAAGAAGAACAAAAAAATCAAGATTCTGATGATGAAAAATCTTCTCTAGCTGGAAGATATCCTGAAGCTTGTGGGGTTTGCGGAAAAGCACCTACTGATAAGCACTGGGCAGGTCAATACTTTCACAAAAAATGCTTTAGGAAAATAAAAAAGATGGCTAAGGGTATGATTTAGTTTTATTTTTGTTGTTAGTTCAAATTATTTGAATCCAATTACTTGTATCCCGAATTTTTCTATTTCTTCTTTAGTCCAAAACTTTTCTAGTTTGTCTAATTTAGCGACATAAGTTATTTCTTTTCTTAATTCTCTTCCAGTATATGTTTTTGTTTCTGGATCCCATTCTTTTAGAATTAGTATATTTCCTTTTTTTGCTTCAAAATCAGCTAGGCGTATTTCAAAAGTTTTATCTCCATCAAGAATTGCTTGAAAATATTTTGGCCAAACTTTTTTCTCAATCGTTTTGATTTCAATGTTATCCATTTATTTCACTTACTTATTTTAATAATAATTCTTTTTTAGGATTTAACTTTTGTTTGTATCTCTTTTTTTAGCATTTCACTTATTATTTTGCCATCTATTCCTTTAAGTTTTTCTTCTTTTGACAGATCTCCCATTAGTGGGCCTATTGCTCCGATTCCTCTTACTTTAATTAGGGGGATATTTTTCTCCACAATTTTTTCGATTACTTGTTGAATCAAAGAATAATCTACTTGTTTTTGATTTGAAATTATATTTTCAATATTTTCTCCGTTAGATATTAAAATAAGTGCTTCTTTTAGTGCTGATTTGCTTATTTTTCCTGCGGATTCTGCTAATAATAATTCTTGTATTCTTCTAGAGTTTATTTTTTCTACATTAATATTTTCTCTTTTTAGTTCTGTTAGGGTTTGTAAAAGCAAACTTGCACTTACTTGTGGATTTGTTCCAAGGATTATACATTCTTCAAAAAATCGTGCATAATTTGAAAGTTTCATTTCTTCAATATGGTTTGTGCTTAATCCTAATTTTTTATAGTACTCAACTCTTTCTTCTATATTTTTTGGAAGTTGTTTTTCTACTTGGGATAAATCTTTTTCTTCAATCTTTTTGTAAGGGACATCTGTTTCGGGGTACATTCTTGCTTCTCCTGCAAGAGGTCTTTGATATTCACTACTTCCATCTTCAAGTGCTCCTCTTGTTTCTTTAACTACTCCGTCAAATGCTTTTGATATTCTTTCTTTTACTGCCTTGAATGCTTCATGAGCTTTTTCTTTTTCGCTTACAATCAAAATAAAATTGTCTTCTTGTGTGCAGCCAAGTAAAAATGCGACTGATGTTACTTCTTTTTCACTTATTCCATAATTAGGTAATTCGTCTCGGTGTAAGAGTCCGCTTACTCCTGTTGCTTTTGCATATGCTGATAGTTCGCTTCCAAATCTTTTTGCACCTATTTTTTCTCCAAGGTAGCCTTTCATTTTTGAGAGTTTGATTCCGTAGATCTTTTTTTCTTTAATAAATTTTGCTTCGGTTGTTGAAAAAATACTTGTGGCATCAATTGGAGTTGTATTTATTTCTTCAAGAAGTTTTTGTTTATCGATGAAATTATCATTAAGTTTTTTCTTTAAGTTAATTAAATCTATTTGTCTTTCTGCTTCTTTTTCCACCACAGTTCCTATCATTTCTAGTTCTTGGCATCCTTTGATTTCGCACCTTTCTCCTTGTGCAATTGAAACATTTACATCCTGTCTTATTGTTCCTTTTCCTCTTTTTGTTTTACAAGTTAGTCTTAATATTTCGCCTATTTTTGCTGCTGCAAGAATAGCTTCTTTTGGTGTTTTAATATCAGGATCTGTTGCTAGTTCGATTAAGGGTATTCCTAATCTGTCTAGGTTGTAATAAATTTTGCCGCTTTCTTTTTTTATTGGTCTTGCAGCGTCTTCTTCAAGAACTATTGTTTGTATTCCTATTTTTTTTGTTTCATTTTCTGTTTTTATTTCAAAATTTCCACCAATTGAAACAAGGCAAGTTCTTTGAAATGCACTTGTGTTACTTCCGTCAATCACTGTTTTTCTCATTGGGATTATTGTTGAAAGGGGGGTGCTTTTACAAATAAGAGAAACTTCAAGAACTGTTTTTAGTGCTTCTTCATCCATTGGTTGTGGTGGTTCTTCATCAAGTTCTACAAGAGAAATCAGGTCTTTATTTCCTGAGTAAAAAAAAGTTTCATTTCTTTTAAATGCATCAAGTGCTGTTTTGTCATATTCTCCAAGTTCACTTGCAACAGGTCTTAATTTTCTTTCTACAGTAAAATCAACACTATCACTTAGTTCACTTGGTGTTCTTATGAAAAGTTTTTTAGTATCTAATTGTTGATGAACTTCAAGTCCTGCTTTTAGTCCTATTTCTTTGTAATCCATAATTTTCACTTTTTTTGGTTTATCTATTCAATTTTATATGATATAAATAGACCTGAAAGGATTTAAAATAGAAGTTTTTGCTTTTATAGATTTATTTATAAGCTTTCTAGATGAATAGTATTGTATGGTTTATAGTAGTGATTTGGCCATTCTGCAATAATTCTTCTTTAAATAATAAAAATCTTTTAACTAAAAATTCTTTTTCTAAGCGTGATTTTTCTATGAATAATAACTTTGTTTTAGTAATGGATACTACTCTTCGTGATGGGGAACAAACTGAGGGGGTTTGTTTTTCTCCAAAAGAAAAACTTATTTTAGCCCAAAAACTTCTTGATAGTGTTAAGGTTGATTTTATTGAAATTGCCTCTGCAAAAGCTTCTCTTGTTGAAAAAGAATCTTGTTCATTAATTTTTTCTTGGGCTAAAGAAAAAAATATGCTTGATCGTGTTGAGGTTCTTGGTTTTGTCGACTATAATAAAAGCGTTGATTGGATTGATTTTTGTGGGGGAAAAGTAATAAATTTGCTTTGTAAGGGGAGTGAAAAGCATTGTGTTGAACAGTTAAAGAAAACTCCAAAAGAACATTTTTCTGATATTAAACAAACAGTTGATTATGCTCATTCTAAAGGTTTTTTTGTTAATGCGTATCTTGAAGACTTTTCTAATGGTGTAGAAAACTCTCCTGATTATGTTTTTGATTTAATTGAAAATCTTTCTTCTTTTGGGGTTAGAAGATTGATGCTCGCTGATACGTTAGGTATTTTTTCTCCTGATAAAACAAAAGAGTTTGTTTCTCTTGTGGTAAAAAAATTTCCTGATTTGCATTTTGATTTTCATGCGCATAATGATTATGGTTTAGCTGTTGCTAATTCTCTTGCTGCTGTGTTTGCTGGTGTGCGTGGAGTTCATTGTACAATTAATGGTCTTGGGGAGAGGGCGGGTAATACTTCTCTTGAAGAATTTGTTTCTGGAGTAAATGATTTTTCAAAGGTTAAATTGAATGTTCTTGAGAGTGAACTTTATTCGATGTCAAGAATTACTGAACTTTTTTCAAGACAACGACTTGCTCGAAATAAACCTATTGTGGGAGCTGTTGTTTTTACTCAAACTGCTGGAGTTCATGCTGATGGGGATAAGAAAGGAGGGCTTTACAAGAGTAAACTTTCTGCAGAAAGATTTGGGAGAAAAACAAGGTATGCTCTTGGAAAACTTTCTGGAAAATCTTCTGTCGAAATGGCTTTACGCGAATTTGGGATTACTGTGAGTGATGATGAGTTACGTTTGTTATTGTCAAGAGTGATTGTTTTGGGTGAAAAGAAACAATTTGTTACAAAAGAAGATCTTCTTTTTATTCTTGATGAGATTAAAAGTAATGGTCATAAAAAAATATTTGAAGTATCTTACTTTGAGATTAAATCTTCTTCAAAAAAGAAACCTTCTGCAAAAATTATTTTTTCTTTTAATGAAAAAAAATATTCTTTTAGTGGTAAAGGGGATGGGGGTTATGATGCTTTTGTTGATGCTTTAAAAAAATTCTGTAAAAAAACAAAAATTACTCTTCCTTCTCTTGTGGATTATGAAGTAAGAATTCCTGTTGGGGGTATGACTGATGCTTTAGTTGAAGCAAAAATTACTTGGCTTTATAATGAAGGACAATTTGAAACTGCGGGTATTAGTACTGATCAGGTTGAGGCTGCAATTAAGGCAACTGAAAAAATGGTTAATGTTATTTTATTAATGAAAGAAAATCCTTATTTATCAATTTCTGCTAAAAAGTAGTTTTTTAGAAATTGAATAAAAAATT
>Ga0172371_10010016_pt1 | contig 12909 bp, 8 predicted proteins | sample Lak12m_FD_114543 | JGI IMG/M metagenome (GOLD analysis project Ga0172371, IMG submission 114543) | Freshwater microbial communities from Kabuno Bay, South-Kivu, Congo - kab_022012_12m | ecosystem: Environmental > Aquatic > Freshwater > Lake | place: Democratic Republic of the Congo: South-Kivu... | reverse complement strand
GACGGGCAGGGTGCTGACGGGGATGGGAAGGAGTGCACGCCGCAGTGCGAGGACAAGGAGTGCGGACCTGACATGTGCGGTGGGACTTGTGGGAGCTGCCCCAACTCCGTGCCGATCTGCGACTTGGGGCAGTGCGTCAAGTGCTCGCCGGCGTGCGCCACGGCCGAGTGCGGCCCAGACGGTTGCGGCGGCGTGTGCGGTGTATGCCCGGGGCTGTTTACCTGCGTGGGCGGGCTGTGCAAGGCTCCGGCTTGCGGCCCGTACAAGTTGCTCTTCCACGAGGAATTCACGTACTGCACGCAAGGGGCATTCGCGGTCATGGATTTCCAGCCCGAGGACAGCGTTACCTGGTGGGGCGTGGAGACAAAAGTCGTATCGCCGCCGTGCGCCCTGTATCTCGGCGATCCAACGACGCTCAGCTACGAGACGAACTCTTCGGTCCACGTGAAGTTGACCTCCCCGCTGATGACAATCCCGCAAGAAGGCGCCTGGCGCCTGCTGATGGAGCTGGACGTCGATGCCGAACCGGTCCCTGATCCGCTCTATCCATACGACTACGATGTGCTCTTCCTCGATTTCGTGGAAGAGGTCGGCGGCACCGTGACGCCGCTCTTCTCGACCAAGGACGTCTTCAACGACACTGAGGGCCAGTTCGTCACCATCGCGGTCGAGCTTACTCCGGTCCTCGGCAAGACCGGCCGCTTCGTGTTCGACTTCGACACAATCGACTCGACGGACAACGATCACGACGGCATCTTCCTCGATGACGTGCGCCTCGACGCGGTCTGCCCCTACTGCATGGCAGAGAAGAAATCCGAATGCGACGACGGAGACGAATGCACTGAGGACGAGTGCGTGCAGTTCATCAACGAGCCCGCACTCGGGACTTGTGTACACACCCCCATCCCCGACTGCTGAGGAAACCGCTCCAGTAGGGCGAGGAACCGGTTCAGGCAATGAACCGAGTACGTGTCGAGACTGAAACGCTGACCGGCTACGCGGCTACTTGCTGCAGCCGGAGCAGGAGCTTGAGGAACAGCCTGCGCAGCCGGACGAGGGCGTTACCGACTTGTACGATCCGGAGTCGCTCTTCATCCGTGCGCTGAACACGGACATGAGCTTGGCTACCTCTTCACTGCCGCACTTGGGGCAGGGAGCCTTTCCGCCGATTCGCAGAACCAACTCCTCGTATTTGTGCTCGCATCTCGTGCATCGGAATTCATAGACCGGCATGGCTGGCAATCCTTTGGCGCAGCACACTTCGTGGGGCGTACGCCAGGCACTACGGCTGTGCGGCGCCTGCGGCGGGTGCTACCTCTTCAGCCGGGGCCGCGCCCTCGGCGGGAGCTGCCTTTCCTTCCGGGGCCGGGGCCGGTGCTGCGCCTTCTGCAGGCGCCTCGCCCTCTGGAACGGATGCCTTGCCTTCCGGTGCGGGCGCCGGGGATGGTGCGGGAGTTGTTGCCTCTTCGGCTTCCTTCTCGGCGGTCTGCTTGGCCAGGTCCTCGGCCTGCTTCTTCTCCTCGTCCAGCACGGCCTCAGGGCTGACCGTCGCTCTTCCACCCGCCAGGTTCAGAGAGATTCCGACGGAGAGAATCATGAACAGGGCTGCCATGATTGCGGTCAGGCGGGTGAGGAACGTGGCAGCGCCGCGGCCTCCAAACACGGAGCCGGCCCCAGCACCGCCGAACGCAGAGCCCAGCCCGCCTCCCTTGCCGGCCTGGAGGAGAACCACCATGATGAGAAAGAGACAAGCGATGACGTAAACGATAATCAGAATGGCACCAAGCACGGCCTACCTCCCAGGTTTCGAACCCGCCTTCACGATCTGTGCAAACCCTTCGGCGTCGAGACTCGCCCCGCCGACGAGCGCACCATCAACATCCCTCGTATGCAACAACTCCGCAGCATTCGACGGCTTCACGCTCCCGCCGTACTGAATCCGAATCCCGTCGGATGCCGCACGGCCATGACTCTCAGCGACGAAGCCGCGAATCCAAGTATGCACCTCTTCGACCTGCTCCGGCGTCGCCGTGCGCCCGGTGCCGATCGCCCAGACCGGCTCGTACGCTATCACCATTCCGGCCGCGTCTCCAGCTTCCACGTCCCGGAGACCCTCCGAAAGCTGGACCCTCAGCACTTCGAAAGTCCTCTTGGCTTCGCGCTCATCGAGCGTCTCGCCGACGCAAAGGATCGGGGTCACTCCGCACTTCAGAACAGCTTTGACCTTGCGGTTCACCATGCCGTCGGTCTCTCCGAAGAACTTCCTGCGCTCCGAATGCCCGGCGAGGCAGAACGCAGCACCGACGTGCGGAAGCATGTCCGCAGACAGCTCGCCCGTGAAGGCCCCGAAACCCGAATCGTGGATGTTCTGCACGCCCACCCGAATGTTGGTGTCCGCCACCCTGCGGGAGATCGGCTCAACCAGCAGCGCCGGCGGAATAACCGCCACGTCCACGTCGCGCACCATTGCGAGAAGGCGCTTGAGATCCGTCACGAGCGACAGCCCATCCGGAAGCGTCTTGTACATCTTCCAGTTGCCGGCTACCAGCTTGCGCCGAGCTCCAATCATCGCGGTCTATTCCTCTTCCAACGCGGCGAGCCCCGGAAGGACCGCACCCTCTATATACTTGATCGCAGCACTGCCCCCATACGAGAGATGACTGATGAAGGGCGTAAGCCCGCACCGCCGGATTGCCTCCACCGAATCCGTTCCCACGACTACACTGTAAGCATTGCTGCGTGCAATCGCCCGACCCATCTGCTTGGTCCCCGCGGTGTACGCGTCCACCTCGTACATCCCAAGCGGTCCGTTCCAGAGGACGGCCTGGCATCGCTCCAGCCTGGCCCTGAAAAGGTCGCCCGTCTTGGGCCCTATGTCTACAGGGATCGCACCCTGGGGGAACGCTCCGTTGTCCGCGTTCGTCGCGTCCTCGGGCCGATCGGGCGAGCTGGTGACCACGTGGTCCACCGGGAGCACGATGTCTGCCTGCGTCTTGGCCGCCTTGCGCAAGACCTTGTCTGCAAGCGATACCGCTTCGGGCTCGACGCGACATCCAGGCAGGACGCCCTTGGCAGCGAGGAAGGGTATTGCCATCGCCCCGCCTATGCACAAGGCGTCGGCATTCCCGGCGAGGCTCAGAAGGAGATCCACCTTGTCCTTGATCTTGGCCCCGCCAACGATGGCAATAAACGGCCTTGCCGGCTTCTTCAGCCTCCCGAGCTGCTCCAACTCGCGTGCTGCCAACCGTCCCACGCAGTGGCTCTTCAGGTAGCGCGGCACTCCGGCCACCGAAGCATGATTCCTGTGCAACGATGCGAAAGCGTCGTTCACGTACACGTCCGCCAACAGGCCGAGCTGCCTTGCGAATGCCTCGTCGTTCTCGGTCTCTCCGGGATAGAACCGCAGGTTCTCCAGCATCATGAGCTGGCCCTCGCGGAGGGCGAAAGCCATTTTGCGCGGTCCGTCTCCGACGCTGTCCTCGCTCAACATGACTTCCACGTCCAGCAGGTGTGCAAGCCTGGCTGCGACCGGCTCGATGGACAGTGCGGGATCCCGCTTGCCGGCCGGCCTCCCAAGGTGTGCCGCCACTATGAGTCTCGCTTCCCTCTCCAGGAGCTCCTGGATGGTCGGCAGGGCTGCAAGAATGCGCTGATCGTCAACGATGCACGCATCTTCGTCGAGCTGTACATTCAGATCCAAGCGCAGGAAGACTCGAGAGCCGTCCAGGTTCAGATCATCCATCGTCTTTATGGCCAAGGCTGCACCCCGCCCCGAAAACGGAGCGTATACATACCTGGAAAGCCTGCTTTCGTCAACGATTTTTCAAGGTGTTGCAATCTGAGTCACGCCGTATAAGATAACGCGGGCGTTGGGGGTTCCGTTGGACAGACGCATTCTCATTGTAGATGACTCACCAGACGTTGCCGAGATGCTTGAGGCGAACTTCCTTGCGCAGAAATACCACGTCCTGGTTGTCGGAACTGGAAAGGCCGCACTCGAAGAGTTGGCGCAGGGGTTCGACGGGGTTGTGCTCCTGGACTTCAGGCTTCCGGACGTCGACGGGTTGTCGCTTCTTGACCGTATTGCGGAAGTCGCCCCGGGCACAAAAGTGATCATGATCACGGCCCATGGCAGCATCGGAATGGCGATGGAAGCGGTGGGAAAGAAGGGTGCGTTCTACGTTCACAGCAAGGCAGAGGACGCGTTCGTGGAACGATTGAGCGCAACCGTGGCGCACGCATTCGACACGTTGCGCCTGGAGCGCCGCCTCAAGACCCTCGAGGGGCAGATCGAGTCGCGCTACAGCTTCTCCAGTATCGTCACCCAGTCGCGCCTCATGCACGCCATATTCAGGACCCTGGAGAACGTCGTCGAGAGCAAGATAGCGGTCCTTATCATGGGAGAAAGCGGTACGGGTAAGGAGCTGGTAGCCCGAGCGCTCCACTATAATGGACCCAGGGCAAGCGAACCATTCATCGCCATAAACTGTGCGGGTATACCCGACACGCTGCTGGAAAGCGAGCTGTTCGGCTACGAGAAGGGAGCTTTCACCGGTGCGTACGCACGCAAGACGGGCAAGTTCGAGGCAGCAAACCGCGGCACGGTCTTCCTCGACGAGATCGGCGAGATGAACCTGGCGTTGCAGTCGAAGCTTCTACGAGTCCTACAGGAGAAGAGCTTCGAGCGACTCGGCGGCAATGAGCAAATCCAGGTCGACGTCAGGATCCTCTCAGCGACGAACCGCGACCTCGAGAAGGAAGTAGCAAACGGCAAGTTCCGCGAGGATCTCTACTACCGCCTGTCGGTCTTCCCAATACACATCCCGCCTCTGCGGGACCGCCGTGAGGACATACCGGTCCTTGCCCAGCACTTCATCCTCAAGTTCGCTGCCGAAGAAGGCAAGGAAATCTCCGGGCTCACTCAACGAGCGCTCGATCGCCTGATGGCCTTCAACTTCCCCGGGAACGTCCGGCAGATCGAGAACGCCATCTCGCACGCAGTGGTTGTGAGCAAGGGGCCGAGAATCGACATTGCGGATCTTCCCCCTTACCTCCGCCACCCGACGAAGGCTGCAGCAGATTCTGTCCCCAATTTCTTCGACTCGGCTGCTGCCGCGGCTGACGGGACGCCGTCCATCCTACCGCTTGATGCCGTGGAGGAAATGGCGATCCAGAACGCGATCTCCGCCTGCAACGGCAACGTCTCGCTTGCTGCCAAGCTGCTGGGCATATCGAGGGCGACCATCTACCGCAAGACCAAGCAACAGGAGGAAAGCCAATGAACGAAGCGCCCAGGCCCGCGGACGGCAAGACGATCACCATGGTGGCGATTGCCAAGGGGGAACCGCTGGTCACATATGGAAAGGTGTTGGTAAGCAAGAGCAACCTGGTCGCACTCGCAGTGCCGGTGAGCGGCCCCGAGGAGCTGAAGCGCTTTTCAGACGCCCCCGTCACGCTCCTCTACGCGTCGGGCGAGCTTTCGTACGTCCTGCGCGGTCGGGTCACGGAGCTTGTGCAGCCGGACCGCGTGATCGTGTCCACGCCGGGTGCACCGCGCATCGGCGAGCGCCGCGAGTACATCCGCGCACAGCTCGACCTTCCCGTAAGGGTGGAGGCGACGCCATCGGGTGTCACCACCGAGGACGAGCTCAAGGAATGGGTGGCTTCCCAGCCTTGCGACGCTTCGGCGTTCAAGCTCACCGATGCAGACGTGGATCTGAGCGGCTCAGGCGCACGTTTCAAGTATCCGACCCGGGTGCGAAAAGGCGATCCGCTCTGCGTGACCTTCCTCGTTGACTGGAAGGGCGCTCCCTACATCATGAACCTCCAGGCCCGCACGGTCCGCTGCCGGCCCGCGGGAGAGGGAGACCCCGAGCTTGCCGTCGAGTTTGCAGATATGACCGAAGAGCAGAAGGAGATACTCAACTTCGTTGTCTTCCAGGCCCGGGCTCGGAACCTGGGGATCAGCGGAATGCAGTTCCTGGAGGAACGGTAGGAGCCTATTCGCAGGCCCCGGAAGTCACACGGGAGTAAAAGCCGAACCCATCCGTCCCAAGCAGGTACGACTTACCGTCGAGCGAGAGCGCAAGCGGCTTGGAGAAAAGCGCTCCGGCGCCGCCCGTGGTCGGTGCCGGGAGCCCGGTGCTCCACTGCGCAAACGTCGCGCCGCCGTCCTCGCTCCTGAGAACGCCCGAGGTACCGGTCGCACAATATGCCACGCCGGAAGCACTCGGGTCACCCAGAATGTCGAGCGCTGCCCCTTCTCCCGCGAGACCAAAGCCCGCGGTGCTCCACGTCGCACCCCCGTCCTTGGTCACCCACAACTTACGCGGGATCGCTGATGCGGGCTCCTTGCCCGATGCGGGCAGCCCGTGCGGAAGCTTGTCGGCACAAAGTGCATAGACGGTCGCAGGATCGGCCGCATCGAATGCGAACGAGAAACACAGCCCGACGTCCGCCGTGCCCTCCGAAACGGGCAGGAACGATTTCCCACCATCGACACTGGCGTAAATCCCGTCCGGTGTACCGGCAAGCACAAACTCCCCATCGTGAGGAGAGCGAGTCAGCCCCAGCACTCTGCCCACGGGCAACCCGAGGCCGCCGCGGTTGAACGAAAGCCCGCCGTCCACGGTATCGTAGAGACCGAACGGGTCCACTCCGACCCTTACGTCGCTCTTGGACGACTGCCCCACCAGCGTGGAGTACCACGAGGAGAGGTGTCTGCCCGGCCAGGCAGCGCTCGTGTCTCCGGAAACGTCCGCAGCGTGGGCCTTCTGCCACGAAGCCGAATCGAACGGCATCATGAACAAACCTGCGCCGTCGACGGAAACATAGACCTGCCCGTTGAACGGGCCCAGCAATGCCTCGATCGCACCCGAGCCGAGACCGGCGGAGAGTGCGGTCCAAGTGGCGCCGCCGTCCTGCGAGCGGAACACGTCCTCCACGGCTGCGTACCATATCTTCCCCTGATAATCCGGATGCGAGACGATCTCCAACGGGTGAGCCTCGGATACGGCCGCTGAGTCCTTGGACCCAAAGATGTAGTTGGCCCCGCCGTCCTTGCTGCGGAACAGACCTCGCCCGGCCTCTGCCACCCAAAGGTCGGCGCCGGCAGGGTCCTCCACGAAACCGGGCACGATCGCAGCAGCGGAAATACCGTCTTCGACCGCCTCGGGCTCGGGTCCCACGGGCGGAGAAGCGTTGCGCCATTCGGACCCGAACAGATCAGTGCGTGCAAGACCTCCGGGAAGCGAATAGACAAGGAGCCGGGCCGAGTCGAATGGATCGACCACCACGGACACCTGAGCCACGGGGAGCAGCGTTTCCGCACCCTCAGCGAAATCGAAGTCGAAGTCGCCCAGCGCCCAGTTGTTCATGTCGAACTGCGCTCGGAGCATGGAACGTGCGTGCGTGCCCAGGAGCAGCGTGCCCTTGGAAATGGCCACGAACATACCGTTCTTGAGCCGCTCGTCCACCCCTCCCCCAAGGCCCATGTTCCCGAGGTTGGTCCACGAGGTGGCCCCGTCGTCGGTCAGGTAGGTCCCTGGACCGGCGCATGCCGCAACCAGGACCAGGCTGTTCTCCTCCGCCTGTGCCAACGAGGTACATGGAGAGCCGCTGGTGTTCAACGTGGTGAACCAGTTCTGTCCGCCATCGGAGGACCTTCTAACGCCGCACTCAGCCCCGCCAAATGTCTGGCCAGGATCGTACCAATCGGGAAGGGTGCCGCACCTGACCGCGGCATAGATCGTCTGGCTGTCGCCCTTCGATACCAGCAGGTCGAGCGCAGCGGAATCCAGCGCTCCAAACTGCTGGAAGGTCGCGCCCGCGTCGTCCGACGCATAGAGACCTCCCAATCTGCCCGCGGCGAGGATGCGGAACGGTTCGCCCGGCTGCACCGCAACGTCGTTCACCGGCACTTCCACCGTGCTCTTGGACCACTGCCCCGCCTGGAACCTGTACAGCAGCCCTTCGTCTTTCGCTCTGCCAAACAGGATGGCCATGAGCTGGCCCTCTTCCGCTACCAGCCTGTGGACAGCATATCCCGGTGCGTTGAAGTCCTTCATCAGGGTCCACGTCGCACCGCCGTCCGCACTGGCGAACACCTTGGCTTCAAGCGCGGATCCGGCCAGCAACTTCCCGGGCTCGGACGGATGGTAGACCAGTGATGAGATGCCCACAGGCGACCCATCCAATATCGACCACTTGTGCCCCACGTTGTCGTAACGCATCAAGGAAGCCAGCCTGAACGCAACGAAAAAGGAGCCCTTGACTTCCGCGTCCGGCAGAATCCCTCCGCCATCCGAAACACCCAGCATGGGCAGGTCGGTCATCACCTGCCACGAGTTGCCGTAGTCGTTCGTGTAGTACAAGGTCGCCTCGCTGCCCGACAACGCTGCAAAGACCCGGCCAGGCACCGACAAGTCCGGAGCGAACGTGAATGCCGAGCCCTTGGCCGCTGCCGTTCCGCCAGGGGCCTGGAGCCGCATGGAGCAGGAAGCCCCCGCACCGGTGCACACGTGGATTCTTGCGGAGCCCGTCTCGTCGGTCCCCATCGTTCCCGCGTAAATGACCGTCGAATCGAACACGTCCACCAGCACGTCCGACAAGTACGAGTCCGGAACGGGCAACGTCGTGAACCCGCTGCCTTGGGCGAAGGCCCCGTCTTCCGAGACGATCGCACCCATCCCAAGCCTCGACGCCACTATCCGGTTCGGCGTGCCGGGAGACGCCGACAGCGCATTGATCGATGCCAACACTATGCCGCTCTGCTCGTTCTGGACCTGGAATGTCTGACCGCCGTCCAGCGTGACCATCAGGCCGCCGTCACCGAAGAACGCATAGACAACTTTGTCATCCACGTCGGAGCATGCAAGCTTCGCAATGCGCCGCCCCAGGCCCTGAGCAGGGACCTTCAACGCAGCCCAGGTGGCACCCCCGTCCGCTGACCGGAACAACGCGTTGGACAACAGCTCCTGCGAATACATCGTGCTCGACCCGGCGCAAGCGGCCAGATTGGCGAACACTCCGCCGTTGAGACCGCCGTTGTAGAGCTTCCACTCCGCGCCGAGGTTCATCGCGACTGCCAGCCCATTGGCCGCAGGCACGAGGAATGAAAAATCGTTGTTCGGGTAGACGGCCCCGTCCGTGATGGCATGACGCAGTATGGGAACCGTTTCCGGCGCCTGGGGAATAGGACCCCAGGGGCCGTTGCCGTAGTTCCCCCCACGGCTCAGCGCTGAATCGACGCCGACCCACAGCCTGCCGATGGCGTCCAGCGCCAGCGGCACGAAAGACTGGCCCTGGACGTTCGTATTCAGCGGCACCCACGTGCCGCCGAGATCGTCGGTCCTGTACAGCGGGATGGCCCCGAATGGGAGCACTTCGCTCTTGATGTTCGTGAACCCGAGGAACATCTTGTCCGGCGCCTTCGCTGACAGCAGAAGGCCGTTCACCGAGACATGTGCGTCTGCAGGCCGATCCGGCGGCTCGGCCATCGTCCAGGAGGCGCCGGTGTCCTGCGAGCGGTAGACGTGGCCCCTGCCCTGGGCGTCCTCTCCCTTGGTTCCCAGGAACAGCGTCGCGCCGTTCTGGGCCGCGAGCGCGACCACCTCTACTCCGCCGCCGATCGGAATGCTCCCGAACGTTGCCCACGTGACGCCGTTGTCCAGCGATTCGTAGACCTGATGCTGGCAGATCGCCACGAACGTACCCGCCGCGGCAGCGGCCTTGGCCAAGGCTTCACAGCCGGTCAGCTTCTGCGAGTATGACAACCCGCCGTCGATCGACACGAACAGCACGCCGTCGAAGATGACAAGGACGCCCGTCGGAGTGGCATCCGTCACTTGCAGCCATTCACCCGGAACGCCTCCTGAAGCCAGGATGTCGCTCTGCTGGAACGTCTGCCCGAGGTCGTCGCTGCGGTAGACTACCCCGCCGCTTCCGGCAGCGAAGATGGTGCCCGCTATGCCCGGCACGACCTCGACGGAGGTGAGGTACGCTGTCGCAGGGCTGGGAGCGGCAGTCCAGACCGGCTCACCTTGCACCGTCCCAGCACATGCTCCGGCCCCGCAAACGTCATTGCCGGTGCACGGGTCGTCGTCGTCGCACGCTGAGCCGTCCAGCAGAACCGACGTCACACACTCGCCGATATCGGGAATGCACTCCGTCTTCTCGCACTCCGTGTCCAGCAACGTGTCGCACACGACCACCGATTCGGGGTCGAACATGCACGCGCAATCATCACACTTCAGCAACCCGTCGCACAGGTTCCCGTTGTCTTTGTCGATGCAGTCGAAGTCCGTTGCGCACTCCGCTCCGGCCGCGACTGCGACGCAGAAGCCTTCCTGGCATTTCCCGCTGTCGGTGCAGGGGTTGTCGGCGGGCACGCACGCTGCGCCCGAGACCGGGCTCCATCCGCCGCGGTCGACATCAGGCACGCACGCCTGGCACGGATTGCCGGGCTTGTCAGCGCCATCCGCGACACACGCCCCGTCGATCTTGCACCAGCCGTCCGAAAGCTCCCAAGTGCAGCCGCCGTTCCCGTCGCATTGTCCGCTGGAACTGCAGTCGTCGGGCGGTTCCTCGCACTTGTAGAATGCCGAATCCTCGTACTGGCAGACCGCACCGGCATCGGTCAAGTAACACAGCCCCTTGCCCTTCGTGCACGGGTTGTCATCGTCGCACTCAGATCCGGGGTTCTGCTCGCAAAACGCGGCGACCGACTCCGGCCCGCCCTGGTCGACGCCCTCCACGTCGAGCGCGTCAAGAGGCAGGTCGTCCTCTCCACCGCCGCCACCGCCGCAGCCCGCAGACGCAATCAACATGATAATGCCAACGAGGAACAAGACTCTGTTCATAGTCTCCCCCAACTGCAAAACCCGCCTATTTTAACCAAAAGTACTAGGGTATCAATGATTAAGAGAACAGGAAATCTGCGCTACTGTCTGCGGCGCTTCTTCTCCTGGAACTCCTTGAGCGCCTGCGCAAGCGCCCCGGCGCCCAAATCGGCAGAGCTCGGCTGGGTACGCGTCGTATGGCTGCTGCCCCCGGTCATCCGCAGGGTCAGGCCCGTCTGCCCCGAAGCCGAGGAATGGAGTGTGGTCCGGACCGGAGCATTGAGCTTGGCCGCCGACCGCATCCTCCGGAGGAAGTCGCTGACCGCCTTCTCGACGTCGGTCAGCTCAGGGCCGGAAATCCTGCACCCCCCGACACACCGCCTCGGCCGCGGCCAGTTGAACAGCCGGGCAAAGAGCCGCAGCTCGCGGGGGTAGATGAAGACCTTCCCGCATACCGTGCACGTGATGGACTCGTCCTGGATGCCGGCAGCGAATGCGCGGCAGCGAGGGCAGACAGTGGGAACGTCCTTCCCGTTTGTTGCAAGCCACTCCACCTCTTCGGGCTGAACGGAGAAGGCCGACCCGCACTCATGACAATTCGATGGCATAAGCACCTCTAGCTACATCAACGAAAATTGTGAACCGGAACAAGCGAAAAAACCCGTACCTCCACCGCGGCCCGAGCCACGGCGGGATCGTCCAGATGCCATCATAGTAATCGTTCGCAAAGAAAACCGCAACAGGAAGATCAAATTCCTTTCAAACAGGCGGCTTCACGTGAAACTGAAGACCTGCCTGGCCCACCAGGTTTGTCAGGGCCTGAAGGGCGTCCTCGCAAAGTGAAATCCGCCGCTCCGCACCCAACTCGACACGCACTCGCCCGAGCCCCGGAACGATCACGCGAAGCGACACCGGGCACTCCCCGTGGTTCTGCGCAAGAACACCGTCCAGCGCGTTGAGCACGTCGGGTCCCATCTTCCCGGAGTCTACGTTGACCTCCACCCTGCGCGTCCACTGCTGCGCCATGGCAGGAAGTGAGCTCACGTCTTCCACGCGAAGCTGCACGCTCACGTTTTCCCCGTCCCCATCCACCATCACGGTCCCCTTTACGACCACCGGATCCGGACCGTTGACGATGTCCCGCACCCCTTCGTACGAGCTTGAGAAGGCGAGCGCCTGCACGATCCCGTGGCGGTCCTCGACTTCGAAGCGGGCCATTCTGCCGCGGCCGCTCTTTTCCGGCTTCTCAGTGATCGACGAAACCACCCCTGCGATCTTTACCCGATCGCCGTTCCCGCAGGTCACCAGGTCAGCGATCGTGTGCGTCGTCATCTCGCCGATGAAGCCGACGTACCGGTCCAGCGGGTGGCCGGAGAGGTAGCAGCCAATCGCCTCCTTCTCCATCCGGAGCGTCTCACGATCGACCATCATGAACGCAGCAGGCGCAGCAGCAGCGCCTGCTGCGGCGCCGGCGCTCTTCTTCCGGGGGGTCGCCGTCTTGGCAGCGAAGAGCGATTTCTGGCCCATCGCCTTGTCGCGTTGCTCCGACTGGGCCAGGATGAGCGTTCGATCCAGGTCGGCGAGTATCTGCCGCCGCGCCACTCCGAAGCGGTCGAACGACCCAGCGGATACCAACCCCTCGACCACCCTCCGGTTGACCTTCTTGCCGTCCATGCGCAGGCAGAAATCGTAGAACGACTTGTAGGGACCGTTCGTCTCCCGCTCTCCGACGATGGCTTCTACAGCGGCTTCGCCGACGTTCTTGACACCGGCCATGCCAAACAGGATCTCCTCTCCCACGACCGTGAAGTCCTGCATCGACTTGTTTATGTCCGGACCCGCGACCGGTATGCCGGAGCGCCTGCACTCGGCGAGGTACGCAACCATCTTGTCCGGCTTGTCCTTGTCCAGGCTCATCAGCGCTGCGGTGAACTCGACCCGGAAGCGGGCTTTCAGGTACGCGGTCCAGTACGTGACGAACGCGTAGGCAGCGGAGTGGGACTTGTTGAACCCGTACTCGGCAAACACCTCAAGCATCGAAAACAGGTTCGTGAGGAACCCTTCTTCGAAG
>Ga0172371_10010015_pt1 | contig 12910 bp, 9 predicted proteins | sample Lak12m_FD_114543 | JGI IMG/M metagenome (GOLD analysis project Ga0172371, IMG submission 114543) | Freshwater microbial communities from Kabuno Bay, South-Kivu, Congo - kab_022012_12m | ecosystem: Environmental > Aquatic > Freshwater > Lake | place: Democratic Republic of the Congo: South-Kivu... | reverse complement strand
CTTATACTGCAGACGGGATTAAAGAGACCTTGATTACCAATTCTACTTCTAATACCGGCAGCAAGGAGTTTACCTGCCCGGCTACCGCGTTAAGCAATGTAAAGATACATTTATATCAAATAAGCGGGGATGTTACTGCTGAATCAGGGGCATTTGATATAGTAGTTGTTCCTTCGCTGCAGTTTGTGGCTCCGGCTGCTAATGATAACTGGGTAGCCTCTTTTACCAAAGAAATAAAGTGGAGCGCTGTTGGGGATGGGCTGACTAAGAAGGTAGTGATCAAATATTCTACTGATGGCGGCGCAACCTATCCTAATACAATCTTTAACTATACTACGGATTCTTTTGATGAAAAGATTTCAGCCGTAACGGCCGGCACGGTTACTAATTATACATTAGCCTGGGCAGTCCCTGTAAATTACAGCAGTAATGTGAAGATAAAGATTGAGGATATGGGGGTAATCCGGCTGGTAAGCGGTTCTTATGTTCCGTTGAGCCTGGTAAGCGCTAAATTCTCCATAACTGCCCCGCTTGCAACGCTTACTCAGCCGGCAGGTGGAGAAGAGTGGGTAGCCGGTACAGAGCATAATATTGTCTGGTCGGAGACAGGCTCTTTAGGCAAAGATATTAAGATAAGCTACTCTATTAACGGCGGCGTGACTTATCCTTATGTAATCTTCCAGAATTCTACCGGCGACGCTGTAATATATTCTAACAATATAACTGTTGCGGATAACCTGTTTAGTTATAAGTGGACAATCCCTAACACTATTTCCAGCCAATGCCGGGTTAAAATAGAAGGCCTGACAAACGGCGGAAGCGGGGCTTCTCTTGCCAACTTCTCAATCAAGCTTCCTAGTATAACAATAACCTCTCCTGTAACTACTGATTTGTGGGCAATTTATGATACTGCCAAGTTAATCAGTTGGACTAAGGAAGGCAATGTCAGCGAGCACTTGAAAATTGAATATTTTAAGGACGAATCTACTTCTAAAGTGATATTAGCAGATACTAACGCCGCAATGACATCTTACAGTTGGGATATAACTGAGGACTTTGCGGATTATGTTTCAGAAAATGGCTGGATAAAAATCACCGATTTAAATTCCACAGCTATCTTCGGCCAGCCGGTTAGTGCGGTGTCGGAGGAGTTTGAGTTATCTTCACCGGGATTTGACATAACTGTTCCCGCTGTTCCTCTAATTACTGGAAGTTCTTATACTATAACCTGGCAGGGTATTGGCGCCTATTCCGCCTGCAGCAGTGATGCCGGCAATACTGTGCGCTTCGAGTATGGCGTGGGAGAGAATCCTACTTGGGTTACAATTTCCCTCTCTACCCAGAATGATTGCTCATATGAAAATTGGGTAGTTCCTGACAGGCATTCCAGCGACGTCAAGTTCAGGATTACTAATAACAGGTATTCATTTATCTCGCAAACCTCGTCATCATTTAAGATTATGGGGTCATTCTCTGTTATCAGCCCGGCCGCGGCGGCAAAACTTTTCGTAGGCAAGGAACAGATGATAGAATGGAGCACTAATGGTACAATCAACAAGGTAAACTTATATTATTCAAAGAATAGCGGTTCTACCTGGAATGTATTGGCCTCTAATACCACTAATAACGGCTATTATATGTGGACAATTCCTGACGCCGTACTTGTTGACCGTTCTCCTAACAGTGGAGTTTATTTTAAGATAGAAGACGCTACTGACTCGGCGGTTTATGCCAGCAGGCAGTATACAATAAGTTATTACAAAGTTACCTGGAATGTTATTGATGCCGACGGACTGATAGGCGATTTGGACGGCTTAAGCGTAAATACTCTGGATGTAAGTAATGATAACGCGGTGTGGGAGAGCAGGACAGGGTTAAGCTGTTCTTCCTCCATCAAGAGCGGCGCCGTTGATGCTGATGATATAGTGCTCTATTACTATCCCGGGCACATTTATCAGACTACATGGTCAAGAGACGCTTATCTGGATGCTACTGTCCAGCCTTCGCCATGGACAGCCAATGCCGACGGCAGAGAATTTACTGTAGCCCTGGCTACCCAACTGGTAACAAAGACCAGGACAGTATATTCTTCAGTAACCTATGATGCCTCGGTAGATACTTTAAGCATACAATGCTGGCTGCAGGAAGAGGAGAAGCTGCTTACTCAGATAAGCGGTTTGCAGGGTTGTTTGGTGATAATTTATGACGACGCAAATAATGAGATTAAGAGTTTTGAATACACAGCAGCGGATTCGGATACCAGCGGCGTATTCTGGACAAAGTGGGTTCATCCCGGACTGGCAACCAGTAAATCGTATTTTGTGCGTTTCAGGATCCAGTATGAAGGCGCCTTCCATTACGGTGGTAAGACATTTGAGATAAGTACAGCTTCGCAGATTGACAATATAGCTGATTCTCTGAATGCAGGCGTAGTGGCTATTACATCAGCAATTTCCGAGAGTTCACAGGAGATAAAGGCAAAGATTGAAGAGTCGGCGGCAGAAACGCAGACCAAGGTTGCCGAAACCGTCAGCGAAGCCAAGGAATCAATAGAAGCTAAGGTTACTGTTATCGGCGAAGAAAATAAGGCAGCGATTAATACTGCCGCTACTGACTTAAAAGAAAAGGTAGGCAGGGAAACTTCCAGCCGTATATTGAATGGGGAGAGTTTTATTAAAACAGGCAACACCCTAAAAATACGTTATCAAGTTGATTCCGGTTTGAGCCCGGAAATAGACGTATATGACCCGGATAATAAACAGCGCATAACTAAAGGAGTGATGAAGGAGATCGGGACTACCGGTGTTTATGAATATGATGTTAATTTCTTAGGAGCCTGGGGCGAAGGTTCGTTCTCTATTGTCTGCTCGGAATCTACATATGGGACTATTGATGGCATAACTATAGAGATAGTCGGGGCCGACTTAGAAGATATTAACAGCGCCGCGGTTGTCTCTATGTCCCAGTTGTCTAATATTGATACCGACCAGATGAAGAGTCTCTCTACTAGTATAGGTATCGTCAGTTCAAGCATAGAAAGAATAGTCGGCACAATGACAGATTTAGGTTCAATGAGTAATAAGATTACTGAACTGACAAATGATATCCAGAAGACTGTTTTTGACCAGCTCTCCGCCGCGTCGGATAAAATGAAAGAAATTGCTAAACAACAGAGCGTTAAGATAGATAAGATGATTGATGTATCCGAAAAGGGCCGCGAGGACGTGGATTACCTTAAGAAGAAGACCTTGGAGATCAAGGCCACTGCTGAACTTACCAACGATATAATTACAAGGACTAATGATAAGCCGATAACTAAAACCTGGCTTGAGCCGGGAAGTATCTTGATGAACGCGGTAGTAGTTAATCCTTCGAGTACAAAGAGCCAGGCCGCTATGCTTAAGGCTTATTTGCCCGCGGAAAGCAAGCCCGAAGATATAGTAGATTTGGGCGATCTTTCGGTAAGCTACGATGTCCAGGAGAACCTTTATTATGTGTATAAAGAGTTCACCCTCGGGCCCGGAGAAATAGCCAAGCGCCAGATAGAGCTTAAAGATGTATGGGTAGTTCCTGAGAGCGAGTTGAATGCTATTGTAGAAAGAATGAATGAAATGCTCCAGGATTTAAAGGGCAGCTCTTTCCATAGTAAGGCTATTGTTATGAAGGAGACAATCCAGTCCAGGATTGATAAGATTCTGGAAGCGCAGAAGAAGGCTATGGATGCCCTGCCGGATGCTCATATCGCAGCGTATAGGGCAAATATACAGATTTTAAATACGATTAAAGAAGATTTGGCAAGGGTAGAGGCAATGCTGCTTCAGGCCAAGCCTGCCGTTGGCCTGGCATTTAATAAGGTATTTGTTAAGACCAGCTGGTGGATAATCCTGCTGGTGGTTATTTTCTTAGGCGTCCTTTCATTCGGGCTTTTTCTCGTATGGCACAAGCAGGCGAAAATAGCGCAGATTGAAAAGAAAGCAGAAAAGAGCGATGAGCCTATGGGCCAATGAAAGGTGAAAGCTTAATTGCCTAAGAGCAGTCAGGCGAGGAATTTAGGTTATTTTAAAGGGGGTGTTCCGAATGCAGGGGCAGCCCCTTTGTTTTAGTATGTGCTAGATAAAACCTATAAGGTGCTTGATTTAAATTCTTAATGTGGTAAAATTTTATTGGATATTCCGTTTATTTTAAGATAACGGAACTTTATGCCAATGAGAAATAAAATACGGGTTAGCTGGGCGCTCTTAGTATTGTTATTATTTCTCCCTCTGCGGGCTTTTTGCGCAGATGATACCTGGAAAAATGTAGAAAAAAGTAAGCACTTTCTTATTTATTACCAGGATGCCCCGGACGAATATATTAGCCGCCTGGCTCGGGAAGCAGAACGCTGCTATAAGAATATCACCGAATACCTGGGGTTTGTCAGGTTTGATTTCTGGGTATGGGATAACCGCTGCAAGATTTTTCTTTATCCGGACGCGGACACTTATTTAAAAACTACCGGGGTTATCGGCTGGTCAAGAGGCCATGTCCAGGTAGTAACAAAAGAGATCTCTACTTATATCTGGCAGGAAATGTTTTTTGATACTATCCTGCCGCATGAGATCGGCCATATTATTTTCAGGGAATTTGTGGGGTATAATAAGGCATTGCCCCTCTGGTTAGACGAGGGGGTGGCTTGTATGCAGGAGTATGAAAGCAAGGAGCGCCTGGCAACCGCTAAATGCCTGGTAAATTTGAAATTATATACGCACCTGGATGACTTGTCTAAAATCAGGGAATCCAGCGTGATTATTCCGTTTATTTTTTATAATGAATCTGCCAGCCTGGTGGATTTTCTCTTAAGAAGGTATGGCAGGAGCAAATTTGTGGATTTTTGCCGTTCGCTTCGCGATCAACCTGATTGGCAACAGTCGCTCAAAGGAGTTTATAAATTAAAAGGGTTGGATGAACTGGAAAAAAATTGGGTTATGGATTTAACAGAAAACTAAAGCCGGAGGATTAGATTGATGAGGAATGAAGTAAAGGCCCGTGAATTTAATATCTTAGTCGTAGAGGATAATGATAAGACTTATCAGGCTATCAGCGAGGGCTTGACGGTTAACCCGGAGTATAAACTGCACCGGGTAACCACCGGCCAAGAAGCAATAAACCTGGCCAAAGAAGGGTATTTTGTCGCCATTATTACTGAAATGCAGATCGGCGATATGAATGGGATTGAATTAGTACGCCGGCTTAAGAAAATAGACCAGAGGATTAATATTATCGGTTTGACTGTCTATGCCTTTGTTAATCTGGGGGTAGAGGCAATGAAAGAAGGCTTATATGCCTATTTGATGAAACCGATAAATTGCGAAGAATTAAATTTGGTTTTAAGGCGGGCGATAGAGAATACATTCCTGCTGATCCAGGCCGGGCAAAGAAAATACTATCAGGATATCGCGACTATGGACGGCCTGACCGGTGTTTATAACCACAGGCATTTCCATGAAATGCTGGATTGGAATATCTCGCATTTAAACCGTTCCCCCCAGGCGTTTTCAATATTCATTATTGACCTTGATGATTTTAAGAAATATAACGATACAAAAGGGCATGTCGAGGGAGATAAAATATTGCATAGCTTCGCGCAGCTTTTAGTCAGCTCAACCCGCGATAATGATATGGTTTTCAGGTACGGAGGGGAGGAATTTGCTATAATCCTTTCGCAGACAGACCAGTTCAGCGCCCAGAAAGCCGGGGAAAGGCTATTGACAATAGTCAGGAGCAAGCTGCCTATTACGATGAGCGTGGGCCTGGCCAGCTTTCCGATGAACGCCCAGATTAAGAGCGAACTGGTTGTCCGCGCTGATAAGGCGCTTTACAGGGCCAAGAAGACGGGGAAGAACAGATTGTGTACTTATGACGAGAAGATAGACCTATGAAGAACTTAACCATAATTCTTATAATGCTGATTAGTACCCTGGGCCCGTCGGCGGTTATCGCGGCAGTTGGTTTTTCCGGGGTCAAGGCAATCGGCAGGAATCCTTCGGCTGCCCCTAAGATATTGATCTCAATGGTCCTGGCTTTTATTTTCGCCGAGGCCATAGCGATTATCGGGCTGCTGGTTGTATATAATTTATTTGGGCAGTAAAATATTTTCCTTGCTCGTTATACTCGCAAGGACTGCGCTAAATAAAAACTATTAGGTGCTTGGTTCGGGCAGTAATTTAATATTAGATAGGAGCTAATATGCTGGTATGGCAGATAATTCTTATTCAGATTGCTACTTTTACTTTAATTGTTTTATTTTTACGCTGGTTGCTTTATAGCCATATTAGCCGGGCTTTAGACCGGCTGCAAAAACTCAACCAGCAAAACCTGGAGAAAGAAAAAGTACTCAAGGAGGAGTTTGAGAGGGCAAGAAAGCAGGCTGAAATTGAAATCCAGCAGGGTAAGCTTGAGGCTGAAAATATAAAGGAGCAGGCCAAGGAAGACGGAGAAAAGACAAGAAGAAATTTGCTTGAGTCTTCCAAAGAAGAAGCCAAACGTATTGTTAGTGAAGGAATGCGGGACAGCCAGAGGAAATACAATGATTTGCTTTTAGATATGCAGGATAAGGCGGTATACCTGGCGGCGGACATTGTGAAGTATATTTTTACCGAGAGGATCCGCAAGGTGCTGCATGAACAGGTGATCGATGAATTAATTGACGATGTTGCCGGCCTGGATAAAGAGAAGATTCGCGCTCAGGGAGATAAGGCTGAGATTGTCTGCGCCTTCCCACTTGAGGGCCAGCAAAAGCAGAGACTACAGCAGGCCTTATCCAGTAAGCTTGAACGCAATATTATTATTGAAGAGACGGTTGACCCGGAAATAGTCGGCGGCCTGATTATACGCTTGAGCGGTTTTGTGGTTATTGACGGCAGTATCAGGAATAAGTTTAAGAGAATAGTCCCGATAATGAAGGATAAGGCCAGAGAAGGCGTTGGGCAAACAGGGAAGGGCTGATGCAAGAGATTAATTTAAAACCATTAGAAATAAAGGATGTCGGAACAGTCAGGGAGATCAAGGGAGGCGTCATAAAGATAGACGGGCTTGCCTCCTGCGTGAACGGGCAATTGATTGAGCTCGCCCCCGGGCTGATGGGCATGGTTATCGGTTTTACCAAGAAGGATGTCCTTGTCTTAGTGCTTGGCGATGAGAATAAGGTGCATATCGGGGATACTGTTTATGGAGAAGAGGGTGTTTTTGAGGTCCCCGTGGGCAGCAATTTCCTCGGCCGCGTAGTGAACACCTTTGGCCAGCCTTTAGACGGTAAAGGCAAGATTGAGGGTGTTGATACTTATCCGATTTTCCGTAATGCGCCCGGGGTCCTGGACAGGGCTCCTATTCTTGAGCCTTTTCTTACAGGGACCAAGATCATTGATACATGTATACCTTTAGGGAAAGGGCAAAGAGAACTTATCCTTGGGGATAGGGTCACCGGTAAGACTACCCTGGTCATTGACGCGATTATAAACCAGAAAGGCAAAGATGTAATTTGTATATATTGCTGGATAGGCGGCAGCCAGTCTTCATTTTTAAAAATTATGGAGCAGCTAAGGTTAAGCGGGGCTATGGAGTGGACCATTGTTGTGACAGCATCCGCCTCAACCTCTCCCGCGGAGCAGTACCTTGTCCCTTATGCGGCGGCTGCCCTGGGCGAGTATTTTATGGATCATGGACGGGACGTCTTTTGTGCTTTTGATAATTTAAGCCGGCATGCCTGGATTTACCGTGAGATTTCCCTGCTTTTAGAGAGAAGCCCGGGCAGAGAAGCCTATCCCGGGGATATGTTTTATACCCATTCACAGCTGATGGAGAGGGCGGGTAAATTAAATGAGGAAAAAGGAAGCGGCTCAATGACCTTCCTGCCGATTGTTGAAACACAGGAAGGCGATATCACCGGCCTTATCCAATCCAACCTTGTTTCCATAACTGACGGCCAGATTTATTTAAGCGCTTCTCTTTTTAATGAAGGTTTCAAGCCGGCTATTGATTTAGGGCTTTCTGTTTCGCGTATCGGCAGCAAGGTACAATGCGATGCGATAAAAAAGGTAAGCCGTTCGCTAAAAAGAGAGTTTGCCCTGGCTAAAGAATTAGCCGCCCTGACTACTATCAGGACTAAATTGTCCGCTGATATCGAACTAAGGCTTAAACGGGGGCAGGCCCTGAAAGATTTGCTTATGCAGGATAAATCAAGGCCTCTTTCAGTAGAGGAGATGATTGTGCTTTTTTATGCATTTAATAAAGACCTGCCTGAGATCCTGGAGGAGTCGCAAAGAGAAAACTTTAAACACAACATATTTAGTTATCTGCTTAAAGAACATCTGGAATTAGTCGAGGAGCTTACTATTCAAAAGCTTCTTACCGGAGGAATAGAAAGAGGCCTGGATAAGGCATTTGAGGACTTCTTTGCGGCAAGCAACAGCTAACTTCTAAGGAGCAAGAATGATTCCATTAGTCGTATTACGCAAGGATCTGGCGTTTAATAAGGTAATGGAAAGCATCATTGAGGTTTTAAAGGGCGTTGCTGCTACTGAATATTTTCATCTTCAAAGCAAAAGAAGGAGCTTTGATGATTTTGAAGGCTATTTAAGAGACCTGTTTGCGAAGGTAGACGTTGGGGGCCTGAAGCATCCGTTTCTAAAAGCTGAGCCTTCCGCGAAAAATATTATTTTAATAACTTCAGATTCCGGATTTCTTGGCGAGCTTAATATGGCGGTAGTAAATTATGGCTTAAGCCAGTATCAGAGCGGCGATTTACTGACGGTTGTAGGAAAAGAAGGCGCAAGGTATATCAGTGAGGATGAATATAAGTATACAAGTTTTTCCGGTATTGACGATGAGATCTCTTATAGCGGGGTAATGAAGTTAAGGGACTATATTATAAAAGAGTTTTTCAGCAAGAATTTAAGCAGTACGGTTATAGTCTATCCGCATTTTGTTTCTTTCTCCGTGCAGAAGATAGAACAATTTCAGCTGCTCCCTTGCAGGTTTTTGTTTCCCCAGGAGTCAGCCTCAACCGGCCTAAGCGAAGTTAGACCTAAGTTTTGGGAGGCCGGGACTGATGAAAAGATAATCCTGGACTCTTCGCTAAAAACAACGGTGGAATATTTAGTTAAGATATGGATCGGCCAGTTAATTAATCTTATATATTGGGAAAGCAAGCTTTCTGAATGGGCGGCGCGGGTTATGCACCTTGAAAGAAGTACTAATGAGCTCAGGGATCAGCAGAAGAAGATGCGCTTGCAATATTTTCGGACTATGCACGAGCGAAGCGATAAAAATACCAGGGAAATTTTTGTCAGCCGGATGGCCTTGATTAAGACTGGGGCCGTATCTTAAATATGAGGAGACTTTAATGCAGGAAGGCAAGATAGTTTCAGTCCAGGGCCCGATTGTAGATGTGGAGTTTCCCGCCGACGTATTATTTCCGGCTATCTATGATGTTATTGAGACTGAGACCTTTGACGGCCACCGGATAGTCCTTGAAGTAGTAGAGTATTTGAGCAAGCCTGATTCGGATAAGACAAATACTATGAGGTGTATTAGTTTAAACCCGAATTTTGGCCTGCGCAGGAATGCCAGGGCGTTTGCCAAGGGGGCGACTATCAGCGTTCCGGTAGGAGAGGCAACTTGTTCCCGGATACTTAATGTTTTAGGAGAGCCGGTAGATAAGAAAGGGCCGGTAAATGTCCCTCCGGAGATGATCAGGCCTACGCATAGAAAACAGCCGATAGCTATTGTTGATACCGGCGACGGTAAAGAGAAAAAGTTTGAAGTTATGCAGACAGGGATTAAAATGTTTGACCTGCTGTTCCCTTTGATTAAGGGATCGAGAAAAGGTATCTTAGGAGGCGCTGCCTGCGGCAAGAGCGTAATCATCCTTGAGCTTATGCATAATATTATTAAGATGCAGAAAGGTTACTGCGTTTTTACCGGGGCAGGGGAGCGTACCAGGGAAGGCAACGAACTTTATTATGAGCTGGAAAAACAGGAGATTTTAAACAGGTCGTCTTTGGTATTTGGGCAGATGAATGAGTCTCCCGGGGCCAGGTTTGAAATAGTAAATACCGGCTTAACTATAGCCGAGAATTTTGCCGAAGAAGGGGAAGATGTTTTGCTGTTTGTGGATAATGTATACAGGTTCGCCCAGGCAGGGACTGAGCTTTCCACTCTTCTCGGCAGGATTCCTTCTGAGACAGGGTATCAGCCTACATTGCCTTCAGAAATGGCCGAATTCCAGGAGAGGATCCGTTCAATCGGACAGGCATCAATTACGGCAATGGAAGCAGTCTATGTGCCTTCCGATGACTTGACTGACCCGGCGGTAGTTTGTATTTTCAGCTACCTGGATTCTATTGTTATTTTGTCCAGGCGTTATGTACAGCTGGGTTTATTCCCTGCCATTGATCCCCTAACTTCTTCTTGCGCCTTCCTTGACCCGATGATTATCGGCAAAAGGCATTTTAAAACCGCCCAGGATGTTTTAAGGATACTTAACAGGTATGAAGAACTCAGGCGTATTGTTGCTATCGTAGGGGTAGAAGAACTTTCTCAGGGGGACAGGACTATATTTGAAAGGGCTGCCAAGCTGCAAAACTTTCTTACTCAGCCATTTTTCACCGCTGAAGCTTATACCGGCAAAAAAGGGGAATATGTTCCCCTGGATGCCACATTAGAGGGCTGCGAGAGGATAGTCGCCGGCCAGATGGATAAAGTACCTGCGGAAAAATTTTATATGATCGGGGCGCTTCCGAATAACTTTTAAATTAGGGGAGACTAAAAGAAATGTTAATTAAAATCGGGCAAATGCTGATTAACAAGAAATTAATTACTTCTGAACAGCTAGAGGAGGCGCTTAGCGAACAGACTAAGACCGGAGAACTTTTAGGGGTAATCCTGATTAAAAAAGGCTACTTAGGCCAGGAAGATTTCTTAAAAGTACTTTCCGAGCAGTTTAATGTGCCTTTTATAAAAATAAAGGAAACTGCTATTGATCAGTTGGCAATAAAAAAGGTCCCTGCCAAGTTTGCCTGGTATTATAAAGTTATGCCGATTAAGTTCGTGGATAATAAATTACTGATTGCCTCTTCCGACCCATTGCGTTCGCTGGATGACTTAAGGATATTTTTAGGTTATGATTTGAAGCCGGCCCTGGCGTCAGAGTCGGAAATTATGGAAGCGATTAAAGAGCATTACGGGGTAGGCGCTGAAACCGTAGAGGGGATTATTGCCAAGGCCCCTAAAGACACCAGGGATCAGGAGGCCCCGAAAGAAACCGGTAAAATTGAAGATATAGAAAAGCTGGCTGGAGACGCCTCGGTAGTTAAGCTGGTAAATCAGATAATTTTGGAGGCTTATCAAAAAAGGGCTACTGATATCCACATTGAGCCATTCCGGGGCAAGATGAATATCAGGTACCGCATTGACGGGATACTTTATAACGCTAATGTCCCGGCGGATATAGAGCGTTTCTTTCTGGCAATTATTTCGCGTATAAAGATAATGTCCAGGTTGAATATCGTGGAACGCCGCCTTCCCCAGGACGGCCGCTCTGTGATAAAAATAGGACAGGAAGAGCTGGACTTGAGGATTTCAATTATCCCCACGCGTTATGGCGAAGGGATGGTTATAAGGATTCTTCCTATGAGTATGCTTTTTAGCCTGGAGAGGCTGGGCCTGGCTCCTGAGGATTTAGAGATTCTGGCAAAATTAATCAAGAAGCCCCACGGGATAATCCTGGTTACCGGGCCGACGGGGAGCGGGAAAAGTACTACATTATATGGCTGCTTGAATGATATAAAAAGCAGTAAGAATAAGATAATAACTATTGAGGACCCGATAGAATATGAGCTGGAGGGGATAATCCAGATCCAGGTTATTCCGGAGATAGGGTTTACTTTTGCCCAGGGTTTAAGAAGCATATTAAGGCATGACCCTGATATTATGATGGTAGGAGAGATCAGGGATTTTGAGACGGCAGAGCTGGCAATCCGCAGCGCCCTGACCGGGCACCTTGTTTTTTCCACTCTGCATACAAATGATGCTGCCGGAGCGGTAGCCCGCTTGCTGAATATAGGTATTGAGCCGTACCTGGTGGCTTCTTCAGTTGAGGCATTCATTGCCCAGAGGTTGGTGCGTTTAATCTGCCCGGAATGCAAAAAGATTGACACGGCAGTGCCCGAGAATATCCGAGCGTTAATAAGCAAGGATATTGCCAATAGTAAAACCAGCTTAAAACACTTAAAGCCGGAAGAGATCAAGATTCATAAGGGGCAGGGCTGCAAGGAATGTAATTTTACGGGGTATAAAGGCAGGACCGCGATCCATGAAATACTGGTAGTGGATAAGGCCATAAGGGAGCTGATGTTAAGAAAGGCTTCCACGGATGAATTGCGGGATAAAGCAGTCAGCATGGGGATGAAAACGCTGCGTTTATGCGGATGGAAAAAGGTGATTGACGGCCTGACTACTCCTGAAGAGATATTAAGGGTAACCCAGGCGGAGGAATAATCGAAGGATGTTTAAGGTATCGGTGCTGGATATAAAGACAGCCTCATCCATATTCCAGGAGCTGGTTTCTCAGGTTGTCCTGCCCGGGGAAGAAGGGGAATTGTCAATTATGGATTTTCATCAACCAATTATATCCTGCCTTAAAGATGGGGTACTTAGAATAGATAATATTCCTCCCATAGCCATTAAGAGCGGGATTGCCAGTATGCAGGATAATGAATTGGTAATATTAGTGGAGAAGAAATAATATGCCAATATTTGTTTATCAGGCAAAGAAGGGGCCGCAGGAGATTATTGACGGCACTGTTGAGGCAGCGACTAAAGAAGCGGCTGTAAATAAGATAGAGCAGATGGGTTATGTCCCTATCCGCTTAAG
>Ga0172371_10010012_pt1 | contig 12914 bp, 12 predicted proteins | sample Lak12m_FD_114543 | JGI IMG/M metagenome (GOLD analysis project Ga0172371, IMG submission 114543) | Freshwater microbial communities from Kabuno Bay, South-Kivu, Congo - kab_022012_12m | ecosystem: Environmental > Aquatic > Freshwater > Lake | place: Democratic Republic of the Congo: South-Kivu... | reverse complement strand
CTGCCCTGAGGTAACCGCCAAAATTGCGAAAAGAGGAATTAAGATCCCAGAGGTATCGATTTCGTATGACGGCAGAACGGTAGAAGAGGGTAAAAAAATTCGACTCAAAGACGGTCTGCAAGCGGTTTGGACTTTGATCAAGTATCGATTCGTAGATTAGTCTATCATTCATGAAGATATCAAAAATCTCAATTGTAATTCCTGTCTTCAACGAGAAGAATACAATTGAAGAAATTTTAAGGCGCGTTGAGCTTGTGAAACTAAACCAGATAGAAAAAGAGATAATTATTATCGATGATTGTTCTACTGACGGGACAGCTTCTCTCCTCAAAAATATCGGCAAAAAAAAGAAATTAACCATCATCTTTCAAAATCAGAATCAAGGCAAAGGAGCAGCTTTAAAAAGGGGTTTTTTAGAAAGTACCGGAGATGTCGTTATTATTCAAGACGCCGATCTGGAATACGATCCCCAAGATTATCGCTCCTTGCTTCAACCGTTTATAGACAACCACGCCGATGTGGTTTATGGGTCTCGCTTCTTGAGCAATCAGCCTCGCCGAATTCTTTACTTTTGGCACCATATCGCCAATAACTTATTGACCTTCCTTTCTAACATGTTTACAAACCTAAACCTGACAGATATGGAAACTTGTTACAAAGTTTTTAATGGCGACCTCATCAGAAATGTCGCCCCCGACCTTAAATCTAAAAGGTTCGGCTTCGAGCCGGAAATCACCGCGAAAATTAGTAGGATAAAAGGTGTCCGAATTTATGAAGTTGGCATCTCGTACTGGGGTCGAACCTACGAGGAAGGAAAAAAGATCGATTGGAAAGACGCTCTCAAGGCAATTTATGAGATAATAAAATACAATGTTTGGAACAAGTGAGTCGCTACTAGAGCCTTTGGCAAGACAATTTCGCTTTGGAATTGCAAATGACTTCCTAATAAAAAACTTATCTAAAGATTCCGTAATTTTGGACTTTGGCTGCGGACCAAAAGCTAAGTTCTTCGATTATCTCGCCAACAATTCAATTCCTTTCAAGAAGTACTATGGATTCGATCCACTTATTAAAGGCAGAACCTCGAGCTCTTATAAGATCACCACTCACCAGCTTAAGGATATCTTAAATTACAAATATGACCTAGTCGTTATGTTCGCTGTTCTAGAACATTTAGAGTACCCAATCTTCGATTATTCGTTTCTGAAGAGAGTTCTCAAAAGCAACACCTGGCTTCTGATTACTTCTCCAACAAAAATTGCGAAGCCCGTGCTCGACTTTCTGGCGTTCAGGCTAAGAATAATCTCACGTCGCGAAATCGAAGAGCACAAACACTACTACACTACTAATGAAATCGTTGAGCTTTTCGGTAGAGAGGGGCTGACACTTATGGAACAGAGATATTTTGATCTTTGGATGAATAACTATCTTGTTTTCCGAATTAAATGATACGATGATCAAAAAAATTATTTTTATACTGTCGCTTGGGGTATTATTTACCGCAGCCTTTACCTGGCCTTTCGTCAGTAAGATCGCCAGCTACTACTCTGATAGCGGGGACTATCCGCTTACGGGATGGATGCTTTGGTATAACTTTCAACACCTTAAAAATCTCTCGATCTTCTCTGCCGGTCAGTACTTCAATGCCAGCCAGTTCTCCCTTCTCCCGAACTCTTTAACTTATTCGGAACATCTTTTTATCCCCTCCTTATTTTTCTCGCCGCTCTTCGCATTAACCAAAAATCTGGTTCTGTCGGTCAATGTATTTTCTTTCAGCACTTTTGTTTTGAGCTTCGTAACCAGCTTTTATTTAATCTATTATTTTACAAAGAGCCGGAAATCTTCTGTTGTCGGCGCTTTAATATACACTTTTAATCCCCTGACTTTTTCACACTTTCCTGATCATCTCCACCTCGTCTGTAAATTCTTCTTACCGCTTGTTTTTCTATTTGCTTATCGCTTTCTCGAGAAGCCGAAGCTCAAAAGTTCATTTCTCTTTTTCCTGTTTTTTACTCTCAATGCATTATCGGTAATCAACTTTGGCATCATTTCGGCAATATCGCTTCTTATCTTCGTTGTGCCGTTTTTAGCAGTCGCTGTAATCAACAAAAATTACAATTATTTAATGAATTTACTAAAGTATTCATTAGTCGCCCTAATCTTCTCGCCAATGCTTTTATATTTTTACCTTCCTTACTATCAAACTTCACGATCTGAGGGTCTGGCAAGAACCCTTGAAGAAAACGTTGCTTATTCCGCTCGGCTTAACGATTGGATAGCGCCCACTCCCGAAAACATATTCTACAAGAAGCTCTTTCTATCCTTGGAAAAAATCAGGGCTCCGAGGGAACAAGGCGGTAGCTTTAATTACTCAGAGCATACGTTGTTTTTAAATGTTTTACCTTTTCTTCTGTTTTTAGTCGGACTTTATACGTTCTACATGAGTTACCTTAAAAAAAGGTATTCCTTGCCCGTTTTTTTATCGACTCTTTTTTTACTTCTTTCTGCGTTCATCTTAACCTTCGGCCCCTTTTTCTTAGGCTGGGATAAGCTTAGTGGCAACATTAAGCTCCCTTTCTATTATATTTACAAAATATTCCCCTTGATGGATGGAATCCGCACTCCGACTCGCTTCCAGTTTATTTTTTACATCCCCTTCTCGATTATAGCAGCACTTGGTGTTTCTCAGATTTTAAAAAAAATCTCTTCAATTTTTCGCGCGTCAAAGCTTCGGCTTCTAGCTAAATCTACACTAAATTACCTTTTGTTTCCCAAAAAGCCCTCTCAAAAAACAATTGTTAGATGGGTAATATATCTCAAAGAGGTAGGCCTAACTTTAATCGTCATCGTCTTCATTCTCGTTCTATTTGCCGAAAACTACCTTAAAAGAGATTATCTTAACACTTCAACGATTCTATCCAATGTCGAGAGTAGTAAGCTGGAATTCCTTAAAGACAAATTGACGATCCATTATCCTTCCCATCTCGATCGAAACTTTCCTGACGAAGCCGGCTATTTAAACTGGGCTACCGTCACGAAGGAGAAGCTAGTTAATGGCTACAGCGGCTATTACCCACCCGATTTCTACTATTTTATGCTTGACTTCAATAAAAGCAATCTTTCCGACACATCCATCAAAAAGTTGAAATCTCTCGGAGTTGAGTACCTCGTCATCCACGAAGAGCTCCTCTCTTCAAAAGAAAACGAATTTGTTAAAAACAATCTAAAGTCTACCGAGTCAGCTACTGTTTTAAAACAAGAAAACGAATCAATAATAAATTTAGAGCAAATCAATCCGCCGGTTACCGTGTGCAACACAAAAGATAGTTTGGGCTTTTCGTTTGTTTCTCCTTTGATAATTCAATTCGGAAAACCGATATTCTCAATCGCCAGATTAGAAAACCGAAACTCCTGCTTCTATGTAACTCCAAAAGAACAGCGATATTTAAAAGTTCATTATCGAGTCGGGAAGCGTGAAGGGGATTCATTTTTAATATTACCTATTCTTATCGAACCGCAGCGCGCGAGCGCAGTAAGCACCCTGCTCCTCCGTTGTCGATCCAAATTCTTATGCCCCGGTCCCGGAAGTTATCAAGAAACTCTAGCTCTCGATGGGGTAAACAAAAACTTCAAGATTAATCTGAACATTCTGAAGCAAAACTAGCTGCATTTCTCGCCAGTAACACTCTCTAGAAGCCCGTTGACTGTCCCAATCCAAGCAGATTCTCTATAGAAATTGAACATGTTTAGAAGTCCCTTCCAAAATATTCTCTTTTCGATAATCATTGAAGGGTGTGTATTAATCAGTCCGACCCCATTTATCTTTGTCAATTGCCTGATTTGCTCTTCAAAAATATATAGTGAATCTTTTTCCGGGAATCTGTCTTTAACAAAAAAATTATAATCCTGCATAAATAACGGTACTTCTAAAATCCTGAACCCCGGAAAGCGAAAAACATACGGGAATTCTATTGAGTGATATGCCCCAATCCCCGTTGCCAAAGAAGAGTCATACTGAAAGCCCAAATCGTCAAGGACCTCAATCAAGTTTTTGCTAAAAGATAACCCAGGCGAGCGAAAACCGTACGGTAAAAATCCAAGTTTATCAACTGCTCGTAAAATTTTTGTTTTAATTAACGGTTTCGGAAAAAATGACAACGCGGAGTTGTGGGTGTCGCCATGAAGACCGATTTCAAATCCTATTTTTTTCAGATCATTAATTTTCGATGAAGAAATGCTATAATCGCCATGAGTAATGATGTTTATGGTTGCAACCAACTTGTTCTTCTCAAGATCATCGACTAAATAAGGAAGATGTTTGTAATCGAGCTTGTTATCGATATCAAATGTCAACCCTAAAAAACACTTCTTTTCGTTCGGATAACAGGCTGTTATATTTATCTTTTGGGAAGCGAGTTTTCGGAAAATATCGAAGCTCTCCGGAGAAAGATAAACCTTTTGGTTATCATCTTTGATCTTCGCTAATTTAATGATCTCCTGCTGGACTTCTGCAGAAAAAGGCTTGGCGATGGCATTCAGTATAAACCGACCCAATCTCTTTCTTAGAGTAAATATGCCTGCTTTCTTCAAGTCGCTAAAAAAGCGCTTTTTGCATTGCTTGAAATTCCCGATGTTGACAAAATATACCTCTGGCATAGTCACAGAATTATTACTCGGACTAAAAACCAACAAGCTCACTAACCTCCTCTTAACCATTCTCTAATTAAATTGACAGTTTTATCAATTACGTCCTTATCTATTCCGTAATATAAGGGCAAAACAATCATTTCGTCAGCATATTTTTTTGCGTTTTTAAAACTCCTCCTATTCTCTCCAAGAAGTTCATTCAATGGTTTTTTGAAAATAGTTGTCGCGTGAATTCCGTTTTGGTTAAGATAAGTAATCAAGCTTCCCCTCTCTGCCTTTGGAACCAGTATCGGAAAATGGGACAGCATCTCTCCTCGTGGGGGCAGAAAGATACGGCCGTCTATGCCTTCAAGGCTTTCAAAATAATAATCAAGTGCTTTATTTCTATTGTCAATAAAATCATTAATGTGCGTTAATCTGTCGAAGCCAATACTCACCTGGAGTCTTGTGGGCAAACATCCATAATCTTGGGGTAAACTATTATTTATGTCTCTACTAATCCCCTTCTCTCCGTCGATGAAATGGGTTTTTTCGGAAAGCCAATATAGAATTCCGTAAAATCTTTTTTCGAAAAGCAGTATGGAAAAAATAAACTTCAGGTAGTTTTTTAAAGTCGTTCCAAGAGTTGGTTTTTTGCAATTGTGATCGCGATAGTCCGAGATGCTCTTGTAAATTTTTTCGCTATTGGTTATCACAGCTCCTCCGCCCAAGAAGGTTATCTCTTTCCCAAGGCCAAAACTGAAAAAAATTAGATCGAAAATATCTAAAACTTCTTTCTGTTTTGTAAGATAGGTTAATAATCCCAAAGCATAATCACCAATAAGGATAACGCCTCTCTTTTTTAGAACTTTATACTTTGCCAAATTAGCGATCTTCAATCCATACATGGATGTGGCAATGATTGCCTTAGTATTTTGGCTCATAACCTTTTCTATATTTTCCTCGTCCATATTAAAATTATCAGGTTTCGCATCAACAAAAATCGGTGCATTCTCCGAATCTAAAATCGGTCCTAGGATGGATTGGCACGAATATGCAGGAACGATCACTTCCTTGTTTTTTATGGCCTGTGATTTTAGAAAGAATCCGATCGCACTTCTTCCATAAGGCAGAATAATCACATACTTTGACCCCGCCAATCTAGCCAAGTATTTCTCCAGCGAAGAATAGCTTTCTTTTCGATATTTCCAAAGGAGCAGCAAATCATGAAGCTTAAGATACGGCTTTAGCCTAGGAATCATGCCTCTGTCTCTTTCTTAGTATAAAAATATAGTTAGGCATAAAAAAATAGAAAGGGCGGCTTAGAATTTTCATTGATGTTTGCAGAAGTTTACTTTTATCGGCCATAAATCCGTATTTATTATTATTATCGATAACCTCTAAAGTAATATCCTCGATAAAGAACCATTTTTTAAGCATGCTTTTCAATCCAAACAAGGTTTTGTAATATTCGTTGTATTCTTTAATCGGAGAGAATGTCTTGGTATAAAGACGACCCAGCCAGACCGGCATCCAGCAAAGAAAAGGTAATCGATACTTACCGTCTAACAAAAGAAGTCTGTTTGGAGCAGCGAGATAGCAAACCCCATCTTCTTTAAGGACTCTTCTGATTTCTTTAAACATTATTTCTTGTTTCTCATGGGGCAATAAATAATACATGATATTCGAAATCACAATATCAAACTGGTTGTCCTCAAAAGGTAAACTATCACCCGAAGCAAATTTATACCTAAAATTCCTTTTTTTCTTTTCTAGCTCCTTGAGGTTAACCTTAGCATCCTCATCGATATCTATCCCCCAAATTAATTTCACTTTATCGGCTAGCCAACAATCGATTAAGCCCGCAGAACAACCAATGTCCAACAACTTGGCTTTATTAAGATCGCCATGAAATTTCTCTTTTAGAATCAAAAATATTTTCTCTGCCTTCTCAAATCTTGAAGGAACGTCAAAAAGAACTTTTCTCTTACCAGCGTAGTGATACTCCTTTTCCCCTCGCGGTTTCATGTTTTTTCTCCTACCAAATATAATCCGCTTCCGCTCTTTGGCCTCACTCGTGAGCCAAGGCTGGCCACTACAAGCAGGAAAGGAAAGAATATCGCGAGTAAAATTTTCCTCTTTTCTCTTCCTTGGGTTATTAGGTAGGACAAATCGTTGGCGAGAGTCTCAAGGCTTGAGTAGGTATAGCCCTTTTTGACAACTTTTAGTCCGGCCGCAGAAGCAAGCTTCTCGATTTCATTCATTGTGTAGCCAGGCCTTACATGGCCTTCTATATCGAAGTTTATCCTTTTTATACCGAACAAGTTTCGGTATTTGCTGGGTACATGTATAATCAGTCTTCCTCTGCTTTTAAGTAAAGCTCCAAGTCGTTTCACCATCTGTGAGTCATCTTTAATGTGCTCCAAAACATCAATCGCCACAATTGAGTCAAACTTATCTGACTTGTTCCATTCAAAGATGTTTATGGAAACGAACTTACAATTCCTAAGATTTATTTTCCCAGTTATTTCCCCTGCGGTTTTTACCTTGTCTCGTAAAAGATCTATCCCGACTACCCTGGATTTTGTCATCATTTTTGCAATTTCCATCGCAAAAACACCCCTGCCACAACCAAAATCAAGTATATATCCCGATTCCTTTGTATATTTTTTTATTATGGGAAGCATTCTCCAGGCTCTGATCCTCAGCCCCAGCACAGGAATTCCAAGAAACCTGATATAGAGCCGTTCAAAAGAGTTTAAGTTGGAGTCTAAAAAGAAATCTTTGCCAAGCATATTGAAATTTTCGAATCAGTATAATTCCTTTTTAATCCTGGTTGACACCGCAGCTTTCAACTCCCCAGTCCCGAACTTATTTAGAAGCGGTGAGTAATGGTTTTTGTATTTGTTCCAATCGCCCTCTGTCATCTTTTCGTAAGTATCGTTCTCCATATAGATCGATTCTCCCTCATTGTGATACACAATAATTGTGGCCATACCCCACATCTTCTCTCGAATTTCTTGACCCACCATATAATCGGTTATCTTTCCACTTGTCGGAATCCCTGCGAGGAACAAGTCGCTTTCTCTTTTTCGAAGTAATTCTTGCTTTTCTTCTTCGCTAATATTCTCGTTATACTCGATCGGAAAAGCTAAGTCAGGAATCCGAAAAAGCGTTTTTATTTGGAAGTTATTGTTTCTTCGGGCTTCCAAAAATTCAATAAATGACAAGGGGTTCTTACCGTCTTTGTCAAATGGGATAAATCCGAATAGAGGGTCAACCATTATCCACCTACCGTCGACGAAGACTTCAAGCACGCTGTGGCCTTCGGGATATTCTTGAGCTTGTTCTTTAACAAACCCGTAAAAATCAATCATCCGATTCTCCATATAATATGAAGAAAGTATCGATTGGAGCGCCTTAACATGGCCGGTGCAATAATTCGCAGAATACATATTGCTATAAAATATTTGTGCAAGCGCGGCTTCACCGCTAAGATAATTTGCTGCCCTTCCTAAGGCAGAGATTGACGTATAGAAATAAAACAGACGATAAAACTTGTCAAGCTCAGACATGCCTTTTTCCAAAACGACGATCCGAAACCTTCCCAAATTAGTCCTTAAATAATAGAATCCGGGCTTAAAAAGCATTGTTTTGTTATCGGAAATTTTGAAATAACCGTTGATGGGAATTTCATCGTCGAAAGAATCTATCTTCCTGTAGACATTTGCTTCTTTGTCAATCATTGCGTTGTGAGGCAAATATGATAAAAGCTGAACCACTCTCGGAGGTTCATTTTCGAATCCCAGCATGAAGCTATTAACCTTAGCTATTCCATCGCTTCCCGCCTCAAAGATCAATGGTTTGTAGTTGATAGAATTTGTAATCAAGCTGTTTTGCATATTAATATCCATTCTTGTGGATAAATCTACAAAGTCATTTTTTAACTGCCGAAGATCACTGACACAGACAAACAAGATAGCTGAAAAAATAATAAACAAACCGGCTGGAGCAAGGTTTAACAATTTCTTCTCTTGCGCAAAAAAACCAATCTTTTTAAAGATTTTTTGCATTGTTTTTGTTCGCATAGGTATATTCTGACAGAGCATATAACATCCAAGCGTTACACCATCTCATAAATGTAAATTTCTTTGTAAAGAATCTCGTTTTTTGGTAGTAGAAATAACCTTCCCCAGAGTATAAATTATCAATAGTCCAGTCTAAGATTCTCTCGGCCATCTTTAGATATTTAATATTGATCCGGCTCATTTTAGAAAAGGTAATAATTCCCTGTGCCGCTCCGTGAATATCATATGGATATTTCTTTTTATCGGTGTTTTTAGGTGCCCCCTCCTCTGTAAATAATCTACTTCGATAATACTCTGTCGCCAGATTTAGAATTTTTTCCCACTTCCAATAATTTAAGTTTTCCATTGTTTCCAGCATCTCGTCAATAATGCCTCCTGTATGATAATTATCGACGTAAGAATGTCTTACATCAGTCGTGTATGTCCATTTTTTACCATCAATAGCCCTGCTTGCTACAAAGTTAACCAGCTTAATTGCTTCCTCTTTATAAATTTCTATTTTTGTCACTTTGTATAATTTTGCCAAAAAGGCAGCAGTCATGGAATTTACGTTGATAACCTCTTGGGTTACTCCTTTGGGAACATATCCCAGGCACTTTTCCCACGAGGTTTCATACAAGATAGGCAGATCATTAAGTAAAAAATCAGCGGCTCCCCTGGCAAATTCTAAATACTTTCTTTTTTTTAACGCTAGGGAGGCTAAAATAAATGCTTCTCCCGGAAAAACGGTAACAGTTAGGTTTGGTGAATACTTTGGAGCATAAAAAAAGGGTGACTGCCAGGCGAAATTATATCCCCAACAGTACCCGTGGTATTTACCAGCCTTATTAGAATGGTTCTCTATCAACCAATTCAGCAAATCGACGGCAATATCCTTATACTCCTTATCCCCAGTAGACTGGTAAAGTAATAAATAGCTTTTGGCAAACAAGGCGATGCCCTTTGGGTTACGCGATTTTTCGACGAGAAAAATCCGTCTTAAATTAATCGGAAAACGCATCATTCCCTGAACAAATATCAACCTCGGCCATTTATTCTTAAAAGAAAGAAATTTTAATATCGGGCTGTTCAAGGCATCATGTTTACACCAGCCAGAAAAATCGTTCTCTGACACATACTTCGTTACCTGAGAAATTATCGAAAGATTATTGCTGTCGTTCATTAAGTCTGAGGGATTTGATAATCGATGCTTTTGTCGAATACGGTACTTTAAAACCGGATTTTACAAGCCGTGAATTATCGGCAGTTAAATTTAAGAAATATCGATTGACAGGGTTCTTTATGATTGGCAATAAAAATAACAATGACGGAATAGTAAAAAGAGGCTTCTTATGTCTGAATTTATTAATCAATTGAAGCATTTCTCCGAATGATAGTGCCTCACTGTCCGCAATTAAAAAGGCGCCTTTAAACATGTCCTTGTGGTTATTCTTAACCGCAAACATTAGCGCCTCGACAAGATTGCCGACGTAGAGCATTTGGAATTTTCTTCTCGCAAGATTCGACGGAATTGAAAGATGAAAATTGCTCAATTTAAGGAGGATATAAAAGGGTCGAAGGTTCTCTGGGCCATAGACAGCACAAGGACGATAGATTACTGTTTTTAGGCCTATTTTCCTGTATTTTTCAATAATCTTCTCTGCTAATAATTTTGACTTCCCATACAAGTTTCTAGATTTTAATGGAAGATCACCTGTTAAAAACGAAGAATTGTTTCCCGAGACGACTTCGATCGAGCTCAGATACACTAACTTTTTAACCTGGATATCTTTACATAACTCGCAAATATTTCTCGTGCCTAAAACATTTGCCCTGTATAAATCATTCCAATTATCATTAGTTAACAAAGCGGCGCAATGGATTACGACATCAAGCTTGATTCTTTTTATCTTCTGGAGATCTTTCCGCCTCGCAATGTCAGCAAATACTATTTTTGCCTTGCTTTTCAATACTTTTGGAACAATACTTGATTTTCTAGCTAAGACTACAACCTCATTGCCCTTCTCTATCAGTTTTTCGCTAATTTGCCTGCCAATGAAACCTGTCGCTCCGGTTATTAATATTCTCATGAAGTTATTACTAGCTAAGTATTCTTGCACCTCTGACAAATTGTGTAGGCCCAATCTCCAGCGTTAATTCTTCTCCTGGCTTCGAGATATTCTTTTTTAAACCAAATATCAACAACATCTTCGTTGCCAACATTGCCAAAATTGACTTCAGCACTATAGTCGTTGGAACACAACACTACGTTGCCCATAAAGTCAACATTAGCCTGATTCACCTGACTGCAATAAGTCTGTCTTGGTGCTTTTACTTTAGTTGTCCCTGCCCTGTTATTAAAAAGGACTTTTCCTGGATTATGATTGTTATAGTAAATGTCATAAAAGTTGTAAATCCTGACTTTATAGAGCTCCTTGTGTCTTTCTCTGATATGGCTCAACGTCTTTGCCAATTTAGGTAACAATTTCTCGGTGTGCTGCGAGATGGTAAAGGAGCTGACGCCTGCCCGCATCAACTTTAGATACTTTTCTTCGGTCAGAAGGTCGCCGTTTGTCGTAATTTTGATATTAGCTTTTGGCAAATTGCTTCTTATGTACTTGACGAAAAACACAATCCGAGGATCCAGAAGGGGCTCACCATATAAATGCGGGGAGATTCTCCCTTTAAAATCTATCCTTTTTAACGAGTCTATAACTTTATAGAATATTTCTTCCTTCATTTTCCCTTGCGCCCCACCAACCGTTGTTACCGGACAATATTCGCATCTGCGCGTGCACGCCCTGATCGTCTCAATCTCTATCTCTGTGAATAGTGGGTTTAGAAAAGGCAATGATAATATTCTACTTCTGGCTAAATAAACCCTATCTTTTAGTAATCCTTTGATCGTCATAAAAACCTCCTTGCAAAATATTTATTCCTATAGCTCTTCACTGTCAACAAACAAATTATTACGATTATGCCACTAAAGATAGAAGAAGTCACTCTAGAGAGCAAGCTATATGACAAAATTTCAACGTTTTGAATTCCAATTTTCGCGAATAGATACAAAGATCCTAATTCCGATATACCTATTCCCTGAGGAGTGAGAGGCAAAAGTGATATCAAACCGATAATATTTGAAGTAAACAAGTAGCCGGGAAATCCAGCATTAACTCCAAGGGATCTAAAAAGCAACAATACCATTAAAGGCTCGAGCGCCAAACGTCTGACAGCGGAAGTTAAAAAATTAATGAGAATACCCTTTCTGTTGTTAGCCGCAACTTCGGCTAGTTCGTTTCTGATTTTGCTAATAATCTTCATCGCCTTCATTACGGGGACACAGTGTTTTAAGTTCGAAAACCGACATAAAACAATGAAAATAAATAAAATAATTATCAATACAACTATTAACAAATTCAAGGGTAGCTTAAATACAATATTTGACCGAAAGTACAGGCTCAATCCGATAATTCCACTTCCGCCCAAAACCAGGGCAGTAACGATTTTGTCCAGCAAAAAGGCCGCCGTCAATTTGTAATAAGAAACATTTTTGTTCTTTGCCAGCAAGATGATCGTTGATTCGCCCATTTGAAAAGGGAGGAAAGAGCCCAGACTCTGGGAGAAAAAATATAATTTAAAGAATTTTTTTATGCTCACTCCCGATTTACCCATGAGGCTAAATAAACCAATTCCCCCAAAAATTAGATTCAGAGAGTAAAGCAGGATTAAGGGTACGAGCCAAGTAGTGTCCGCCTGGGCTATATTTCCTATAATCCTCTTTGGCCCAAGCCAAATCACTAAAGAAGCGAGAAGAACTGTTCCTAGCAAAAACTTTACAATCTTAGATGGCTTTTTTAACATAGGTTTAAGATACTACTCTCGAGAAATTTTGGTCACAGCAAGAGTCAATAATCCTCTCCATAGTCCAAATTGATGAAAAAGGAGCGCCAACCAAAGCATCGGTTGGATGAGGGCAAAAGTCGATAACCACTCTACACGATATCTTATTATATTTAAGGATATTCTTAGCCACTTAACCAAAAAAACAACGGGAAAAAAATAGGCCATGAGTCTGCCAACCCTATAATCCCTCAAATTTACCATCAGCTTAAACTGTTCCTGACCAATTCGATACATTTTTAAGAAATGGAAATTCCATCCGCTCGGGTGAATGTGAAATACTTGCGCCGTTGGCCTGAAATATATTCCAAGGCCGGCTTT
>Ga0172371_10010011_pt1 | contig 12914 bp, 8 predicted proteins | sample Lak12m_FD_114543 | JGI IMG/M metagenome (GOLD analysis project Ga0172371, IMG submission 114543) | Freshwater microbial communities from Kabuno Bay, South-Kivu, Congo - kab_022012_12m | ecosystem: Environmental > Aquatic > Freshwater > Lake | place: Democratic Republic of the Congo: South-Kivu... | reverse complement strand
GGTAACCATCAATTTTTGCTCTTCCACAAAACCGGTAACATCTCCGACCTGAATCCGGTCGCCCCTTTTGAATGCCCCCCGGTAGGTCATCGAATAACCTGCAATGATATTGGAGATGAAAGAGGAGGAACCCAGGGATAACAGGACGCCCAGGAACACAGAGATACCTTTGAATGCATTCGAGTTGGATCCCGGGATATAGGGATAAGCAACCACAAAGGCAAAAATGATGACAAATAACCTGAGTATTTTGAATGTGGGCATGGCCCAGTCCGGATGAAACTTTGCAATCTGGATGCCGCCTTGTTGAATGCCCGAAAATAACAATTTTACCAGTTTAAGCAGGTAACGTGTCACCAGGTAAATAACGATAAGAAAAGCCAGGCTGGGTAAAAACCCCAGGAACCCTTGTCCCAGTTTTACAAGCGGATCAAGAAATAAATCCAGGGTGTAGGTGGCTATTTTGTTGGTCCAGGGAAACTGGCCAAGGACAAACTGAAAGAATCCTGCAATCAGAAGAATAATGACAATAATCTGAAACGTTTTAAAAAAAAGAAAATAGGCCTTCCAGAGTTGCTGAGAACGGATAAGACGGAAAGAAATATTTTCCACACTGCTGATCTTCGATTGTATCCGTTTTTCGATGATAGTCCTAATTCGCCTAACCAACCATAGAATTCCGATCATAATAACAACCAAAACCGCTGTGGCAATCAGGGCATTTATTAAATTAATCTTCAATGCAGGCCAGCTGCGCACGTACCTGTATGTATCAATACTAGCCTTTATCTTTTGTTTAAATATCTCAGCAAGGATCGTCCGGTCTATTCCTTCTATTTCAGCATCCGCATCATAAATACTCATTATGAGTTCATTTTTAGCATAAATCCTCGTTCGGTCCTCTCCTGGGATAATCCTGATAGAATCGGAAGGAACAGTGTTATTTTCCGCCACTTTCAAGATCTGTTTGCCAATGTTGGCTGCGCGCTGTTCGGCAGGATACGAGGAGATCCCGCGGATACGGAAGAGTGTGTTCCCATCTACCCATACCGGAATTGTGATTACCTGCGTCCCGGACAGCTCAGGATCGACGTCGTTGGTCCCCTGTCCAAAAGAAACAGGCGGAAGAGACACATACATGTAGAACATAAGGATAATAAATGCAATGATGTGTCTTTCATTGCAATATAAATGCCTGATCTTTAAGTTCATGGTGATAAATTTTGAGTACGTGGTTAGCTGGTTTTGCTTGGTATCACAAAAATACGAAAGAAAGTTTCCCCTGATCAACCCCCTTGCTCAAGTTTCTTCTTCCACCTGACCGGCAGATTCTCCTCATGCTGATAGCATTTCATCTTACCGGAATACATAACGGCGATGCAGTAGTTCGAATGGCGGCAGCCGGACCGGGTGATCTCCCCTGATTTCAGTCTGTCAATAAAAGCCGGATCGTTGATTAGGGCACGGGCGATCTGGATAAATTCAAATCCTTTGTTAAGGACTTCTTCAATTTTTTCAAGGGTAACCATTCCTCCGACATAGATTAATGGCAACTTTACTGATTCCCTGATTTTCAATGCATCTTCAAGAAAATAAGCTTCAGAAAACGGTTCCGGTTTCATCAGGAACTGTCCGAAATATCTCAGAAAGGGCTTCATCCACCTGTCTTTAACCAGGGAAGCTGCCATCACCTCAACCAGCATCCGGCCACGCATCACATACATCGGGGCTTTGCTAACAAACCCTCCGCTAAGCACAAGTCCATGAACGCCTTCCGATTCCAGCAGCTTCGCCACCCTGATTGACTCGTCTATCTCCATCCCTCCCTGAAATCCATCACGAAGGTTCATCTTCACAACCACAGCGATATCATTCCCTGCAGCTTTCATCACCTCCCTGACCACCTCAACCATAAACCTGGAGCGGTTTTCAAATGATCCCCCGTAGCTATCTCTTCGTTTATTCGTGAAGGGGGAAAGGAACTGGCTGATCAGGTAACCATGACCGGCATGCACCTCCACTGCATCAAATCCGGCCCTGCGGGAGAGGTGAACAGCTTTTCCAAAATCCAGCACGATAGACCGGATCTCATCCTTTGTCATGGTCTTTGGCCAGGTAGGACCATAGAGGTTGAATTTTCCGGAAGGGGCAAAACAAACCCCACCCGAAACAGATTTTTTAGCCATCAGGCCACAATGGCCAATCTGGATGGCCGCTGCAGCTCCCTCCTTATGAACAGCATCGGTCAATTTTCTAAGTCCGGGAACAGCTTCATCTCTCAGCCAGATCTGATGATGAAACGAAAGTCCACTTTGTGAGACTGCAGCATAGGCTACCGTGGTCATTCCCACGCCACCTGCCGATACAGCCCTGTGATAGTTTATCAGGTCATCTGATACCAGATGTCCGGGCGACATTCCCTCAAACGCTGCAGACCGGATAGAGCGGTTCCGCAGTTTTACCGGACCAAGACTGAAAGGGGTAAATAGGAGGTGACTCATAACGGTCAGAATTGTTTCTATCTTTGTATGCAGTGCGAATGTATAAAAAACAAATATACCATGGAAGAGAAGCAGGCACAACCCGGAAACTATTCCCGGTTTAGCGACAGGGTCAGCAATGCTACAGTAATCCCGGCAATCATCATCCTTCTGTTCCTGATGCATGATGTTCCCATGGCTCAGACTGAAAATCCGTATCATCTCCCGATCATCAGTGATACGGCCGTTTATAATGCCCAATGCCGGGCCGACAGCAACAACATCCTGGTCAACCTGGCTTCATACATACCGGGGATTATGCTGGATATCCGTTATGCCACGGATGAAAATTTTACCGGGGAGGTGATTTACCCGTCGGCGATGGCTTTTGCCCGGCTACCTGTCGCAATGGCATTGAAACGGGTTCAGGCAGATCTCGCTGCAAAAGGACTGGGACTTAAGATATACGATGCATACAGGCCGTATTCGGCAACACTTGTCTTCTGGGACATTGTGGCTGATACACTGTATGTTGCCGCTCCATGGAAAGGATCACGGCATAACAGGGGGTGTGCCGTGGATGTGTCGGTTTTTGACACGGTCAGCGGAAACGAACTGGAGATGCCTACACCTTATGATGATTTCACCGAAGCTGCCTCTCCCTCCTATTCTTCATTGCCTGAAGACATTATGGAGAACCGGAACTCCCTGATTGAGATCATGTCACGATATGGATTCACAGTCTTTGAATCAGAATGGTGGCATTTCGATTTCAATGGCTGGGAAGCCTTTTCATTACTGGATATTCCTTTCTCCGAACTCCCGGACTGATTTATTGTTTATAACTTTTCTCTTTTTTTTCTTGACAGATTGATATATGTTAATTATCTTTGCATTTAATTAGTCTAATTTAATCAATAATCGATACGATCATGAAAACATATACATCTTTCGTTTCTGCTCTACTTTTTATTGCAGTTACATTTATCTCCTTTAGTTCTTTTGCCGTTACGCATACAGTTCTCGTAGGAAATTTTTACTTCAATCCGTCAACAATTTCAAACGTCCAGATTGGTGATATTATTCACTGGCAATGGGTTGAAGGGTCTCATACAACTACCTCCACTACCATTCCGGCCGGAGCTGCTCCCTGGGATTCACCAATGAACAGCGGTTCCCAGGTGTTTGACTATACTGTTACTGTTGCTGGTGTGTATAATTACAAATGTACCCCTCATGCATCCATTCAATTCGGTTCATTCACGGTCTCTGGTGCAGCACCCACCTTGAATGTTACGCCTGGCAACCAGAATGTTTCATCCGGTGCGGGGAATACGAGTTTTTCAATAACTTCAAATTCAGCATGGAATGCGAGCAGTAACAAAACCTGGTGTACTGTTTCACCGTCATCGGGGAATGGAAATGGCACACTGGCAGTAACTTTTGAAGAGAACACGTCCACATCCGTGAGGATTGCTACAATTACCGTCAGTGTATCCGGTCTCTCCCCGGAAATGGTAACCGTAACACAATCAGGGGCAGTACTCACCCTGGTGGTAACCCCGGAAGAACAGGAGGTGACATCATCAAGCGGAGTTGCAACATTTGACGTAATCTCAAATACTGACTGGACAGCAGAAAGTGATGCGTCCTGGTGCACGGTATCTCCTTCAGGTTCTGGAAATGGGATTCTCACAGCTACGTATACTGAAAACACCTCAGCCGATGAACGCGAAGCAAAAATCACAGTGACAGGAAACGGCGGTTTAGAAGAAGAAGTTAAGGTAAAACAGGATGGTTCAAGCCTTGGAGTAGAGTATAACTCAAAACAGTCTTTTGCACTCTATCCCAACCCGACCTCTTGCATATTCACCCTGATTCCCGGCCAGATCTCAAACGTAAATATGGAAACCTGTTTGCTGGATATTACCGGAAAGGTCCTGAAAACAGAGATCTTATCAGGCAGTCAGAGTTACCAGTGGGACATCAGCAATTTACCTGAAGGGATTTATTTTATCAGGGTGAAAGACGGCGATGCCATTGTGACAAAACGATTGGTAAAATCAAACTAAATCGAAGGAACTGATCGCTTGGATGAGCAGAACTCCTTCCACTTCTGCGAAGATAATAAACTCCAACAATCCCGGATACCTCCCTTCCTGTAAGGATGGTGGATCCGGGATTTTTCATGAAATGTTCCGTTGTTTCTTAACCTCTTCGTAGGCCGCGTTGATTTTCTGGAACTTTTCTGTTGCGGCTTTTTTAATATCCTCACCCAGATGAGCGACTTTGTCGGGGTGGTGCCTTTTGGCCAGCTCTCGGTAGGACTTCTTCACTTCCAGGTCCGAAGCATCTTTTGTGATCTCAAGAACATCATATGCCCAGTGGGGATCCTTCACAAACATGGCATGGATCGACTGGTAGTCTGCGGGGGAAATACCCATATACCTGCATGCCTGTTCAATCACTGCTACCTCGTCGGGATGATAATGCCCGTCGGCTGCGGCTATTCCGAAGAGAAAATGGACCAGCTGGAGCTTTGACGAATCATCCATGAACTGGCCCACCTGCATGCTGACCTCCTGGAGGTTGATGTCCTGGTTGAGGATTTCCTTGAGCATCAGGATCAGTTTTGCACCTTCAGTATCACCAAACTGCCTGTAAAAAAAGGATTTTACGTAATCCAGTTCAGAGCGCAGAATCTTCTGGTCAGCTTTCATGACTGCAGCGGATAACACCAGCAAGCTCATGGCAAAATCCCCACGGGGGGTTCCCTTGTAGGCGTAGGTTCCGGAACTGACACCCTCGAACATGGATCCGAGTGAGAATCCTATGATAGCTCCGATGGGGCCTCCAAATGCCCAACCCAGACCGCCTCCGATCCATTTCCCGTAACCACCTCTTCTCCTCACGCGCTGAGGACCGTTTCCAGATGGAGCCTTTTGCTTCCCGGCAGATTCCCCGCCATCCCCCCGGCCTGTTCCCTGGTTATACCCTTTACCGGTTCCCCTGCCGGACTCCTTGCCGGAATCGTCATCCGTGCGTTTACTTCGCATGTTAAAAATGGCATAGGCAAATATTCCTATGACAATTACGATGATTATGGTTGTGACATCCATGAAGGCTCAGGATTCAAGGTTCAAGGTTTAAGGTCCAAAGGTCAACAATCAAATCGAGAATGCAAAATGTGAAATGTGAAATGTGAAATATTATACATAGATAGATATAAATGGATGATGGTCAGTCTTATTGGATATTTTCTGAAAGGGGCAGACCGTATTCTTCTTCCATCTTTATTCCCATGGTTTCCAGTTGATTTAGAATAGGAGTATAAATTTCCGGGATCACCGGGATGTGAACGCCTGTGGCTGTTATTTCGCCTTTCAGAATCATCTCTGTTCCGATGGCTGCTGGAAGCGCGACTGTCCGGGCCACGGCCGTGTCACCCCCGGGGATCCCGAAATCAAGCATCCGGGACCGGATCACCTCCTTCCGGCCGTCAGAGTATCCCGCTAAAAAGGTATGCTGCATAACGATCATGTCCCGTTCATTTTCATTCAATGTCATTTTGCCAATCATCAGGTCTGAGACAACGTCAAAGGGAGAAGCGATTCCACGGTTCATGGGAACAGGGTCGAGAAGTCCAAGCCACTTCAGTGCGTAGGGAGGTGGGGAGGTGGAGAAGTGGGGAGGTGGAGAGGTCGTGAGTTTGTGAGTTTGTGAGGTGATCAGATGGTGTTGAGCTTCCTGTGCCCTGTGCCCTGTGCCCTGTGCTGACAGTTTACTGTCAACTGCCAACTGCAGACTGAAAAAGTCAGCGTAGGTCATTCCGGTCATATCATAGGTCTCATAAGAGAAAAGATTCAGTCCCTTCATGTAATCCAGCAGTTCACACCATCCCTTGTTCCTGAAGGTGCCACGGTAAAGAGTCTGTGTTTCCGGAATGCAATATACCTCTTTGTAGGCAAGAGAATCCCTGTTCGGATAGACTTCAAGCATCCCCGTTGGCGGAAAATCCACGAGAATCGGATTCCTGAACAGATCTTGTGTAGGAATTTCAATGATTTTTCCATGACGCAGATACACCCCGTCATTGTTTCCCGCCATCAGAACACCTTTGGGACTCCACGAAAACCTGTACTTAAACGGATTGTCTGCTGCCTCAGGAGCCGGCAGGGCACCACAGAAAGAGTAAAATTCCAGCACGGCCCCCTCCTGGTTGTGGATGTGATCAATGATGCGCATCGCCGACATATGGTCGATCCCAGGATCCAGTCCCAGTTCATTGAGCAGGATTACGCCGGCCTCCCTGGCTGATGCATCCAATGCTTTCATCTCAGGCTTAACGTAGGATGAGGTGACCAAACTCTTTCTGTGTTTCAGACACACTTTGGCTACACCGGCGTGGAATCCAAACGGAAGAAGACTTACGGTTATATCATGTTCCGCGATCATGGAATCCAGTTTGATTTCATCCGAAGCGTCCCAGTTGACCGCGTTCCCATTTGGTTCCCCGTCAATCATCTCCAGCGCACGGTCAGGTGTGTTGGAAGCAACCGTTACATAGAAATCCTTTTTTAAAAGGTAGCGGATAATAGGGCGGGCAACAAGCCCGGAGCCAAGGATCAGGATCTTTTTCATCAGGGATCAGTGATTTGGGATTAGGAATTAGTGTAGATATTCTGCATTTCACATTTCACATTTCACATTTCACATTTTACATCCGGCTCTTGAATTATCTGAGAAATTTTTCAAGGTAACCGTAATCCGGTGTCAGTTCGCCGTTATGCAGGATCAATGCTTTTTTAATGGCCCTGGGAAGGTCGAGGTCTTCAAAGGGTTCATCAAAATCGGCATCGGCGATGGGTTTGATGAAATTGATCAGCACATCGCCAAAGCTCTCTGAGGCATCGCGCGGTAACTCGGCCGGAAGAATATCCACCGCCATGATCAGCAGTCCTTCCGTGTCGTGGCCATCTGTGACCGTGTCCGTATCAGGATGATAAACGTAGATCGGTTTCTCGATGGTTGCCGTTTTCATTGTACATTCGACCGATCCCTCCACATCAACACTGATATCTCCAACGACCGTCAGCTTTGGCCTTCCTTGTGCAAACAACTTTTTCACTGCCTCTTTGGTAACCAGGCGGGGGTATCTCGAGTCCCAGTAAACACAATTGATCAGCATGGAAATACACGGGAGATACTGTTCGAATTTGCTGCGGTATGACTCAGGATGAGAGTAATAGTCCTGAAGATCAAACGGTTTTCCATCGATTCTATCCACTAAATCAGCCTCTTTGAATACGACTTTGTAGATCAGGTTATCGGGGAGTTTTTTCCGCTGATGGAGCGTAAGTAGCGTTTCCGGTGCGATCTCTTTTACCGGAAGCAATCCCAGGATCTCCTGGGCTCCGTTTGATACATTCCCATAGCCTGTAAATGCCACCACGTAAGGACGCAAGTCAGAGGCAATTCCCTCTTCGGCAATCTGCTGTCCAACTTTTGATATCGCTTCTTTGGCCTCTGCCAGAGAGTGGTATTCGTGTGCCTGTTTCAGTTTTGAGAGTCTGCTCCCCAATCCGTAATCTTTCAGCCTCAGACCCAATGCCCATAAGGAGTTGATCATACCGGCCAGCCCGGCATAATGGCCAAAAAAGATCAGCCGTTTCCCCTGTTCATCCACCACCTTTTCGTACTCGATCAGGTTGCATTTCATCTCCATCATGCGTTTGAGCATCGGCATATTGTAAGGCTGTCCCTTGATCACGTGGGAAAAAAAGACATAGGTTTTCACCTTTTCAAACACATCCAGGGGGATCTCTTTGACACCGAAGATAATGGAACACTCCTTAAGATCTTTGGAAACCCTCGCTCCGGCCTGCAGGTACTCCTCATCCGTAAACACCCGTTTGTCGGAAGACTGAACAATAAAATCCAGTTTTTTCTGCTTCACCAGTTTCTCAACCTGTTTAGGCGTAAGCGGCGCCCTGCGCTCCATTACGTACTTATCTTCGTATCGGATCCCGATGAATTTGGTCATAGGTCATGTGTTAGTATATTCACAGCAAAGTTAGAAAAAGATCCTGGATCCTGGATCCTGGAATTTGGAGACCACTTTATAACACACGTAAATAAGTTATTTTATTTGTTGCTCGTATCCCTGCTTTCCCGGAATAAGCTTTGAAGTTAATCCTGCAGGATGACCTTGTCGAGAAGGAACGTGTTGTCTGATCGTATCTTAACCAGGTAGATTCCGGAGGGCAGGCTGGTTCCTTGGGTGTTCCGTGCCTCCCATACAACCCGCTGTTTTCCAGACCCCATGGCTTCTCCTTCGATAGCGTACACGAGATTTCCGGTAGAAGTGAAAATTTCCAACCTGTATGGTTCTCCTTTGGGTAATTCAAATTCAAGCGTTGTTTTACCGGAGGAAGGATTTGGATAAGCCTGAATCTCATCTGACCGGTTTCCGGTATCCTGGTCAGAGATGCCGATCGGAATATCCTGATGGGTGATCCAGATCTGCCAGTGATCGTTCCTGAAGGATTCCCAGGTAAGATAGATCCTGATGGTGTAACCGTAGACAGAAAAAAGGCGTGGGTTCAGGTCATCCAGAGGATGATCCGAAATATTAAAAAAGGAAGGATCCCAGAGTGTCTCATTTACGTAAACTTCCATATTGCCAGTACTGTCTGATGCCCAGGTCAGGAAAGTAAAGGGGAATGGATTGGATAGCCCGACAGGGATCGCAACAGTGAGGAACCAGGGATCTTCATTGTTAAATCCAGGGAAATCAGGCACTTCAAGAATTTCATTGTAATCCAGGTTCATCCCTTTGAGCCTAAAGAGATTATCTGCTTTTTCCTGCCAGAGAAGGTTACCGGAAGTAATGAAATCTTCCAGAAAAAGATGTGTATTTTGCGAGGCTGAGTCAATCATCACCGGAGATGACCACACCCATTGACCTGAAAAATATTCCCTCGATGCAAACCAGGCCTGGGAGTCATTGTTAACTACCTTCTCCCAGGCACAGAAATAACCGGAGAACGCTGGATTCCTGCAACCTCCTGAATCCAGGACTTCAGGTTGCGAACCCGGAGGGAATCCGCTGAAGAGATCATATTCCTGGGCGACTATTCCATCGTTCCGCTGCCACACAACAACTCCTTCCGTATATTGAAAATTTCGTTCGTCAGCTGGAGTGACACACACCGGTGCCGGATCAGAAACAGTCCCATCCATCAGGTATTCAACACGATAAATGTCCCAATTTCCATTCATGTCTGTCTCGAAAAAAAGAGTAAACAGGATACTTCCTCCCCAGGCAGGTACACGTTTCGGGTTCCTGAAGTGGACTCCCTGTTGGGATAAAATCTCAAAAGGATCTTCCATGGTAGTGAGGTTCCTGCCATAGATAGCTGTGGAGACGGTGTCGGACCACAGTTCCCATACAACATAGGCAGGGTCAGAGGAGGTAATCGGATCTCCTTCCTGAAGAGAGCAATTCGTGTTGTTGTGCAGTGAATCCGTGAGTGGAACCGGTTGGGTCCAGGTGAAAAATTGTGCGCTACATGTTTGGATAAACAGAAACAAACTGCAGTAAATGACAAAGTATTTCATGATGAACTTATTTTTGTTTTAATGGTTTCAGTTACCTATTGATAGTCACCACTCCGTGAAAGAATCCGGATCCATCAGAAGCAGTGACTAGATAGATCCCGTTAGGGCAAATGACCCCATGATCGTTGTGCCCATCCCATTTTATTTCCAGGGGTCCTGATTGATTCGATAGACCGGAGAATGACTTTACGGTCTGACCGGAAACCGACACCACAGAGAGTCGATAGGGTCCGGACCGGTCAATCGGGATTAAGAACGTTGTTGAAGTTGTCATCGGATTCGGTATCACCTGGATTCCTGATCCTTTTTTGATAGCATGTTCATCAGGATCAGCTGCATAGATATCCTGGTTTCTCATCCATATCTGCCAGTTCCCATTTCGGTTCGATTCCCATGTAAGGATGAGGTTCCCATGTCCGGGCTCCAGATTGAATACCACAAATATCGACGGATTCAGGTCGGTTAAAGGGAACTGGGATAGGTTTACAAAGTAAGGATACCAGTATTCCTCAAACGCATAAATCTCGTAATTTCCTGAACTATCTGAAGCAAAAGTCAGCATGCCTGGAATAAAAGGATAGTCTTTTTCATCCCCTATGATCATATATGAATATTCCGGTAGAATATTGTTATACCCGTCCAATCCCGGTATTTCAAGGGGATTGTTCCCGGGTAGCGTGGTACCTGAAATTTCCCAGATGCCATTGCTCAGAGATTGCCAGAGCAGTTCATTCCCCTGCAAACCTGCTCCCAGGGTCAGATGCTCATTTAAACCCTGTTCAGCGATCGGTTCGGGTGTGGAAAATCCGCTAATCTGGTAATAGCTGGCCCAAATACGGACATCATTTCCATCAGTCTTTTCCCATGCAATGATGTTGCCGTTAAAGGCAGGATTCCGGCATCCACCAGTGTCAATAACATAAACCTGGCATCCAGAAGTAAATCCTCCCGGAATCTGGTATGGAGCCTCAAAGATGTCTCCGCCGCTCACCCAAACGGCCCTGTTGTTTTCATAAATAAAGGAGCCATCATCATTGGGAGTAGAACAAAAAGGGATTGGATCGGAAAAATTCCCGTTTCCCAGGTATCCAACATACATGATATCCCAACTCCCGGCCTGATAAGTCTCATAATAGAGATAAAATAGCGTGTCGCCGGAAAAAACCTGGTATACTTTCGGATTCCTGTAATGGATGCCAGGGGATCCCAGAGCCAGGAACGGATCCGTCATGGTTTGAATATTACGACACCAGATAGCTGTTGAAAGAGTGTCGTCAGATTCCTCCCAGGCCGCATAGAGGCCTTCTCCCGAGATATTCCATCCTGTAGCTATGGACAGGTTTCTGTTGAAATGAAGAGAATCGGTAATCGGCACAGCGTCAGACCATCCCCATTGAGCGGGAGCGAATACTGCTGAGGAAAGGATACCAAACAACACGAGGATACGTTTCATGGCAGAAATTTTGCTTAAATATAGACAATAAACCCATGTGTGAGTTGCCTGGTTCAAAATAAAGTTTGAGCACTTCCTCTGCTGTGACTATCTTTGCTTAATACGGGATACGGGATATATGATATAGGATATGATGAAAAATATTTTTTTAGGGATTTTAGTTTGCGTATCGGTGACAGTCAGGGCAGGGTTGTTAATTGTGGATAACCACAGGAGTACCTATAAGATCATCATTCCTGCCAACCCGGCTTCACAGGAAATAAGGGCGGCTGAAATCCTTCAAAAATACATCCATCGCACTGCCAACTGTTTGCTGCCTATCAGTGAGCAGACAATATCCCAGCCTAGTGGGATAGCTACCCCGGATAAAAGCGCCGGGGAAGATGCTGTCATCATCAGATTTTCACCGCTGATAACTGATCCTGACGGTTTTATGATCCAAACTTCCGGCAACCAGCTTTTCATCACCGGGGGGAGCCATAAAGGATGCATCTACGGAGTTATTGACCTGCTGGAGAAATACATTGGATGCCGGAGGTACAGTCCGGATTATGTAGTTGCACCAAAAAACGACATGGTGTATCTGCCCGACCTGGATTACAGCGACGCACCGGTCAACCAGGTAAGGATCATCAACGGGACATTCTGCAAGGATGAAGATTACCTTGACTTTCAGAGACTTAACACGATTGAAGAACTCTATCCGCAAGGGTATTATGTTCATACCTTTCAAAGGTTAATGCCCTGGGAGCAATATTTTGAAGAACATCCCGATTATTTTGCCCTGATGAACGGAAAGCGCATCATTGATCAGCCTTGTCTTTCTAATCCTGAAGTATTGACGATCACGTTGGATAAACTCCGCGAAGAGATGAAGAAGCAACCGGATAAGCAGTTATGGTCGGTCAGCCAGAACGACAACTTCTCTTATTGTACCTGTGATGCCTGCATGAAGGTCATACGGGAGGAAGGTAGTGCGGCCGGGCCGGTCATACGGTTCGTGAACAACGTGGCAAAAGAATTCCCTGATAAGACAATCTCCACCCTAGCCTACCAGTACAGCCGGAAAGCGCCGGTAAGGACCAAACCGGAGGATAACGTACAGGTGATGCTGTGTACCATTGAACTGAACAGAAGCCTGCCAATCCGGGATGATCCAGAGAGTGTCTCTTTCAAAAAGGACATGAAGGATTGGGGGAAGATCTGCAACCAAATCTACCTGTGGGATTACACCGTTAATTTTTCGCATCATGTCTCCCCGTTCCCAAATATGCATGTCCTTCAATCGAACATCAGGTTGTTTACGGAGAACAACATCCACGAGCACTTTCAGCAATCCAACACCGGGAATGGCCACGAAT
>Ga0172371_10010009_pt1 | contig 12916 bp, 10 predicted proteins | sample Lak12m_FD_114543 | JGI IMG/M metagenome (GOLD analysis project Ga0172371, IMG submission 114543) | Freshwater microbial communities from Kabuno Bay, South-Kivu, Congo - kab_022012_12m | ecosystem: Environmental > Aquatic > Freshwater > Lake | place: Democratic Republic of the Congo: South-Kivu... | reverse complement strand
GAAGAGCCCGCCCCTTCGGTTTGCAGCGGGCATAAGAAACGTCGCGGATGTCGTCTATATGTAGTGGTCAGGCCGTTTCTGGCCACAATTCCGCCGTGGAGTGGACGGCCCACAGACTGCCTGGGGGGTAGCAGCGGCGGACCCAAGAAGTCAAAGACCAAAAGCCAAAAGTCAAAAGCCAACGCGGGGAACATCGAGCCGAACAGCGCCGCGAACAACTGCTGGAACAACGACGGGTACGACTTCGCGAACAACGCGTGGTCCAGCTAAGGATTCAGGTTGAGGTTGAGGTTAAGATACAGGTCGAGATAGAGCGAAAGGCACGACTCTCGACGCCGGCGAATGCCCAGCGAACGATACGACCACCGTTACTTCGCGAGGAACAACGCGCGGTACTTCGCAAGACCTTACGCCGTGTAACGAAAGGCCGAGGTTGAGATTGAGGTGCGAGCATCGGTGTCATCCATGTCTATTCGTGGTACACGTCGCGAATCTGTGTTATCTGCGGAACCTGCGGATGGCCTGCGGATGGACTTGGGACGCCATCTGATTCAGAATGGCGACTGTCCCTGCCGCACGGCCGCGGCCGCAATCCGGTACAGTCCACATTTTGAGGTTGTGTCCGGCGCCGCTGGCTGGGGTCGGGTTGGAGACGAGGAGCACGGGCACGGGTTGGTCACTGCTTTGACTCGCGGGTGCTCCGAGGGTATCATCAGACGGTGAAGATACTCCAGCGCTATGCGCTGCGACAATTTGTACCGCCGTTCTTCCTCGCAATCCTGGTTCTGACATTCGTCTTGCTCATGGACCGGTTGTTCCTCTTGGCCGACATGCTGGTGCGCAAGGGAGTGGCGGTCGAAACCGTGTCCGAGGTCGCGCTGTTGTCGCTTCCCTTTGTCGTCTCCATCTGCACACCGCTTGGCAGCCTGATTGCCGGTGTCATTTCGTTCGGGAGGATGGCCCAGGATAACGAAATCCGGGTCATCCGGGCGGCGGGCATCCGGACCACAAGGTTGTTCACACCGGCCGCCGCCGCTTGCGTGCTGCTGATGGGTCTGATGGTTGCGTTCAATGGGTATATCGTCCCCGAAGCCCAGCACCGCGTGCGGAATCTACTCACCGACGTGGCCCGGAAGCGTCCGGCGATGCGGGTCAGAGAGGGTGAGTTCATGGACGACTTCCCCGGCTACATGATTTACATCGGCTCGATGGACGAACGCCGCTCGACCGTGCGGAACGTCGCGATATTCCAGACCGGCAACGGCCGGGGCGCGCCTGGGTTCGTGACCGCGCCTTCCGGTGACATATCGTATACGCCCGACGATGCCTATATGGTTATGACCTTGTTTGACGGCGAGATGCACGAACTGGTCGACGCCGGCACGTACCGGCGGCTATCGTTCAAGCGACACGTCATCAATGTGGCGATGGACGATGACCTTGTCCGGCGGGACCGGGAGTACCGGAGCAACGAGGAGATGCTCCTGCCGCAGCTTGCATCCACCCTGAAACAACTCAATGGCGGTGTCGTGGAGCTCAAAGTGAAGGCGGCCGAGGCCGCAAAGAAGGCCAAGACCGGCGAGCCCGACCGGCTGAAGTACGACGAGTTGAAGTCACGGGTCAAGTACAAGAACCTGGAGGTCGCGCGCTATCAGGTCGAGCTGCAGAAACGGCTGTCGATCGCTTTCTCCGCGTTCTTCTTCGTCCTCTTCGGTGCGCCGGTCGGCCTGCTGCTCCGGCGCGGCGGAGTCGGCACGGGCTTCATCGTCGGGTTGATCTTCTTCGCCATCTACTACATCCTGATGCTGGCCGGCGAGAACATGGCCGAGGCGGGAAGGCTGTCGCCTTTCGTGGGGATGTGGCTGCCCAACATCATCCTCGTGCTGCCGGTCACCGAGTTGTTCCTGCGGGCGTTCTACGAGAAGTCGCTCCTGCGGTTGGTGGGCGTGCGGGCATGAAGGTAATCGACCGCCACCTGGTCAAGGAGCTCGTGAAGTTCGCTCTAATCGCGGTCGGGAGCGTGGTGGCGATCTACCTGCTGATCGACCTGTTCGAAGAGTTGAGCTATTTCACCGGCCGCAAGACCGGGCTGGGCATCATCCTGCTTTACTACTTCTACAGCCTGCCGTCCGCCATCAGCCTGCTCTATCCAGTGAGCATGGTGCTGGCGGTCTTCATGGTATACGGCCATTTGACGCGCAACCGGGAGCTGCACGCGCTGGAAAGCGCGGGCGTCTCGATTGTCAGGCTGTTCGCTCCGGCCATCGGCCTGGGTCTGGCGTCGGTCGTGGTCTACCTGGCGGCCAACGAACTGATTACTATACCGTTCAACGCCCGGCTCACCGACCTCCGACGTCAGAAGATCGAGCGCCGCCAGTCCAGCCAGGTCCAGAAGCGGCAGAACCTGTATTTCGTGGGCGAAGAAGGGCAGGTCTTCTACATCCGCGAGCTGTCGTCCGACGGCGTAATGAAGAACTTCAACGTCAGCGAACTCGGGCCCGACCGAAGGGTGAGACGGCGCCTGGATGTAGGGGAGGCGGTGTGGCGCGACCGGGCATGGTACGGCCGCGACGTGGACGTCAGGACGTTCGACGCGCTTGGGAACGAAGCGCTGGAACACGACGACAGCCTGAAACTCGACATGATTCGCGAAACCCCGGTTGACTTCGCCAGCACCTCGCGGCCGGTTGAGGAGACGTCCACCCGCGCCCTGCGGAGCTTCATCAGCCGCATGAAGCGGGCCGGGGAGAACGTAGCGAAAGAAGAAGTCGAGTATTACTACCGGTTCTCGTACTCGCTCATCGGGCTCGTGGTAGTTCTGCTCGGCCTGCCGCTATCGGTGCGGCTCAGGCGCGGCGGCGTGATGTTCGGCCTGGGCCTGGGACTGCTCCTTTCCTTTCTGTACTGGGGAGCGATTCAGACCAGCCGTGCCTTCGGCACATCGCACGTCATCAGCACCTCGCTCGCGGCGTGGCTTCCCAACATCGTGTTTGGCTCAATCGCGCTCGCGCTGGTATTCAATGTCGACCGCTAGGTGTCTGCTGCTGCTTATTGCCGGGGCTGCGCTCGGCGCCGGCCTGCCCAAAGGTATTGTTTGCGACGCGGACTCGGATTGCTTCTATGTTCCGGCGCGGGTCGCCGGGGCCGGGGCGCCGGTCCCGGCGCTTCTGGTGCTGGGCTGCAACGGGGCCGTGCCGAAGGACCTGGATACGTTCCGGTTCATTGCCGACTCACTCGGCTGGGTAGCGGCTACCTGCCACGCGACGCGCAATCACCGGAGCACCGACTCGAACGACGTCGACATCGTGCGGACTATTGGCAAGCTGCGAGCAAAGTACCCGGTTGATCCGAACCGCGTATTCCTGTTTGGCTTCTCCGGCCAGGGCGTCCAGGCTCTCGGCACCATGTTCCTGCACCCGGAACTGGTTCGGGGAGTGGTCGCTGTCTGTCCGCACGCCGGGGCGGTGCCGCTCGCAGTCTGGGAGGAACTGCAGGGTCACCTCGCGTACCTCGTGACTCGGACGAAGGACTGGAACCGCGCGGACAACGAGAAGATGTACCGGCTGTTCAACGAGAACGGGGTCTTGACCGAACTCGTAACCACGCCGGGCGAGCATGGTAATGGCCCGGCAGCCGAGGTCCTGGCCGGGTGTCGCTGGTTGTCGCGGGAATCGCGCGACTAGCTACGCGGCGGTGCCGGCCCGGATTGTGCCGAGCAGTGTAACGAGCCCCGAGTAGCCGAGGCAGTTGACCACGTCGCCTGTGGTGAGCCAGGCGCGGCGCGCCACGATGACGCCGTAGCGCATCCATTCCAGGTCACCCGTCGCGTGCGCATCGCTGTTGATGGCGAGCTTGACCCCGGCCTGCATCGCCCGCCGCGCCCAGACGTCATTCAGGTCGAGCCGCGCGTGGAAGGCATTGATTTCAAGAAGCTTGTGGTTCTTTGCCGCACATTCTATCACCTGCTCCAGGTCGACATCGTAGCCTTCCCTGCGGCCGATGATTCTGCCGGTGGGATGGGCAACGAGGTGCACGAGCGGGTTTAGAAGGGCCGAGCACATCCTTTTGGTAGCGTCTTTCTTGAAGCCCTGGTGGATAGACGCGACCACGAGGTCGAGTCGCGCCAGCACTCGGTCCGGGTAGTCGAGTGAGCCGTCGGCTTTGATGTCGACCTCGGAGGCCTTGAGAACCTTGATGCCATGCGAGCCGGAGTTGAAGTCATCCACCCGGTCGCAGTGGCGGAAGAGCGCGTCCGCGCTGAGTCCGCCGGCATAGCCGACCGACTGCGAGTGGTCGGCAATCGCGACGTGGGTGTAGCCACGCCGTCGGCACGCCTCGACCATCTCGCCGAAGTCCGCCGACCCGTCCGAGGCGGACGTGTGGACGTGAAGGTCGGCCTTGACGTCATTTTCGGAAACGAGGACAGGCAGGCAGCCCCCGGCCGCGGCCTCAAGCTCGCCGCGGTTCTCGCGCAACTCGGGTTCGATGTAGGGGAGACCGAGCTTTGCATAGACCTCGGGCTCTGACCTGCCCGCGACCCGCCGTTCTCCCCGGAACAGGCCGTACTCGGAGAGCTTCAGCCCCTGCTTCTGGGCAAGGGCCCGGAGCGCAACGTTGTGGTCTTTGGAGCCGGTGAAGTACTGCAGCGCGGCGCCGTACTCGGACTCATCGAGGACCCGCAGGTCGACCTGCCGCAGTTTGCCGCGGCTCTCGAACAGCACCGAGGCCCTGGTGCCGCCGGCCGCGATGACGTTCTTAACCTTCGGGTGGGTGGTGAAGTGTTCGACTATCTTGTCCGCCGGCCTGCCGGTGGCCAGGATGTCGATGTCGCCGATTGTCTCCTTTCCGCGCCGCAGGGAGCCGCCGTATGCCAGTTGGTGCACGCACGCACAGAGCTTCATGTGGCCGGTGACCTTGTCGGCCAGCTCAAACGCCTCATCGAGGTACATCCGTTCGCCGGTCAGCTCCTCGGTCCGGATGCTGTGCAGGATGTTAGCGCCTTTCTTGTCGCCCATGCCGGGAAGTTCGGCGAAGCGGCCGCTCTCGATGGCCTGCTTCAGGTCGGCCGGGGTCTTGACGCCGAGCTTATCGTAGAGCTGCCTCACCGTCTTCGGCCCCACGCCTTGGATGCCAAGCAGCTCGAACAGCCCGCTCGGCAGACCGGCCATTGCCTCGTCGTATTTCTTCATGCGGCCGGTTGAGAGGTACTCGTGAATCTTCTTCGCGATGCCCTCGCCGATGCCCGGCACCTCCTGCAGCTTCCCTTCCCGGTCGAGCGCCTCGATGTCGGCCCCGAGCTCGTTCAGCACGCGCGCCGCCTTGCGGTAGGCGAGGACCCTGAATCCGGTCTCGCCCTTAAGCTCAAGCGCGTCGGCGATGCGGCCGAACAGCCGGGTGAGTTCCTGGTTCTTCACCAGGTAAGTCTATTTGGCAACCCACTCGAGGTGTATCACCCCGATAACGCCGCTGGTCGCTGCCGAATCCCGGGTTACTCCGTCGGCGACCAGCCGGGCGCTCACCTGTCCGACGCCGACGCGCACGATCTGGGCGGCTACGACGTCGAGGCTTTTGCGGGCCTGGAACGTGTAGGACTTCGGCACGGTTCCGGAAATCGCCGTCGTGTCGCTGCCAGTAGTCTCGTAGTAGCCGGTGAAGTACGACAGGTCATCACCGGTGATGTCGAGCGTTACGTCGACAATCTTCAAGGCGTCGCACGCCATCAGGGTGAAGCTCGCCAGGGCGACCACGAGCAGGGCGAGAACAGAAAGCCTACGCATGTCAGACCTCCAGTTTCAGGTATTCTGCCAGACGGTCATTCTTGTAGATGCACGCGCCGGCCCGGAAGGTTGCCGCGACCTCGCAATGCTCGCTCTCGCGCGGGTCGGCTGTGAGCACGGTGATGTCCGCGTCCTTGCCGGCCGCGATGCTGCCTGAGCTATTCTCCCGGTTCAGGGCGAATGCCGCCGCGCTCGTGAACATTGCCAGCGCCGCTTCGCCCTCGATGGTTTCGGCCGGGTTCGGGCGGTGCATGGCGGCCCGGATTCCTGCGACCGGGTCGATCGGCGTTATCGGGGCATCCGAACCACCCGCCAGCGGCACGCCGGCAGCGAGCAGACGGCGATAGGGATTGGTGCGGCGCCAGCGCTCGCCGAGCCGGAGGGCGTACATTCCATCCGGTCCGCCCCACTCGGCCTCAAAGGCAGGCTGGACCCCAAGCACGATACCGAGGCGCTCGATGCGGGAGATGAGCGAGTCGCTCAGCAGCTCCGCATGCTCGATCCGGTGGCGCAGCGGATTCGCCCTTTTGCCCTCGGCGCCAGACCCTCCCGAGAGCTGCTCGTGGCCGCGCACGACCTGTTCGACTGCCCGGTCGCCGATCGCGTGCACGGTGGCCTGAAGTCCGGCCGCCGCAGCCGCCTGCAGGAACAGGAGCAGCTTCTCGTCGCTCACATAGTTCGTGCCGCTGTTGCCGCGCGCGTCCGAGTACGGTTGGCTGAGTGCAGCGGTGCGCGAGCCAAAAGAACCGTCAATCAGCAGGCACCCCCCGGCCTGCCTGAGCCCGAACCGGCGCGGAGTCTCTACGTCCCACGTCTGAAGAAAAGGCACGGTGCCGACGCCGCAGTTGGCCAGCCCTTCGAGGATTACCCGCCACTCATCATCGGTCGTATCCTCCACACCGACCAGCGCGCCGATCGTGGTAACCCCTTTGGCTGAGGCCTGGGCGCCGGCGAGGCGGAGCGCCTCGCGCACGCTTTCCGGTGCCAGGCGGTGCTTGAAAACCCGCGAGGCTCGTTCATAGGCTTCGCCGCGCAGGACTCCGGTCGGCCGGCCGCTACAATCTCCGTCCAGGCCGGGAGGCCTGATGCCCGACCATCCGGTCAGGACCAGTTGCAGCCCGGCGGTATTGGTCACTGCCGAATGCCCGTCCACGCGGTAGATGAAAACCGGTACGTCGGGAAGGACTTCATCAAGCTCGGCCCGCTGCGGATACCGTCTCTCTTTCAGCCGGTCTGGTTCGAGGTTGAACCCGAGCATCATCCCGTGCTCCCGCGCATCCTGCCGCCGCTCACGCAGCCGCTGCTGCACTTCGTCTACCGAGGTCGCGCCCCGCAGGTCCAGGAAGAGCTGCTGCAGCCCGGCCTCAAGCGGGTGCGTGTGTGAATCAATCAGGCCGGGGAGGATAACGCCGGGCGATACCGGAAGTTTGACGCCGGACTCCGGTTTGATGTCCCTGATTCTTGCGTCGAATACGATGGTCGCCGGTTCGGGCCGGGAACGGGCATCGACGATTGCGAGACCGGTAAGCTTCACTCGTCAGCCGACCCGAGCGGGCCGAGCCGAGCAATCACTTCGACGTGGAAGGTCTGCGGGAACATGTCTACCGGCTCGATCTCGTGGGTCGTGTAACCCGACTGCTCCAGTGTGGCGAGATCGCGGGCGAGGGTGGCCGGGTTGCAGGAAACATAGACGATGCGCCGCGGTTTCAGGGCCGCGATCCGGCGCAGCGTGTCGGCCGGGCAACCTTTGCGCGGGGGGTCGAGGATGACGACGTCGGCCGATGCCACCCGGCTCAGCTCGCGGTTGACGTCACCGCCGATAAACTCGACGTTGCGCACGCCCTGCGACTGGGCGTTCGTCCGGGCGTCATCGACCGCGGCTGCATCGGCCTCGATTGCCGTGACATGCTGGACAAAGGGCGCGACCAGCAGCGATATCATGCCGACTCCGCTGTAAAGGTCCATCACCATTTCGTCGCCCCGCGGGCCGACGTGTTTCAATATCTTGCGGCAGAGCTCCTCGGCCTGGTTGATGTTCACCTGGAAGAACGACGGCGCCGATACCTGGAACGTCCTGCCCAGCACCGACTGATGCAGGTGTCCGCTGCCGGCGAGTACCTTTATCTGGGGACCCATGATCCGGTTGGTGCGGGCCGGAACCACGCTCTGCAGGACGCCGGTCACGCCGGGCTGCTCGGCAATCAGCTCGGCGGCCCTGGCGTCGAACTCGGGTGTCCGAGTAACGACTATCGCCAGCAGTCCGCCGTCGCGAGTGCCCTGGCGCAGAACGACGTGGCGGATGTTGCCGTCGTGCCGCGCTTCGCAGTAGCCGGTTTCACCGGACGCAACCAGGATGGCCCGAATCGCTTCGCGCAGGCGATCGAACTCAACCGGATGGAGCAGGCAGGCCGGGATATCGAGCAGGTCGTGCGTGCCGCGCTTGAAGAACCCGATCGCGAGGCCGTTACCGCCCGCGCCAACCGGGTACTGAGTCTTGTTGCGGTAGTGCCAGGGGTCGGCCTCGGTGGTGACGTTGCGGACCGGCACAAACACCTGGCCGATGCGCTGGAGCGCCTCGTTGACGTAGAGCTTCTTGACTACGAGTTGTCCCTGGTAGTTGATGTGCTGGAGCTGGCAGCCGCCGCACACGCCGTAGTGCGGGCAGGGAGCGGCAACGCGCAGGGGGGAGGGCTCGATGACCTCTTCGATCTCCGCGACCGCATAATCCCGCTTCTGAGTGACAATCCGGGCGCGCACCCGTTCCTGCGGAGCGGAGAACGGTACGAAAATCTTCATGCCGTCATGGGTGGCCAGACCGTCGCCGCCCTGCACCAGCTTGTCAATCAGGAGTTCGACTACCATGCGATCTGCACCTGGCGCACAACTTCGGACGCCAGCTTTCCGATGACCTCGGACGCGGCTTCTTCCTCGGTTTTCGAGGCGGGTTCGTAGGTGACGCGGGCGGTCGCGACGCCCTTATAGAACTGCTCATTGCGGGTCTGGTCCCGCGCATCCACCTGCGCGCTCATGCTAAGTTCATACGCCGATACCGACTGGCTGGCCGTGGAGTCTCCCGAGTAGGAGACGGGCGTGCGGGCGTAGCTCGAGACGGTGGTGTTGATGACCAGGTCTGCGGCCTCGACGTTGGTCACCCGCAGCGTGCGGTCCGCAGTGAACGCCGCCGCAAGCGAATCGGTCAGTGCTTCGGCCAGGCCCGGCTGGGTGGTTGTGTTGGTTGCCGGTCGGATGCCCACGGTCCTCAGGTGCGACGGCAGCAGTGAATGGGTCGAGTAGCCGCAGCAGCCGGCGAAAAGAAACAGCAAGGTGGCGGGACGCACGCTACGATTCTCGCGCTGCCGGTCAGAAAGTCAAGAAAGCCTACCGGCCCCAGAACCGACATAGGATTAACCACAGAGGGGGAAGAGAGGACAGAGTTGGGTGAGGCCGTCACTCCGGACCGGTACCCTCCAAATCTCTGTGTGCTCTGTGGTTCAATATCGGATTTGGGGACCGGCACCCGGACAACGGCAGGCGCCCGGACGTTCGGGCAGGCGCATCAGGTTCCGGCATGCGGGCTTCGGCTGCCTTGCGGTCAGTCCAGTGCCCCCTCGCCGTAGGCCTCGTCAATCGCCCGCCGGATTCCCTCGAAAGTGAAGGAGAGCGCGCAGGTTGCGCCCACGTCCGACAGCAGTCCGGGAAACGGAAAGTCCCGGTCGATTCTGACCGCGATGATGCGCTTGCCGAGTTCGTCGGCCTTCCTTATTTCCCATTCAGTCCAGCCGCTCTCGTGAGATTCTGCGCCGACGAGGCACAGCAGCCCGCTGGCCGCAGCCATCCGCTTCGCCAGGGCGAGCTTCACCGGTTCGGCCTGGACGCTGTCGACGGTCACCCCCGGCGACTCAGCGTCGACCCAGAACTGCGCAAAGCCCGGCATCTTCGACCAGTTGACAAGCACGTCCTTATAGTAGCCGTCGTTCTCCCGGTCGTAGCTTAGATAGACCTGTTTCGTACCCGCCGGCGCCGGCGCGACCTCCCTGGTGGGAGGGGGCGGCGGCGCGGGAGCCGGGCGTGCCGCCGGCTGTCGGAATACCATGGCCTCGGCCCCGGGCTTACCCTGGATGGCGGCCTTGATACCGTCGTAGGCCTGGTTCCATCCCAGTCCGTTGAAGTCGGCGACGAAGTGGCCCCAAAGCGACGGCGGCAGGGTGCAGTTGTCAACCTTGGCCGGGTAGGCGCGTACCCGGCGCCGATTTATCTCGCGCCGCATCAACTCGACCAGTTCCCGCCCGACCCAATTGTGCGCGGCGGAAGCAACCGAGACGACCGGCACTACGCAGTCGACCGGTCGCGTGCTGCTCGACAACCTCCTCAGCAGCGAATCGCCCGAAGTCATCTCGCCGAGTTCGGTGTAGGGACTCACCCGGTCCCGGCGCAGAGCGGCCACGAGCTTGCGCGCAAACTCGCGGTCCTGGAAACTATTGGCAACAAAGACGTGGGGAGGGTTCTCCGGCCGGTGAACTACGCCGGGAAAGTCGAAGTGCATATCCGCCTCCTCTCTTGCGGAATCGACCCCGATACATGACGAACTCTAAATATCCAGATGGAGACAAAGTCCATCGAGGCATTGTAGAAAGGCCGGACGATGCTGTCAAGCGACGGCGAGCCTCGCCGAGCGTCATTGCGGAATCGCGACTGGCCCATCGTTTCCAGCGGGGCCTCGCCATTGTGCTTGACTCGCGGAGCCGCGAGGTTAGTATCCGTGCGTTAGGGGACGCCGAGACGAAAGCGGCGAGACGCGTGTCCCGCCACCTAAAACTCTTCGACGCGATTCTGTGTATCGGTCAAACAACGGAGATGGAACGAAACATGACCGGTTCGACGAATCTGCAGTCTGACTACCTCCTCGGGTCAGCCGTCCGTTGCCGCGTTCTGCGGCATCGTTTGTATCGTATCGGCCTGAATGAACGGCCCACGGAATCCAGAATTTCATACTACCTTAAGGCGGTGCTGCTATGCTGCCTGCTAGCCTCCGTACCGGGCGCACAGTACGTCGAGGACTCGATAGACGTTGGCGCGGGGTGGGTCGGCAGTCTGGCTTACAACTCGCGCGCGGACGTCGTCTATGGTGAGTGCCAGTTGGCCGATGTCCTGTTCGCAATCTCCTGTGATAGCAACAAGGTCATACAGTCAATCGCGCTCGCCTGGCCCGGCGACATGACGTATGACTCCGTAGACAACAAAGGCTACGTGGCTTTCGCGGGTGCAGAAGAGGATTCGCTCGCGGTGATAGACGGTTCTACCCATCAAGTGGTCAAGAAGATCGAGATGCCAGGTGCGACGACGCCGGTCTGGGACCCGGTATCGGACCGGCTCTACGTCTCGTGCCAGTCCACGAACAAGGTGGCGGTGGTGGACTGCGCGACCGACTCTCTGCTGACCTACATATCCGTCGGAGCCTGTCCGCTGAAGTTGTACATCAACACGTTGCGCCGGAAGCTGTACGTTCTGAACTACGACAACGGGACCGTGTCCATCGTCAACATGGCGACGAATCAGGTCATCAAGACCTTAGTTGTTGGCGGAACACCGAATGCGGGATACTACTTGCTAAGCGTGGACAAGTTCTACAGCGCGGGTGCCTATGGCTACTGTACCGTCATCGACGGCGCGGCGGACTCAATCGTCGCGCGCATACCCCTTCCGCGTACGAGTGCCGACATGCGCAGCGCCACCGGGAATGAAGGCTCCGGTCTGGTGTATTTGGGAATCCACTACGACGGTGGCAACTGCGTGGCGACCGTGCGAGCGCAAGATGACTCTCTGATGGCGAACGTCACCATCGGCGGGTCCCCGTGGGGAATCGCGTATTACGGTGAGAGCGGCCTTGTGTATAGCACATCCCTTGGGACAAATGAGGTGTACATTATCTCCGGCGACGGTTCGCAGGTGCTAACCACGATTCCGGTCGGGGCCGGCCCTTACGTGTTCGCCGTTGCGCCGCGGCACGGCCGGTTGTACGTAGGACACGAGAACGGGCCTTACATCTATGTCCTGCGGGACACGTCGGCGGCGGTCGCGGAGGCCAAGTCACGGCATCATGGGTCCTTCCGTCCCCTGATTGCCACACCGAATCCATTCAGCCGAAGTGTGACGGTCGCATGGAGTTTCGCCGCTGAAGTCGCTGATGTTGCGCGGATCTACGCGCAGGACGGCCGGTTGGTCAGGCAGGCTCAGATGTCGGCCGGAGCGAGCCGTTGGGTATGGGACGGCCGGGATGATGCGGGGAAGGCGACGGCACCCGGAGTGTACGTCGTAGGAACCGGCACAGGCGGCCGTCAGAAGGTCGTCAAGTTGAGGCAGTAGTCCAGTCCATGCTGACTCGGAAAGGAGGGAACGCAACGGCAGAAGCCCGTCAGGGACTGCGGCAGCGTGCTTGCTGCCGGCAATAGCCCTGGGTGCGTCTGCCTCTCGGTGGTCAGGTCTGGGCGGTTCCATCGTGTCCAGGCGACTATCGGCCGTTTCGGCCCGAAGTCAAGCCAACGCACGCGCGACCGGCGGGCAGAAGTTTGGTCTTTGTATACAAGCTCGCCGACACAGGGACCCACCTAACCTCCCGAATAATCAGGCGCTAGGTCGTACTCCCGAAAGTCCCCTCCCTGTACGGGGGTATGGTCTCCTGGACTGCTGAGGATTTCGTCCGAGGGGTGGTATCCTATGTCGTTCCGGGGGCTGTACGGACCATTGCCTGGGGAATCATCTTGCCGGCAACTCTCCAAAGAGTTCACGGGCGCTACTTGCCCGTTTGCTCGGACGGGAATGAGGTCGACTGTGGTCCCCGTTGCTCCGGATGCTGTCGCGAGGGTCGCTCCGGCTGCTGTGGGCTGGCTTGTCCTCTCCGTAGCTTCGGCCGTTGTCTTCCCGATTGAACGGAGAATCGTCTTCCGGGCTGCTCCAGGAATCGCTCACACCCTCCCTGATTACCTCCCTGATTCCGGGGGAGATTCGGAGGGAGATTTCCTCCCTGATTCGGGGACAGAGTAGGTCCCAGATTCCGGGACGGATTCCGGCCCGGATTCCGGCTCTGATTCCGGCCCGGATTCCATCCGGGATTCCGGGGGAGAATGGGTTAGAGATTCCGG
>Ga0172371_10010008_pt1 | contig 12916 bp, 9 predicted proteins | sample Lak12m_FD_114543 | JGI IMG/M metagenome (GOLD analysis project Ga0172371, IMG submission 114543) | Freshwater microbial communities from Kabuno Bay, South-Kivu, Congo - kab_022012_12m | ecosystem: Environmental > Aquatic > Freshwater > Lake | place: Democratic Republic of the Congo: South-Kivu... | reverse complement strand
TGTCAGCCGCACAAAATAAACACCAGGGTTCAGGATCGTTATATCGACTTGCGTTTTAGGTGTTGTGATCAGGTGCCTTATGATTTCCTGACCATTTAAATTGCTGATTGATAAGTGGCCTTCGGGTGGTATTGAATATGGTTCTATGGTAATCATATCGGATGCTGGGTTCGGATAGATTTTCAGGTTGTTCAATCTTCGGGAATGGCTTTCTATTGCGCCTGTCCCACCGGTCGATGTTCCCAGGATCGTGCCGCTATCTCCGACGGCATTTCCTGTAGTCGGGGAAGTGAAACAGAGTGAAAATAAATTCTGCGAGGTTCCCGAATTCTGAATTATCCATTTTATTCCGCCATTTGTGGTTTTGAGGATGGCTCCCCTTGCCCCGGCAACATAACCTGTGTCGGTATCTATTAAATAAATGGAATTCAGGCAAAGCGGCATACCGGTGTAACAAACTGTCCATGATGCTCCGCCATCCGTGGTTTTTAATATTGTACCACTGTCCCCGACAATAAATCCTTTGCTGGAATCAAGGAATTTAACCGAATGAAGTGAGTTTATTGTTCCCGAAGGCATAGGCACCCAGATTGTCCCGCCATCCGTGGTTTTGATAATGGTTCCGGAGTCACCTGCGATGAATCCATTGTTTGCATCGGTAAAGTAAACTGAATTAAGAGAAATTGATGTACCAGCATCCAGGTTGGTCCAATTTGTTCCGCCATTACTGGTTTTTAATAATATACCACCATCACCGGCTGCATAACCAGTAGTGGTATCGGTAAAATAAACGGAATTCAGTTGAGTCGTTGTACCGGAATTCAAAGCTACCCAATTTGTTCCCCCATCAGTGGTTTTAATTATTGTTCCGAAAGTCCCTGAAGCATATCCTGTATTTGTACTTGGCAAATAAACTGAATAAAGTGAGTTCGATGTGCCTGAATTCAGGGGCACCCAACTTGTTCCTCCATCAGTGGTCCTCAGCAGGGTTCCATCTTCCCCTGCAGCATAGCCAGGATTTTCCGCCTGACCAGCAAAATAGCCGGTATTTTGTTTAGGAAATTCAATGGAATTAAGCCTTTCCATTGTATTCGAATTCCTGTGTACCCATTTTACCTGAGTTATTTTATCACATACCGCCACATAGTGGAAGCCGGCTGTATCCGTAAAATTGCCAGCCGCAAAAACGTTTCCTGTAACATCTGTCGAAACTGATCCGATTGTATTATTGGCATTTAAAGCGTTTTCACCCTTTCCCAGCTCATTCCATGACATCCCATCCCATTTGGCGACGTAATAATAACCCGAATCATTGGTAAAGGATCCCCCGGCATATATATTTCCAAATACATCTGCACATATGGAACTGATACTCCCGTTTACATTTAAGCCATTGATGCCGCCCAGTTCACCCCAGGAAAAACCATCCCATTCTGCAACATAGTATTTGCCGGAAGAATTGGTAAAATTTCCTGCTGCATATACATTTCCCAGGGAGCCCGTGCATAATGAAAGGACATAACCGTTTGCACAAAGGCCATCGTTGCCGTTCCCCAATTTTCTCCATTTCTCCGTTATATCGTTCCATTCATAGACCTGTCTCCCCAGAGAATCTCCGATATTGCCTGATATATAAACGGTGCCCAATGAACCTGAACTCAAAGATAATATACTCCCACCCGGAACTAAACCTGGCACGTTGACAGGCAAGATTCTCCATTTTGAGAGTGAGGTTTCCCATTTCAGGACACTGTGTATGAAATTTGTGTCAAAAATGTAACCTCCCGCATACAAATTATCCAGCACATCAGAACAAATTGAAATCATCCAACCATAGTAATAAACTCCCGTTCCGGGGTATGGTAATAAAGTCCAATCCCCAAATGAGTATTTTGCCACAAAGGTCGATTTATAAGGATCAGGATGACATAAAGCATATAGGTTAAATCCGAATCCACCCGTACAAATGTTGCGACCACTAAAATTCGGATATCCGTTAGTACCGATTGTATCCCAGGTAATTCCATAAGATTTCGAAATATAACAACTGCCGGTATCAGAATTATTATATATCCCGGCATATACTTCCCCGCCCGCGCCTGTGCTCAATGAAAAGATGAAACCATTTGCATGAAGGGCATTGTTGCCGATGCCCAGTTCTCTCCAGCCAAAAGCTTGTGCAAATGCACCCATGTTACCGAAAACTATCGCAAAAAGAACAAGGTATGTTTTCATGTTATCTGTTTTTGCTTTAATTCAAAGGATTGTTATATATATTGTTTGGGAAGAAATTAAGAGGTAAATTTAGATAAAAATCATAAACTGTCAAGGCCAAAATAGTATGCAGCAAGATAACCTTACTTCCCCCAGTTATCTCGGTCCAATGAGCGGTAGTTGATGGCTTCGGCCAGGTGTTCAACCTGGATATCCGTGGCGCTATCCAGATCGGCGATGGTACGTGAAACTTTCAGGATCCTGTCGAAAGCACGGGCTGAGAGTCCTAGTTTTTCCATAGCATTTTTTAGAAGCAAGTGACCGGCATCCGAGATGCGGCATAGTTTCCGGAGCATCCGTGATGACATCTGGGCATTGCAGTGTACTCCCTGGTTTCCTTCGTATCGTTTTTCCTGGATCTGGCGGGCAGCGATGACTCTTGCTCTTATGGCCTCACTTCGCTCGGCTATTTTCGATTCACTCAATTCCCGGTAGGGCACAGGGATCACTTCCACGTGGATATCGATCCGGTCGAACAAGGGGCCTGAGATCCGGTTGATATATTTCTGAACCGTTCCTGGCCTGCACTGACAATCAAGTTGCGGATGGTTGTAATAACCGCATGGACAAGGATTCATGGAGGCAACCAGCATAAAGCTGGCCGGATATTCCACGGTGAATCTGGCTCTTGAAATACTGACGACCCGGTCCTCCAGAGGTTGCCGGAGTACCTCCAGAACAGGTCGTTTGAATTCCGGCAGTTCATCCAGGAACAATACACCATTATGTGCAAGTGAGATCTCGCCCGGCTGAGGTACTGAACCTCCTCCTACAAGTGCGATGTCGGAAATTGTGTGATGGGGCGCCCTGAAAGGCCGGATAGTCACAAGCGAACGGTTGATACCCATTTTACCAGCTACCGAATGGATCTTGGTCGTTTCAAGCGCCTCATGCAGATTTAAAGGGGGCAGGATCGAGGGCAACCGTTTCGCCAGCATTGTCTTCCCCGCACCCGGCGGCCCAATCAGAATGACGTTGTGTCCCCCCGCTGCCGCTATCTCCAACGCCCTTTTGATGTTTTCCTGTCCCCTTACCTCTGCAAAGTCGTATTCATATTCTCCGAGGTGACGATTAAATTCTTCATTGGTATCGACGATGGTCGGTTTCAGATCAAGCTCGCCGTTCAAAAAACCTATTACCTCTTTGATATTTTGTACTCCAAAAATAACCAGGTCACTGACGATGGCAGCTTCCCGGGCATTCTGGATGGGGAGAATAAATCCCTTAAAACTCTTCTTCCGGGCTTCAATTGCGATGGGTAAGGCGCCCTTGATCGGAAGCAGGCTGCCATCCAGGGAAAGTTCCCCCATGATGATAAACGAATCCAGTTTATCGGTCTTTATCACTTCATTCTCGGCGAGGATACCAAGGGCGATAGTCAGGTCATAGGCCGAGCCCTCCTTGCGGATATCGGCCGGAGCCATATTGATCACTATCTTTTTACCTGGAATCCTGTAACCATTGTTACGCAACGCCGCTTCGATCCTCTGATGACTTTCTTTTACCGCATTATCGGGTAATCCGACCATAAAAAACTGGATTCCCTGATCGATATATACTTCTACAGTGACAGTGATAGCGTGTATCCCGAAAACGGCACAGCCAAAAGTTTTAACGAGCATAAGTTATGTGGGGTTATGTAGCTTAATCGGATTAACATGCGAAAGGTGATACCTGGTAAGAGGAAAATTATTAACAATCGGCAGTCAATGAGCAGTAGGAAAAAGTACCAATGACCAATTACTAATGACTAATTGCCTGATGCCTAATGACCTATTTTTCGGGTTTGTATTTGGAGAGAGTTAAAACTTTTTGTGCATCTGTTTCTTCCATGAGTTGGTTAAGGGTGACTGTTTCTTCGTTGGCCATATATTTTTTAACTATCTGCCAGCCTATCCAATCGCCTAGTAGAGTTGGTGATTCCTTGGAAAATTCGGCGGTAAATGGTCCATCGGCCATAAAAGTCCTGATGGTTTGTCCGTCGGAAGAATATAACATCCGGTTTTCAATGATTGCGGCCCATACATGTGACTCATTTTTTTTGATCCACTCTGCCTGCGGCGTTGTATATCCGATCTTATACCGGTCGTCAGTTCCCGGAATCATGGCATCGATAAAGTACAATTGTTTTCCAGCTCCGATCATTTCGTCGAGCAAGGTATTCCCCGACATGGCTGAGATCCTGCTGACTTTTGCCAGGACCCGCATACAATCCGGAATGATATTGCCCGGCGTCATCCGTTCAACACGGTATGCAGGCAATCCATCTGAGACATAGGCCTTATAATCTTTCCCAAGATAATTGTCGATCCCGATCAGTAAGACACTGTCGGCAAACTGAACGGGATCTTCATAATCCCCGCCGGAGATATAAGAGTAAACACGGGGAATCCGGGCCGATGGATAATAGTATTTATAATGACGAAAAGCTTCAGTCAGATCCTTTTCAAGGGTATGCAGATCTTTGAAGCGTTTTTGTACTTCCTTTGAAAAATCGAGATTTCTTGGATTTTCCAGATAGGTTGTCATTTCGATAAGTTTACCTGGATCGTTAAGGTCGGTATCCAGGAAAAAACGAAATTCGGGTTTTAGTCTTTCCAGTTCCGGTTTCAGGTTCGTAATGTTGATCTGAAAAAGCTGGTTATCATACCTGTGTATTTTTATCTCCTTGATTGATATACCCGAAACATCAATGTTTAGTCTGTCTTTCCACGATTTGCACCCAATGAGTGTAAGGATTATTAGTCCTGAAAAGAAAATATTATAATACCGGAATAAGAATCTGATACTGGATTCTGGATTCTGGATTCTGGATTCAGAATTCTGAAACCTGAACTGAAGTGAAGCGGAGTCCGGCGGAGCCAAACCTAGTAGCTTGAGCTTTGAACCTTGAACCTTGAACCTTGAACCTGAAACCATAAGTTTTATCATCAATAACAAGTCATTTTATTCTTTGGATTAGATTAACGTCGGGGATGGTTGATTATTTTTGGATAAAATTATGGAATTGAGAAGATGGTTCGGTAATGAAATAGTTATTTTTGTCAGAATCACGAAAATTAAACACCCCGACATGATGCAAAAGATAAAAAGAATTAATTTTCCGATCGGCGTTTTAATAGCGCTTTTCTTAATTATTCCTGTGGTCCTGACAGCACAAGTCAAGTTGCCTGTCAAACTTGGTTTGAAAGTAGCGCCAAACATGTGCTGGATGAATACCAGCACCAAGGGATATTCATACGATGGGTTGAATGTCGGAGTGACTGCTGGTTTTGTCTCAGATATTTATTTCGCCGAAAGGTATGCTTTTTCAACGGGTTTTAATTTCGATTTTTACAGTGGAAAGCTTCAATATGCTGATTCTTTGTCAATTACGGGCGGGAAAGTAAATGGAGTCATGTCGCGGAAATACAGTTTGATCTACCTGGAAATTCCGTTAATGATCAAAATGCAGACCAAGGAGTTCGGCCGTTTTTCTTTTTACGGACAGATCGGATTTGGAACCGGTTTCCGGTTGAAGGCTTCGGCCACCGATGATTTTATTGCCGATGACGGGAAGATGACAACCGAAAAAAATGATATAGGGGATGAAACCACCCTTATCCGGGAATCGGTTATCATTGGTGTGGGGACCGAATATCACATCGATCAATCAACACGTCTGTTTTTTGGACTCTCTTATAGCAATTCCCTGAATAATGTATTGACAGGGTACAACAGCAAGACCGGACTTAACCAAAAAGCGTGGCTGAATTATGCCGAGTTAAGTATCGGTGTGCTTTTTTAGTAAACTATGAAGATAGCGCTGGCACAACTTAATCATCGCATCGGGGATTTTGAATTCAATACCACCCTGATCAGGGAAAATATTGCCAAAGCCAGGGCAGCAATGGCTGATGTGGTGGTTTTTGCAGAATTGGCCATCAGCGGATATCCCCCAAGGGATTTTCTTGAATTCGATGATTTCATTGACCGTTGCCAGAAGGCCATTGTTGAGATATCGCGCGATTGTTATGGGATTGCAGTCATCGTCGGCTGTCCAACGAGAAATCCCGCGACAAAAGGAAAGCCGCTGTACAATACTGTGTATTTCCTGGCAGAGGGTAGAATCGTTGGGAGAGCCAATAAGAGTCTTCTACCAAATTATGATGTTTTTGACGAGTACCGTTATTTCGAGCCCAACCGTCTGCCCTATTCTATTATTCAATATGGAGGAAAACGATTTGCACTGACCATCTGTGAGGATCTCTGGAACATGACCGACGATCCTCTGTACATAAGGAATCCCATGGAGGAGTTGATCAAGTTGAAGCCGGATCTGATCATAAACATTGCTGCTTCACCTTTTCATTATGATCAGCACCGGGGCAGGAAAGATGTCCTTATCCGTAATGCCGTAACCTATAAATTACCATTGTTTTATGTTAATCATGTTGGTGGTCAGACGGAGTTGTTGTTTGACGGTGGGTCGATGGTAATCGCCGCAGATGGAACCTGTATAGATGTTTTGGATTATTTCAGGGAAGATTTCAGGGTATATGATCTGGAGAACCCCACCCCCAACCCCCTCCCCTGGAGGGGAGGGGGCAGGGGGGAGGGGTCCATCGGTCTCATCCACGACGCACTGGTTATGGGAATCCATGACTACTTCCATAAAATGGAATTTTCCAAAGCCATCCTTGGATTATCAGGTGGTGTCGATTCAGCCGTTACCCTTGTACTAGCTACAGAAGCGCTTGGCAAAGAGAATGTCAGGGCGGTATTATTGCCTTCGGAGTTTTCTTCGGAGAATAGCATTACCGATGCCATCACACTCACGAAGGAACTTGGTATTGAACATGAGATCATCCCGATTGAGACAAGCTTTCAATCCATAAGGCAAACTCTGGAGCTTCAATTTCGTGATCTTCCTTCTGACCTTACGGAAGAAAATATCCAGGCAAGGATCCGGGCGGTGATCCTTATGGCTTTGTCGAATAAATTCGGTTATATCCTGCTGAACACTTCGAACAAGAGCGAAGCGGCAGTTGGTTATGGAACGCTTTATGGTGACATGGCGGGAGGATTGTCGGTTCTGGGAGATGTTTACAAAACCCAGGTCTATGAGTTGGCTGCCTATCTCAACCGTAACCGGGTGATCATTCCGGAAAATACGATCCGGAAACCGCCGTCGGCAGAGTTAAGACCTAACCAGAAAGATGCCGACTCCCTTCCGGAATATGGGATCCTGGATAAAATCCTTTATCGGTATATTGAATTACGGCAAGGTCCGGATGATCTGATCCGTGAAGGATTTGACGAAGCGACCGTAAGACGGGTACTGAAACTCGTCAACAACAGCGAATACAAGAGGTATCAGACGCCACCGATCTTGCGGATTTCACCAAAAGCATTCGGTATGGGGCGCCGCATGCCTATCGTGGCGAAATATCTTTCGTGAAAATAAAATTCCGGCAGGGAGATAGTCGATTAACATATCCGGCTTACATCACCACTGATTCCACCGACTTGATTTCCGGAAGTGCTCGTTGGACGGCAGCTTCAATACCGTTCTTCAGGGTCATCTGGCTATGGGGACAATTGCCGCACATGCCCAACAGGCGTATGTTGACAGTATTGTCTTCCGTCATATCAATAAATTCCACGTCACCCCCATCTGCCTGGAGATACGGACGGATCTGTTCGATCACATTTTTTACTTTCTGTTCAAGTTCTGAATTTACGGTCATAGGTTGGTATTGATTTGGTTTTACATCCCCAGGTTAAAACCTGGGGTTTTCTGGTATCACTTCAGTTGCTTTCTGCTTCAGAATCGGAAGGAGAGGTAAGAGTTTCCTTTAAAGTATTGCTGATCGCAATTTGCTGTGAAATGGCTGCAGCAAGTTCGTGGAAGGCATTGCTGACAGGAGATGGACCTCCGGCGACGACAGGATGGCCAACATCGCCCGAAATAGTGATAGTTCCATCGATTGGAATCTGACCCAGTAAGGGTATATTCAATTCATCAGCAAATTTTTTTCCTCCACCCTCTCCGAAAATACTGTATTTTTTATTGGGTAAATCGGGAGGAACAAAATACGACATATTTTCGACCAATCCAAGAATGGGGATCATGATCTGGTCATTCCGGAACATGTCGGCAGCTTTTCTCACATCTGCAATTGCAACTTGCTGTGGAGTGGTCACGATGATAGCTCCTGTAAGGGGAAAACTTTGGATCAGCGTAAGTGGAATATCTCCGGTACCGGGAGGAAGGTCGATAACCATATAATCAAGCGCTCCCCATTCGGCATCGGTGAATAGCTGCTTGAGGGCCATTGAAGCCATGGGGCCTCTCCAGATAAGGGCCTTTGACTGGTCGACAAAAAAACCGATCGAAAGAAGTTTTATACCATACTTTTCGAAGGGATAAACGAAGGTTTTGCCATCCTTATCAAAGCCTTTGGGACGCTCGTTCATGAGTCCGAACATCATCGGGATGGAAGGACCATAAATGTCAGCATCGATCAGGCCGACCTTTGCACCCGAATGCGCGAGCGCAATAGCCAGGTTTACCGCGACTGTCGATTTGCCAACGCCACCTTTACCCGATCCTACAGCAATGATGTTTTTCACATCCTTCAGCATCTCCTCATTTTCCTTCCGTTTTGAGGTGACTCTCGAAGTGACTTCGATTTCAACAACTGCATTGCGATCAACATAAGTATGTATGGCATCCGTACAGTCTTTCTTAATCCTGTCTTTCAGCGGACAGGCCGGGGTCGTTAATACAAGGCGGAATTTTATCTTTTTTCCCTCTGTCCTGATATCTTCGATCATCTTCAATGTTACCAGGTCTCTTTTAAGATCAGGATCATTAACATGACTCAGGGCGGATAATATTTGGTTTTCAGTGTATGTCATTGGTCATTAATTAACTCCTCATTCCTAATTCTTTTGCGGGATTCCAGAATAGTTCATCAAAACGTATAATTTTATCTTTTCGTATTTTGATTCCTTCGCTTTCCAGCAATTGTTTCATTACTTTCGGTCCTCCAAAATGGCGTTTCCCGGTGAGCATTCCGTTCCTGTTGACTACCCTGTGAGCCGGGATGTTGGTTACTTGCGTATGGGAAGCATTCATGGCCCATCCTACCATCCTTGCCGAGCCTTTAGTTCCCAGGTATTCAGCAATTGCTCCATAAGAGGTCACTCTTCCGAATGGGATCAATTGTACAACCTCATAAACAAGATCGAAAAAGGACTCCTGCTTCTTCATAAACCACGGGAATATTTATATTTCTTCCTTTATTTCCAGCAAGAATCCTTTTATCCTGTTCAGGGAATCGATAATCTCAACGTTTCGCACAACATCCTCCTTATTATCTCTTAGCTTATCCTTTGCTCCCTGAAGGGTGTAACCTCTCTCCTTGACCAGGTGGTAAATTATTCTCAGGTTATCCAGGTCCTGTCTGGTAAAGAGCCGGTTTCCCTTTTTATTTTTCTGCGGTTTCAGGATATCGAATTCTTTTTCCCAAAAACGTATAAGGGAAGTGTTGACTTCAAACAGTTCGGCAACTTCACCGATAGTGTAATAGACTTTCTCGATTTTATGATCTTTTTTCAGCATCAGGATCAAACGTTTTTAATCCATCGATTGCGACGGACGCTGCGAAAGATCGAGCATCATCTGGAACTGAGCCGGAGACAGGTCATTGAAAAAGAAGTAGATGGGATTGAGGGCAATGCCATTCTTGCGGACTTCATAATGGAGATGGGGAGAGGTGGATTTCCCGGTATTTCCTACATACCCGATGATCTGCCCCCGCAAAATTTTCTGACCAGTCTTTACAAATATCCTTGAGAGATGTGCATATGCGGTACGGTAATTATAGCCGTGATCGATCACAACCTCGTTCCCATAACCGCCTTCTCCCCTGCCTGCTTCCATCACGGTACCATTCCCGGTGGCGTACACTTCGGTACCGACGGAAGCTGAAAAATCAATGCCTTCATGGAACTTCCTGACTTTGTAAAAGGGATCGACCCGAATTCCAAAATAAGAACCGATACGACGCAGGTCTTTATTATTAATAGGTTGGATTGCCGGCACACTGGCAAGCATCTTCTCCTTGTTCTTGGCCAGTTTGAATACCTCATCGTACGATTTTGATTGTACATAGAGTTGCCCCATGATCTTATCCATCTTTTTCTCAGCCTCGATTAAAATATCGGAATTCGAATATCCTTTCAGCTTTTCATATCGGTCAATACCACCAATCCCGGCCTCCCTGACAGATGCGGGAATAGGTTCGGCTTCGAAGATCACCCGATAGATATTATCATCCCTGTCCTGCAGATCTTTGATGATCCGTGTCACTTTTTCGAGTTGGTCATCAAAAACACGATATTGTAATTTCATCTGGTCCAACTCTCTTTTCATTGCTTTTTGCTTCGGGGAATCGACGAAATTGTATGCCAGGATCAGGACGACAGCTGCAAAAACAACTCCAGTTGACAAATGCGAGAAAAAGTACAGCGCTCTTTTCCTGAAAGTAGTTTGAACCCGGTCGAAGGTTAAGGATTTTTTATTGAACTTGTACTTTACCTTACTCATTTGCAGGTTAATAATGAAATATTCAAAAGTGGGGGGCAAATTGCGACAAAATTAAGTAAATAATTAACTTTGCAGGTGTTGTCTGGTTTAAAAAATGTTAACATTTGTTAAAGATTTGTTAATCTGATATTTAAATGAATTCTACCGCTATTCGAAAAACCTTTCTGGATTTTTTTAAATCTAAGAATCATTTGATCGTTCCTTCATCCCCCATGGTCATCAAAAACGATCCAACCCTTATGTTCACCAATGCCGGTATGAACCAGTTCAAGGATATTTTCCTGGGAAATAAAGCTGCGAAATCCAAAAGATTAGCGGATACTCAGAAATGCCTCAGGGTGTCGGGCAAACACAACGACCTTGAGGAAGTTGGAATCGACACCTATCATCATACTATGTTTGAGATGCTTGGGAATTGGTCATTCGGCGATTATTTCAAGAAGGATGCTATAGTATGGGGATGGGAATTGCTGACCGACATATTTGGGATCGACAAAGATAGGTTGTATGTAACGGTTTTTGAAGGTGATGAAAAAGAAGGATTGAAACAGGATCTGGAAGCATCTGTGATCTGGAAAACCCTAATTCCGGGAGACCATATCCTATTTGGTTCAAAAAAGGATAATTTTTGGGAGATGGGTGACACAGGCCCCTGCGGACCCTGTTCGGAAATTCATGTGGATATCCGGAATGAAGCAGATCGGATGAAAGTTCCGGGAAGAAAGCTGGTCAATAAAGGGAATCCGTTTGTGATCGAGATATGGAATCTGGTTTTTATCGAGTTCAACCGGCAAAATGACGGAAAACTTATTCCTCTTCCTGCAAAGCATGTCGATACAGGGATGGGATTCGAACGTCTTTGCATGGTATTGCAGGATAAGCAATCAAATTACGATACGGATGTATTTCAGCCAATTATCCAGTCACTTTCCTCCAAGGCCGGTATCCCCTATGGATCGGATGCGAAGTCGGATATCGCCATGCGTGTGGTAGCCGATCACCTCAGGGCCATTGCCTTTTCTATTGCCGATGGACAACTTCCGTCGAATGTAAAAGCCGGTTATGTGATCCGCCGGATCCTTCGACGGGCATTACGGTACGGGTATACCTTTCTTGGATTTAAAGAGCCTTTTATTAATGCGCTAATTCCTGTTCTGGTACAACAAATGGGAACTGTATTCCCGGAGCTTAAATCGCAGGAGACCCTGATTATCCATGTGATCCAGGAAGAAGAATCGGCATTTCTCCGGACTCTGGCAACAGGAATACAACGGTTTAACATCTATATTGATAACAAAAAGATCCATAATTATCTTCAGGCGCCCAAGATCCTGGATCCCGCATCATGTATGTTGCACCCCTTATCCAATACAATTGACGGTTCTTTTGCTTTCGAACTTTACGATACCTACGGATTCCCCATCGATCTTACGCTTTTGATGGCAAGGGAACAAGGGTGGACGGTCGACATGGAGGGATTTAACAAAGGACTTGAGGAACAAAAAGTCCGTTCTCGCCAGGCTGCTTCCGTCGAAGCTTCCGACTGGAAGATTTTACAGAATGATATTACTCTATCTGAATTTGTTGGATATGATACTTTTTCAGTCATTACAGAAATCATTAAATACCGGAAAATTGCTACCAAAGGAGAAACTTTATTTCACATAGTTCTTGCCCAAACCCCATTCTATGCCGAATCGGGGGGACAGGTTGGCGATAGGGGTTGGCTTATTTCAGGAAAAGAGAAAATAGAGGTCATCGACACTATACGGGAAAGTGAGCTGATAATTCACATTTGCAAAAAACTATTTAAAGATCCTGTTCAACCTGTATGTGCCCAGGTTGATGTCGAAAAACGAATCCATACGACTAATAACCATTCGGCCACACATCTTCTACATGCTGCTCTTCGCCAAGTCCTTGGAAAGCATGTGGAGCAAAAAGGTTCTCTGGTTGATGAAAACCGGTTAAGGTTCGACTTTACCCACTTCGCAAAAATGACCCGCGAGGAGATCAGTCAGGTTGAAAAGCTTGTAAACGCCAAGA
>Ga0172371_10010007_pt1 | contig 12916 bp, 7 predicted proteins | sample Lak12m_FD_114543 | JGI IMG/M metagenome (GOLD analysis project Ga0172371, IMG submission 114543) | Freshwater microbial communities from Kabuno Bay, South-Kivu, Congo - kab_022012_12m | ecosystem: Environmental > Aquatic > Freshwater > Lake | place: Democratic Republic of the Congo: South-Kivu... | reverse complement strand
TTATCAGTCGCCCCTTCAGGGCTTGAACAGCAATGTTTTTGTCCCGGAGGGACAGCCGATAATAGCCCGGCACTTCAGTGCCGGGCAGACCGAAATACCCTTAAGTTAGCGCCTATGGGGGTCTGGGGAGGAACCCTTTTTCAAAAAGGTTCTCCCCAGATTACTTCTTTGAAAGCGATTTGGTATTAGGCCGGCGCCCGATCACACGGCACGTCCGACGTGATACTCCATGACGCCGTGCTCGCCTTCGGCCTGAAGATCGTTGCCGAGCTTGAGGCCCACAAGCACGAACTTTACCGAGGTCCAGTACCGGAGCATCGTCCGGATAGCGTCACGCTCGTCAAGCTGCCGGAGCGTGTCCACATTGTCGAGGATCAGCACCGGCTGGTCTTGTCGGCCGAGCAGGAACCCGACGTATCCGCTCAGCACCCCCACGTGCAGCGCGAGATTGTTGGAATCACCTGTGTCCAGGATCGGCCCGGAGGCAATACCTCGGGCTTGAGCTTCCCTGTCGAGGAGCGCCAGCAGTCCCCGCACGCCTGTGCCGTCGAACGGGTAATAGTAAACCGGCCGCGTGCGACGCAGCTCTCTGCCGAGATCGCAGGCCACCGTGGTCTTACCCGCTCCCCGATCACCGCCGACAAACACGGCACGTCGGGACTTTTCCAGAAAATCGCGTATGTGCTCCACATCGTTGAAATGACGTTCCGAGATTTCAGGAGCTGTCGGCAGGGGAAGGAAATCGGGTTTCTTAAGGATCAGCGAGGCGTCCGAGAAACATGCTTCCACGAGACGATACCACTCGCCCTTTCCGCCGGTCCGCATGATAATGCCAGCGGTCTCCAGATGCTTGAGCCGATACTGCACCGTGCGCCGGCCACGACAACTCAGAGCTCCGTGGAGATCTCCGGCTCGAAACGGGTGATCACCCGCATTGAGCATGAACGTCGCGATTGGCTCCGCGTCATCGCGGGCCGCGGGAGGAAGGGCGCTGGTGATGACGTCCAGGAAAGCCGGATCGCACGTGGTTTGCTCCCGACAATTAGCGCCGAGCCCGTCCGATGTGTGCCTGTTGTCGTGGGGTGTGGCATTCCTCGGCCTGCTGTACGTATCTTCGTGCACGCCAAAGAAGTGCTCCACTCCGTCGAGAAACGTGGCCATGCCGTTCGTGGCCTTGGCACGGATCACAGCCGTATCGATAGCGATGCGCAACGCCCTGAAGTTTCCCGGCCAGGAACGAGCACGGGCCATGGGAAGGAGCTTCTCTGCGATGAGACCGCTCAGTTCTTTCATGTGAGCGTCCCGCATAAGGCTTTCGTAGTCGGCACGCGGGATGACTGCGAAGAGGCATTCCATGACCGCGGCTATGTCACAGCGCTTTGCCAACGCTCGGCGGGCAAAGAATTCCACCGCGGGCGGGATATCTTCCGGCCGCTGGTCCAGGCCCGGCACATCTACCTGCTTTTCGAGCCGGTCGAGGAGCGAGGGTCTGATATCCTCCCGCGGTCTTTCTGTAGCGCAAATTACCGTTACGCTCGTGGTCACGTAGGGTTCGGTGGCTCCCAGCCTGAAGGCTTGGCCGTATTCGGGATCGAGGGCTCGATTGAGCATGGGCTGGATTTCCGGATCAAGATCGCCGATTTCATCGAGGAAGAGCACTCCCCCGATGGCCTTCTCGAACAGCCCTTTCTTATCACCGGTCGCTCCGCTGAATGCGCCTCGCACATGCCCGAAGAGCTCGCTGTGAGCCAAATCCTTGGACAGCCCCGAACAATTGATGGCCACGTAGAAGCTGCTCGACGCACTAAGGCAACGCGCCTCCTGAAACTTTCGCTGATAGAACCGTGCCACGTATTCTTTTCCGCAACCGGGCGGACCAAAGAGAACGCACGACCTGCCGTGAAACGCGTAATCCGCGATCTCCTCGTACACTTCCTTCATGGCCGGGCTTGCGATGTGGAAGCCTTCGTGGTCTCCGGTTGACGTGGCGTTTCGGTGCATGATCACTCCTCGTCGGGCCCGCTTCCGAGACCGGAGACCAGATCGTCCCATTCCGCTTTTCTGCGAATCCTGTCCCCGAGCTTCTCAATACGTTCCGCCATGTCTCGGTATCCATGCTTCACTGCCAGCCCATAGGCTTCTTCCGCGAGCGGCAACGCTTGGCGGGGCTGTTCCATTTCGCCGGAAAGGATAATCGCCTGATTGGCCAGAGATTGGACCAGATACTGGGGCGCGGCCAGGGAGCGGCACATCCGCTCCTGCTCTTGATAGAGCTCCATGGCCTTGTCATGATCCCCTTTCTGCGAATGGATCGACGCCTGATACCCCAGGCACCGGGCCAAATACTGGGGATTCCCCAGCTCTGTGCAGAGCGCCTCTTCCTTCTTGTGGTATTCCATGGCCAAGTCCAGGTCACCGCCCGCGGAGTATACCAGGCCCTGATTCGCGTAGCAGGATGTCACCTTGTCTTTGTCTCCCAATTCCAGACACATGGCTTCCTGTTGCTTGAGGAGAGGCAATGCCTCCTGATGGCGTCCCGCATCGATCAAGCACGCTGCGCGGCCACCCAGGCACCACTGAAGGCCGTCCTTGAGTCCCAATTCCCGACAGATTTCCTCTGCTTCCCTAATCAATGCCATCGCGCCAGCCAGATCGCCCGAAGCCTTCAGGATAACGGCCTGATTGCGTAAACAATTCTGGAGGCCATCCTTCAAGCCCAGTTCTCGGCAGATCTGTTCCTCTTCATTGTGCAACGCCAGAGCGCCCTTGAGATCACCCCAATCTTTCAGGACGCTAGCCTGACCTCCCAGGCAGCTATGCAAGCTGTCCATCAGTCTCAATTCCCGGCAGATCCGCTCCTGTTGCTTGCGCAAGGCAATGTCCCCGTTGAGGTCACCCCAATCAGACAGAATGTTCGCTTGGTTGCCTAAACATGCTTGCAAGCCGGCCTCGTCTCCCGTTTCCCGCGCAGCCTGTTCGGCTTGCTTGTACGCGGCCAGCGCTCCCTTGAGGTCACCCCAATCGTGCAGAATGTGTCCGATTCTCATTTTCGCAAGTCGCAAGGACCCGAGGTCTTCGCTCTCCCTGCTCGCATCGTCACACCATCTGAGCAGAGCCATTGCCTCGTTCAGGTGGCCGTGGGACCGCAAGAGCATAGCGACACTCATGATCGTGTGGGGTTGGCCATCCGGGTTCCGGATCGTGCTGCCGTATGCTTCGAGGAGGCTGTGTTTGGAGTTTGCCTCGATCTGCACCCAACAGGCCTTGACGTCGTCTGTGTTTCGTTGCCAGGCTTGATGAAGAAAGGGCAGATCCGTGAGCAGGGTGACGAGATCGTCCCAGCGACCAATGGCCGCGAGGTGATGGGGAAGATGGGCCCTGAAGTATGCGGACATGCTCTCCAGGCCCTTCTGGTATTCCGCCCAGCCCTGGTCCGCAAGGCGCTCGTCGCCGTCCTCGACGATGACGAAGTACGGGCCTGCGGTGCTCTCTTCAGTGAGCCAATCCAGAACCGTTCGGTGGAACGGCCGAAAGGAACCGTCCGTGGCGCGGAACAGGGCCCCGAAGGCCTCGGGGATCTCCTTGCGGTCGTACCGCGACCACCGGAGGATCTCGGATAGATAATTCAGGCCAAGCGGTTCCCGGGCGGCGGCCACAATCTCCAGCACGGGCCGATAGGTGGTTTTGTACGCGGTCACTTCGGGAAATGCGCGGAGGAAGAACTCCGCGTACACCGCGCCCAGACCGCGGGGAAATTCCTCCAAACGGTCGAGCGACAGCTTGCCGTTGGCGATCTCCTGCCGAACCCATTCCGCGTAGAGGAAGATCCCTTCGCTCCGATCGACGATCTCAGCCACTGCCCGTTCGAGGAGCGCGTCATCGCCGGTGAACGGACGAAGCTCCCGTCGCAGGAATTCACGGAGGTCGTCGGTGTTTTCAGGGGCATCGGCTTCCATGACTCGCGGCTCCAGACCTTGCAGAGGATGCATGACCTCGGGATTGGGCCGGCTCGTCAGGATCAACCGCACCCAGTCCGGGGTCTTGGCGAATTCGTGGGAGAGGAATTCCGCAAGCTCGTTCCTGCCGTCTTTCGTGGCCTCGTCCAGGCCGTCGATGAGCAGCACGATACGCCGGTCGGGCCGGGGAAATCCTCCATGGAGCGGCTGGACGATGAGACGGTCGAAGAGGGTTTGGGCATTGGATTCCTTCACGAGCTCGTCGAGATCTCGAAGCCCGTTCAGCCGGTCCTGAAAATCAGGGAGCTGTGACGCCAACTGACACGCGAGGGACCGGACCACGCGGCGCGGATCGGCTTTGCGGTCGTCGCCGTGCCGGCACAGGTGGAACGCGGCTACCTCCCTCGTGCGCGCACACAACCACGTGGACAGCGCGGTCTTACCCACACCCGGCGGGCCGGTGATCCAGAACACCCGCGACACGTCGTCCGAGGCCAGCCAGGATTCGATTTCGCTGATGATCCATCCGCGGCCGGTGAACCGCGGAAGATGCTGTTCGATGTCCGCGTCGAATTCCAGCGGATTGAGCAGATTGTTGAGCCTGGCCTGACCGCCCTCGAAGTCGATCTTTCCGGATTCGATGGCCTGTATGAGGAGATTCAGCTTGGCGTCGTATCTTTCCTCCCGCTCGCCTACCGGCACGCAATCGCGCATGTCGAGCCACTGAATCCGATAGATGGAAAGGGGCGGCTCCACCTGGACCACCATGACCGGCACCGGATGAAGGCTCAGGTCCAAAGCCCGGGCTATTTCGTTGAGGCAGTACCCGTCCGGCCTGCGCATGGAATGCGGCGTCATGAGCACGACGATGGAGCTCCGGCCGGGATGCTCACCGACCCATTTCAGCCCCTGTTCAATGTAATGCTGCCAATCCCCGCCCACTTTCAAGCGTTCCAGGTCAAACCAGACCTCATGCCCGCGAGCTTCCAGATCCTTCTTGATTCTGACCGCAAGCCCCGCGTGCTCGTCATGGCCGTAGCTGAGGAAGATCCGGAGAGGAGTCGCGGCCTTGTCCGAGAGCGCAAAGGGCGTGTCCTGGGTGTCCGCGGAGGCTGCCTGTTCGGGCTCCACGGCAGGACCGGAATAGATGAGCCCCACCCCAGCCTTGTCCCGAACAAGGTCCTCCATGATCAACCTGGCGCGGACACGCCTATAGAGCGGCTCGTCACCGCCGACGGCATCGATGAGATCGAAGTCTGTGGCCATGTCTTCGGCCTTCAGAATACCGAGAATGACCGTTTTGGCCTCGTCGAAATCCATGGAGATCCACCCCCTGGGAAGATGAAGAGTCTCAAAGGAATAAATCGCCTGTCGTGATCAAAGACGTAATCGTTCATCGCGAGATTGTGTGAGTCCTCACCCCCACACCCCCTCTCCAAGCGTGGAGAGGGGGCTTCCGGGTCCCCTTCCCCAAGCTTGGGGAAGGGGACCCGGGGATGGGGATTCTGGCCAACCGCCCGGCGCGTCGTTCCCCTGCATGATCACTCCTTGGATTTCACGCGGGGAATGGAAATCGATTCGTTCCATCCACCGTTCTGCGGATGCGCGGCCCCATTCCCTGGTATTCCGGCTCAGGATTGCATCCTACCGCGGAATTGCACGGTTCCTCAACCAGAGAAGGGGCCTGTCTGCGGTTGTTGCATCGCACGGCCCCTTCCCGATCGGCACGGCTTCCAAGGCTACCTTCCCGGTTAAACATCTCCGGAGACGAGCAGATGATTCATCATGGCCCGGCGCATGTCCGCGGCCAGTCGCTCCTTCACCAGATGATAGAAAGGCGAGTATGGCACGAGCATCTTCTGGCAGAGCGCCAGTTCATGGGCCAGGAAGGTAAGGGTGTAATAGGCGCGATGGGGGTCGTCGCTCTCCATGAGATGGCCGATGAGCGGGTGTTTTCGATGCAAGCCGAGCAAAATCGTCCGGGGTTTGCCCGCGGCCGGGGACTGATCGGCGTCAGTGGCTTCGTCCTGCTCGAAATTCGAGTAGCTCGTTTCGTTCAGCGGCGATCCGGATTCATCGAATACGCCCGTGGCAATAGTGCCGTTCGTGCCCTCTACGTCGAAGAGCACGGTTCGGATGGAGTCAACAGGGAGCTGCACGTGTTTGGCCACCGCGTCCCTGACATCCCCGTGCGCGAGGATGGAGTCGATCTCTCCGAGCATCCGCGCTTCCGGCTCGCTCAGTCCTCGCTGGCCCGCGATGCGGCACTTGGGTGAGAGAGCGTCCTTGTCCACGATGCCTCGTTCAACAAGGCCTTTGATCTTCTCGGTGTCGCCTTTGATGGTGTCAAGATTGATCACGTCGCCGAACAGGTCGGCAAAGAGCGTGTCGTACAGGTTCGGAGCGCCTCCGTGCAGGTGGCACGGCGGCGGCAGCACCACAAAGTCGTGCTTGAAGGCCCCGCCGAGCCAGCGCAGGTTGGTCTGCTGCGGAGAATAGAAAATCGGGAGGCCGTCACTGCGCATCTCTTTGATGTCGATGACCGAGAAGCGATTCCTTCGGCCGTTCAGGGTGTAGACCTTGGCGGCAGCGAGCTTCCCGATGACCTCCTCTTCAGGAGACTGGGGAGTCTTCCCTTTGCGGTCCGGAGAGTGGATGTACGTGCGCAGATCGTTCGCCAGAATATACTGGTTACCAAGGACCACGTCCTTGTCGCCGGATTCGGACAGGGTCTTCCCGAGCAGTTCGTGCATCTGTTTGCGCAGGACTGCGACCATGGAATGGTAGGCACTGTCAAGATAGAATTGGTCTCGACTGATCGTCACCGAGAGGTTGCTGCAATTCACGGTCACGCTAAGGCCGGGAACGAACGGGAACGATTTTTTCCGATAATCGCGGAGATCCAGGGTGGTTCCGTGGCCGCCGGTGATGAGATGGCCTATCCAGGTTCTCATGATGTGCTCGTACTTGCAGAGCAAAGTGATCTCGCCGCCCCAGCCGTCTCCGGTGACGAACCCGTCGCAGGAGCCTTCCTCGAACATGTGTGCGTTCTTCTCACGAGCCTCCTCCCAAACGGACCGATTGGGCCGGCCATTGATGGTGACACTGCACGGATAGTATCGGAGGCTGCGTTCACCGTATTCCAGGCATTTGCGCGGAGCCGAGTCATTGTCGAACACCACGCGTATTTGCGTGCTGAACGGAGGGTCCGTATCGAGTATCCGGGCCGAAATGGTGGGCCTCTTCTCGGGTTCCACCACGGTGTAGACGAGCTCGATGTGCTCGCCTTCGCAATTCGTGTTGATGATGAGCATTTCAGTCCCCAACTTGGGATTGAACATCGAAAAAAGGCCCATGCCGAACTTCCCGATCTTGGACTCGTCGTCCCATTTATCCGTGCCGCCCAAGGTGACGGCAAGCTTCAATCGGCCGCGATGCATGCCTTCTCCGAAATCGCGGATCAAAATTTCGGAGACGTTGGTCAGGATCACCGCTCTGCGCTCAGCCCACGGCGTGTTCGAGGGATAGCTGTCCAGGAAGTTCTGAATCAGCTCGCAGAATCCTCTCCCTTCTCCACCGCCGAACTGGCGACTGATGAGCTTGCGCCAGCCCTCGTCAAGATCGATTTCCAATCCGTGGGGCAGCACGAATTCATCGAGGATACGAGGTTTTGAATTTCTCATGTCCTGTCCTCCTTTCGCGTCGAACTGTCACCGTTGCGCTGTGCGACGCCTGGCTCCTCTTCTTGGTGGAACAGGCATCTGAAATCGTCTCATACCAATTCGCGTTCAAAGAAGTGAAATAGGCGGGCACGGAGGCCCGCCGCTACCGTGTATTGGTGGGGCCGGCGTCCCTGCCGGCCGTTCTCAGGTTACTTGTTTGAAAGCGCATCGGTATCAGAAAGCGTTTTTCATCAAGAACGTGGACCGGGTCCGGAATCAGCGAGCGGCTGGGTGGCCTGGACGTTATACGTCCAGGTGCCGAAGGCACTGGAGGTCCGGACCTCCTGTCGCTGCGCGACCCGGACGTGTAACGTCCGGGCCACCCAAAGCCAAGTTGGACGATTCGCGTTGCACGATTACTGTCCCGACGGGGGTCGAGACGATTTCATCTTACCTGGGATTTCCGGACATACCGGATGCCTGTCTCTCCAAAGAGACCGCTGAACGCTTAATCACGCAATCGGCTTGGGAAATTGGGGGAGGCGCTGAGCCTCCCCCGCCGGGGACTCCCCCCCGGCCGTGACCGCGCGCTGTGAGCTCTCCACCCTGCGCGGTTACGGCGTGCCGTCAATTCAGCCATGAAGCGTCCGACTGAAGATTCCTCATGAATTCCCGGAGCACCTTGTTGTCATCTCCGCGGTTCTCGTCGGAATCAGCGTCGTCGGCCCCGTCTTTGGCGCCGCATTTGGCGAGGCAATCAATCGTCAGGAGATCCTCACGGGCTTCGGGCGTAAGATGCTTGAGCATACGGGTATTCTCTTCCAGGCAGAGAGCCAGGGCCCAGTGGCCCGCCAGATGCGGTGCGGTCTCGGAGAGCCCCACCAACTTGCGGATTTCAGGATGATTGAGGTTCAGGACGACGGTGTCATTTTTGAACAGGAACTTGTGCGTACGACAGGGAGTCCTGCCGTCCCGTTCGACGAGATAGTTCACTCGCCACTTTATGGAGCCGAGGTCCTCGCGGGCCTGGTGATACTCTTTGGAGACGCCCGTGAGCCGTTCCGTCTCCTCCCGGTCGATCTTGAATCCGACGAGTCCCGGTTGTGCGCCCTTGTCTTCGGGCCGATACCGATGATGGCCCATCACTTCGGGGTGAAAGCCGAGCAGCCGCTCAAATCGCTTTTCGCGAGGACCAAGCTGGGGACCCGCACCCGGCGGCGCTTCAAGAACGGTGTCTTGAGCTCCGAGGTTCACGAGCCGATCCCCCACAAATGTCTCCAGGAGCCGGCGGGCCCCCGCGGGTTGGTGCGCGGAGAGGACGGGAGCGGGAAAGGCTTGATAGTCGGCGCCGACGCTGTCTTCTGCCCCGAGGTAGATGACACCGAGCGTCTCGACGATCGCCCGAACATCCCGCAAAGAAAGGCGCTCTCGGTTGAGCGCTGCAAATACCGGGAGGCGCGAAGAGGCACGCGGCCAGTCGATATGAAACGCCATGAGGCTGACAGCGATTTCTTCCGCGTGGAGCAAAGAGATGTCGTACGTCGAAGCTTCGTCTTCCAGGATTCCGGCACACAGCTCGTCCACGTATTGAGGAATGATATGCGTGCGCAAGTGGCGGGCTACGGGAGTGAGGACCGACTCATCCCGAAGGCAATGGCGCCCGAACGGGAGCGCGAAATCGGGGCTGTCGATTCTGATTCCCAGGTGGGGAATTTCGATCTTGTTCTCGAGGTCATGCGAGATGAGGTTGTACCTGCCGGAGACGAACACCCGGTTCTGGTACACTTCATGGAACGCGGGCCCGACTTCAATGGCGACGCTACATTCCAGCCCCGCGGTCCGAAACGTGTAGGCTCGGCCGAAGGCATCGGGGCGCGGGGCCCATGATGCCCGGTAGAGCCGGATGAGCTTCGGGTGACCCGGCGCCGCGTCTCGATCATGGATGACGATGTCGATGGGCAGGTACTGAACGTAGCGCTCGAGGACTTCCCTGAGCTTCGCAAGCGCTTCATGGAGCGGCACATCCGTTTCAAAGGTGATTTCGAATCGAGTACCGTGCGGAGGGACCGGCTCCACCTGCTCGAGATGGATGGGATCGTCGCTGCAGAGATTACCCGCGGTCATGCGCCAGCATTCCTTGCCGGTGGAGGTAACCATGAGGAAGCCGCACTGGCCGGGAATCGCTGCGACGCTCAGCTTACCGATTCCGTGGGTGCCGATGGCGCTCACTGAATCCGCATGCTTCACGGAACGGAACAAGGTGGAGTAAACGATGACACCTTGGCGGTCCATGCCGTGGCCGTCATCTTCAATCACGATAGTGATTTTCCCGGCGTCTTGACTGCCGGATATGCGGCATAGCGAGGCGCATGCGTCATAGGCATTGACGACGACTTCGCGAATCCATTCGTGAGGATCTGAAAATTGGGCGCACATGTCCCGTTTGACGTTGTGTCTGTCGGCCCGGATACCTTGTTGTGAAAGCTCTGCCAGGACCTCGGCGAGGGCCGGAGGGTTTGGAACGATATCGGACACGCATGCACCTCCTCGTTTCTCGGGCAAACTATTGTGGCGTACAGGGTTTGCCAAAAAGCTTTGGCCGAATGGGCGAGGGCGTATACCGAAAGGCGGACCCACGGAAGGGGCGCACCCGTGAGTGCGCCCTTGACCAGGGGCAGACACACGGGTCTGCCCCTACCGGGAGCATTCTCACCGCAAACGGACGACATTTATGGCAACCGATATAGAACGAGCGACGACTGGCCATGCGGGATCACTGGCACGAAGGAAACGGACACGGCCTGGGGCAGGTCATGCCGACGCTCTTGCCGTGTAAGAAGGAGCAAGAGCTGTTCCACTTGGCCAAGTCGAGATCAATGTCTGATTCATTTGGCTCTGGAAGGCACTCTCAGAGATGGTGTGAAGCCTGGGAAAATGTGGATGGCAATGGTATTTGCGGGAACAGGGATGGGGTTTTCGCGAACGTTGCGCTGTGGATGCGGGACGGATAGCTCACCGTGAACCGTTGCAAAGCGATCGTGGAGACGCTACACAAGGTTGCATGATCGTACCCTACTCGGGGAGCCAAAAAAATCAACGACAAGCCCGTTCGTTGGCGAGAAGCCGCAGCGGGCGCCTCTTTCTCGGGCAGATGATGGGACCGGATTCTCCGTCCTTCGCCTATCAGTCTCTTCTTACCGACCTGCCCCCGTGAGTTGTCTCACCTGTTCAAGGATGGATCTGATCTCCATCGTCGCTGGATGGTCGGCTCCGTGTAAATTCTCAAGACCTCTCAAAAATTGTGCGAAAGCGGGTTCGGCACCATCGTAGTCAGCCTTTTTCAACAGCAGAGCGACGAGGTTGTTGAGGCTTGCGGCCGTGTCCGGGTGCCCCGGCCCAAGGGCCCGCTCCTTGATCTCCAAGGCCCAACTCCTCCTTTCATCGAGGGTGCGACGAGCAGAAAAAGCCTCGTAGTCCGCGTTCTGGTGGACAGATTATTGGACGCGCTTTCAACAGGAGAAGGAGGTCACGGAGGGCTTCCTCAAAAACGACCGACTCGTGGTGCCACGAAGATTCAGCTATACTCAGCAGTGGTTTCATGCTCCACTGGACAATGGGACTCAGCCCGTCCTCTGAGCGCCCCTGCGCTTCGAGGCGAATCGAAGGCAGGTCCACGTAGACGGTGCCCGTGGCTCGAAAATCCCTTGCCTGGGGACAGTATTTGTCCCGCCGCCAGTCAGCAGTGGGCATAACTACGGGACGGGGGCCGCCGACACCCGTAAAGAGACCCAAGATGGGTCCGCCCTTGCCGTCGAAGGGCACGACCTCCAACGCTAACGGTCGCGAATCCTGGTCGCCCGAGCGGGTCGCAGAGAGCGAGAATTTTCGATTCAGCTTGGCTCCGACGTTCATGAACGGCTTCACCATGACAACCTCTAGCGCATGCCCGCCGATCCAGTCAAGGAACTGCCTTCTAAGTTCCCCAATAGAAAACAGAAATGGCATATCCTCTGTCTCAGTGGAATTCGAAATTGGGATCTTGAGCCACTTCAGAAGATCCTCTCGATACTTCTTGGATACCGGATGGCCCAACGCCCGGGCCACGGCGTCATCGAAATGGCAGCTGGACACGAGAAGCAAGGGGATTGTGACGTCGTGCAAGACCATGTAGTCCCAATGATCGATGAGTGACTCCACCAAAACCTCTTCGATCTGCTTGGTACCCTCGAGAATCGTTGGATTGGGTGGATTCTCATCCAATGGCAACGTGTTTATTATCAGCAAGATGAGGCCGACCGTCGATTTGTCTTTCATCGTCATTCCTCCAGTAGTCGGCACTGCCTCAGGCTCTCTCGCACCTGGCGCGCGAAGCGATGCTTCGGCCCCAAGGTTTGCCGAAAGATCTCAAGGGCCTGCTGCAAGCATTCCATGCCGCGATAGAACCGTCCGAGCCGTATCATGGCGGACCCCATATTGGCGAGACTCAGCGCAACATCGCGGTGTTCCGGGCCCAGGCCCCGCCGCCGCACCTCGTAGCTCCGGCGATGAAACGAGAGAGCCTCCTCGTGACGCCCTGTCTCGAAGAAGTAATTGCCGAGGCTCTGCAAAACTGTCGCGGTTTCCGGCGAATGATCGCCCGTTGTCTCCTCCATCAGGGCGAGGCTCCGCCGGAGGTTGTCCTCAATTGTGTCGAGGCGTTTGAGTTCCCTGAGTGTGTTCCCCTGATTCATAAGCACGGACGCGAGGACACGCCGGTCTTCAAGTGTCTGACTTTTCCCCTGGAGAAGATGCTCGGCCTCCGAATAGAGTTCCAGGGCTGCTTCTCGTTCACCCCGTCCGGCGAGGAGCTGTGCTCGGTCGTTGGTGTTGGCAGCCCGTAGGAACGCAGGAGAACCGCGGTCAAGGAATTCCCCTTCAAAGACCAAGCACTCCTCCGCAGCCTGGAGAAAACCCAGATCTTTCAAGAATTGACCAAGGGATCCTGCCACGAGTATCCTTGAGTACTGGGGAAGGGCCCTGAATTCGCAAAGGTACCCCCCAGCAATGTCCACACTTCCGAAGCCCGCGTCGGCCAGCGCCCTCTGGACTTCCTGCCAATATGCCATCCATTCGAACTCGCGACCCTTGCCACAGACCGCGGTAAATACCCTAAGATCCGTTAGAAAGCGCGCGAGGCTTTCCCACTTGTCACCTCGGGCGAGCTGCCATGGAAGCTCATCAGCCTTCCGGTCGTCGAGGTCTTTTCCTGTGAAATAGTCTGCGAGCCGGACGTGGCGCATCTTTTGCGTTTCAGGCTCT
>Ga0172371_10010006_pt1 | contig 12916 bp, 11 predicted proteins | sample Lak12m_FD_114543 | JGI IMG/M metagenome (GOLD analysis project Ga0172371, IMG submission 114543) | Freshwater microbial communities from Kabuno Bay, South-Kivu, Congo - kab_022012_12m | ecosystem: Environmental > Aquatic > Freshwater > Lake | place: Democratic Republic of the Congo: South-Kivu... | reverse complement strand
GTTAGTATCTGGATTCTTGAGATGTGCCCCAGGGCCTTCAGCTTGGCCGCAAGCTCCTCGTCATCCAAAGTCGATAGCCTATGACTACATGTAATAATTTGATTACATATAAGCATTATGTATACTTCAGGTTAGGATTTGGTCCTCGACTCTGCGAGCGATTCGGACTGCTGGGAAGGGCTTCAACGGCCGGGCTAAGAGCAAGCTGCCTCTTCAGCGGCTTACCTGGCAGGGCTTGGAGAATTTGGGTGTCCCCGTGGGCTCGACGCTTATGAACGCGTACGCCGTTTGCATAACCCCTATGGCATCGGGAGGCCTGAGCTGAGGCAGAGTGTGGTCTTCTTCGCGTGAGGAGTTGGTTGGTTGGGTTAAAATTTTATCACAACCAACCTATCATTCACCAACTCAGTGAATCTGATACGAAATAAGGTCTGTCTCTTCTTATGTTATATGGGGTAACTCCTATTAAGTGAGGCTCGCTTAACGTGTTGAAGCCACTCATGGATCCTCCTAAGGCCGGGGTCTGCCTCTTCGCTTGGCGGTGCCTCAGGTATAAGGCGGATGCGGCGGCGTGTAACCGTGAGGGAGGAGGCGCCTTCTGCGGAGAGTGGAGACGGTTCAACGGGCATCAGCACTTAAACCGTGAATGACTCGCTCACACACACGGTTCATGGGCGCAGTGTTCCCACGAGACGAGGTAAGGATTTTATTCGATGTCTCAAGCAGATTAATCATGAAGCCTACGTTCGCAGCCCCGATGGTGCTGCTACTGCTGGTTAACCTTTACTCGATCATCCCCGTTAGCGCTTCGTCCGCGACCCTGATGGTAGCCCCGGCGTCCTCGGTTCTGCCCCGGGTCGACATGGGGGAGGGCAGCATGTGCCTTGAGGTAGCCCTCAAGGTGGCTAACGCGCAGAACCTCAAGGAGCTCCACATCGACTTCTCCTACGATCACTCCGTCGTACAGCTCGTAAGAGGGAAGTTCGACGAAGGGTTCCTCTTAAAGAGTGGCGGGGGCACCGGCGACGAGTTCGACTACCTCCTGGCGAACCCCTACACCGGTAGCGGAGTGATAGGCAGGTACGTGTTCAGGATGGTCGGGCCGGGAAATACGACCATAAGCCTGTACGACACCCACCTCATCGACGCCTCCGGCAGCCCCATACTCCTGACGGCGCAGGCCGCCAGCGTCCGAATCCTCAGGGTGGGCGACTACAGCTACTTCGTCCACGTGGTCGAGAGCCAGCTCAGCGAGCTCCAGGGGGACTACGCCGCGCTTGACGCCCAGTACACCGCGAAGAGCCAGGATTACGAGGAGCTACAGTCGCAGCACGACAGCCTCAACGACGCCTACAACATTCTGGACAGCAGCTACGACCAGCTTGAGACCACGTACCAGGGGCTGAGCGACTCGTACAACGAGCTGCAGGAGGATAAAGCGGCACTCGAAGCCGAGCTCAGGAACACCAGGAACATGCTCCTGATCGCCGTAGCAGCCATAATCGTCCTGGCGATAATAATCTATCAGAGAGTGCTCAGAAAATAGATGGCGGAGCACTACGGACGAGTGCCGCAACGCGACGCCGAACCACCAAGGATCGAATACGAAGCCGATAAGGGATAATACCCTCAGTTCCGACTCTTAATCATGGCAAAGGTCGCAGTTATCTACCACGAGGAAATCGCAGAGTACGACTTCGGCGAGGGGTACTCCCTCAGGGGAGACCGTTTCCCACGCTACATCAGGCTCCTCGAGTCGGAGGGAGTCTTCAAGAGGCCGGGCGTGGAGCTCGTCAAGCCCCGGGCGGCCACCGACGAAGACCTGAAGCTGATACACCCTCCAGAATACATAGCCAAGGTCAAGAGGATCGCCGAGGAGAGGGGCTTCCTGGAGGACGACACTCCACTGAAGCCCTCCATAGTGGGCGCCGTCCGGTTCATCGTTGGGGCCGCGCTCAGGGCCGGGGAGCTCGTGGCGACGGGGAAGGCGGGCCTGGCCCAGGGGGTCGGCGGTGGCCTCCACCACGCCGGGAGAGACTACGGCGGGGGCTGGTGCGTCTTCAACGACGTCGCCATATGCGCCCAGGCCCTGCTGGACCGCCATGGGCTGGAGAGGGTGCTTATATTCGACACCGATGCACACACCGGGAACGGCACCATGGACATATTCTACGAGGAGCCCCGCGTCCTCTACCTCTCAATCCACCAGGACCCCCGAACCCTCTACCCGAACACAGGGTTCACAGATCAGTTGGGGAGCGGGGCCGGTAGAGGATACACGGTGAACGTCCCTCTGCCCCCTGAGGCCGGGGACGCCTGCATTCGGCTGGTCCTGGACCGCGTCTTCAGGCCGATTGTGACGCAGTTCAAGCCGCAGGTCATCATACGGAACGGCGGGGCCGACCCTCACCACCTGGATGAGCTCGCGGAGCTGGCTCTGACCTACGACGGGCTCTGGTCCATCGGCAGGTCCGTCGTCGAGGCAGCATCGGAGGTGGGCTGTGGCGTCGTGGACCTCCTCTGCGGAGGGTACGCGCCGGGCCTGGAGGAGAAGGGGCTGTACGCACTCTTCTCCGGCGAGCTGGGCCAGAGGCTGGGCTACGGCGAGGATGCCCCTCCATCGCCTCCTCCGGACGTTCTGGATAAGACCAGGTCGGTGATAGACGAGCTGGGCGAGAACCTCAGGGACTATTGGGACATAGAGTCTTGAGCTACATACTCAGGTGAGTGTGAGCCCCCCAGGCCGGGTGGCCGCCCGCACCCCATTAATACGCGTCCAGCGGATACAGATACATGCTCAAGCTTCGGGATGTCTACGAGGCGAGGAAGCGCGTCCAGGGGTGGGCACGCCGGACGCCCGTGGAGCGCTCGGCCCCCCTGGGCGGTCTGTGCGGGGGTGAGGTCTGGCTCAAGCTGGAGAACTACCAGGTGACGGGCAGCTTCAAGATAAGGGGCGCCGCCAACAAGCTCCTGTCCCTGAGCGACGAGGAGCGCCGGCGCGGAGTCGTCACGGCCTCCTCGGGGAACCACGCCCAGGGCGTCGGCTACGCGGCTAGGGAGCTGGGCGTCAGGGCCACCGTGGTGGTCCCGGAGAACACGCCCAGCGTCAAGGTCGACGCCATCAGGGGCTACGGCGTCGACCTCGTCGTGGAGGGCCGCGAGTACATGGACTCTGAGCGCCTCGCAAGGCGCATGGAGAGGGAGCGCGGCATGACCTTCGTGTCCGCGTACAACGACATCGAGATCGTGAAGGGCCAGGCCACGGTGGGTCTGGAGATGGTGGAGGACGCGCCCGGCCTCGACGCTGTCCTGGTGCCCGTGGGCGGAGGCGGCCTGGCCTCCGGTGTGGCCTCGGTGTTCAAGGCGGCCACCGACGCTGAGGTCATAGGCGTCCAGACCGAGGCGAGCCCAGTCATGTACGAGTGCATAAAGGAGGGCCGCATCCACGACATACCCCTCGGGGACACCTACGCGGAGGGGCTCCACGGAGGCATAGAGGAGGGCAGCGTCACCTTCGAGATGTGCCGCGACCTCATCGACAGGTGGATCATAGTGGAGGAGCGGAGGGTGCTGGAGGCCGTGGGCTTCATGCTCCACAGGCACCACATGCTGGTGGAGGGCGCCGCGGCCGTGGGCCCAGCCGCAATCATGGCGGAGCCGGGGCTCTTCAGGGGCAGGAGGGTGGGCGTCGTGGTAAGCGGCGGCAATCTCAGCGAGGAGACCCTGCGAAAGGTCGCCAAGGGCCCCACAAATATTTATTAACCGCTCGGCTTCCCCCGTCTACAGGTCTGGTATGCCCATCTGCGAGATATGTGGAATGGACGTGGCAGAGGTCCACACCTGCGTCGAGTGCGACGCCAAGTTCTGCGACGAGTGCGGCGACGTCAAAGCCAAGCTCTGCTACGACTGCGTGGGCTGGGAGGACGAGTCCCTGGACGAGTCCGAGTGGGACGAGGAGCACCTCAACTAACAGCTTTTATCCTTAATGCGCATCACCCTTATGAGTCATGGCGCGGGAAAGCATCGGGCGTGTCCACTTCAGCCTCGGGGACGCGGCCAGGCTGTCGTACGACCAGATCAAGCGGCGGAGGGGCAGGGCAGCCATAAACATAGCATCCATAGCGCTGGGCCTGAGCTTCTACGCGACCCTCGTCCTCTCCGACACCTTCTACTCCGCGTACGAGGGGCTGGGCGGTACCCAGCTCAGCGTCGAGTCGTACCAGTACTGGCTTGTGGGCGTCGCCCTGGTGGTGAGCGTCGTGGGCATCACCAACGCCATGCTGATAGCCGTCTACGAGAGGTACAAGGAGATAGGGACCATGAAGTGCCTGGGGGCTCTGGACAGGCACATAATACTGCTGTTCCTGGTGGAGAGCAGCTTCCAGGGCCTGGCCGGGGGGCTCGCGGGGTTCCTCCTCGGCCTCGCTGGGGCCGTGGCCTCGACGGGATTCGCCACCGGCTTCGATGTGGCCCTCAGGGTGCCGCCGCTGCAGATGCTGGCCATCTTCGCGGGCAGCGTGGGGCTGGCACTGGTACTGAGCATGACGGCCACCATCTACCCCGCGTGGAGGGCCTCCAAGCTGAGGCCCGTGGAGGCGCTGAGATATGAACTATGACTACGTCATCGAGCTGAGAGGCCTCAGCAGGCACTACGCCATGGGCGAGGACACGGTCAAGGCCCTGGACGGCGTCGACCTGGAGATCAAGCGCGGCGAGTATGTGAGCATCGTGGGGCCCAGCGGCAGCGGCAAGACCACCCTCTTCAACCTCATAGGGGGCCTGGACAAGCCCACGGGGGGCAGCGTCTTCATAGACGGCGTCGACATAGCCCAGCTGGACGCCTACGAGCTGGCCTGGCTCAGGTGCAGGAAGATCGGGTACATCTTCCAGAGCTTCAACCTCATACAGGTGCTGACGGCCCTGGAGAACGTGGCGCTGCCCACGGTCTTCGCAGGCGTGCCCCGGGAGGAGGGACTCAGGAAGGCCCAGCACCTGCTCGAGTCCGTGGGCCTCGGCACCCGCGTCCACCACAGGCCCTCGGAGCTGTCCGCGGGCCAGCAGCAGCGCGTGGCAATCGCCCGTGCCCTGGCCAACGACCCGGGCATAATTCTGGCTGACGAGCCCACGGGCAACCTGGACCTGAACACGGGCATGGAGATCATAGACCTCCTCCACGGCCTCAACAAGACGAAGGGCCTCACCCTGGTGGCGGCCACCCACGACCTGAAGATGATCAAGGCCAGCGACAGGATCGTCTGGATGAGGGACGGCCAGATAGAGAGGATCGAGAGAGGCTAGCCCGCGTACTCGGTGCTGTAGTCGACGCTGAGGCGCCTCACGAGGCTCCCCGCCACGTGCACCCAGTCGTGGTCCCCCAGGCTGAGGAGCTCGACGCCGTACTCGCCGCCTGGCTGGGGCCTGACGATGAGCTCGTTGGCGGTGTAGAAGTTGCCCGTTGTGGCCTGGGCCGACTTGTACACGAACTTTATCTTCCTGAGGTCCCCGTCCCGCAGTCTCTTCATGGACGACGTGATCTGCGTCGGGTGGTCGCGCTGCGCGTAGAGCCACCGCCACATGTACTCCAAGTAGGGCTCCACCTCCTCTGGGTGCAGCTTGATGGGCACCGCGATCCTGTACGGCTCCTGGAAGCCGCCCTTGGCGGTGTCGATGCGCCACCTCCTCATGAGGCTGGGGGTGATGACCACCGAGTTCCTCAGGGCGACGAGGGCCCCGGTGAGCACCGCCGATATGGCCAGGGCCACGCTTGCTAGGCTCCAGACGGCCGAGACCTTCTGGTGGACCTGGAGGCCCAGGTTGAGGGCCGCCATCAGCTTGTATAGTCCGAGGCCAGACAGGTAGCCGAGGCCGCCCGCCACGAAGCCCGTGACCGTGGCCTCCGCCACGAATATGGCCGAGACCTGCGCCGGGTTCAGCCCCACGGACGAGAGTATGGCGATCTCCCTGCGGCGCTCGTACATGGCGTTGAGCATGGTCACAACGACGTTGAGGACCACTATGGCCCAGGGTATGGCCAGGGAGAGGCCCCTGCCCTCGAAGAAGTTGCCCAGCCTGAACACCGTGTAGGACGCGGGTGTGGAGGAGTGGGACAGGTAGCCCCGCTCCAGGGCGAGCCTCTCGGCCAGCCCGTCGGGGTCGGTCCCCGCGTCCAGCAGCAGGGCCACCCTCTGGACCCCCACGGTGGGTATCCTGAGGGCTGTACCCGCGTCCACTATGACCGTCTCCTCGGGCTCGCAGCTCTCAAGGACCCATATAGGCGCCTCGCCCTCGGGGCTCGTGTTCACCCACTTGTCCGGAAGGTAGGGCTCGCCGTCCAGGTCACGGAGGGCGGCGAGGGCCTCGTTCCTGAAGATGCCCTGTACCCTGAGGTCGATTAGCCCCAGCGTGACCGCGTCGCCGACCCCTAGCCCCAGGCGGCTTGCCAGCGCCTCGCTGACGAGGACGCCGCCCGGGCCGGGCAGCGCCCCCATGGCGACCACGGAGCCGATGCCCACCGTGGCGTCCTCCGAGGCGTCGGCGCCTATAACGCCCATAACCGGGCTGCCCCCCACCCGGAGGAAGGCCCTCTGGGGCGGCGTGCTCTCCGCCTTCACCGAGATTCCCGTGACTCCGGGCAGCTCGGTGAGCCACTCCCTCTCCGCCTCGGACAGAAGGACGAATGTGGGGGCCGCCTCCGTCCAGCCGCCCTCATGCAGGAAGACGCCCCTCCAGGGCCTCCCCACCTGGTACCTGCTCTCCACTAGGCCGTAGCCCTCCGAGAAGCTGGTCAGGGTGACGAAGCTCATGACCAGCAGGGTGATGGATGTGAGCGTGAGGATGAACCTGAGCCTCCGCCTCCGCATGCTCCTCTTGGCTATGTTGAATATGGGGATGAGGAGGTTGCGGGTGTGGACCCTGCCGTCCAGGGAGCCGACGCTCAGCAGCTTCGGCACGACCTGGGCCAGCGCCGTGAAGCCCACGAAGCTGGCCGCGGCGGCCCCCACGAAGCTCGCGGCGGCGATTATCCTGCTCCCCGGGTACGCGTAGTATAGGGTGGCCAGGGTGAGGCCGTAGACTGATGCTCCGGCCGCCAGCTGGATGAGCCCTCCGTCCGTGACGAGGAAGCCCCCCGTGAGGGACGCGGCCGCCAGGAACCCTATGAGGATGTAGACTGAGAGCTCGGCGTCCCCGTACATGTCTCCGAGCTCCCTGGTCGCGTGTGTGAAGCCCAGGTACCCCCTCTTCAGGGCGTCGAAGCTCCCCTGGTAGTCGCCCTCCCCGAAGAGCCTGGCGGCGTCGTCGAGTTGCATGCCGCCCGAGCCGAGGGCCGCCTCCTGCCTCGTAGTGTAGAAGCCGTACCCCGCCATCTCGGCCAGAGCCTGCCTGAGGGCAGACCTGGACGCCTCCGCCAGCCCCCTGTTGAAGACCACGCTGTACACCCCCAGGTCCAGTGATGTGACTCCGCCCTGGGGGGCGGTGGCCACGGACCCGGCGATTATCCGCCTGTCCTCTATGTTTGAGCCTATGAGGACCGAGGCGTTGAAGCCGACCCTTATGAGAGAGGCCGCCGGCACGATTATCCGGTCAGGCGGGAGGCCCAGGCGGCTCATGAGGCCGCTGGGGGGCTTCGCGTACTCCAGGGGCACGCCGGAGGGGTTCAGGGTGGCATTGTCGTCGTCCATGATGGCCGTCAGCGTCTTCAGGGGCAGGCTCTCTGTGTCCACGAACTGCATCGTCCCCTCCACGATGATGGTTGAGGCCGGTTGGAGCGTGACCGTCAGCGCGTCGCCGCCCGACGCCTCGGCCATGAAGGGGACGTAGTCGGCCCCCTCCGTTCCCTCGTCGTCGAGGTAGACCAGCACCTCGACGCTGTCAGCCGCCACGTCCAGCGTGAAGGCCCCGTCGCCCCCCGACAAGGTGGACTGGCCCGGCCTCCCTCCGACGTACACGGCGATGGTGGCGCCGGGCACGGGGAAGCCGTCGCGGTCCAGGACCACCCCGCTCAGGGCCTGGGCCCCCGCTACGGTCCCCGCGAAGAAGGCCATGATGGCCAGGGGTATAAGCGCCCCAATTAGACGGGCCGTCCTCTTCATCTCGTCGATCTACCCTTAGAACACGATCTACGGTAAAAACCTTAAGAGTGGAGCCGCCTAGTGGACGGCATGAGGATCAGGATCGTGGCAGGGGCCACGGGGGCCGTGGAGGCGACGCTCAACGAGTCGAGCACGGCCGCGGCCATCCATGAGGCTCTGCCCCTTGAGGCCAGGGCCAGTACCTGGGGGGACGAGATATACTTCGGCGTACCCTTGGAGCTTGGCCCAGAGGACCCACTCGAGGTGGTGGAGCCGGGCGACCTGGGCTACTGGCCGCCGGGCCGCGCCTTCTGCATATTCTTCGGCAGGACCCCCGCAAGCAGGGGCAACGAGGTGAGGCCGGCCAGCCCCGTCAACGTGCTGGGGAGGGTGGAGGGCGACCCCACCGTCTTCAGGAAGGTGAGGCCCGGGGACCGAGTCAGGCTGGAGAGGCTGTAGGCCCCTCGGCCAGCCTCAGCTTCTCCTGCACGTCGAAGTAGAGCCTCTTTATGTTCTCGCCGCTCTTGGACATGGCTATGAGGGGCCCGTGGCTCTTGGACCAGAACTCGGCGTCCAGGGGGCCCCTGAGGTCAGGGTTGCTGTGGCCCGGAGTCTCCTGCAGGAGCCTCTCCAGCTGCCTCTCCATGGCGGCCTCCGAGACGTCCCTTTGGACGAGGCACCGGGCGTGGACCGCCGGGAAGACCATGTGCATCACCTGCACCCCAGGCGTGCCCAGCAGCGTGTAGTCGCCTGGCGCCGTGAAGCACTCGGGGTAGAGTTGGTACACGGCGTTCCAGTAGTTTATGATGAGCTCCGAGAACTCGCGGGTGCTGAGGCCGTCGAAGACCCTCTCCCTGAGCGTGTCGGCCAGCGTCTTTATGAGGAGACTGTCGCTCACGATGTGCTCCTCCCTGGAGGGCTCCCCCACCACCTGGACCCTGCCGTGCCAGGGGCTCGTCGGCTCGGCGTTGAGGGTGTCCACCACCTCCGTGGCGAAGCCTATCCGGACGCCGCGCTGGCCCTCCATCTCCTCGACCCACTGGGCGCCCTTCTGCCACATCATGCGCTGCAGGTGCCTGTGCACGAGGTCGGTCTGGACGCTGCGCTGCCTCCGGTTCACTATGTAGAAGAGCATCATCTCGTCGAATCGCTCGGGGAGCCTGAGGACGCTGGCGATGACGGGGTAGTCCTCGAAGTCCCTGTTGCGCTCTATGGCCCTCTTAAGGGCCTCGAGCCTGTGCTGCCCGTCGATGATCCAGAACCTGTTGTCGCCCGTGTCAAGGGTCCCGTGGCTGAGCCAGCCCATGTCCGAGGCCTTCTCGTAGCCCACGTCGCCCCGTATGTTGACGAGGACGGAGGTGGGGAAGCAGCCCAGCTCCTTGACCAGGTACCTGACGACGCTGCCTCTGTTGAAGCTGAGGCGCCTCTCGGAGGGGGGCCTCTGGTAGCCCCCTGTGTTCTTGGCCGTCCACCTGTCGATCACAGCCCTGTCGATGAGGTCGATGGCCCTGAAGACGGCCACGTATATCTCCACGCTGTCCAGGCCGCCCTTCTGGGCTATCCTGAAGGCGTCCACCTGCAACCCGGGTTCACCAAAATGATCCGATGTGTAGTGTTAATTAACACTATCCATGGCTTGGGGGGCGGGAAACGTTTTAGGATGCACGTGCCTACCATGGATCATGTTCGGTTACAGGGGAGAATCCTTTAGGCGCCTCGTGTTCAGGAACGCCATGCTTCTCAACGGTCGGGGTACGCCGCCCTACGGCCCCGTGGACATCCTGGTGGAGGGCGGAAGGGTGTCGGAGGTGGTGAACGTGGACCCCATCAGCCTCAAGAGGTACAAGCCCAAGAGGCCGGAGGGCGACCGCGTCGTGGACGCCCGGGGCATGTACGTGCTCCCCGGGCTTGTGGACATGCACATACACGTCAACAACGACGACGACAAGTGCGGCCCCGAGGGGGCCCAGTACGCATACAGCCTGTGCCTGGCCCACGGTATCACCACCATACGGACCTGCGGGTTCACCTACGACGAGAAGCTCCTCGCTGACAGGAGGCTCAGCGAGGAGAACCTGGTCGCGGCGCCGCACCTCAAGGTGCTGGGCAGCTGGCCGCCCGAGGTCAACACCGTCGAGGGGGCCAGGGAGACGGTGCACAGGATGAGGGACATGGGCGTCGACGGGATCAAGATCATACCGCGGCCCCACGTCACCGCCGAGATGATGGAGGCCATGGCCGAGGAGGCCCGGGAGGCCGGGCTGCCCGCGGGGATCGTCATCCACATAGCCCAGAACAGCGAGCTGGACGCCCTGGACGTCTCCAGGGCCTGCGGCGACCTGCTCAGCGTAGAGCACACCTACGGAATCCCCCAGGCCGCCCTCCCCGGCACCCAGAGCTTCCCCCCAGACTACAACTACAGCGACGAGGTGTACAGGTTCAGGTACGACGGCCTCATCTGGCACGAGGCCGACCAGTACGAGGAGGAAGTGGAGGCCGTGCTGGACGAACTCATCATGAACGGGACCGTCTGGGACCCCACCATGGTGGTCTATGAGGCCCACAGGGACCTGGAGAGGGCCAGGAACATGCCGTGGCACAGGCGGTACACGGTTAGGCAGCTCTGGGAGGCCTTCAGCCCCAGCCCCGGGAGCCACGCGACCCACTTCTTCGAGTGGAAGACCAGCGACGAGATAGCGTGGAAGGAGAAGTACCATATATGGATGAAGTACGTCAGGTACTTTTTCGAGAACGGCGGCACCCTGACGGCGGGCAGCGACACCTCCTTCATATACCAGCTGCCCGGGTTCGCCATCATCCGCGAGCTGGAGCTGCTCCAAGAGGCGGGCATCCACCCCATAGACGTGGTGAAGATAGCCACCACCAACGCCCACGAGGCGCTGGGGGACGATGAGCGCGCCCAGGGGGTCGTGAAGGGCGCCCCCGCCGACCTGTGCGTCGTGGACGGGAACCCCCTGGACAACTTCAAGGTCATGTACGGCACCGGCGTGGACAGGTACGCCGGGGACAAGGTCACTGTGGCCCACGGGGGCGGCGTCAGGTGGACCGTAAAGGGAGGGGTCCTCTTCGACTGCGCCGAACTCCTAAGCGACGTGGAGAGGTACGTCGAGGAGCAGGGCACCACCCGTTAACCATTTCTAAAGCCGGCCCCACCTATCATCCATGGAGGCCCCCAGCGCCCAGGAGCTCATCGACTCCATCTCGTCCGCGGTCGCAGCCATACTGTACCAGCAGCCGCCGCGGCTGTCGGTGAAGGGAAAGCTCGTGACGTTGCCCTCCGAGGGCAGCGCGGTGGTCGTCGGAGACCTACACGGTGACATCGAGTCCCTGGAGCTCATCCTGCGGAGCAGCGGGTTCGAGGAGAGGGTCATGGGGGGCGAGGGCCTTTACCTGCTCTGCCTCGGCGACTACGTGGACAGGGGGCCCGGGCAGGCCCAGGTGCTCCACAGGCTCCTGAGGCTCCTGGGCAGCTACCCGGGGCGGGTGGTCCTCCTGAGGGGAAACCACGAGGGCCCCGCGGACGTCCCGTTCCAGCCCCACGACTTCCCCATGGCGCTGCGTGAGATGTACGGCCCGGCGGCCACCGGCATCTACAGGGAGTTCAGGGCCCTATGCGACGAGCTCTACACGGCCGCGGTCCTGCCCGGCCGGGTCCTGTTCGTGCACGGCGGTGTCCCCATGGGGGTGACGGGGCCTTTGGACCTGGCTTACGCCCACATTGAGCATCCGTACAAGGAGAGCCTTGTTGAGGTCCTCTGGAACGATCCCACGGACGAGGCCGGCGTCTTCCCTAATCCGAGGGGCGTGGGGAGGCTCATGGGCCCGGACGCGACCGACGCCGCCCTGATGAAGCTCGGCGTATCCGAGATGGTCAGGTCTCACCAGAGCTGCCCTGACGGCTGGAGGCGCACGGGCAGCACCATGACCGTCTTCTCGTGCAGGCTGCCCCACTATGGGAACAGTCGCGGGGCCTACCTGGAGGTGCCTCTGGGCGGAGAGGAGCCGGCTGATCTCGGCGGATGCGTAAGGCTGTTCTAGCTGGAGAGGAAGCCGCCGTCCACGGGTATGAGGGCCCCTGTGACGTAGCTGGACGCGTCGGAGGCCAGGACCAGGGCCATCCTCGCGACCTCGTCGGGGGCCCCCGCCCTGCCCATGGGCAGCCGCGCCTTGAAGTCGTACCCGTCCTTCAGCAGCCCCAGCTTGAGCTTGGTCAGCTCCTTGGCGACTCCCATGGTCCCGGGGGTCACTATCCCGCCGGGCACCAGGGCGTTCACCCTGAAGCCATGCCTGCCGTACTCCCGGGCGAGCCCCCTGGTGAGGGCTATGATCCCTGCCTTGGACACGCCGTAGTGAGTCATCTCATCCTTGAAGGGCATGACGGCCTCGATGGAGGCGACGTTTACTATGGCTCCGCCGCGGCCCATGTTGCGCCTGATGAAGTGTTGGCTCATCCATATGGCTTGGTTGAGGTTTACGGCCATGACCTTGGCCAGGAAGGCGTCATCCACCTCCAGGAAGTTGCGCATGGGGTATATGCCCGCGTTGTTCACCAGCACGCTGGTGTCGCCCAGCTCGGCCCAGAGCCCGTCTATCTGGGCCCTGTCCGCCAGGTAGACCCTGTGGAGGCTGATGTCCACGCCGAAGCCGCCGGCTTCCGCCTTCACTGCCTCCAGGCCCGCCTCGTTCAGGTCCACGAGGGCCAGGTCGGCTCCCGCCTCTGCGAACCTGTACGCCGTGGCCGCGCCTATGCCGCTGGCGGAGCCAGTGATGACGGCCGTCTTGCCGTCTAGGCGGATGAGCCCGCCTAGGGGCTGTCTGGGAGACTT
>Ga0172371_10010004_pt1 | contig 12917 bp, 12 predicted proteins | sample Lak12m_FD_114543 | JGI IMG/M metagenome (GOLD analysis project Ga0172371, IMG submission 114543) | Freshwater microbial communities from Kabuno Bay, South-Kivu, Congo - kab_022012_12m | ecosystem: Environmental > Aquatic > Freshwater > Lake | place: Democratic Republic of the Congo: South-Kivu... | reverse complement strand
CTTTTTCCACCATATCTTTGAACTCTGTTATTATATCTCCAGACATATCTTCAAGACTCTCCTGTCCGGTTGTTTGGACCGAATCCGTAGTCTCATCCTGCGTACCGCTTCCATCACCAGATGCCGGTGTCTCTGAAACTGATGATGTTTCATCAGGAGGTGAAGAGAAATTGAGGAAGCATCCTGAAAAATTGATAATAAATCCTGCTGCCAGGATAATTGCTGCAAAGATAATTAAACAATATAAGATCCGGTTTCTATTACCCGGCATAATATCCTCCTTCAAGACTTCGCTTTTTAATGATCCAACTTAATTTAATAATACAAGCTCACACCAGTGATTTTATCAGGAAGAATTAAAAATTAAGAGCAATTTATTTGTTTCAATCATTATGTGAAGTTTTCATGTTATCTGCCGATAATATTATATATATTACAAATTTTATGTGTTACGGGTATGTCGGGATATATTACAGGAATATTAAGGATTTTAAAAATATTAAGAAATGGTCATAGAATCAAAAGTATGAAGAATTCTGATTGCGGTCCTAAAGCATTTACAGGTACTTTGATGGTATTATTTATGATATCGGTAATTGTCATGGCAGTTATCTCCACCTCGTGCTGTATTGACCTGGGCCAGTTCCTGAAACCTGTAAGTACAAAAACGACTTTTAACAGCGGTGACGATACCGGTGCCGCCGAAATCGATGAGCTGCTTGATAAATATAATATAGATCCTGAAGATTTTACCACCGGTACATCCGGTAACCAAAATGCTGTTACAGACTACTCGGTTATAAAAAAAGAACTGTCAGAAGCATCCAGTTATCCGGTATCAGCAGAAGAGGAAGAAAATTTTTTCAATAACCTGGAAAATATATATGATGAAGAAACATTTACCCCTGTAAAAGATTATTTAAAAAATTTCATGGTATTATACCCGTCAGGATATTTTACCCTCATAAAAGTGACACAAAAGCAGGATCACGCAGCCGGTTATGGATGGTTTGAGCTTTTAAATAAAAGCGGGTCTTTTAATATGGGAGATTTCAATTCCCGCTACGGCAGCGACATAAATATAATCGTTCATGAGCTTACCCATAGCGGAAGCGGTCCATTTATATACCTTTTTGTTCCTGATTTGAAAGATAGCTCTTTCTTAACGAATTATTCTTATATGATCGGGAACCTGCTGGTATTTATAGAAAAAGATAAAATGCTTTTTTCGAAATATGAGCTGTTCCAGGATATTGAAAACCCTGATAATTTCGATAAAACCTACCTTGACCCTGACAGGGACATTTCTGCCGATATTGATTTTACCATGATACTGGACGAGCTTAACGCTTACACTGTAAGCGAAAAATGTGCCATTGCAACTGAAGAATTTATAAACCGGAATAATTCTTCCGCTGAAAGATACGGGATATTGAAACAGATGTCATATATCGAGCTTTACCTGAAAAGATGCCAGGAAAAATATCCGGGGGACTGGGAATATCTTACGGGACATAAGGAGCTGGCATTTTTGATTATGAAGTTATGGCAGGAAGCGGAAAAATTCGAGATGGCCGTTAAAGATGACTTGCGGTTTAATTTAAACAGCGAACCTGTTTCCGAATTTGTTCATGATCCGGATAATTACGGGATAATAGAAATGTTTTTTGAACAGTCAGGGATACTTGAATATAAAAATAGAAGCTTTAAAGATGTTGATTCAGAATTTGGAAACCTCACTGTCTATGACATCAACGATCTATAACTTATAGATATTTCTGCCAGTTACGTTTTAGACGCTATGCATCTGTCAATTTTGTAAGTCGCAATAATTTACTACTAATTCCAACAAGTCTGCAAAACGATTTTTCATTTGTCCTGAAATTATAATCTGATAAATTGCCAACTCAGGTAAATAAGAAGAAATTATCTTGAATATAATCTGTATGGCCCAAATAATGCCTACATAATTTTTAATTTATTTATTTACATATTTATTCATTTATGTTATTATGCAAATTAATTAAAAACTTTGATTTAACAAAATTTATTCTTTTAAGCTATGAACAGATTATCTTTAATTTTCAGGCAAAAACTTTTTACTATTATTTTTATAATAGTTTCGATTTTAGGCGGAATCTTTGTTTTCTTATACTTAAGTGGCCTAAAAGTGAATGGAGTCGAAGACTTTTCCGGAAAAGAAATATTTACTGCCACTGTTGATATCGAATCTGGTCAGGTGATCCAGGAAGAATTGCTGGAAAAGAAAAAGATACCTGAAAATGTATTCAATGAAAAATTTATTTTGGATAAAAATCAAATTATTGATAAAAAAGCTGCTAGCAATATAAGTAAAGGTGAAATTTTTTCAAAAGATAAAATAGAAGGTAGCCAGACTGAAAATATATATTTAAGATTTTCTGGATACATACCTGAAGGTTTAAGAGCAGCCAGTATACCAGTAAATTATTATGGAGATGCATCGTTGATAAAAGTGGGCGATAAGGTAGATTTGATATCAATCTATTATGATAAATCCAGGGAGCAACTTATATCGGAAGCTGTTCTTCATGAAAAGGAAGTAATATTTATACAAGATAATGATGGTTCAAACAGTACAAAAAACTCGGACAGTCAGATAAAAGAAAGTAAAAATGACTTTTTATTTGAAGGAATAATCAGCGAAGATTCCAGCAATAACTTAAGCAATTTGGTTGTTTTGACTTTTTATCTTCTGCCCGCAGAAGTCGAAAATATATTTTTAGCGCTTGACAGAGGAGTAATCAATATCTCAATTTGTCCCAAGCAAATTCAGTTTTTAAAAATAAGTAAATAAACAAATTTAATATTTTTTAAAGGAGTTTTATGTCAACTGGCTTAAATATTGTTAAAAAAGAAAATAAAAAGAAAAATATTCTTAATAAAAATAATAATTCTAAAGTAATACTTTTTTCTTCAGCGAAAGGAGGAAATGGGTCAAGTTTTATTTCAAATTGTATATCATCATACCTTGCTAAAACAAAAGTTCAAAATATTCTGCTTCTGGACCTTAATATTGGTAAACGCGATTCTCGTATTATTTTTGACCTGGAAGAAAAAGACTTAAGAGATGTTGGTGATTTGGAAGATTCAATAAAAGAAATTGATATCTCTTTATTAAAAAGGCTTGTTATAAATTTTGACAATAGTCTGAATTTAATTTTGCCACCACTTAAACCAGAAAAAAATAAAATATACTTCAGTAAAAACTTAAGCTTATTTCTTGGAATATTAAAACATTATTATGAAATAATCTGTGTAGATTTACCGCATTACTTATTTATGAAAAATAACTTTGATTTTACGGAAAATATCGATAAATTTGTTTTTGTATCAATGCCGGATCTGATTTCTGTGAGTAATATTGAAATACTTTCAAGGCATATATGCATAGACAAGATTCCCAGTAATATAAAAATAATAATAAATAAATTTAATACACAGCCTGCTATCTCTCTAAACAGATTGAACAATATTTTAAAATATCCTGTTCAGGCATTCATCCCTTATGATAGAGATATTGAATTCCTATACCACAGCAAAGGGCCTTTTTATATTTTTAATTACAATCTCAGAATAGTTAAAAACCTAATTGATTTTTCTGAGCTTCTATATGAAGAACTGGATTTTGAGAAAAAACTGCAATAAAAAGAGAGCGTAAAAAAATGAATTTTATAATTGATGACAATCCTAGTTATACATCCGAATATATTGAAAAAAAAATTGTTAAAGAAATTGAAGTTTCTGAATTATTCAAGCTGCAACCGGCAGAGAGGTTTTTAAAAATAGAGAATGCTTTAAAAGAAATAGTAAATAAAGAGAAAATTCTTATAGGCGATAAGGAACTTTCAAAGATTATAAAAGAGATATATGAAAATACTTTTGAATTCGGGCCCATCAGCTCTCTAATGAGAGATGATAAGGTAACAGAGATTATGCTTAACAACTGGGATGATATATATATAGAAATAAACGGTTTGATTAAGAAAACAAATATAAAATTTAAGAACAACCAACATGTCAGAAATCTTATTGAAAAAATTTTAAGTCCGTTAGGTCTTCGAGCAGACGAAAGCGTGCCAATGGTAGATGCAAGATTGGAAAATGGTTCAAGAATAAATATTGTTTTAAGCCCTGTTTCACTTAATGAATCAATAGTGACTATTCGAAAATTTAAAAAGAATATACTTAAAATAGGAGACCTGATAGAATTAGGGACTCTCAATAAAGAAATAGCAGATTTTATTAAAACTTGTGTTCAGAATAAGTTAAATATTATATTATCCGGTGCCACATCTACAGGTAAAACTACTTTTCTTAACATCCTTTCAAACTTTATTTCACCATTTGAGCGGATTGTGACAATTGAAGAAACACTCGAATTAAATCTTAACTTAGATCATGTTGTAAGATTGGAAAGCAAACCACCTAACCTTGAAGGAAAGGGTGAAATAACAATTAGAGATCTTATAAGGAATTCACTTAGGATGAGACCGGATAGAATAATTGTTGGAGAAATTCGAGGTATTGAAGCAATTGATGTACTGCAAGCAATGAATACCGGTCACGATGGTTCAATGACTACCATTCACGCAAATTCACCTGTTGATATGATATCAAGGTTGGAAACAATGTTGTTGATGTCAGGAGTTAATCTGAATCCGGCATCGGCCCGAAGAATAATTTCCTCTTCTATTGACTTAATAATTCATCTTGAAAGACAAAGCGATGGGCAAAGGGCGGTATCTTGTTTAAGCGAAATAATTGCTCCAAAAAAATCTATTGGTTTAAATACTATTCTGGAAATAAAAGATATCTATGACTTTCAAAAAGAAAAATCAGAAAACAATTTATCCCATACAGGATATATTCCGGAATTTATAAATAAAATTAAAAAAGGAGGTGTGGATTTTGCATTTGGGAATATTTAATCAAGCCATAATTATCATTCCTGTTATAGCAACTTTTTCATTGCTTGCAGGTTTCTTAGGATTAGGCAAAATCATTATATCTATAAAAATAAGCCATAATCTCAATAGACTTAATTCTGAAAAATATAATGAAAATAAATTTTATAAGTTCTGGGTAAACAAAATGAGACAGAATAGAAAGATATCAATTGTTCTTTTGGCAATTACTTTTATATTTATTTTTTATGCTTTATGCAAAAATATTATTTTTTCTATTTTTCTTTGTGTTGTGGCAGTGATTATAATCTCAAACTTTTTAGAGTCTTTAAAAAATAGAAAAGAAGATTTACTTCATACCCAGCTTATTGAGTTTATAAATAATACAATAATAATGCTTAAAGCTGGTAAAACAATGAGAAATATTTTTAAAGAAGCCTTGTCATGGGTAAAAAATCCTTTGCAGGTGTATTTAAAAAAATTGATAAATAGGCTTGAGCTGAATTTTTCTTTTGACGATGCCCTTGATACTTTTGCAGATAGTTGTGGTGGCAACGAAGCTCGTCTTCTTGTATCAGCCTTAAAAATTAATAACAGGATAGGTGGGGATCTTCTATTTATTTTAAGCAGCATTGCAGAAACACTACAGAATAGCTTAAAGCTTAAATCTTCTGCAAGGACCATCACACTTCAGAGCAGATACTCCGGCAGTATAATTGCTTTTTTCCCCATAGCTATTCTTATTTTTCTTTATATTTTTATGAATTCTTCTGTTGCTGATTTCTTTTCCAGCCAAATAGGAAATATCTTCTTGATTATTGGTGCGTCCCTGGAAATAGCTGGAATATTTTTAATTAAAAAAACCCTGAATTTAGGAAGCTAACCTTGATTTATATCGCTACATTCTCATATTACATTTTTCTTTGTTTCGGATTATTTATTCTGATCAGCCATTCAGGTTTCAAATCGTATAGGAAATTAAATTATAGGGAAAATTCGAGTGAAAAGCTGTCAAAATCCAAGACAAATTTTATTAAAAACATAAACCTGTTTACGGGCATAATTGGAAAAAAATTTGTAAGAATTTTCAGCCATGAATATAGAAAAAAAATTTTGATGATTCTTGATGCTATTCGGGATGATGCAAATTTTAACTTGAGTTTTGATGCTTTTGCTGGATATAAATTATTGTCCTCATTATTCTTGATAGCAATCGGCTCTTTATTTGGGAATGGATTGTTTTTATCAATATTTTTAGCAGTTGTATTAGGTTTTGCTGGTTTTTTTATACCAGATATTTTGCTCCGGAGGTATAACAGAAAAAGAACAGAAGATTTCAACAAAGAGCTTCCCTATGTTATTGACCTTTTATTTATAGCAACACTTTCCGGGCAGAGTATTTATAATGCAATTAAAATACTGGTTGAAAAACATAGTGGCAATATTTCTACTGAGCTTAAAAAATTTATAAAAGATGTAGATTTAGGTATAGGGAAAACAGAAGCTTATCAAAATGTAGTATCTCGAAACAGTACTGAGGATTTTAAGAAATTGCTTTTCTTACTTATTCAGGCAGAAAAATATGGTTCGGCTATTAGTGATGTTCTTAAACAGAAATCTAAATTTATAAAGTTTGAAATAAGTCAAAGCTATGATAGAAAATCAAGGAAGTTAGCAATTTCAATGCTTTTCCCCCTAATTTTTCTGATACTCCCATCTTTTATCCTTTTAGTAGGAGGCCCTTTGCTTTTTGCAGTGGGTGGAAGTTTATTTTTTTCATAGATAAGCATCTTGAAACTATTAAATATTTTAATATCCTCAGAATTTGTATTTTGAAAGGAGGTGATATTAGAAACAATAATAAATTAAAAATAGAGGGAGGTGATAAAGATAAAGATTATAAGAATTAAAAAGAAAATAAAACTACTGTGTGAAAGGGGACAATCTACACTTGAATATGCACTTGTTATGGTTGTTGCAGGTATTGTAAGCGCGGTACTTGTTGCAGTCGGTAAACCAATGATTATCGATATTATTTCAAAAGTATTTTCCAAAATATCACAGATGGTTTAAAAGTTAGAAAAAAGCTTAACTGGGGAACAATTTATTAAAATTTTAAAAAAATTAAGGTAAGGATTTTTAATGGATATTAATTTAATGAAGTTAGTTAAATTAAAAAAATTAAAAAGTATTTATTATATTGGCGGTCAAGCATCATTGGAGTTTGTACTAGTAATTCCAATACTAATATTAGTTATTATGATTGTTTCCCAGTTAGGTTATCTTGTTTATTATCAAAATGTTCTCGAGCAGTCAGCAAGAGAAGGGGCGAGGATTGTTTCAACAACAAATTCAGACAGTCTTGCATATCAGAGAGTTATGGAAATGTGTTCAAATCTGGATAATTCCAGGTTAAAAATAGACATCGATTCTTCAGGGGGAAGGCATAGAAATGTTGGTGATATTATAACTGTAAGTCTGACTTACAGTTATAGTGGTATTTTTAAACTTATTAATTTAGTGATGAGTGATGATGTCTTTATTAAAAGCAGCAGTAGCGCAAGGATGGAATGTTACTAGATAATATAAAAAATAAAAATAAAGGCAAAGACAATGGGAATATCTCGATACTTGCTTTATTTCTTATAATGTTTTTTGCTTTTCTGTTTATGGTATGCATCGATTTATGCAGAATTTACATTGCAAGAGAACTTACAAAGAATACCGCTGATGCGGCTTCCCTCTCGATTGCACAAAATTTATTATTTTTTGAAAACTATGATTATAAAAATGCTGCTGAAGAAATATCAAACAGTAATAAATGCGAGCTTGTTGAATGTTATCTGGATTATGATGAAGCTGTGGTTATCATGGGAAAAAAGTTAAATTTTGTTTTAATCAGTAAATTTTTTCCAAAAAGTTGTATTGTCAAGTCAACATCAAAAGCCAAAATAATTTATCCCTGGGATAATTATTTTGGCTTTTGTAAAGATTATGAATTTAGTTTTGAATGATGGAGGTATAATGAATAATTTAAACCAAATATATTTACTCGGTAATCTGACAAAGGATCCTGAAATAAAATATACCAATGAAGGGATGGCTATCACTGAAATGGGCTTGGCCATAAACAAGAGGTGGAAGGATAATAATGGTGAAGATGTTGAAATAGTAGATTATTTTAATGTTACTTCGTGGAATTCTCTTGCTGAAAATTGTGCCGGTACTTTAAAAAAGGGAGACAGAATAATAGTCAGTGGTCACCTTAACTTAAGAACCTGGGAAAGTAAAGAAGGTAAAAAATATAACATTATAAATGTTACTGCCGATGTAGTCGCAGCAAGTCTTGAATTTTGCAAGCTGAAAATAGCGGATAAAAAAAATAAAAAAGTTGATAAAAGCATCGGCCCTGAAAAAGAAAGTTTGGAAGAATCATAGCATTTATATTCAAAACAATCTTGCTATATTGTTTGCACAAATAAGTATTATAAATATTAAAATTTGATTAAATTTATATTAAAAAAAAAATATATACAAAGTATTGATTTTAATTAATTTTAGGCTTAATATTTTACATAGATTTATAAACTGTATTAGTAAAGTGAGGTGTGATAATGGCAGCAAAAAAAGAAAAAGCTAAAGGCGGAAAAAAGAAATAGCGAAATTTTAGATAAGAGTCCTGTATGAAAATACAGGACTCTTTTTTATTGTATAGATTCATTAATATTTTTAAAAACATTCTTTATTTATTCAATAAGTTTTATAATTTAATTTGCTTATATCTATTAAAAAATAATTACACAGATATTAAATGCAAGTTGGAATAATAGGTTTACCGAATGTTGGAAAATCAACAATTTATAATACCCTTACAAAAGCAAACGCTGTTGTTGCAAATTATCCTTTCTGCACCATAGAGCCAAATATCGGTCTGATAAATGTTCCTGATGATAATCTTAAAAAACTTTCAAAAATTTATAATTCAGCCAAAACCACAAGTGTTTCTATAAAGGTGCTTGATGTTGCGGGGCTCGTTAAAGGCGCCAGCAGGGGAGAGGGTCTTGGCAATAAATTTTTATCTCATATTCGTGAAGTCGATGTCATTGCCCACGTAGTAAGATGCTTTAAAGATGATAATGTGTCTCATGTGTCTTCCGAAATAAAACCCGCCGATGATATGGAAATCATAAATACGGAACTTATGCTGGCTGACCTTGAAACTCTTGAGCGAAAAAAGGAAAAACTTTCGGCGCTTGCAAAATCACAGGATATCCATGCAAAAAATGACCTGGAGCTGATAAACCATCTTCAAGATGAATTCAATAAAGGAAATTTACCGGAACTGAATAATCTCCAAAATAAAGATCCCGAATTTTTTTTGGATCTGAACTTATTGAGCCTTAAGCCTGTTTTATATGTTGCCAATATGGGAGATGACGACTTCAGTATCGATTTATATAATAAAATCGCTGCAGCAGCGGGGCAAAACGAAGTTGTAAAAATATTCGGCAAGCTTGAGGCCGAGCTAATGGAAATTGGCGCCGGTGAAAGGGAAATTTACAGAAATGAGCTCGGACTTGAAGAGAATGGTTTGCATATTTTTATAAAAAAATGTTACAGTATGCTAAATTTGCTTACCTTTTATACACTGAATGAAAATGAAACCAGGGCCTGGCCGCTAAAAACCGGCAGCAAAATAATTGAAGCTGCAGGTAAGATCCATACAGATATGCAGAGAGGTTTTATAAAAGCTGACGTGATAGGCTGCAAAGAATTGCTTTCAATAGGTTCGTTGCACAAAGCAAAGGAAGAAGGCAGAGTTCGTGTTGAAGGCAGGGAATATATTGTAAAAGATAAGGATGTCATTTTGATAAAATTTTCAGTATAAAAATTTTCATTGTAAAATTTTTTAAGAGGAAGAAGAGAAAAAAAGGTTGAGCATAAGACAATCAGATTATGAAAATTATGACTACAGAGAATTCTGGGAAGAAGGTAAAAGGCTCTACGAAGATAGCTCTGAAAGAATCGCAATAAGGAAATTTTTAAAGGGTGAACAACACGAAAATAAATTACTGGTTGATCTCGGATGCGGATACGGCAGACTTTTTAATGAATATCAGGATTTTGAAAGAATAATCCTTGTGGATTTTTCGATAAAAAATTTACAAAATGCTAAAGAAACGATAAGCAAATATCTGGACAATCAAAAAGAGAAGCTGCCCAATATTTTTTTTATATGTGCCGATGTTACAAAGCTCCCTCTAAGGGCCGGCTGTGTTGATGCAATATTAACTGTCAGGGTAATACATCATTTAAGCAACCCGGGTAATTTTTTTCATGAGGTGCAAAGGGTATTAAAAAATGGCGGCTTATTTATACTCGAATTTGCAAATAAAAGAAATCTGAAAAATATCCTGAAATATTTTTTAAAAAAAATCAAAGTTTCACCTTTTAGCGGTGAGCCTTATCAGGTTGGTGAAACGATATTGAATTTTCATCCAAAACAAATAAAAAAATTGCTTAAATCCGAGAGCTTTAAAATAAAAAAAATGCTGAGTGTTTCCAACTTCAGGATATCTTTTTTAAAGAAACATTTCGTTATAAGGTTTTTGCTTTTTTGGGAAAAAGTTTACCAGTACCTGTTTTCCTTCCTTGGGTTAGGGCCAAGCATATTTTTAAAAAGTGTATTAAAAGCTGATAAAATAAATGATCCTGAATTTAATTTTTTGGATATTTTATCCTGCCCGGCATGTAAAAATGAAAAATTAATCTTTGGCCATGACGGGAAAATCCTGTGTGAGAATTGCAGCAGCACTTTTTATGTAGAAGAAGGAATATACAATTTTAAAATTTAGCCGGTCTCAGTAATTTTGACACAGTGATTTTAACAGCAGTGATTTTGACAATTGACAAGTTGCAAATGCACCAATATTCTATATGAAACAAATGCTGGCACACACAAACGAACTGAAAATAATTTTAATTTTATAAAGCAAATAATATAATTGCACAATAACATAAGAAAATTGCACCAAAATTCAGGTATAATATTATTGATAATATAAATAAAAAAGGCAACCATGAGAAGCTCTCCCGAAGAGGTCAAATCAAAAAGATCAGTCAAAGAAAAATCCAGATATTTCTTTGATAATTTAATGTCGAGAGGCGCCCTTTCTCTCATAGGTTTTCTTGCAATTATTACATTTGCTTTAATCATGATTTTTACTGTCGTCCTTTGGCTGGTGGAACTCCTTCCGGGTAAAGGTTTTATAGAATTATTCTGGCTGAATATCTTTCAGACCTTAAGTACCGGAACTCTAAGCGGGGCGGAACCCGGTCAGCTGAATTTCTTTCTTTCCTTCCTGATTGCACTTGCAAGCATTTTTGTAACGAGCCTGTTAATCGGCCTTCTGACGGCAGGAATACAGCAAAAAATATGGTCCTTGAGACAGGGAAGGTCAAAAGTAATTGAATCGGATCATACAATAATCCTTGGATGGTCGGAAATAATATTTACTATTATCAGTGCCTTAAATGAGGCTGCTATTAACCAGAAGTCACGTAAAATAATTATAATGGCTCTAAGGAATAAAACCGAAATGGAAGATGCCATAAGGGAAAGAGTGAAGTTATCCAAAAATCTGAAAGTCATCTGCAGAAAGGGCAACCCTATTGATTTAAACGACCTGAAAATAGTAAATCTTTCAACGTCCAGGTCGATAATAATAATTGAAGATTCCGACTCAAAAACATTAAAGACGATACTTGCCATTAACGGCAGCAGGGATAATGCGAGGACCAAACCTTTCAATATTGTCACGACTTTAAATGAATCTGAAAATCTTGATTCAGGCAAGATTGCGGGTGCGGGACAGGCAAAATTTGTATTGAATAAAAGTTTTATTGCAAGGCTCATTGCAAACATATGCTATCAACCCGGACTTTCACTTGTTTACAATGACCTTTTGACCTTCGAAGGCGATGAGATATATATAAGTGACGTACCGGGTATCTCAGGAAGGACGTTTAAGGAAGCTGCTTTTATGTTTGAGGATTCAGCGGTTATAGGAATAAGCTCGGGAAGCAGCGTACATTTAAACCCTCTGTCGGATACGATTATGGGCCCAAATGACAGAATCATTGCCATCAGCGCCGATGACAATACGGTACTGCCCTCAGGTATCGGGGATTTTAAGATTAATGAAAAAGCAATATGTGTTTCAGGACAAAAACATAACGTGTTTGAAAAAATATTGATTCTTGGGTGGAATGAAAAAGCTCCTCTTATTATTAACGAGATAAAGAATTTTACATCATCAGACACGGCAATAACTGTTGTTTGCAGCAAGGAACTTCTTTCAGAAAGTAAGGGAGCCGGGACAAACTTATTAAGAGATGAAGAATATTTTAATAACCTCAAGGATTCAAGTATCAGTTTTATTGATGGGAACATCAATGATCACCAGGTTCTCCTGGCACAGGTCAGACAGGGCTTTGATCATATAATTGTTCTTGCATACCCGGGTATTGATATACAGGAAACAGACAGCATAACCCTGATGGCTCTCATACACTTAAGAGATATTGCCGAAAAAAACAACCTTGATTTTTCAATAACAAGCGAAATGCTTGATGTCAATAACAGGGAACTTGCAAAAATTGCAAAAGTTGATGACTTCATCGTCAGCGGAAATCTTGTGAGCCTTTTACTCGCCCAGATTTCTGAAAATGAACTTTTAAATCCGGTTTTTGAGGATCTTCTTAGCGAACAAGGTTCGGAAATATACCTGAAAAATATCGAAGACTATATCAATCTCCCGGAACCTGTGAATTTTTATACGGTTCTTGAAGCGGCAATCCGCAAAAATGACCTTGCAATCGGTTATAAAATAATTGCAGAAGAAAATATCAGCAGTAAAAATTTCGGTGTTTATCTTAATCCTGATAAGTCCATGATTATCAATTTTTCAG
>Ga0172371_10010002_pt1 | contig 12919 bp, 10 predicted proteins | sample Lak12m_FD_114543 | JGI IMG/M metagenome (GOLD analysis project Ga0172371, IMG submission 114543) | Freshwater microbial communities from Kabuno Bay, South-Kivu, Congo - kab_022012_12m | ecosystem: Environmental > Aquatic > Freshwater > Lake | place: Democratic Republic of the Congo: South-Kivu... | reverse complement strand
GACAGGAAGAGGATGAAGCCCCAGGTGGAGAGAGCCTGCGAGACCTGCGCCGCGAACCCCACGATATTGTCGATCATGTTGTTCGGCTGGAAGGAATCAAGCGCCAGCAGATCCTGGGACTCGATTCCGTACGAAGACAGAAAATCGCGAAGCGACTGTCTCAGTTCAGACAGCCTTTCCCGGTAGGTTGGAATGGCGTTGATGAACTCGTTGATCGAGACCGCCAGGATGATGACCAAAAGCAGGAGGAAAGCCACCACTGCCAGCGCTACCAGTGAGAACGATAGCCATACTGGCAGACCGCGCCGTATCAGCCAGTTCTGCAGGGGTGTGACCGACACCGCGATGACAAAGGCAAAGAACACGGTGGTGATGATCGTGGAGGCGGCGTGCATGCCGGCGATGATGACCACCACCGAGGCGGTGGTCAGCAATATGCGCAAGATGGTCCAGTCGGGGGATGCCTCGTCCCGGGTCTGGTTCATATGATGCCCCGTTTCCGAAGAGATCGGTCATGACTGCTGTGAGTCAATTTCGACGTGCGGGGATTGGTTCCTTGCGCCGGCTACGCTGAAGTTGCTGCTATTTGGTGCGGTTATTGAAGAAATTCTCCTGGTACGCTTTGGTGACCGCGCCAATGCGTCCATTGACGCCGAGCTTGCTGTAGATCGAACTGTTGTACCTTCTCACGCTCCGGGGGCTGTACATCAGCTTTTCCGCGATCTCCTCATCCTTCAGTCCCTCGGTGAGGAGTTCCAGTACGCGCCATTCCTTGAGCGTCAGCTCGTAAGGCAGGCCTTCCTGGTCGGGTTTGCGCGACGCGTCCCAAAGCTCGGCTTCAAGGGAAGGAGGCAGCGGCGGGCAGCCGCCGTTCTCGATCATAACCAGGGCTTCCTCTATCTGGCCGATGTCAGAGTCCTTCAACAAAAGGGCGGAAGCGCCGGCAAGGTTCACCTTGACGACATCGTAGCCGGCGAGGGGGAAGGTGAGGACAACGACCTTGCAGGACGGTTGCCTGTTCCTCGCGTACCGGATCAGCTCCAGACCTTCCTCGAGCCGTTCTCCGGGATAGAAATAGGGATCGACGATCATCATGTCTATCTTGCTGCTCTCGATAGCGAGGCGCGCCGCATCGATATCGTAAGCTTCGACCACGATGTCAAACTTCTGGGTCCCGTTTAGCCCGCTCACCAATCCGCTGACGTATACCGGCTGTGGATCGGCTATCATCAGACGCATCTGTTTTCCTTGCTTTGCCATATACTCCCGTTTTGTTTTTGGCCCTCGCCCGTGTTACTCCATTTAATTGACCGAGAGCAGCATTTTGAAACTCAGAGCTAACTTTGAAATACGGTATCAAACGCTACGGACGGAAAATCCGCCACTGGGGGTGGGCCAACAAGATAATACGTTGATTAGCTGCCGATTCTTGATTGATTACGTGGTTCGTAAATTATTCTAATCTGCGCATTAATTATAGAGGCAATTCAGGTCAAACGAGGGTTAGGTGAGGCCATTCGGTGGAACGTTTATTTCAACAGACCCGCCGGAGCCCTCTCCCGTTGCTTTCCCGTACGCATTGGGTGAAGAGTTCAACGAGGTTGGGGTCGAACTGGCTGCCGGCGCCCTTTCTCAGTTCCTCGATTGCTGCGTCGACGCTCAACGCCTTGCGGTAGGGGCGGTCGGAAAGCATGGCGCGATAGGCATCGAGGATGCCCACGACCCGGGCCAGGATCGGGATATCGTCACTGCGAAGCCCTTCGGGATAGCCCTTTCCATCCCAGCGCTCATGATGGTACAGGACAGCGGAGATGAGGTCCTTTATCTGGGCCGCCTCTTTCAGCATCTGCTCCCCTACCTGAGGATGCTTGCGCAAAAGCTCAACCTCCTCGGGACGCAGCTTCTCCTTCTTCTGCAGTATCTCCCTGGGTATGCCGATCTTGCCGATGTCGTGCAGCCTGCTTGCCAGCTCGAGCGCTTCGCGCTGGTCATCGCTGAAGTTCAGCTTTCCGGCGAGCGCCGCCGCGACACGAGACATGTCGTTCCTGCCGTCGTCATACTGATCTCTGGCATCTACTGCCGCGGCCAGCACCCGGATGGTATGGAAACCGGTACCCTCAAGCCTGTGGTTCAGGCTATCGATATCGTCGCTGCTGAGCTCCGCCTGCGACAAGTCCCTGAAATATGCCACCCGGTTGCGGCCCTGGCGCTTGGCGAAGAGCAAAGCGCCGTCGGCCGCCGCGATCAGACTGTTGTTGTCCTGGGCGCAAGCAGGGAAATCCGCGACGCCGAAGCTGGCCGCCGTATGATATTCAGGTATCTCGACCTTCTTATAAAGCTGCTCGAACTTTCTGCGCAGCCGGTCGGCAGCCTCCACCGCTTCCGGCCCGGTTATCTCGGGCATGATCACGGCGAACTCCTCGCCGCCGTACCTGGCGGCGTAGTCGATTTCCCGGATCTCGGTAGAGAGGATCCTGCCCACCTGCTTCAGAATCGCGTCACCCTTCTGGTGACCGAACTTGTCGTTCACCAGCTTGAAGTTATCCAGGTCTATCATGACCAGAGAGAGCGACCTGCCGTAGCGCTCGGCCCGTTCAACTTCTTTCTGCAGCCGGCGCTGGAAGTGACCGTGGTTTTTAAGTCCGGTCAAGCCGTCCGTGTTCGCCCTCTCCTTGGCCAGACGGTGGAGTTCCTTGAGCTCATCGTTCTGGCTCTCCAGCTCGGCGTTTGCTTCCTTGAGCATGTCCTCTTTTTCCCGCAGCGACCACATGAGACTGTTGAAGTTCTCGCCGATCTCGCTGACCGGCCCATGGGTAAGGGCCTCCTGGTAGACCTCGCATCTGGAACAATCGCCAAGTTTTTGCGCGAAACGCCCCTGGACGTCACCACGGCAATAAGTTCCGGCGATCAGCCAGCAGCGTGCGTGCTGTTTACCATACACTGGACAGCCCGTTTTCGTGCAGCTCTTCTTCTCCCAGCAGGTAGGCACGAAGTTGTCCTCAAAGCCCACCTCCCAATGCCTTTCCATGATGGCCTTGTGAGTGAGGTCGGAGAAACGCCGCTTGGCATTCTCCAGCGTCTCCGCTTTTTCCGCCAGGCTCTGTCGGGTGACATAGGCGCCGATGACGATCAGCGAAATGAGCAGGGTGATGCTGATCGGGATCAGGCGACTGACGCCGATCGCGTTTTCGTATGGGACCGCGTCAAAATCGATCCGGATCGCGGCGATCGTCTGACCGGTTTCCGGATTGTGCACCGGCGCGTAGCTTGTCAGGTATGATCCGGAGCTGTCGCTGTAGGGTCCGAGGGTCATCGGCTTGCCGGTCGCAAACAAAGGCTTCAGATCCTCGGTGGAACGGGCGGCGGCCTCGTCGAACTCGCCCTCCCCCGATGTCAGTCCGGGAACCACTCCCGTTGACGTCAAGACCTGCGCGTTGCCCAGGCCGTCGAATTTCAATAGTTCGGCGCCGCGAATCTGCGAATTGGCCTCCTGGACTTCGCCCAGCCGCTTCTGTACCTCGGCATAATCCGGATTGCCGGGATTCTCCCCCGCGTTGACGTAATCTTCCGCAAAGGCGTCGACTGTCTCCGAGGCTATCGAGGTCTGATGCGTCATGTCCTGCCGCATCATCTCTGCGTTCTTGTCTCCGAAGACCTCGGTGAATACCCAGCCCGCCAAGAGAACGGCGACGAATATCATGATCAATTTCGTGCCGATGGCCTTGTTCTCTGCAGTGGTATATTCCACATCCGCCCGCGAACGCCGGTAGTAAGACCAGACCAGCGCCGTCAACACAATGGCCACGGTGCCGCGGATGAGCTGTATGGGTATCCCGGCCTGGGAAGCAAAGACGGTCTGATTGATCAATGAGGCAGGGAAGAAAGGCGCCAGCGGCACTATCACTCCAGCCGCGACAGCATAGATGGCGGTTGTAATACCTGCATAGCGCTGGAAGCTGCCGGCGCGATCCGCTGTTTTCGACGCATGCATCAAAACCAGCGCGACCAGCAGCCCGCCGGTGAGGGCCAGGCCGTACCGCGCGGTGACGTTTATCTCCATGAGGCCGGCGATGGCCCCGGAAATAGCCAACATTCCAAAGGGTAGATAGATCCAAAGCCCGATCTTACGGTTGTACAACCGGTTGAATCCCTGGCGCCCGAACTCCACCAGGCATAAGAACGAGGAAACGAACAGGACCAGGCGGACAACCCTGAACGACACACTGTCACCGAGCGAGATGGCGAACATGTCCAGCCACTCTCCGATGCCATGGATAAGCCCGAACAACCCCAACCAGATCCATGGCAGGCGGCGCGGTTTACTGCGTTGTAAAAACAGGCATACGCTGGCCAGGAGGATGAATGCCAGCCCGTAAAAAAAGTAGATGTAGTCCAGCTGCCCCTGGAAGAATGATGACAATTCCTACCGCCCTAAAGGTCTCCACCATGCCAGATACACCATTACTTACGGCAAACCCGCATTCAAACTTTAGCCTATTAATATATGTAAGGATTATGTAATGGCGGAGGGTAGGACGGGTGTTTAATCAGGTTGTTCGGAGAGCAGGCACGGTAAAGGATATTTGGACTATGGTCTAAATCTAATTTACGAGTTTTAAGAATCAGGGGTACGAATAAACCGTACCGCACCCATCCTCTGCAGTTGATGTTACGACTTTTGCGAATGTGCCAACGCCTTCCGGGACCTGATACTTGAGCGACCCCTTGATGGAACTTCCCACCGAAACATCCTGATCAATCACGGGAAGGCCATAGGCCAGAGTGACGCCGTCAGAACTTGAAGAGCCTGTGATTCGGGTACTATAAGCTACCGAAGATCCGCCATTGACGATTTCGTATCCTACGGTCAGATCGCGAGCTACATAGTCGGCATAACTGGCCCAGTAAACTGGACCGTTCGTAAATGTCAGCGAAGGTCTTCCCTGCGAACAACTTGAAGCCAACTCCTCATTGACGACTACTGGTCCGGTAGCGTATATCCTCAACGGCCCGCCTCGCACCCCATTGGTCACAACCTTTGCGACTGTACCCGGATAGATGACATTGCTTCGCCAGACAGTCGAATCTCCTACATTCATATAAGCCGAAACCGCAGCCTGCGACGGATTGCCGACGTAGATCGCGTCCTGTGCGCCTGATGATAAATCGTCATACCAGCTCAGGTTGCTTTCGCTACCGAGCCGGTCTGAGGACTGACCAAAGATTTCGAAGAAGCTGCCTCCTGACAGGACACGCTGATCAGTAAGGACTTTCGCGGGAACTGAGCCGTTGACGCCATCGGCAAAAGCCGTAACCTCTACCGGTCCTTGGGCCGTTTCCGGGAAAGTCGGAGACACTCGATTGAAAGGCCAAATCTCGGTCTGACAATAGACGGCAGGACCGATCTTGATCGTCACGTAGACCTTGAAATCATTCATGTTAGTCACCGTTACCCAGTCGCTCCTGCCAGCCGTAGAATCATACCGGGCCCATAAATAGTCAGATGTGAGGTTTTTCGCAGGGTAAGCTACGACCTGATTCAGGATACCGTTGTAAACGGTCCACTTGCTGACTACCAGTTGTTGGCCGTTCCTGGAAGAGATAGTGACAGGACCGCCCATTTCATGGTCGAAGTAGACTTCGACCTCCCCGGCGGCACTGACAGGATAAGTGCCCTTCAACGAGCCATCGATGTACACATCTACGATCGCCGACTCGTCGGCTGTGTTACCGATAGTTATTATTTCCGTCATGCCAATATTTTCATACCAGGTGAAGTAGTAGCTGGTGTCGAGATCGGTCTCAGGAACAGCATCTGCCTGCCGGACTTTTCCATTGAAAACGATCCTTTGACTCACAAGCAATTGCTGACCGTTGGTCGAGACGACCTTTACGAGGCCCCCGTTGGCAACAGATTTGAGTGTGGGGGTCCACCCTGAATCTGGTTCCATGACTGCCGATTCTTCCAGGACTCCCGCGACATAAACCTCGACCGTCGCGGCGTCGGAATCGACGTTGCTGATCCGTAGCTGATCGCTAAACAGGTCGGCATCGGAAGTGGGCTCGTACCACGGAAGAAAGTAACTTTTAGGAGGGCCGGGCGCTGCTTGTGCAACTGAAATGAACAACAAAAAGGCCGCCAACGTGATAACAAGAAAGGTGATCCCAATAAAAACTCTGTATCCCTTCATCCCCACTCCCCAGTACTTTGCCGGTTCAGATCCAATTTTCGGATGTTGAATAAGAGTACAACAAATAACATCATTGTCAATCTTAGTAACCGCGATAGAAGAATGGGGTTAAGATGACTGGCGCGCCCGGCAGGACTCGAACCTGCAACCTACGGATTAGAAGTCCGAGAAGCCTCATGACATCTAATGTCCACTAATGACAAATACTAACGATTAGCGGGATCAACTTTGAATGGGGATTACACCGAGCACCATTGAAAAACATGCAATACCAAAGCTTTGGTTAGCAATCTGTTAGCGTATCGAAGCGACAAATAACCCGATATCAATCACTTAGTTAGAGTGCGGGGCTAGACTTTGATAAAATCTACTTCGCGTTTCCTCCACTGTTGATCCTTTTTTCTTCGCAGCTTCCTGAAGAAGTATGTTGAATACATGGTCTTTTATATCTAGGTCAGGGCCGAGCCTTCCCATCGCTCCTTCGTGAGCATAATTCATTGTTTCCCGAGTCGCTTCGCGGCCAAGCCCTGCCACCATTGCAAATCCGTGCCAGTAGTTTAGATCTGCGGCATGAAGGAGAAAAAGAGCTGCCGGCTTCGACTCGAAGTGGACCGGCCTAGCGCCAGCCTCGGCTGCTTTCCGCAAGGCTCGATCTCCCCTGCATGCCCAAGCAGCAAGTGCATATAGCTCAGCCAGTCTGTCAGCATCGTAGCTAATTGCCAGAGTTGCCTCTGCGTCAAATTGCGCTGTAGAAGCGAAAAGCAATCCAAATACTACTGCGTGTGACTCCTCACTCTTCGGGGGCTGCATGCCAGAAATGAAATTTTTCAGATCGTCGCCATTCATGAAATTATTGAATTTTTCAGCCATTTTCGTAACGTGCCCCGGGTCCGCCAGTAATATATCTTTCATAAGCTGTGCGCGTAGCGTGTTTTCGGCATCATTTGTGCCTACTTTGTCCGCAAATGAGACAAGAAACTTCAGCTTCTCTCCATCTAAACTAATGATTTCATGATCGCTAGCTATCCCCTTAAAGTAAGCTTCGCCAGCCCAGGCTGCTTCCGATGACAAGACTGCGGCGGCTTGAGCTTGTTCTAAATGGAATCTAATTTCTACAGCTCTCCTTGCAGCGGATTGAGCACCTCGCAGAATCCCCCGAGCTCTCGCAGATGTAACCGTGTCCGCCCTTTTTAATGCATTTGAAGCTTGTGCGGAAAATGCTATCGCTGCATGTGTGTAACTTTCTATCATTCTCTCATTGTCAGTATTCAATTTGTCCCCTCAAAAGGAAGTTGTTTAAAGATTACCCGGCAACGAGTGGAAATGGGCCGCTGCAGATATAAAACATCGTTCATAAATGTCTTCAGAAAAAACTGGATCATTGTGAATGTGTTGGTGCTTATACGAGATTATCGATAAGAAATTTTCGCGCGCCTTTTTCCCTATATAAAAATCGAGACATCTATCGTTGGAAACGATACGGAGCTTACAAAAATTTGGGGCAATTGCCATTTTTTTCTTCGCCTGACTAATCTGTGAGTACGGAAGAGATATTGTTCCTGCTTTGTCACCCCAATCTAGAAATAGAAGCCCTGCTTTAGTTGCTAACAGTTGTCCTTCTCCTCGACTGTTTCTGTTCCCCAAGAATACGCAATATGCGATATCGTAAACTGATTCACCATCTGAAAAAGGACTCATAGGATAAGGTAGCTCCATCCTCACCTTTCAAAAAAGATTGCCCTAAGTCACACCGTATGCAGTCATCAACTTAACTTGGATTAATAACGGCGAGACAGATATTTATTTACCTCTTGGCGATAGCGGTGAAGTGCCGCTAGCCTAGCTAGATACATAAAAACTATAGAGATAATGCCAGCAATGAAGAATTGAAGAATTTTCAGCTGAAAAAGAGAAACTATCGCATAAAGAGTCAGAAGAAAGCCGATAAAGCTCAGCACTTTAGCTAATGAACTGCCCAAGTGTGGATCATGGAGTGTCATTACCTAAAACCTTCCTTCGTTAGGGAAGTGCTTAGGGGAACTTCAAGTTATTACCATGAAGAAAGATGTCAATTATTTGATTTAATGCTATTTTTCTTGTTCAGCAAGCAGGATTTTTGCCTCTTTAAGATCTATACGAGCCTTATGGCCGTGTTTATCTAGCAGGTGCAACAGATTCCCTCCACTCAGAAGAGTCAGAGGCTTATCCTTCGCAAAATCATATGCATCAGGACCATAATCAGCCGTACTCACGAGTATGCCTTTAATCGCCCCTTCATTTACAACTGTTCCATAGAGATCACGAACCGCTGCAACTCCGACAGTATTTGTATACCTCTTAGCCTGAATAACAATTTTACCCCCGCGAATCGGATCAGGATCAAATGCAACGGCATCAACTCCCCCATCACGACTTGCACGGGTAATTTTAACTTCGCCCCCATTAACGGAAAATTCTTTTTCGAATAACTCCCTAATTAAATTTTCAAAATCTTGCCAGTCCATTGCAGCAAGATTCATGCTTTCGTCTAAGTCATCCGCGACTCCATATGCAGATATAAAACGCTTGTCTTCCTTATTCATAACCAGTAAGGGAGCTACTGGCGTCATACTGTGAAGTTTTGAACTTCCGACACCCTTTAATTTTTTAAAGCATGCTTTTCCTTCAATTTGATTAAGATTTATAGCCAAGAATTCATCTTTTTGCGTCTGGATTGATAATACGCAAGCATTTGTTATTGCCTGACCGGTCGCTTTATCGACATGATCAACACACCCATTAAAAACAATCGCAGACAATGCATTAGCTGTATCAGCCTCGAAAAGCTCATGCATTGTCCGGAGTGCAATCTGATAAAGCAAATCATCATACATCGAAGCAATTGCCTTATCGTTTAGCTCCGTTTCTTTGAAATCATCTCGGCTTTGAACGTATTTGACTTCTTTGAGCCGAGGCATGGCGACTATATCCGGCAACTTGTAATCGACGATCAATATTTGATTTTCCGGATTGTATTCAAGCTCCCACTCTTGCGGAAAGTAGTCAGGATATTGTGAATTTGTGAGTACTAAATCGCAATATGAAGAGATTGCTTCCACATTACATTCCTCATAGTCTTTCTTTTTTTCGTCGATTGCTGCATTGTTTTCTTCTTGTCTCGCTAAATAGGCCTGCTTCTGTTTCTCCAAATCTTCTTTCCATTTTTTTTCTTCGTTCTGCCATGCTTTAAGTTTCGATTCGTATGACTTCAGATTATTGTCATTTTCATTAACAGCTTGAGCCTTAGTTGATTCCCAATTGAGATGGGCTTGGGCATACCGGTCTTTGGCCGAGGCCTCTTTTTCTTCACGTTTTTTAGAATTTAACTTGTCAAAAAATCCAAGTTTGATCTGGAATTCTTGATCAGTCTCTTTTGGTTCAACTGGCAAAGCCATTTTTTTCGGTTCATTAGGCTTTGGTTTTGGGAACTTTGCATTTTCGTTCTGGAATTTGCGATGATCCTTAAGGCTATCCCAATCTACAGCATCATTAATCGTCAGCGTATGTTTTAGAACATTCCTAACAGCTTCGATTTCCGCCATAGCTTCTTCAGTTCGATCAATAGCCAATTGTTTTTTTTCTTCTAGCAACCTCGCTCGCTCAGCGGAAGCTGTTTTTTTGTCGTGCATTTCTTGTTCACGAGCTATCTTTTTTCTTTCTCGTTCCTGTTGCCTATTCCATCTCTCATCCCAGGAAGCCATTAACGCATCAGCTTTCATCTGACATACGCGCTTGTCAGCATCTTTAACTACCCTGTAAAGGTTTAATCCCGAATGCTTAACTTCGATTTGATAGTAATAACGACCCATTACAGCCTCCATGCGTCTTCTTTAAAGCTGTGAGAGTAATTCTTTCTTCTTCATCTCAAATTCCATATCACTTACAATCCCCTTTTTATGTAAGTCAGCCAATAACTCCAGTCTGCCCGCAACTTCATCCGACGGATTTTGCAACTGCTCCAATGTTGCTGCTCCATCGTCCATATTCTGATTGCTGACCTCAAGCTCTGGATATGGAAGGTGATGGTCAAAACGATCGATGCAATTCTTAGCTTCTCCTAATTTCTTGCCTGTAAGCGCTCGGTAAGTCTTAATCGCTTGTATTTTTTTCTTCCTCTGAAGCAATGAACATATTTCATCATAATCTTGAGGTGATAATGAGAGAGCGAATTCCTTTTGAGAAAATGTTGGAGCCGTAGATGTTGGCCTTGCTGCAATTTCATTTACAGTCGGCTGAATAACTTCTTCCATTTCATAAACAACCATTATTTTGCCTTTCCTGCCGCGACCGCCGATCAATCCAAGTGGACCAAAGATAGCGTAGCTACCTGCTCCCCTCATGATGCTATATGGTTTCTTTCCTTCGGCTTCAACTGTAATGACGCGGAAACCGCGTCTCGCCATCTTCTTCTGGTCCTTTTCGAAATCTTTTGCGCTTTTATATTTTTTTACAGTTTGAGACACAGATAATCCTAATTGATCTTTTACTAGAGGATTTAGTTTATGCCTATTAACGACATCCTGTCAAAAGGATTTGCGCGCACGTCGCGGATAAATAATGGAACAACGCAGCAGAATATCTTCTCTTCACATCCCTATAAAAACATTGTTTGTCTCGTCTAACAGGCACCTTTCAAAAACTATATGAATATGAAAGGCTTAAAGGGAAAGCAAAGCGAAGTAGATGATTGAGAAGGATTCGATAGGATGATCGCAACCAAAGAAATAAAGCAGCAGCTAGTACGCTTCGGCGTTCTATTATTTGTTTTATTCATCTTATTTTGGATTTTTAATGTTTTCTATAAACGAGAAGGTCATGAAAGCGTTAAGCCTTCAATTTCAGCAAATGGGCAGATTGTTGCGTTCGAAACGTACGATCATCCGAACACTGCTATTAAGACTAAGGATAATAAGACGGGTGAATTAAGAATAGTGTCAACAAGCTCAATTGGTGAAGAGGGTAATGGAGAAAGTTATTCGCCCGCAATTTCTGATGATGGTCGATTCGTGGCCTTTATTTCAAAAGCATCCAACTTAGTACCAAATGATGGCGATGAAGTTCCTGATATTTTCTTAAAGGATACCGTTACTTCGACAATTCAGCTGGTAAATACTGATCCAAATCATCATATCTCTGAAGATACGTGGGATGAAAATAGACCTTCTGTTTCTGGTGACGGTCATTATGTTGTTTACGGAACTTCTGGTGAAGAACTTTCTTCAATCGATGATTCGGATATGTATCTGAAAGATACAATTACGGGAACTTTAAAGGGAATAGGAATTGGGTACAACCCTGATATATCAGCGAGTGGACAATTTGTAACATTCTGCGCCGAGCCATACGTTGTTAACAAGCAGGCTGAATTATTAGATGAAAAAGAGGGCGTGCAAGTGTTCCGAAAGAATCTCCTTACCGGTGAAGTTGCTTCGCTAACGCCGGTACAAAAACAAAGAGAAATAGATAAATATGAATCTGATCTACCACATATTTTTGGAATGCCGTCAATTTCTGCAGATGGGCGCTATATTGCTTTTCAAACAACGGAGAAAGAAAGCTCTATGGATTCGTTCACGACTAGAAATGACGTTTTCGTGAGCGATGCAGTAACAGGTTCGCTAATTTACGTCGGGAGAGGGGACCAGCCGTCTATTTCACCAGATGGTCGCTTTGTTGTTTTCCATCGATGGACCGAATCTATGACGCAGCCGTACGAAGTGAATGGGGTCTATTTATACGATGCTCAGTCTAGGGATACAGAGCTGGTGTCATGCAACAGCGATTGTGACCCACCCGACAGTTATAGTGAGCATCCCACAATCTCCGGCGACGGTGTGTATGTAGCTTTTGATTCGATCGATCACACACTATTACCTGATGTGATACCTGGCATCGTACGAGGAGATTACAATCGAGTAGGCGGCATATTTCTCAAAGATATTACGAATGGTGAAATCAGTCGCGCGTCTCGTTCATAACAGATTGGCCGTATAACGAATATCAAAAATAACTTGTAATCATTATCTTCCGAATTTCAAGCTTTCTTGAAGGTCCTTGAATCGTTTACGGTAATTCCTCTCATGGTAAAGAGCACAGAATAATGTCTCCCCTTCTGGTCCCTCAAAAATGAGACGCGGCAATGATTCGTCATTCATCAAGTTACGTGTCTATTCCAATCACATAAACAGGAACTTGGATTGCGCTTTTAAAATGGGGAATGTATTTAACTACCCTTTCATAAGAAAGACTTCCGGTCCATTTTTGGCCATACTTCTCAATCATTCTCTTCTGAAATGCTTTGGTTGTTACTATGTAGACTGCAACATCAATTTTATCGAGTGCAGAATACGAGCATATTTGAAATTTCAGCAAATCAATGCCTAGGAACGAGGGATGACCGAATTCGACCTCAACACCAACTCGTTCCTTTATAAAATCCATCTTTGCGGATGGATCTCCTGGTTCATCAAATACTAATGGTTGTCTTTCCCATCCCTTCTCAACAAACAGGACATCCAATATTTCATTAAACTTTGGCCGCGAAAGTTCGGCAAGATCTAATGAGCTGTAAAAGTCAACAGCTCACCTGACAGTCGCCCTCTTTGAGATAGTATCGCGGCTAGGCCGCTTTCTCCACTTTCACCTCCTTCGTTTTCGACGTCTTGCCAATCAGCTTCTTCCCTGCGGTG
>Ga0172371_10010001_pt1 | contig 12919 bp, 8 predicted proteins | sample Lak12m_FD_114543 | JGI IMG/M metagenome (GOLD analysis project Ga0172371, IMG submission 114543) | Freshwater microbial communities from Kabuno Bay, South-Kivu, Congo - kab_022012_12m | ecosystem: Environmental > Aquatic > Freshwater > Lake | place: Democratic Republic of the Congo: South-Kivu... | reverse complement strand
TGGTCGAGATTGCCGGCGTGCGTGTCGTCGATCCGCGCCTGGCTCAGGGGCCAGATGGCGTCTGGCGGCCGGCGGCGGACAGCCCGGTGCGCGGCGCGGCCGCTGCGAGTGCTGCCGACCTCGTGACCGAGGACATCGATGGGCAACCCCGGCCCCACGACGCCACCGACACCGGCTGCGACCAGGCCAGCGAGGCCCAGGTGCGCTTCGGGCCACTGAGGCCGGCCGACGTGGGACCTGCCTGGCGCCGGGTGCCCCGTTGAGGGCGGGGACACGGGACCAGCGCACGGCAACCGCCCCCGGCGGCCGGGGTCATCCCCCGATCACAGGCTCTCGCGGATCGCGGAGAGGACGCGTTGCGCCTGAGCGCGGTCACCCACGAGACCGACGCGGACGCCGACGCGGGTTGCGTCGCTGCCCGTGGCGGTGAGCTGGATGACGATGCGAGTGCCGTCGGCCAGGTGTGCAACGTAGCGCCCCACAAGGCCATCCTTCGCCGCCGACTCGGTCGTGATCTGGAGTTCGGCGAGGGCCTTCTCGGTCGCCTGGGAGACCTTGTCGATGGGAACCGGGAAGGTCTCCTGCAGCTCGCCCTTGACGTAGACGATGGTGCCGCCGGTCGCCGCGCCGGCGGCCACAAAGAGACACCCGGGCGCGGTGCAGGCGACGGCGCTGGCGGCGAGGAGCATGGCAATCCAGTGATGTTTCATGGTCAACCCTTGCTGGTCTGCTGGCGCTCCCAGTCGCGCAGGGCCGGGAGGCTGGCTTCGATCTTGGCGAAGGCATCGGCGATGCGGGCCATGCCGGCGGGGTCGGGGACGGTGTAGTTCCAGCCCATCTCCACCGACCGGGCGATCTTGGCCTCACACCGCGGCACCCGCACGGCGCGGTAGTCGATGCCGCTCTGACGCAGGGGCTCGGTCCACATGATCTTGGGGCCGTCGTAGGTCTGCCAGTGGAGCCGCGGCCACGACGGGATCGGGGAGGGGATGTACTGGAAGCAGCCGACCCCTTCCGCGCGGGCCGCCTGGAAGAAGGTCTGCTTGCGGATGCCGGCGGCCTGGGCATCGAAGTTCATGGTGACCATGTGGTAACTGGGTTCGGCGTCGGCTGCATAGGCCGGGAAGGAGAGGGTCCGCAGGCCGGCCATGGCTCGGCGCAGTAGGCGGACGTTCTCGCGGCGGCCGGCGATCTCCGCGTCCACCTTGCGGAGTTGCTCGGTCAGCATGACCGCGATAACCGGACTCAGACGGTAGGTGTAGACCAGGCTGTCGATGTAGCGGTCGAGCCGCTCGTGCGGGAAGTCGGGCTCCAGGGACCGGCCCATGTGCTGGCCGCAGAGGGCCGCCTTCCAGTAGACATCCTTGTCCGGCGTGACCATGTAGCCGGCCTCGGCCGAGGCGAGGAGCTTGCCGCCCATGCACGAGAAGCCGGCGGCGTGCCCGAAGGCACCCACCTTGCGCCCGGCGTGGAGAGCCCCGTGGGCCTGGCTGCCATCCTCGATGAGCTTGAGCGCGCGCCGGTCGGCGATGGCCTTGAGGGCCGTCATATCGGCGGCCTGGCCGAAGATGTGCACCGCCAGGATGGCCTTGGTGCGCGGCCCTATGGCGGCCTCGACGCTGGCCGGGTCCAGAAGGCCTGTGTCCGGACAGACGTCCACAAAGACGGGCACCGCGTTGTTGTGCAGGATGCACGAGATGCTGGCGCCCCAGGTGAAGGGGGTGGTGATGACCTCGTCGCCCCAAGAGATCTCCAGGCCCATGAGGCAGTCCTGCAAGGCCGCATGGCCGCTGCTCGCCAGGAGACAGTGCGGCACGCCCTGCCAGGCGGCAATGGCCCCCTCGGCCTCGGCCACCTCGGGGTAGTTCCGGTTCAGGCCAACGGTCCGGCCCCGGGCGAGCATGTCCACGACCCGGTCAATGGCTTCCTTGCGGAAGGCCGGATGGGGACTGGCCGGAGGTGCTCCGACAGCCTTGCCGCCAAGCAGTGCGAGTGAGCTGGAGGACATGGATGGGGTCCTTGGGGGGCGGGTCCCGAGTTCCGGGTTGGGCGGGTCGGGTTGCGGATTTCTGGCTTCGGATTTCGGATTTCGGATCTGGGGTTTCGGGTTTCTGGCTTCGGGTTCCGGGTTTCGGATTTCGGATTTGGGGTTTCGAATTTGGGGTTTGGGCCTTGGGCCTTGCCGTTCCGGGTCCTGCCGGGACCCTACTTCATCCGCCATTGCAGCCGCGCCGCCACATCGGTCCGCAGGGCGGGCACGCGCAGCTTCAGTATACCACCTTCCACCTGGGCTTGCTCCCGGCGTTGTGGCGTTCCTTCCCAGGTTTCCCACCACTCCACGGTTACCGGGCCCTCGTCGAGGCCCCGGATCTGCACCATGGCATCCGCGACGGGCGCGACCGCATCGCGGCCGTGGTTGTACCAGTCGCTGTCGCGGTTCTGGACCCAGAGGATGGCAACCCCCTGGCAGGCCATGGCGGCACTCAGCAGGTTGGGCCGGTCCAGCACGCGGCAGCCCCCGAACCGGTAGCTCTTGACCCGGATCCAGTCCTTGCCGGTGTTCTCGACCCGGATGCGGTGGGTGCCTGCCGCCACGGGGATGCTGATCTCCTCGTCATACACTGACTCCCAGAGCTGCCATTGTGGCCGGTGGACCCAGCTCTTGCCCTTGCCCTCCCCGCAGGGGAACTCCCGGTCCAGCACCAGGGCATCGTCGACGTAGACGAGCAGGTGGCCATGGTTGGAGACGCGCTCGATGGTGAGGCTGAAGGTCCCCGGCGCGGGGTAGGTCGCGCCGAATGCCGGCGGGTTGCGCAGGTCCCGGTGGCCATCGCCGTGGAGCAAGGCCAGCAGTTCGCCGGGGTTGTTGATCGAGCCGTCGGCGGCCAGCGCGAACTCGTTCACCGTGCGGCGGCGGAATCCGTCGACCGGGGTCAACACCGCGTCCTGGACCTGCGGCGGCGGCTGCGGATCGGCGTAGGTCACCTCGGTCTCGGCCTGGCGCCAGGGCGTCGTCCCGAAGGGCAGACCCTGGGTGAAACGCTGGATCGCGGTGAAGTGACCATACAGGTTCAGCGGGTCGATGTAGTTCTCGTGCCACCAGGGCATGGGAATGCCATCGCAGCCGCTGGCGATGGCGGCCCAGAAGGCGTTGTGCAGGGCCCAGCCCTTGGGGTCCTTGTCGGCGGTCGTGTCGTGACTGCGAATGCCGAACTCCCCGAAGATGTGCGGCTTGGCGAAGGCCTGCCACTGCTGCAGGCAGTACTCGCGGACCTGCTCGGCGACGTTGGCGTCGTTGTTGGTGTAGCAGTGGGTCTGCACAATGTCAATTTCGGGGATCTGCCAGAAGGCGGCGGGGCCGGTCTTGCTCCAGAAGCTGGTGGTGATGGGGTGCTGGTAGGGATCGATGGAGCGCAGGTAGGCCGCCATCTCCCTGTGCCACGCCAGGAGCTGCTCCTGGTTGGTGTCGGCCCAGCCCTCGAACTCGTTGCCGAACTCCCAGCAGAGGACCTGGGGGCTGGCCGCCCAGCGCGCCACCGTGTAGCGGAGGCGATTGCGATAGTGCTTGCGGGCCACCTCGTTGGTGAACCATTCCCCGGCCGTCTTGCAGGGGCCCCCGTTGGCCGCGTTGAAAGGATTCGCACCCCAGCCGCCCTCCCGGAAGTCCTGGTGCGTGTCCATGCACATCATATAGACGAACCCATGCTGTCCGGCCATCTCCAGCGTCAGGTCGATGCGGGCGGCCTGCGCCTGGCGGTACCGGCCCAGGGTCGCCTCCCACTCCAGGCCGAGGCCGCTGTTGCTCAGCCACCAACGGTTCCAGTTCTCGCCGGCGCCGGCCATCCTGGTGAGGGCCTCGTCGACCAACTGGCCGGAGGTGGGGTAGATGGGCAGGTTGTGACCGATGGGTAGGTAGGGGCTGCCGTTGTCGAAGACCAGGTAGTGCGCATCCACCTTCGACGGCCGCACGAAACCGCGGTCCTGTGAGGGGCCCGCCTGGACCCCTGACAGGCCCAGGCTGACGGTCCCCGTACGGTCACGGGCGCGCAGCTCGCAGCGCCACGGCCCGACCTCCGTCGCGCACCAGCGCACATGCCACTCGCCGGGGCCTGCAGGCAGCATCAACTCCATGCCATGCGCAACCTGGCGCTCGTGGGGGACCATGAAGAAGCCCGGGACCTCACGCTCGACGCCCGAGGGGGACGCCAGCACCGCGTCCAGCCGGACGTCGTCGGGGTCGAAGGGGTTGTCCCAGGTCGCGGCGAGGTCGACGGCGAGGTCCACCACGCCGTAGAGGTCCACCGTCGACGGTACGGCATGGGCCCCGCGCAGGGCCAGCCCCTGGCGCTGCGGTCCCGCAGGATCGGCCGGCGGCGGAGGCATGCGCGTCTCCCGCAGGGCCAGCCCGATGCGGACGGTCTCCGCGACGGCAAAATCGCCAGGCCGAAGGGTGACTTCCATGCCGTGGCTGGTCTCGGACACGCGACTGCGGACCGAGCCGATGCCATCTGGGACCAGGGCCACCGCGGCATCTCCCGGAGTGCCGATCAGCAGGCGCCGGAAGGCACCGGAGAGGCCCTGGCCAACCCGCGCGTAGGCCACGGGTTCGGCATAGAGCCTGCGCCCGTCTTCCGCACGGCGCTGCACGGTCAGCGCACCCCAGATGCCGGCCGTCAGCTCGAGGTCGGCTGTCTTGTGGACTGCCAGCATGACCTCCACGCCGTCCGCCACGGGTGCCAGGGCCAACTCGTAGGCCAGCGGCGCCGCCGGTGGTGTCGTTCCCCACTGGCCGACCTGGCGCAGGACCCCGTCGGCGCCCAGAGCAGGACCGGAAGAGACCGTGCCCCGTTCGAGCCGTTCGTAGACCCACTGGTCGTGCCACTGGAAGAAGGCGAGCGAGGCCACCTCGCCGCCGTCCTTCATCACCCGCAGCACGCCGGGCGGCTCGAAGCGCACCGCCAGGGCATTGCCGCGCCAGACCCAGGCCTGGCCGTCGGCCTCCCAGGCCGGGGCGCCGATGGCCGTGCCGGCGGCCAGCATGCCGAGGGCCGCCGCGCCACAGCGCCGCAAGGACTGTCTACAGGTCACGACCGTACTCCTGTCTTTGCCTGCATGTCCCTGTCCCCCACGCCATACCGAACGGGGACACTTATACACTGCCCACCGGCCGGGCACAAGCCTCGCCGCCTGCCGCTCAGGGCTGTTCCGTTTCCGGCATTCCCGATCTGGCATTGGCTGTCAACGGAGGGTGGATCCGGCGCTCGATCCTGGAACCGCCCTGCCTGCCGCTCCCTTCCTCCTCAATAAAGCGGTCCGGCCATGCGTTGTCCCCGTACAACGACCAGGACTCGCCCCTTCGCACCGGTTGCCGGAAGGTATGCTGGATGGCGCAGCGTGTGCCCGCAGTGAGAGGGTTGGCGGCCTTTGCCGTGTTGCTGCTTGCCGGCGCCTCGGGTGCCGAACCCGCGGCGTGGAAGCATGCCGAGGCGGCGGCCCGCTTGCGCATCTGTGTGAGTTCGGCGTACGCACACCAGGTGCGCGTCGACTTGCCCGAGGCCCTCGCAGCCACGGTCAAGGGTGTCGCTGCCTACGCGCCGGACGGCAGCCCGGTCCCCGCCTCGCCCCTCGCTCTGGGCGACCGGACCCCGGCCGTGTGGCTGGCCCTCGGCAGGGTCTCCCAGGCGGCCGTGTCCCCCGGTGACGACGGGATCCCTCTGCCCATCGAGGTCTATCTCTTCACCGAAGCCACCATTCCCGCGCCTCTCGCGGACGCGCAACGGCGGCCGGCGCGCATGATACGAACCGTTCGGGCCCTCACCACCCGGCCCTTCCGTGCCGACGAGGCGCTGCTGTTGCTCGGCTCGATGACCGGCTCCGGCAGGCCCCTCTATGCCTTCGACACGGGCGGCATCGGGGACACCCTCGAGAGCGCCCATGGCGAAGCGCTCTCCGAGCGTCGCAGTGCCGTCATGTTCTGGACCTCCTCTCTGGCCCTGGCGAAGCCCATGCGGGCCGCGTTCGGCGCCTCTTCGGTCCAGGCGGCGTGGTTCCTCTCGGTCGACGGCCGGCCGGTTGCCGACTGGCGCAGTGTGACCGCCGAGGGCACCGACGCCTTCTGGGGGACCGCGATCGACCTGACGACCGGGTTCCACAGCGTCGAGTACCTGGTCATCCAGCGCCACGGCGAGGCCATGCCCCAGTCTCTGTGGAAGCCGGACGGCCAGCAGCCCGAGGCCCTCCGTGGGCACTGTCCTACCACCCACCCCGAGGCGGTCGAGGTCCAGCTTGGGCCTACGGTGCCCGCCCTGGGGGTCCGCCTGGCCAAGGTCAGCCGGTCGCTGTTCCAGGACACCGGGGTGGACCTGCTCTGCTTCACCCCCATGGCGGCCGACGGCAAGGCGCTGTCCGAAGACCCTCTCCTGAGCCTTGACGGTCAGCCATTCCGCGCTGCGGATGGGGGCGGTTCCGCGCTTGCCGCAGCGCCACACCTGCCGCGGGTCGACCTGCGGCAGGCGGGGAACGCCGGTACCCCGACGGAGGTCTGTCTGCCTACCCGCACGGTGTGGGTACCCCCGACCCGCGTGGCCGGTACCTGCCGCCTCCTGGGTGTGCCGCCGGTCGTGGCCGCCACCGAGGGACTGCCCCTCCATGCCGAACTGGCCTTCGGCGACGATGAGGTCGATCCCCGGCTCGTCAAACAACTGAAGGTTCTGGCCCGCCAGGTGGACCGAACGGGCAAGAGCCTTGCCGAGGACGTGCTGGGGACCGGGGCTGGCCGCTTCTCGGCCAGCATCGCCCTGGCGGACGGCGCCGCCCGCGTCCTGGTGGAGGTCCGGGCGGGCAAGGCCGTCCTGCTGCCGCCTCTGCCGATCCGGGTCCTGCGCAGCGGCGATGACCTGCATGGCCTCGAGGCGATGGGACAGGGGCTCTACCAGGCCGGCGAGCACGTCGTCCTGGCCTGTCGACCCATGGAGTCGCTGACCCCGGCTCGCGAGCGGGCCTCCCCGTCTGGCTGGCGGCGTCTGGGCGTACTCGATGACCTCTGTACCCCGGTCGATGCCCCGGGGGCCTCCCTGGTGCCGGAGCGGACCATCGGGCAGACGTGGCCCGAGCCGCCACTGGTGTTTCGCGAGACCGTGCCGGACAGTGACCAGACCGGGGCCCTGCCATCGGTCGTGCGGTTCCCGGCCTTGGTTCGGCTGCTGGAGATGCGGCCGGACGCGGTTCTGCTGCTGGTGGGTGCGCCCGACCTGCGCCACGGGCGGTCGGTGCGGGAGATCAGCCGCGACCTCCTGTTCCTGGCGCAGGCGGTGTCAGCCGCCGGGGCGGTCCCGATCGTGGTGGCCCTGCCGGCGCTTCCCGGGGTACCGGCGGCAGAGTCGCGCCAGGCCGCTCTGCTCTTCAAGGAGCTTGCCTGGCGGCTCGCGGTCCCCGCCGTCGACGGGCATTCGGGCGAACGCTTGCGGGTGCTGGCCGGCGGCACGTTTGCGGATACATTCGCCACGGCGGAGGGCCACGTAGCCCTGGCCGGGCCCAACGACCACGGCCGGGAGTGGCTCTATGGCCTGATGGATCAGGCTGTGGCCGACCTCCGCCGGACCCGGGGGCCCTGAACAGGCGCTGCATGACCACTACCCGCCATCGCCTTACCCATCCCGTCTGCCAGGACCCCTTGGGCCCCAGGGGCTTTCCCCAGGCGACCCTGGTGCTGTGTCGCTGGCAGAAGGTGGCGGGATGGGCCCTCCTGGCCGGCCTGGTGTTGTGGGCCGTCCTCGACTGGCGCCTGGAACTCCTCGTCCTGAACGCCGTCTGCACCGTCTTCTACCTGCTGACCACGGTGTACCGGCTGCTGCTCATCGACCTGTCCCTCAGCAAGGCGCGCGATATCCGTCTGGAGTCCGCGGAGTTGGCCTCGCCGCCGGGCGGGGTCCAGTGGCCGCGCTACATCGTCATCCTGCCTATGTACCACGAGGGCAACGTCCTGCCGGCCCTGGTCGACTCCATGCGGCGCCTCGACTACCCCAGCGATCGGCTTGAGATCCGACTGCTGATCGAGGAGGACGACGAAGAGACCATGGCGGTGGCGCGCCGGATGGACCTGCAGCCGCCGTTCCGCATCGTGCCCATCCCCGTGTCCTACCCCCGCACCAAGCCCAAAGCCTGCAACGTCGGGATCGAGGAGGGCGACGCGGATTACCTGGTCATCTTCGACGCCGAAGACCGTCCCGAGCCCGACCAACTCCGCAAGGCGGCCGTCGCCTTCAGCCGCATGCCGCCCGAGGTGGCCTGCATCCAGGGCAAGCTGAACTTCTACAATCCCGATCGGAATGTCCTGACGCGCTGTTTCACGGCCGAGTACGCCACCTGGTTTGGCCTCTGCCTGCCGGGGCTGGACTGCCTGCACGCGCCCATCCCCCTGGGCGGGACCTCGAACCACTTCCGGCTGGACATCCTGCGCCGGCTTGGCGGGTGGGATGAGTATAACGTCACCGAGGACTGCGACCTCGGCCTGCGGCTCTACATCCAGGGCTGGCGTACCCGCATCCTGGACTCGACCACCTGGGAGCAGGCCTGCCACGATCCCTTCCTCTGGATCCGCCAGCGCTCCCGCTGGGCCAAGGGCTACGTGCAGACCTACCTGGTCCACACCCGGGACCTGCTCGGGCTGACGCGCCGGCTGGGCCTAGTGGGCAGCCTGCATTTCCACCTGCTTGTCGGCGGCTCGCTGCTCTGTCAGTTGATCAACCCCGTCTACTGGCTGATGGCGCTGGTGTGGTTACTTTTCCGGCCCATGGGGGTAGACCAGTTCTTCCCGGGGCCGGTCTTCGCCATGGGGGCGCTGTGCCTGTTTGCGGGAAACTTCATCTTCGCCTATACCAGCGCCATTGCCTGTGTCCAGAGCCGTGTGGGTCACCTGGCGAGGTATGGGCTGGCCATGCCCTTCTACTGGGTCCTGCACAGTATCGGTGCCTGGAAGGGCTTTCTGCAACTGATCACGCGGCCGCACCACTGGGAGAAGACGACCCATTTCAGCGAGCCGGCCCCGGCATCCCCAGCGCCCGACGCGGCGGCGGCGACGCCTCCATGAGCAGTTCCCGCACCAACCCTATTGCCGTTCTGGCCCGCGCCGGCTGGCTCAAGCCGGTGCTGTGGCTGCTCGTCCTCGGAGCGGCCATGGCCTTGCGCCTCCAGTTGCCGTTCCGCGCCACCGACACCCAGATGGTTCACGGCGCCGTCGTGGACTCGCTGTTGGCGGGGCACAACTGGGGTCGGCAGGCCCTGGTGGGCGCCCTTGAGTACCCGCTGCTGCCGACCCTCGGCCTGCTGGCCGCGCAGGTGCTCTTCGGCCCCGCCCTCGCGGGGATGATGCTGGTCGCCCTGTCGCAGGCCTGGGCGGTCTGCTACCTGCTGCGCTTCCGGCCTGAGTTGGCTCGGCGGGTGGTGTTCTGCCTCCTTCTCGGGATGCTGGTGCTGTTCCTGCCCGACCTGCGTGCGGCCATGACCGCCCTGGACCCCAACTGGGTTGCGGCAGTGCCCTTCTGCGCGGCCATGTTCCACCTGGTCCGCTGGTTCCAGGCAGGGGTCCTGCGGGACGCGGTCCTCTGCGCGGTGAACGCCGGCCTGCTGGCCTTCTGCGGGGTCGGCGGCGTCCTGGCCGGTGTGGCGCTGACTCTCGTCCTCGCCCACGATGTGCGCCCGACGGCGACCAACCGTCGCCTCGGCCTGCCGGTGCTGGTATGGACGCCGCTGCTCTACTGCCTGGCTCTGTGGTTCCTCTGGAACTGGCTCATTCTGGGGGACTTGCTGTTCTGTCTCAAGCACCTGTGGAACGCCCTGCGGGCGGTGGCCGTGGGCCATTTCCTCAAGTCCGCCGCCCTGGCTGTATGGAGCACGGCCCCCGGGCTCTGGGCCTGCATGCTGTTCCTGGCCGCGGGCATGGCGCGTGGCGAGCGCCGCACCATGCGTGGGGTCCTGGTTCTGTGCCTCGTGGCCGCGGGCAGCCGGGCGGCCTGCCTGGCCGCCGGCGTTCTACCCGGCGCGGCCACGCTGCTGGTGATCACCGCGGCGGCGGTGGCGCTTGCCCTGATCCCGGGACCGGCCACGGTCGAGACCGTCGGCGGCCAGCGTTGTCGCTGGTTCTGGGCCTTGGCCGTGCTGGCGGGGGCCCTGGTGCTGGCGGCGGACATGCGGTATGAGCCCGGCGCCGATCCGGTGGCCGAGGCCAGCTTTGCCGCCGGGGCGCCGTCTCCCACCGAGATCACCAACCTGATCGACCGCGACTGGCCGCGCTCACGCACGGCGGTCTTCGGCATCCGCCTGCCGGCGCTGTACCACGATCCCGCCGAGAAGCGCTTCGTGGCCCGCATGGACTACCACGAGGGGCTCTTCGTCGAGCAGGCCCGGCGCGAGGTCATGCACCTGCTCCTGCCCCCCCCTGACGGCCGTTTCTACCCGCGCGGCGACCCGGCCTTCACGCGGATCAACGCCGGCGGCTCCCAGGTGCTCCTGCTGGAGAAACAGTGGGACAGCGGCTGGCAGCTCTGGCGCTGCGTGATCTTCCCGGACCGCGAGTCCCGCCTGCAGTACCTCCAGTGACGCCGTCCTCGGGCGGGCCAGCGAAGACCAGGCCGGCGCCCGCCCTGGCCCCCGCCATGACCTCGTCCCAGCCCGCACTGCGTCGGCACCAAGACCCAGTCGTGCCGCGTTCCGTCTACTATACGATTGGACTAATCGCCTTCGCGCAGCCCTTCGGGAAGCCCTCCTGAGCGCACGGGAGGGCTTTTCTGCGTCTGGAGCATGCCGCATACTTCCGTCGGACCGGTGTGATGGTCACCCGATTGGACGAACCGCGGAGGTGTGCGCGATGACCCCATTGAGACGGAAGATGCTCGAGGACATGCGGCTGCGGGACCTCGCACCCAAGACGCAGGAGGCCTACGTCGGGGCGGTGCAGTCGCTGGCCACCCGGTACCGCCGCTCTCCGGATCTGCTGCCCCCGGACGAACTGCGGGCGTACTTCCTGTACCTGGTCGACGAACGGAAGCTCTCGCGCTCGACGGTGCGGCCGCATCTGTGCGGGATCAAGTTCCTCTTCGAGGTGACGCTGGGCCGCCAGTGGCAGGTCTTCAACCTGATCAAGCCGAGGCGCGGCCGGGTGCTGCCCGAGGTGCTCAGCCGTGCGGAGGTGCTGCGCCTGCTCGCTGCCGTCCGTAGCCTGCGCCACCGCACCGCCATGGCGTGCGCCTACGGCTGCGGCCTGCGCATCAGCGAGGTGCTGGCCCTGCGGATCAGCCACATCGACGGCGAGCGCCTGCAACTGCGCGTGGTGGCCGGCAAGGGACGCAAGGACCGCAACCTGCCCCTGAGCCGGCGGCTGATCGAGCGGCTGCGCGAGTACTGGCTGGCCGAGAAGCCGAAGGATCTCCTGTTCCCCTCACGCTATCGGGACGACGAGCCGTTGGCCACCTCATCCCTGCAACGCGCTTTCAGCCAGGCCGCCGACGCTGCCGGGATCAGCAAGCGGGTGAGCTTCCAGACCTTGCCCCACGCCTATGCCACCCACCTGCTGGAGTGCGGCGTCGACCTGCGGGTGATCCATGAGTTGCTCGGCCACCGCAGTTGCGAGACCACGGCCATCTACACGCACCTGACCGACTGGTCGCGGGGCCGGCTCGGCCACGCCCTGGACGAGATCACCGCCGACCTGTAGGTCCAGGCCCGTGCCGTCCATCGCCGACATCGTGCGCGAGCACGGCGGCGCGTACGTGGCACGGTTCGGTCCAGGCCTGCTGCCCAGTCACCGGCGGGCGCTGACGGACATCGCCGGCTGCCGCACCCCGGCCATGGGCGGGCACCTCCTGGGCTGCGCCGACTGCGCGCACCTGCAGTACGTCTACCACTCCTGCCGCAACCGCGCCTGCCCGCAGTGCCACCAGCAGCGTACAGAGCAGTGGCTGGCGCAGCGCGCCCGCGAGTTGCTGCCGGTGCGCTACCACCATCTGGTGCTCACCCTGCCGGCGGAGTTGCGGGAGGTGGCCCGCAGCCGCCAGCAGGCTGTGCTCGGCGCCCTGATGCAGACCGCCGCCGAGGCCGTGCAGGCGCTGGCCCGTGACCCCAGGTACGTCGGCGGCCGCATCGGCATCCTGGCCGTGCTGCACACCTGGACTCGGGCGCTGGTCTGGCATCCGCACCTGCACTGCCTGGTACCTGGCATCGCCCTGGCCCCTGACCGCGAGGTCCTGCGTCCCGCCGAGCGCTTCCTGCTCCCTGTACGGGCCCTCTCGGTCATCTTCCGGGCCAAGCTGGCCGCCTCTCTGCGAGCACTCGAGCCCCCCGTGGAGCTTCCGGCCGCCGTCTGGCGCCAGCCCTGGGTGGTCTTCGCCAGGCCCTGCGTCGAGGGGGCCGAGGGCGTCCTCCAGTATCTGGCTCGCTACGCCTTCCGCGGGCCCTTGAGCGACCGGCGCCTGGTCAGCACTGAAGGCGGACAGGTGACGTTCCGCTACACCGACAACCGCACGGGGGAGTCACGCACCATCACGGTCACGAGCGAGGAGTTCCTGCGCCGCTACCTGCAGCACGTCCTGCCCAAGGGCTTCCAGCGGGTGCGCTACTACGGCCTGTGGTCGCCCGCCAGCCGCCAGACTCTGCGCGCTCTGCAACTCCTCCTCGCCGCCGATCAGCCGCACAGCACCCTGCCGGCGCTCCTGGCCAAGAGCCCCAAACCCGTGCGGCCGGCCTGCTGCCCGCGCTGCGGCTCGGCGCACTGGCACCTCGTCGGGCGTCTCCCGCCCACGGCCCTCTGTCCCACGTCCCCGACCCGAGGCCCGCCGCCATGATCGCCCGCCGACAAGCCTCCACTCTCCTCCACGCCCGGGTCGCCCCCCCCCCACCCCCCCCCCCCGCCCCCGCCCCCCCCCCC
>Ga0172371_10010000_pt1 | contig 12919 bp, 9 predicted proteins | sample Lak12m_FD_114543 | JGI IMG/M metagenome (GOLD analysis project Ga0172371, IMG submission 114543) | Freshwater microbial communities from Kabuno Bay, South-Kivu, Congo - kab_022012_12m | ecosystem: Environmental > Aquatic > Freshwater > Lake | place: Democratic Republic of the Congo: South-Kivu... | reverse complement strand
CGCCTCCTCAGGCAGTGACGTTCCCACGTCGATCACGCCCATGCCGGTTGTCGCACCCGAGGGCTTCGGGGCAGCGTTCAGCTTCGAGTTCTGACCAACGCGCACCCGACCAGACGCCGTGGATCTCTGGAGATGTGCTCCGGAATCGGGGGAGCCTGCAGAGCGCTCAAGGATACTCCCAGGACCTCGAGAATGGTGTGAGACACGTCGAAAAGCCTGCCAGAGCAGTTGGGCGGCGGGACCGCTTCGAAGCGCGACTCGTCAGGAAGCACCAAGGTGGTCAGCACGTCGTTGTTCCCGTGGTCAGGCCCGCAGTGCTCGACGTTGCCGTGATCACTCGTGACGAGCAGCACCCAGCCGTTGGCTCTTGCCGTGGTCACTATTCGGGCCAGGGCATGGTCAAGTGACTCGATCGTCTCCACGCAAGCGTCGAAGTGGTTCTCGATAAGATGCCCTATCATGTCTGCGCCGGGGAAGTTGCACGCAACCAGGTCGAATTCCCTGTCCCCAAGCGCTCTATCCAGCTCCGCTGCGATCTCGGGGTGGCGCATCTTCGGGACTTTCCACAGATCGTTGTCGTTGTTCACTCCCTGCTCCTTGCCGTGCGTCGGGATGATCTTCTGCGTCTCGGCAGGAAGCAGAGGGGTCGAGCGACGCCCGCGGGAGAACAACCCCATGTGCTTCTCCTTCACCCCTTCCGTCAGGAACAGGAACCTGAACCCCGGCTTCTCCCGGTTCAGCAAGTGCAGGACATTGTGTTCGTGCGGCCGATCCTTGTAGAGGCTGCGTGCCCCTCGCCCCGGGAACTCCTCGTGGTAGTCCACCATCGACCAGTGAGTCAGAGCACTGAACGGAGAGATCCAGGAGAAATCCTCCCATGTATCGAGACGCTTCTTCTGCTCTGCCTGACGTCGGATGAACTCCGTGTGGCCCAGAAGCGCAGCAGTGATGGGCTCCTGACGGTCCGACCGGAATATCGCATTGAAGAACACCGTGCCGTCGCCGACCGGCCTGGGCGACCCGATTACTATCGGCTCGATCACTGGGTCCACGAACCCGGCAGCATGGTCTCGATCTATCAGGTCAAACGCTTCATCGACGTCCCCGACCTTCCGGCCCGCGTTCCGGGCGACCAGCTCATACTCCTTGCGGATCATGCCGCCCTTGTAGTCCCGGTCCATGAACTGACGCCCCATGATCCACGAAAGACACGATTCAGCCCCGAATCCGCGAAGCACCTTCCTCAGCTTCCTGAGATAGCCGTATCGCAGCACTCCGTCCTTCTCCTCGTATCTCAGGGACGAGTAGTAGGGGGAATCGCGGCCATCCAGCACCGCCTCGATCTGCAAAGAGGACGCGGGCAGCTTCAGCACCTCGAAGTAGAGCTTGAAGAACGCCAGCAGGTGCTTGTACGCACTGTGAACATAGCCGTCGTCGCCGAATTCGCCCGACAAGAGAGTCTTCACGACGACCGTCGCCCCGTCTCTCGCCCGGCACAGATCCCGGTTGAGATCCTCGTTCGAAAAGAAGCTCCCGTCCTCGACCATCCGCGAGATGATTGCAGGCACCTGCCGAGCCACCATGAGGTTGAAAATCTGCTGGTGTCCCGTGTCCGAGTTGCCCATTATTTCCGGCGACAGCTCCTCGAATCCCGTGAAGACCCCTGCCGTGCGCGTTACCCATGTCGGGTTCTCCTGTCTCAGCCGGAACAGGAACGGTGTGTTTGCCGTCCACGGCGCGTAGCGCTCGCGGTGGGCCGTCTCCCTGACAAGCCCAGCCACTGTCGACGGCCCCATGGGAGCCTGTTCCAGCAATTCGCATGTGCGTGCGTGGGCTGTCTTGACCTCGTCCAGCAATACGAGCCAGTCCGAACCCTCCGTCCTTGCCATATGCCATGCCACTCCGTGCGAGGTCGGAGCGAGAGACGCTATCACCAAGACCTGCTTCCGGCCGTCAAGCAGAACCTTGCGCGTCCCGTCATCGAGTGTGCGAAAGACCTGCTCGCAGATGCTCCATTCCTTCGACGGAATGGGCCCAAACCCGTCCAGCACTACCACCGCTGCCCTACCCGAGAAAACCATGTCAGCCTCCTACTGGGCGAATCGAAAATCGAAAATCGAAAATCGAAAATCCCCCCGGCCTACTCCATTTCGCTATCTATCCACAACGCGCTCGATGAGTGGACCGAGCACTCGCCGCCTTCCACGCTTCCCTTCCCGGAGCGCTTGAACGTAGACTTCTCGCCGTCGCAGTCCAGGTCGCCGTATGCGACGGCCTCGAACTCAGCCTCGCTTCCAGTCTTGCCGTTGTTGCGGAACTCGTAGACATAGTAGTGTGGCTCCATCACTTGGAACATCAGCGCGTTCCATGTCTCGGTCATCCAGATCTCGCCGTCAGGGTCGCACCTGTCGTCGCCGTCCGCGTCCGGTCCGCCCAGTGAACCGCAGCAGGTACCCGCCCCGGGAGTAACCGACTGAGAAGGCGGGAACTGCGAAGGCAGCAGGTTCCCCTGCGGATCGATTCTCGGAGTGCAGAAGTAGACCTCGGCGGCATTCGCCATCCTGCTCAGCATTTCCATCGCTTCCGAGGTCTTGGCCTTCTTGGTGTACTTGATGAACGCGGGAATCGCTATTGCAGACAGGACCCCGGCCAGAGGGACGAAGGCAGCCCCGGAGCCGATGTCGAGGCTCAGGCTGAGCCTGTCTCCTTCCCTAACCGGCATGAGAGCGTTGATGGTGTCGTCGAACATGTGGGAAGCGACGATGATGGTCGTGCCCTCGGCGACGTCCACACGATCGAGCTTGGCCTTGGCCATGGTCAGAGTCATCCGGGCCTGCTCCTTGACCGTGTTGACCAGGTTTTGAAGCGAGTCGAGCGATTCCTTGCTGCCCTCCACCTGAAGAGCTACAACGGAGCTTCCGACCGTCAGCCAGGTCTTGGAAGGTCTGGGGAAAGGGATCTCCTTGTCCCACTGGACGGAGACGAGAGGATGGTCCAGGTTCACGGCAGCGGCAAGCCAGGCGCTCTCGTCCCGGCCGATCATGTCGGCGAGGGGGGCAAGGGGGGCCCTGTCCTGCTTTCCGTCCTTGATTCCGGCCAGGTACTGCTCCAGGGTCGAGGCAGCGCCGACGTACATGCCCATGCCGAACCCATCGATCAGGAACAGCGAAGCCTCTGGCCCCCAACCCATCTCGAAGACCCTGTAGCCTTGGATCTTCTCACCCTCGGCCTCGCCCGGCTCGACAGCTCCCGCCAGCAGCAGTCCGATGTCGCCGGCCCCGGTCACGAACGCCACCACCGACTTGATCTCCCGGGTGCCGAAACCGAGCTTCTTCTTGTGATACGTGACCAACTCGTTGAACATGGCCGTCTTCTTCTCGTCCGTCAGCCGAACCAGATGCCACGGGAACTCGTTGCCCATCGAGTCCCCCACGCTCTCGAAGTCGGCAACGAGAAGACCGACGAGGTCGGAGGGAAGATACGGGAGTGCGGAAGCGAGCGCATCCCCGATTTTCGATTTTCGATTTGCCTGCCCCGACGTAGCCTCGTGCGAAGTCGGGTCGATTTTCGATTTCTTCTCGGTGGGCGCTGCTTGCTCGGGTTTGTGCCCGGCTGGCTCGGCCACGTCGGATGGTGCAGCCGGCTCGGCGGGCGGGGCCGGCTCGGCGGCCTGGGTAGGTTCGGCCGGCTTCGCCGCCTGAGTTGAGGGAGTCCCGGCCGCGACACTCTCCTGGACAGTCGGTTGTTCCTGTTTCGGCTCTTCTTCCTTCGCACACCCGGAAGCCACCATCAACAGTGCACTCAGCACACCGACAACTGATCTTCTCATGGGCATCCTCCTTCCATGGTCCACCTGACCCGCGCATACTAGGCAGGATCTTGCGGAACGTCAATCATCCGATGTAGCGATCTTCCGGCGCGTCAAACGCGTCACGGAGGCGGCAGAACTTCGGGTTGTTCGCGCAGCGGCGGGGCCTTCTGGAACTCGAGCTCCGACAGCAGCAGGGTTGGGACGATGGAGGTGACCGGCACCCAGCCGGACTCCGCTCCGCAGTAGCCGTTGAAGACGGAGGGATCATCGCCGACGGCCTCGATCTTCATGAGGCTCGCCAGCGGAGTACCGACAAGCTCGACTCCGCGGACCAGGGTTTCTTCTCCCGTTTCCACGTCGACCTTGTACACAAGGCGGGCCAGCCCCTTGAACGCCTGGAAACCCCACGAAGAGGTGTTGGTCAATCCGGACGCAGCGGTTCGCAGGATGACGGCAAACGGCTTGCCTTGAGCCTTTGCCACGGACATGAGGCGCTTCTTCATCTCTCCCGCCGGTATGGGAGAGCTGCTTTCCAGCACGAGGTTGCCCATCCTTGCTACCGGGCGCTCCGTGCCGCTTCCCCTGGCGTGGCCGTTGGACGAACGGAAGTCCTCGATTGGCTTTCGGGTCGTCAGGAAGCCCGACAGCTTCCCGTTCTTGACGAGGTCAGCCCGGTAAGCAAGCACGCCTTCGTCATCGAGCAGGTAGTGGCCGTTGAGCGCAGTGGTTCCGAACCGCTCCAGAGTCGGGTCGTCATAGACGGACACACTCTCGGGAAGCACCGGTTCGCCGATCTTCCCCCTGAACGTGCCCCCTTCCTCGGCATCCGCCTGCCGGTGCCCTTCCAGCCGGTGCCCCAGGGCTTCGTGCAGGTAGACTCCAGCCGTGTCGCCGACCAGCAGCGCTGGGCCGTTGTAAGGAGGCAGAACGGGAGCCTTGCGCAACGCATCCAGCTCCTGTGCGAGTGTCGCAACCCGCTCGGAGAGCTCCTTGAGCGACGGAAGCTCCTCGACTGCCCTGGCGTAAATCACCAGCGAGTGCTCCAGCACGGAACCATCGTCGGCCCGCGAGTATGCTGCCACATGGTATCCGAAAATTGCGGCCGACGTGAAGAAACGGGTTCCCTCGCTGTTCACGAAGTACCGGTCGTGACCGAACGCGTCGAAGGTCACCCAGGAATCGTGAATGTATGGGACGTCGGAGAGCTGCTTCGACAGCGCTGCCGCGACCTTCTCGTATGGGCCAAGGTCGGTGACGAAAGAAACCGCCCGGTCGATCTTGTCCACCTTGGGCGCAGGAGTGAAGCAGCCCGAAAACTCGGGGTCCTCGGCCTGGTAGATCCGCTGCGCCTTCACTTTCAGGAAACTGCCAACCGCCGACTTGTATTGCTCGTCCGTCACAGCCCACAAAACCTTTCGCAACGCCGGGAAGTCGTCCGAGAGAGGCGCCTTGTCCTTGAGCGGCTTGAACACGAACGGCATGTCCATGCCCGGGTAGCGATCCAGCGTATTGTCCAAGTCCGCCGAGCCCACCCTCACGTCAGCGAAAACCAGCCGCGTGCGGTCATCTCGCTCATCCACCAGCGCACCGAACCTTGCTGCCACGCTGACCATCCTCAAGTCGCGTATCAGATACGAGATGAAATACGGCGACGGGTACTCCGGCACCGTCAACGACTTCATGTTCCGACCCAGCTCGGCCTGCATCGCGTCCAGGGTCTCGCCCGGCGACTTGCCTCCCGCAAGAGCACGGGATGGAAGCGTTCCCAATACAAGCGCCATGAGCAATCCTGCAACCTTCAATCGCACGTCTGCACCTCCCCAAAAGAAAGATCAACCGAAGAGCACCAGCACCGAGACTGCCGTTCCCAGGTTCCACAGGGCATGTGTCAGGGCGCACGCCCAGAGGCTGCGGGAGAAATGATACACCCCGGCCAGGACCAGCCCCAGGCCGAACAGCGGCAGGAACGATTCGATCGACAGGTGAACGGACGCGAAAATCAGGGCCGACAGCGCCGCTCCGTTCAGCCCGCCGAAGAACCTGCGGAGCTGCTGGAACAGGAAACCCCTGAAGAGGAACTCCTCGAACAGCGGAGCCATGACCACCACGGTGAGCAGGACGATCCACCGGTCCTGGTCCGTCGGCGCTCCGACCAGAATGGGTATGCCGGGGTTGACCCCCTCGCTTCCCCCTCCCAGCAGCAGCGTGGCAGCCACGACGAGCACGAAGACCAGAGGGACAGCCCCGAGATAGCCGAGAACGCCGATCCCCAGAGCTCTTGGGGAAAGACTGGCCGGCGCCAGGTCCACTGCCGACGCCAGCGAGCGGTTCCGGATCCCGCCCCTGTACTTGACAAGAAGCACGCCGGCAAGAGCGGTCGCAATGTACGAAACCAGCACCATCCCGGCCTTGGACAGCAAATCGGAGAAAAGGGGCGAAAGCAGCATACCGGCGGCAGTCGAAAGCACGAACCACGCGGCGAAAAGCAGGTACGTCCGGAGCGGCGTCGCGCCTATTCTCCCATTGGAGAAAACCGACGCAGGCTCACGATGCTTGGAGAGAAACCGCGGTGCGACCACGAGCACGACAATCCCCGACAAGAACAGGACGGCAAGCACAGCGGCCAGAAGCCCAATGCTCTCTGCATACTCGGCAAGAGCACTCTCCAGCGTCTCCTTGTTCAATGGCACCAACGCGGCGCCGCCCTCCCTGTATCTGTCGACAAGAAGCTTCCCCGCCCATGCCGGAACGAATGACGTGTCCAGGTCCGCATGCAAGCGGTCGATTCGCGGCAAGGGCTGGTCCCCCAGCAGGTAGGCGAAGGAAGCCTCCGGCTCTAGCTTCACGCCCGATTTCGCTAGAAGTTTGCTTGCATCTTCCTTCCTGTCCAGCGCCACGCAGACCACTGCTATCTGAGTCGCCACAGCGAAGCGGTCCGGCTCCTCCATCTCCACCGCCAGCGCCGCCCACTCCTCAGGGTCGAAGAGCTGCCCCAATTCCGCGGGAACCAGATTGCTCTGCGAGTCACCCTCGAGCAGTGTCTGCAACCGCAGCTCGAACGCCGCCGATTGCACGAGAAACTGCGCGGGAAGGTGACTGGTCGCTCCGTCCCCTTCAACTCGGAAGAGAACCGGAAGCGACAGGGCCGTGAGCACGAACAGCGTCGCCGCTATGGGACGATCTTTGTCGCCCAATTGAGCATCCATTCAAACGATTTCCACCCCCTTCCTGTTCGCGAATACCAACCCCACCCCGATATACAGCACGACCAGGAAGAAGAGGTACTCCGGGAGCTGCCTCGCAACGATGAGGACCGGCACCGCCACCGCGTTGAATGTCGTGAACCAGTTCACGTATCGCCGCTTCCGCCGCTGCATCTTGGGCAGGTACAACCCCGAGACCATCATGAGGGACATCAGCACCATCGCCGGCGGAAGCCAGTACGTCGCCGGCCCCACCGCGTCGAACTTGTGGACCAGCACGAGCAAGGTAGCGAAGAAAGCACCGGCGAGTGTCGTGGGAATCCCCTCGAAATAGCTCTTGAGCCCCTCTCCACGTTGCTCTGCGCAATTGAATCTGGCCAGCCTCGCCGCCCCAGCTACGGCAAAGACGATCCCCGAAGAGTACGCCACGAGCGCAAACGGCCACTTGGAGAGCAGCGACGGGGGCGCGGTCAATGTCCCCGCCACCAGGATCGCCGGGGCGACGTTGAACGACACGAAGTCGGCCAGCGAATCGAGCTGGACCCCCAGGTCGCTCCCCGCCTTTAGCGCCCGCGCCAGCGTCCCGTCCAGCTTGTCCAGGATCACGCACACCATGACCAGCCACGCACCGTCAACGAACCGCCCCTGCAACGCCATGAAAATGGCGGACACACCGACCGCGAGGCTCGTACACGTCACCAGATTGGGAAGGAGTTGCGCCAGAGTTCCTACGTAGGGCTTGCGCTCCAAGACAACCCCTTACAGGGTGAAGAACTGCTCCTGGGAGGCAAGCTTCTCCACGGAATCGAGAAGGTCCTTGAAATCGACCGCTTCGCCCGCATCCTGCACATCGCTCATGTTCTGGAAGACAGTGGAGATCAGAACGCCGAGGTTGGCGATCTCTGATTTCTTGTCGCTCCCGATCCGCTCGAGCAGCGGCATCAGGTGCGGCCGCATGTCCAGCTTGAACAGCTCCTCGAACTTCGCAGTCAGCGGCTTCCCCTCAGGGTCCTTGACCTTCACCTTGCGGAACTGAGTGACCACCTCGGTCTGCCGCTTCTCGAACGTGTCGAGAAGCCTCTTCTCCGTCTGTGGCTCGTCCTTGCCGGCCCCGCACACCGGAATCTCCAACTCTATCGACACGGGCTCGCACACGTCCTTGGTTTCGAGCAGCTTGTCCAACTCCGGAGTGCCTGCCACCTCGACGGTCAGCACTTCCACTACCTGCTCCTTCGCCTTTTCCGCCTTCTGGGCCAGCAGGAGCAGCTCCGGCTTGAGATTGCCCGGCATGGCACCAGTCATGGAGTAATTCTCAATCGTCTCGATGGCGACGAACAGACCTTCCACCCTGGCTCGCAGCTTGTTCGACCGATCGACGAACTCCAGGAGCTTCGCACCAAGCTCGGTCGAATAGAGCTGCCCTTTCAGGATCGCCGCGACAGAGTATTCCTCCACGTTCGTCAGGAAGTCCTTGCACATGGTCTTGAGCGGGACGAGCTCGTCCTTCTTGAACTTCTCGAAGTCGAAGTCCGTCGGCATGGCTCCTTCGGAGAAGGCCTTGATCAGCCCTGCGTAGAGCGCGAAATGCTCCTCGTGCCACTTCTCGAACGTGTTGATGAACTGCGTCGTCGCGTCCTGTCTGGCTACCATCTCCCGGCCGGTGGCGTCAGAGAAGCCCTTGGTCAGGTACTCGCGGATGCCCTTGGCCTGGCCGAGCGCCTCGTTGTGGAGCACGCGCATGCCCATGCTCGTCCCGAACTGGTAGCCCAGCCAGAGGAGAATGACGGCCACGACAAGCATGGCCACCAGCGACGCGATCCTCCGGGCCAACGGCGCGGATGCCTTCGCCGCTTCCGCATCGATAGCGGCAAGCTCCTGGGGCGAAAGCTGCTTCTCTTCCGCTCCTTTGGCCTCGCCGAACGAGAACCGGAAATCCTCCGCTGTGCTCTTCTTGGCCCCGGCAGCGCTCTCCGCCGGCTTCTTCAACCCGAGACGAGCCTTGAGTTCTTCCAGATCCGCACCACCTTTGGGGGCCGGCTTCACCGGGCCTTTCGTATCTTTTTCGTCAGGGCACACGTTCTCATCCTCCTGCCTGGGCACCCGCCCATGGGCCGTGCTAGATTATCACCGCCGTCGGTAGTGTCAAGCTTCAATCAAAGACTATGCCCCAGGGGACGCTCAGTGCTTGATTTCTCCGTTGGTTCTCAGGTAGATTCGAGTCGCGTTTCGGGGGGTCCCCTGAAATGTCGGCACTCCGCCGCCCCGGCCCGCGAGACTGCGTCTCGTAGCGCTTACGGAGTCCACATGTCGTCGTTTCGCGGTCGCATACTGTTTGTCATCCTGATTGCTGCCCTCGTGATTGTGGGCTTCAGGGTGCTGTCACGCATGCTTTCCCTGGAAGGCGACGTTGGCGACCCGAGATTCGAGCACAAATGGGGCACTCAACTGTCCCAGGGGGAATTCGAAAAGGCCGAGCAGTGGGACCTGAGAATGCCCAATCTGCTCGAGCTGGTCAGCTACAAGCTGGAGAACGTGCCCGTTCCAGGCCCCGATCAGATCTTCTACCGAGGGGAATCGACCCTCCACCCACCGGGGGGCAGACACCATGTCCTGTGCCTGGCCCCGGAAGGCAGCATGGTGCTGGGCGGCGACAGCGCGGTCGTGCGCCTTGCCTCCGACGGAAGCGTCGAGAGCCGGTGGGCAACGCCTGAACCGGTCCGAGCGCTTGCGTGCTCACAATCCGGCCCGCTCTACGTTGCCCTGGACCGAGTCGTGCAGAGAATCGCGGACGGGTCAGTTCAGTCCGACTGGCTGACGGGCCCGGCGAAAGGCCAGGAGTTCGTGGCGATAACTTCCCTGGCTACCGGCGGGGACGCGCTGTACGTGGGCGACGCCGGAGCACGCTCGGTCTACAGATTCGACTCCGCAGGGCAATTCGCGGGAGAGCTGGTTTCCGGTCTCTCCATTTCGTCTCCGGGACTCGATGTGGCGGTCGCGGCGGATGGGGTCGTCGCCGTCAGCGACTGCGGGAAAAACCAGGTGGTGCTGTTCTCCGCCACCGGTGAGCGCCTGGCCTCGTTCGGCAGCCACGGCATCGGGTTCGAGCAGTTCTGCGGCTCGTGCAACCCTGTCGCGTTGGCCTTCACACCGGAAGGAAACGTGCTGACTGCCGAGAGAGGCATTCACCGGGTCAAGGAATACGGCCGTGACGGACTGTTCCTCGGGTTCGTCGCTTCTTCTGACTGGTTCGACTATTCGTCTTCGGTGCTGGATCTGGCGGCGGACCCTTCGGGCCGAGTCTACTTGCTTCTCCCGTGGAAGGGAGAGGTCCGTACCTTCGGGAGGAAGCAGGATGCCTGATGACCGTGGCAGCGGACGGCGGCGATTCCTTTCCACGCTGTGGCGAGGTGTGGTCGGAGTCGCTTTGGCAGGAGGGGCCGCTGTGGCAGGTGTTGGGGCCGCAGTCGGAGAAACCGTCTGGCAGATCGACCCGCTCAAGTGTACCAGATGCGGAAAGTGCTCCGTCGCCTGCGAGCTCGTCCCCAGCGCAGTCAAGTGCGTCAACAACTACTCCCTGTGCGGCTATTGCCGCTATTGCTTCGGCTTCTTCAAGCCTGACATTGCCGCGGACAAGTTCATAGAATGGCGCAAGGCCGACGGGCCTTTCGGACGGATGAGGCAGGTCCCTGGGCCGACCGCCACGTCCGAAGGGGTGCCCACATACAAGATGCTTTGCGTGGTCCACGCCATGACTCGCAAGGAGATCGTGCCCGACAAGTACTACGAGTACACCGTCGAAGAGAACACGTGCATCGGGTGCGGCAAGTGCGTGGACGGGTGCGCCCTGTTCGGCAATTCAGCGCTCCAGCTCCAGGTCAGACACGACCTGTGCCTCCATTGCAACGAGTGCTCGATCGCGGTGGCCTGCCCGGAAAACGCTCTGGTGCGCGTCCCCGCATCAACCCCGTATATCCTGGCGGTCCGCACCCCCCGGCGTCTCACACACGGGGATGCATGAAACCATCGTCCCCCCGCAAGTACTTGATCTGCACCGCTCTCCTGGCTGCCTGCCTCACGTTGTCCACATGTACTTCTCAGGAGGTTCCTCAGGAAAGCACTGAAAAGCACTGAGGCTTTCGTAGTCAGAGGGGCGCTTCCCGAGCCCCATTTCGATTCCGGCGTAGAAGTGCCTCAGCCCAGCACACCCCCGGCCAGGGCAGAGTGGCAGGAATGGCTCGACGTCGCGCTGCTGACCCTTTGCATGGCGCTGGCTGCGCTCTTCTCGCTCAAGTACAGGTGGCGAGCCGGGATCATCATTCTGGGCCTCCTCTCGCTTTCCTACTTCGGGTTCGTCAGGAAGGGCTGCATCTGTCCCATCGGTGCAACTCAGAACGTGGCCCTGGCCCTGCTTGAGCCGGGCGTCGTGATTTCAGTGACCGCTGTCCTGTTCTTCGTGCTCCCGCTGCTGGCGGCACTGCTGTTCGGCCGGGTGTACTGCGGCGGGGTCTGCCCGCATGGCGCCATCCAGGACATCCTTCTCCTCAAGGCGCTCAGGCTGCCCCTCTGGCTGGACCGCGTGCTGCAGCTCGGCGCATTCGCATGGTTGGGCCTCGCCCTCGTGACCGTTGCTGCCGGACAGGGATTCCTCATCTGCCGCCATGACCCCTTCATCTCGTTCTTCCGACTCGCCGGCTCGCTCGACATGCTCGACCTGGGGCTGTTCTTCCTGCTGCTGTCAACCATTGTCGGGCGCCCCTACTGCCGGTTCCTCTGCCCCTACGGAGTCCTCCTGCGCCTGGCTTCCTGGAGCGCTCTCTTCAAGGTGAAGATCTGCGAGGGCAAGTGCAACGACTGCGGCAATTGCCTCAAAGTCTGCCCCTTCGGAGCCGTCCGCGACGTTGCGCCGCAGCCGCTTTCGCTTCCCTCTGGTCGCACACGGCTCGCGATCGTCGCCGGGGTCGTCGCTGCCGCTTCCGTCGCAGCAGGGCTTCTTGCGGACAGGCACCTGGCAGGAACTCAGACAGCGTTCCTCGAAGCCGCGTGGGTACCCGAGCCGCAGCGGGTCCGCGATGTGCGCGACCCGTTTGTCCTTCAGACCGTCGAGGCCCGCCGAACGCCCCAAAGGCTGGTCGAATCACCCCAGTCCAGCCATTCCCGGCCGTCCCCCTTTGCCGGCGGAGGACTGGCATTCGGCCTCTGGATGGCCGTGGTCCTCTCCTGGCGCGTGCTGACCTGGAAACGCAAGCCGCCCTCCGGAATCTGGGACGCCGACGCAAGTCTCTGCTTCTCTTGCGGCCGCTGCCTTCGCTCCTGCCCCCCCGAAACATATCCCCCTCCCCAGGCCGGAGTTCTCTCGGACAGCGGGAGATGATCCCCATGCCGGTAGTGCCCCCAACGCCGGGACAAATCGCAAATCGGCAATCGGAAATCGCAAATCGAGCATCCCCTTGACGGGGCTTCCGCCTTCGTGCTATGCTCGCCTTGCTTGAAGAGGGTAGCCACGACACCGAAGCCCTACTTCGCGCGCTGTCCGGAGTCTAGATGCAGTCGTTTCGATCTCGGATTCTGGCGATCGTATTCATCAGCTTCCTGGTTGTGCTGGTGCTCAGGATAGGCTTCCGACTAGCGACTCCCGACCAGGGCCAGGACGACCCCCGTCTCGACCGCGAATGGGGAAAGCAGATCTCCCCCGAGGAATTCCAGCGGGCAGAAGAATGGGAGTTGAGAATGCCCGAAATGCTGGAGCTGGTGGACTACGAGCTGCTCGGAGTGCCCGTTCCCAGGCCCGACCAGATCCTCTACAAGTTCGACTCCAAGGTTAGCCTGGGCGAGACCGGCTATTTCTCACTATGCCTCGACGACCAGGGAAGGTTGATCGCTGCCGGAAAGCCCGGGGTGGTCAGGG
>Ga0172371_10009998_pt1 | contig 12921 bp, 10 predicted proteins | sample Lak12m_FD_114543 | JGI IMG/M metagenome (GOLD analysis project Ga0172371, IMG submission 114543) | Freshwater microbial communities from Kabuno Bay, South-Kivu, Congo - kab_022012_12m | ecosystem: Environmental > Aquatic > Freshwater > Lake | place: Democratic Republic of the Congo: South-Kivu... | reverse complement strand
TTGCTTCTTACAAAATTGGGAAATATAACGCTCCCTTCAAGAATAATTATTCCGCCGACCGCTAAAGCAACAAATGCTATCAAGCCCAATGCTTCAAAACCAGTGAAAAGAATTTGCCGGATAAGAATTAAATGAGTAATTCTTCTCTGATGAAAAAAATTTTTCAGTTCGTAGATAGTTTCAAAAACAAAAGTTAAAACTGAAATAATCTTTGAGTAAGTAGAATATAATATTTGCGCTATGCTCTTCACATTTCCTACAAATGCAAATTATTTTTTTAATTGATTTATTGCCTTGGCTGCCGCATCAAGTAAAAACTTTTCACTGACGGAAGAACCTGTTGCGTGCATCATCCAAACATCCGGAGCAACACTGCCAAACGTAGCCATTCGCTCAAATTCTTTTCCAAGATTTCCGGTTTTCTTTATATGCTCATCTATCTGAAATGATATGATATGACCAAGCGGATAATCAGGCAAATAAAGGAAAGAATCAATGAGATGAGAATAAATACCTAACAGCACAACATCTTTTACATTAAAGACGGAGGCGTAATATTTATTCCAAATATTCTTAGAGATTGAAATGACTGCCTCTTTCACTTCTTCGGCGTTTGCTTCAGGATGCTCATACATCCACTGCCAGGTTTCCATATCAACAAGAGCAACGCCCGAAATTTCATAAGTTGCCCAAAAATCTTGCAGCGCTTTGAGTGATTCGGAATTTTTATCTTCTGCTTGTAAACCTAACAACGATAAATCTTTATTTTGAAAAAGGAAAGCAAACGCTTCAGTAAATGCTGTATTCGGAACGCCTTGCAACATAAAATGGTCAATTGCATTTAACGAAAAAGTTTGCTCAACATTATGTCCGAGTTCATGAATCGCAATATTATAGCCTTTATAATTCATACCGGATTTATCAACACGCGTACGAAGATGAGCCTTTTCAGAACGCATTCCCGCGCCCCAAGCATGCCCTGAACCGCGCGCAGGATCAACGGCAATGTTGTTTGCTAATAAAACTGCTTTATCTTTTGTAAAACCAAGTTTGCCTAAAAGGTTTGGAATATCTTTTTGAAATGACTGCGGCGTTGGATATTTTTTTGCGACAATTTTATCTAAGTCAGCTTCCGAATACTTGCTTTTCGCCTTGAAACCATTATACCAAATATCGAAAGGCTCAAGCGGTCTGCCCAATCTTTTTTCAATCAAACGAGCAATTTCTTTTACCAGCGAAGAAGATACCATTGCTTCCAGAATTTGTTTTACGCGGGCTTCCGGCATTTCTCTCATTTCATTAAACTTTCTTTCAATCATTGTTTTTGCCGTCGGAGAGTATGGGTCAGCTTTTGCCGATGCTTTAAAATCATCCAGCAGCATTTGGTAGCGGGTGTTCGGCTCAGCGTTAGTAGAAAATATTTTCCCGGTGATTTGGTTTTCAGAATAATCTTTTACCGCGGTTAATTTAACATCGTTTGAAAACGGATTCCAATCAACTGCCGGATTATCAATAACAATTTCCGGAATTGTTTGCGTAACAATTCGTTCCATAACTTTTTGAATGATTCGTTGCTTTTCTAATCCTACTTTTCCCAAAGAATAATTTGCCTTCAACTCATCACGCAAATTCCAATGCGAAAGAAGACGCATTTTTTCTGGGAAAAATCTTTCTCCTTTTTCGTTAAGCACGTGATGCATCCAAATGTTGTAACCGGCAATGTAAGCAGAAGATTTTGCGGACGCTTCGCCAATCGCCAAATTAACTTCTGCGGGAATTCTTTTTGCAAAACGATGCGCCAATCGTGTTTCTGCCCAGTCTTTACGCGTCCACGAGCCGCTCTTTGAAAGCCGCTCTTCCAAAGTTGTTAACGGAAAATTGAGAAGCACAACAAAGGCAATTTTATTTTGAAAAAAATCATCGTTGATATGCGCAGAAGGATCATATCCCGAAAATAGTTCGTCAACCGGAAGAATTATCCCTAAGTCCAAATCAGCTTGCCGGCGGTAATCTAAAGTTAATTTGTTAAAATGTCCGTCAGTTTGTTCGAGCAGATATTCAAATCGTTCAAAAAGTTGATTATGCAACTCAAGCGTACCGGCATAATTAGCAAGCACAAACTGTTCAAAATCGTTTTGATTGCCGTCGCTCGCGCGCCAAAATTCTGCGGTTTGCTTTATTCCATTTATAATTTTCTGTTTTTGTGCCTCGCCATATTTTTGCATTAATTGCTGCTCTAATAGCTGAGTTGATTTTTCAATCCAATTTGGTTTTAACGGCTGGGCATTCATCACGAAGATTCCACATAAAGTAATTAAAAGAAGTAATGCTAAAAGCGAATTTTTCATCATCAACCTTATTTTTCGTTAAGAAATTTTTGAATTTCGGTTCTGCACAAATCCAACTCGCATCCTACGGCTAAATGTCCGCAATCATTTTTTAAAAGAAGCGTTTTAGCGTTAGCCGCCTTCGCAAACTCTAATGCCGGATGAGGATTTAACAGCAAATCGGATAGAGAAACAATAATAAAAAGTTTTGCCTTAATATGCTTAGCCGTTTCCTCATACGATAAATTGTAGTTCCGCGTTATATCGTGTGAAAACATCGCCTTTAACTGAGTAAGATAACATGCGGAAGTAAAAACGGGAGAAGTTCTTTCAAACTTTTCTGCGAGCTTTGAAAATTTTTCGGCGGGGTAATTTTTATTTACATTATCCGGCGTTCGTGCTAAAAGCTGAATCGTAATATTTAATTTCTTTATAATTTCATTCTCCGGTTCGCCATACTTTTTACCGGAAGAAATTATTTCTTCCATCAGCGAAAAAATAATTTTTTCGTTCGAAGTAATTTTTGGCGAAGAGGAATAAGGAATCACGTTATCCATAAACTCGGGATAGGCAATCGCAAATTCAAATGCCTGCATACTTCCCATCGAACCGCCGATAACCGCAAATAGATGATTTATTTTAAGAATACTTTTTGCCAATACATATTCCGATTCAACCATATCGCGAATCGTAATTTCCGGGAAAGAATTTTCACTGCCATAGTTTGTGGGCGATGTTGAAACGCCATTGCCAAGCGCATCAACAACAACGATGAAATAGTTTGTTGTATCTATTAATTTATCAGCCCCGAACAGCGAAGCAACATCCTTGCTTACCCCCGCAAACCATGTCGGAAAAAGAATTGCATTTGATGTATCTTTATTTAGCGAGCCGAACGTGCGATAACCAATTTTGCAGTCTTTAAGAATTTCTCCGCTTTGCAGTTTCAGATCGCCGATTGTACCGAACTGTTGAACGCTTTGGGAATAACCAAGTTGAATAAAAATGAAAATAATTATCGGAAAGAATTTTTTGCCTGCCATATCAACTCTTCACTGCTTCTCTTCCGATGCTGTAATACGTATACTGTAATTCTTTCATTCTCATCGGCTCAAAAATATTTCTACCGTCGAAAATTACTTTGTTTTTCAGTTTAGAGGTTACTACAGAAAAATCGGGATTTCTAAATTCATTCCATTCGGTAAAAATGAAAAGCGCATCGGCATTTTCAAGCGCTGAATATTCGCTTTCGGCGTATATGATTCTGTCTTGTAAATAATATTTAGCTGCCTCAGCGGCAACAGGGTCATGTGCAGATACGGTTGCGCCGCGCTTTAACAATTCATTGATAATCACTACCGAAGGTGCTTCGCGCATATCGTCTGTATTTGGTTTAAATGCCAAGCCCCAAACCGCGAAATGTTTTCCTTTAATATCGTTGTTGAAATGTTCAAGTACTTTTTCTACAAGAACGAGCTTCTGAGCTTTATTCACTTGGTCAACAACGTGTAATATTTTTAAGGGAGAATTATTTTCTTGTGAAGTTTTTATTAACGCATTTACATCTTTAGGAAAACAAGAACCGCCGTAACCAATACCGGGGAATAAAAACCGCTTTCCAATTCTGTTATCAGTTCCCATTCCGCGCCTAATCATATCAATGTTGGCGCCAACTTTTTCGCAAAAGTTTGCTAACTCATTCATAAAAGTAATTCGCATAGCAAGGTAAGAATTTGCAGCATACTTTGTTACCTCGGCGCTTGCGGTATCCATCGCCAAAATTGGATTGCCTTGCCGAACGAACGGTTCGTATAAATCTTTCATCTTTTGCATAGAACGTTCGTTAGTTGTTCCGACAACAATTCTATCAGGTTTCAAAAAATCATCAACAGCAAAACCTTCGCGTAAAAATTCCGGATTGGAAACAACATCGAAATTTTTAACTCCGGCTTGAGCAATTCGCTCAGTTACTCTTTTCGCCGTTCCAACAGGCACAGTACTTTTGTTTACAATTATTTTAAAATCTTTGTCGTCATTTTCTTTTAAAATCTTTCCGATGTTCTCTGCAACGCCTAAAACATATCGCAAATCGGCCGAACCGTCATCGCCTTGTGGAGTAGGTAAACAAAGAAAAATTATTTCGGAACTAAGGATGGCTTGTTTTAAATCATCAGTAAATGATAATCTTTTTTTAGCAATGTTTCTATAAAAAAGGGTTTCAAGCCCAGGCTCATAAATGGTAACCTCGGCATTCTTTAGTTTAGCAAGTTTTTCCTGTTGGTTATCAACACAAATAACATTGTTTCCCATTTCAGCGAAACATGTGCCGGAGACTAATCCGACATAACCAGTACCAACAACAGCAATATTCATTTACGCTCCAATTTTATTAATCATTATATCTTAACTAACTAAAATTAACTAATTTTTAAGCGATAAGAAAAATCGCGCGCCGAATCAAAAATCATTTTCAAAAAGGATGAATGTTTTTTCACGCAAATTCAGTAACTTTGACAAAAGAAAATCCTAATCTTAGCTAAAAAAGGAAATAATTATGAGCATTCTTGTAGATAAAAAAACGCGTTTGGTTGTTCAAGGAATAACCGGCGGCGAAGGTTCTTTTCACGCAAAACAAATGATTGACTACAAAACTAAAGTTGTCGCGGGCGTAACTCCCGGAAAAGGCGGAACTAAGTTTGACGACACAGAAATCCCTATTTTTAACACCGTCGCCGAAGCGGTAAAAATTGCTAAAGCAAATACTTCTGTTATTTTTGTTCCGCCTGCATTTGCTTCAGACGCAATTTTAGAGGCTGCAAACAGCGGTATTAAAGTTATCATCTGTATCACCGAAGGCATTCCCGCTAAAGATATGCTATTGGCTTACAATGCCATTAAAAATAAAGATATTGTTTTAATTGGACCAAACTGCCCCGGCGTTATTTCTCCCGGACGAGCAAAAGTTGGAATTATGCCAGGCTTTATCCACAAGCAAGGAAAAATTGGCGTTGTCTCCCGGAGCGGAACATTAACCTACGAAGCGGTTAAACAATTAACTGATCTGAACATCGGGCAATCAACGTGCGTTGGCATCGGCGGCGATCCAATCATCGGTTCACAATTTAAGAGCATCATCAAAATGTTTAACGACGACCCTGAAACAGATGGAATAGTAATGATCGGAGAAATCGGCGGAAGCGCCGAAGAAGACGCCGCTTCATTTATAAAAAAGAATGTGAAGAAACCGGTTGTTGGGTTTATTGCAGGAAGAACAGCGCCTCCCGGAAGAAGAATGGGACATGCAGGCGCAATTATTTCAGGCGGTAAAGGAACTGCTGCCGAAAAAATGACCGCGATGAAAAAAGCCGGAATTAAAGTTGTTGAAAGCCCGGCTGAAATCGGCATTACGATGAAAAAAGCTTTAGAAGAAGTTTATGGAACAAAGAACCTCGTAAAGAAAAGCGCACCTCATAAAAAAGTCGCCCCAAAAGTTGTTTCTAAAAAAACAATAAAAAAATAATTCTAATTCACACAAATAAGCGTCATTCGGTTAAAACCGAATGACGCAATTTTTATGCATTCAAACGGAGCATCAATGACAAACAGAACATTCGCAATGATTAAACCCGATGCAGTAAGAAAAAATCTCATCGGTCAAATAATTACAAAATTTACAGAAGCCGGTTTCAAAATTAAAGCAATGAAGATGACGCGGCTGACGAAAGAATCGGCTCAAGGGTTTTATGAAGTTCACAAAGAAAGAGGTTTTTATAAAGAACTTGTGGAATTTATGATCTCCGGTCCCGTAGTTGCCTTAGCGCTCGAAAAAGAAAATGCAGTGGCGGATTACAGAAAATTAATTGGAGCAACAGACCCGGCAGAAGCAGCCGAAGGAACCGTTCGTAAATTATATGCAGACAGCAAAAGCGAGAATGCCGTGCATGGTTCTGATTCAGATGAAAATGCTGCTATTGAAATCGCTCATTTCTTTTCAAGAAACGAATTATTAAATAACTACACAGAATAACATTGCTTCGCTGGCAAAAAATCTCTTCAAACACAAAATTCCAAAATGAACATTGGAGTTACCGGATAGACGAATTTCAATTAGAAAATGGAGAGCGGGGCATTTATCATTACGTGCATACCAACGGCTCTTCAATGGTTATTCCGGTTACCTCAAGCGGAAAAATTTTAATGGTAAAGCAATATCGTTATCTAAATGAACGAGAAAGTATTGAGTTCCCTTGCGGCGGAATGAAAGATGAAATTTCCTATAATGAAAATGCGTTAAAAGAACTACGGGAAGAAACCGGTTTTTCAGCGGAAACTCTTTTAGAAATTGGAGAGTTTGCACCGTACACCGGAGCTGCAGATGAGGTTTCTAAAGTTTATCTTGCAAAAGATCTTTTTGCTTCCCCCCTTCCGAAAGATGAGACAGAAGAATTTGAATTACTTGAAAAAACGCCGACAGAAATTGAAGAACTAATTAACAAGAATATCATTTGGGATGGTCTAACTTTAGCCGCATGGTCTTTAGGAAGGAAATATTTTATATGAAGTTTAAATTTTTACTCATCACACTTTTCTTTTCACAAAGTATTTTTTGTCAAACGAACAAAATCAAAATTTTAAACGGCGCCGACATTCTATTTACCGAAAATATTGAGTTTGTTGAAGGAAGAAAATTAGGAATAGTAACCAACCATACGGCAGTGTTATCGGATGGCGCTCATCTGGTTGACGCGCTCTATTCATCGGAGTTTAGAATTACTATTACTGCATTGTTCAGCCCAGAACACGGAATACGCGGGCAAGTTCAAGCCGGCGAAAAAGTAGAAAACCAGATTGACGAGAAAACGCACATTCCAATTTATTCTCTGTACGGAAAAGACAAAAAACCAACTAAAGAAATGTTGAAGGATGTAGAACTTCTAATCTTTGATATGCAAGATGTGGGCGCACGTTTTTACACCTATCTTTCCACCCTTTATTATACGCTTCAAGCCGCTGCCGAAAATAATATACCGCTTATTGTACTTGATAGACCCAATCCTATTGGCGGAAATTATGTTGATGGACCTATCCGCCAAGATAGTCTACGTTCGTTTGTAGGAGTTCTTCCAATTCCTATCGCTCATGGAATGACATTTGGAGAATTAGCTACCTATATTAACAATGAACATCTTTCAGAAGATAATCTACACGCTAATCTTTTAGTTTTTAAAATGAGAAATTGGAAAAGAAATTTTTTCTTTGATGAACTTACTTCAACTTGGATAAAGCCATCGCCGAATATCACCAACTTACAAACCGCGCTTCTTTATCCAGGCATGTGCCTCCTTGAAGGAACAAATATTTCTGAAGGAAGAGGAACTGAGAAACCATTTCTGACAATCGGAGCGCCGTTTATTAATGCTAAAAAATTGGTTAAGGAACTGCGGAAATACAAATGCACAGGGTTACAGTTCAGCGATACTTCATTTACGCCAAAGGAAATTTCAAACGTTGCACTTAATCCCAAATATAAAGGGCAGCTCTGCAACGGTATCTCAATTAAAGTAACCGACAAAAACAATGTAGAATCGGTCAAGTTCGGAATTACTCTTCTCGCTGCGCTTCACAAATTATATCCGAAGGACTTTTCGTTTAAAGAAAAAACGTTCGATCTTCTTTCGGGTGATGTAGAAATAAGAAGACAACTTTTAAATAATATTTCGCCAAAGATAATTTTCAAATCTTACCAAAAAGAACTTTCCAGTTTTAACAAAACAAGAAAAAAATATTTACTTTATTAAAGGATAATTATGAAAAAATTACTGGCACTGCCACTGCTCTTTCTTACTTTATTTATCGGATGTGATAAAAAAGAAGAACCCCCAAAAGAAGAAAAAACTTTTTCCACCGCATTTGATTCTTCTGAAATTAAAACTACTCCCATCACCGACGGCTCACTTTCGTCTGTGGAACTAAGTTATAGTCTTAAAAAAGGAACTGAGTACCATTACCGCTTAACAAGTATCACCGATGATAATCAATCAATTGCGGCTGATACAGCTATTACACAAAAGATTAGCCAAGCGCTCTCTTACTTGTTAAAACTCTCCGTGAAGGATGTTGACAAAGACGGCGTTATGGAAATAGAATTTACCTTTACCTCCGTAAAACTTGATGCCTCCGGCAACGGAAAAACTTTCACTTACCAATCGGGAAGTAACATGTCTGCGGCGGATAAAAAGAATTATGCGAGTTACGAATCAATTATTAACAATCCATTTACAGCAAGAGTAACTAAAAAAGGGGAAGTACTCGAATTCTTTAGAATAGATAGAATTGCAAATAAGATTTTGGAGTTGCAAAATTTGAAGGATTCTGTTTCGCTTGAAGAAAAGAGAATGCTGCAACAACAAATTTCAGAAGGCGCTTTGCGACCTTTGCTAACGCAGGTATTCAGAAAATTACCGGAACAGCAAGTAAAAAAAGATTCATCATGGTTTCTAACAAATCCTCCGGCTCAACTGCCGTTTTTTGAAATGACAAATACTTTGAATTTTAAAATTCGTAGCTTTGAAAAATATCGAGAAGATAATTTGGCAGTTATTGATGCGGGACTTACTTCGCAATACAAAATTTCTGAACGGGCAAAACAGTCAAAAGTTACGGTTAAGTCGCCCTCTTATAAAGGCGAAGGCAAAATTTATTTTAATTTGTCAAAAGGTTTAGTTGAAAAATCAAAAACCAATTTGTATTTAACGGTTGAGTTGAGTATGATGGCGCCCGCAAGAACAGGCGGCATGCAAAAAGTTACTCAGAAACAAAACACAAAAACCACAAACATTTTAGAACTGTTATAACTTCAATAACTTCAAAAAATAAAAAAGCCTAAGCAAATAGCTTAGGCTTTTTTATTTCACCATTATGGTTACGTTATTTCAATCCTCGTTTTTCTAATAACGCATTCGTCTTTGGTTCTCTTCCTCTAAACTTTTTATAAAGCGTCATAGGATCATCGCTCCCGGCTTTTTGCAAAAGGTTTCTAAATGCTTTTGCGATTGCTTTATCAAAAACGTTATTAGTTTCTTTGAACGCTGCAAACGCATCTGCATCTAAAACAGCCGCCCAAACATAGCCATAATATCCCGCTGCATATCCGTCATCGGCAAAAATATGTTGGAAGTTTGTGCTTTGATAGCGCGATTCAATCTCTGGAATTAATCCATGTTTTGATAATGATTCCTTCTCAAATTTAAGTACATCTTTTTCATTTGTATCAGAAAGCGAATGCCAATCCATATCAAGGAGAGACGCCGCCAAGTATTCAACCGTTTCAAATCCTTGGTTGAAGTGACCGGCTTCCCCTATTTTATGAATTAATTCTTCCGGCATGGGTTTCCCGGATTTGTAATGCTTTGCATACATTTTTAAAACAACCGGATCGGAAGCCCAATTTTCCATTATCTGTGAAGGCAGTTCAACAAAATCAACAGGGACTCTTTTCCCTGAAGGATAAACTGAAGTAGCAATTAAATAATGCAGCGCGTGCCCGAACTCGTGGAATAAAGTATTTACATCATCGAAACTTAGAAGCGCCGGCTTATCTTTGGTTGGCTTTGTGAAGTTTCCAACATTATAAATAACAGGTGAAATGAACTTTCCATCTATATTTGATTGGCTCGTAAGTTCGCTCATCCATGCGCCGCTGCGTTTGCTGTCTCTCGGAAAATAATCAGTAAATAATATTCCAACATGTTTTCCATTTGCTTCTTGTACTTCAAAAACTTTTACATCGGGATGGTAAACGGAAATATCTTTTCTTGGTATAAACTTGAAGCCGTATAACTTTGTTGCAACTCCAAAAGCTCCGTTTATAACATTTTCAAGTTTAAAATAGGGGCGAAGCATTTCTTCATCGAGCGAATATTTTTCATTCCTCACTTTTTCGGAGTAGTACCACCAATCCCATGGCTGCAGTTTAAAATTTCCTCTTTCCGCATCAATAAGTTTTTGCATATCGACAGCTTCAGCTTTGGCTTTCATTATTGCAGGATTCCACAAATCGTTTAAGAATTTGTAAACGTTCTCCGGATTTTTAGACATATTAATTTCTAATTTGAAATCAGCATAAGTTTTATACCCCAGCAAGGCAGCTTTTTCAACACGCAGCGAAACCATTTTTGCAAGAATCTTTTTTGTATCAAGCTCATCGTTGTTGTTTCCGCGGTTGATGTATGCTTTAAACAATTTCTCTCTAAGATTTCTTTTAGGCGAATATTGTAAGAACGGAGTCCAGCTTGGTCTTTGCAGTGTGAAAGCCCATTTTCCTTCAAGTCCTTTTCCTTTTGCGGTTTCTGCAGCACCTTGAATTACTCCATCGGGTAAGCCGGCAAGGTCATCTTTATTTTCAATTACTAACCCGATTGCATTTGTTTCTTTCAAAATATTTTCGGCGAATTTTACACCGAGCAGTGAAAGTTCCTCGTTAATCTTTTTGAATTTTTCTTTCTCATCTTTATTGAGATTTGCTCCTCCGCGAACAAAATCTTTGTAATAATTTTCCAGCACAACTTTTTGTTCAGTGGTAAGATTTACTTTATCGCGTTCGTTATAAATGCTTTTCACGCGGTCGAAGAATTTTTCATTCAAATATATTTCATCGAAATGTTTTGAGATAACCGGCGCCGTTTTCTGCGCTATTTCTTGAAGCGTTTCATTTGTATTAGCGCCGTTTAGCGCATTAAAAACGTTGTTCACTTTTGTAAAAAGTTTCCCGCTTTTCTCAAAAGCTGCAATGGTATTTTCAAACGTTGGTTTCGCTTGGTTGTTAATTATAGCTTGAACTTCCGCCATCTGCTGTTTCATCCCTTCTTCATAAGCCGGCATGAAGTGTTCGTTTTTAATTTCGTTGAAAGGCGGGGTTCCGAACGGAGTTTTCCATTCTTTAAAAAAAGGATTATTCATTTTATCTTTATCCGTTTCCATGGTGAACGCACAAGTTATGGTTAATAAAAAGACACTTAAAAATATTTTCATTGGTAGTTCCTTCAGTTAGTGAGATGTCAATTATGAAACTTTTTGTACAACTATTCTCATTCCTTCAACTTGGATAACTTTTATTTGCAAACCTTTTTCTATAAAATCCCCCGCCGTTACAACGTCATATCGCTTGCCGTCTATTATGGCTGTACCAGCCGGGCGCATGGCGGTAAATGCCTCTCCGGTTTGATGTAAAAGATTTTCATACGATGGATGCGCCGAAAAACCGTCCTGCGATGCATTTTCGTTCGATAAAATTAATTTATTAAATGTAGTACTCTTCGGAAGATATTTTACTAAAATGAACATCACAGCAATTGACGCAAAGAGCGCCGTCCCAAGTTGAATAATCGCGGTAAAAAGGATAGCCGAATCAAAATAAAATTCAGCGTTAAAAAGTGAAAAGAAGATTGAGCCGACAATTAATAATATTCCGGCGATACCTGTTATGCCAAACCCGGGGATAACAAAAATTTCTACAATCAGCAAAATTATTCCAACGATAAATAAGAGGATTTGAAATATTGAGGCAATTTGCAAGATGAATGACGAACCAAAGAAAAGCGCAAGCGCTATAAGCGATAGTGTCCCTGCGAATCCCCAGCCGGGAGTTTTTATTTCAGTATAAAGCCCAACCAAACCAATCATAATAAGCAAAGATGAAACGATGGGGTTATTAAGAAAACTTACAAACTCTTCCGCCCAATTAGCGTTTGCTTCAACTATAACTGCATTATGAATTTCAAACGCCGACACAACTTCTGAAAGATTTTCTGCGGTAGTATCTGATAGTTGATACTTCCTCGCTTCTGCTGAAGTTAAGGTAACTAACGTTTCGTCGTCATCTAAACCCGGAACAACCACGCGCTCGTCAACCATCGCTTCTGCAATATCGGTTCGTCTCCCATTTTTTTCCGCCGTTGAGCGCATTTCTGAACGCATGTAAGATTGATATTTCTCGGATTGTTTCTGCCCGGACTGATCAACTACTGTTGTAGCGCCGATTGAACTGCCGGGAGCCATTGCAATTTTTTTACAGGAAAGCGCAATTAATGCCCCCGCAGAGATTGCACGGTTTTTTACATAAGCGATGGTTACTACTTTGCTCGCAAGAATTGCATCTTTGATTTGGGTAGCGGCATCTACTCTTCCACCAAAAGTGTTGATCTCAAAAACGACAGCTTTTGCGCTTTGAGATTCTGCTTCTGAAATTACTCTTCTTACAAAAGGGGCAAGTCCAAGGTCTATTTCCCCTTCTATTTTTGCATGAAAAACCTTTTGTGCGCTGATGTTGGGCGAGAAGACGAGAAGCAGCAAAGTAAAAGCAAACATGATTCTTTTCATTTTCAACCTGATTAAAATTCAAAGTTATTTTCTTATGAAATATACAAAGAGTTGGTGAAAATAATTATTTTCGGAGAATACCGATACCATTCCGCCACAGCGAACAAAGGGATGGTATCTTTTATAAACCAATTTCCTTATTTTTCAGAAGTTTCTCTTACTAAAAATAGATGCAAAAATCTTATTTTAGGTTTAGATATTTTAATTTTTCAAAGGA
>Ga0172371_10009997_pt1 | contig 12921 bp, 12 predicted proteins | sample Lak12m_FD_114543 | JGI IMG/M metagenome (GOLD analysis project Ga0172371, IMG submission 114543) | Freshwater microbial communities from Kabuno Bay, South-Kivu, Congo - kab_022012_12m | ecosystem: Environmental > Aquatic > Freshwater > Lake | place: Democratic Republic of the Congo: South-Kivu... | reverse complement strand
TTCAATCAAAACAAAATCCGCTTTTTCTTTTTTTGCGGCTTTTTTTATTCTTCGTATTACTTCATTCGGAATGTCCGGCACAACCTCAACGCATTTTCCGTCATATTCAAGATTTCTTTCCCTTTGAATCACGGTCTGATAAACCCGGCCGGTTGTCATATAATTATTGGCTGAAAGCGACCTGTTCAGAAATCTTTCATAATTTCCGAGGTCCTGATCGGACTCAACGCCATCATCGGTTACGAAAACTTCACCGTGTTCAATGGGATTCATTGTTCCGGCATCAACATTTATATAAGGATCTATTTTTATAGAAGTAACCTCAAATCCTTTGCTTTGAAGTATTTTCCCGATTGAAGCGGTAGCGATTCCTTTTCCTATTCCGGACATCACTCCGCCGGCAACGAAGATAAATTTTGTCATTTTTAAATAATTTTAAAGCAGTTATTAAATTAACTGCTTCAAAAATTTTTATTTTAAAAGAATTTGATTTTTACTCTCCGTCTTCTTCTCCATTTTCTTTTCCGGCGACAATAACAGTTATTTCAGACTCAAGTTTGTGGGGAAAGCTGATCATACATTTATATTCGCCGAGTTCCTTTATCGGTTCCTTCAACTGTATCTGATTTTTCTCTATATCATACCCCATTTCTTTCATCTTTTCCGATATTTTTTGCGCATTTACCGATTCAAAAAGTTGATTTTGGTCTCCGACCCTGACAGAAATAATAACCTCTAGGCCGTCAAGAGTGCTTGCCATTTCCTGAGATTTTTTAAGGTCATCCTCGGACTTTTTTGTTTCAATTTCTTTCTGAATAGAAAGCCATTCCAGAGCTTCTTTTGTGGCTGGCTTTGCCAGATTTTTTGGAAACAAAAAATTTCTGACATAACCGTCCTTAACTTCTTTTACCTCAAATTTTTTTCCAAGCCCGTCTACATTTTGCAGAAGAATTACTTTCATACTTTTTAATTTCTATTCTATATATTTTATACAATAATTAAATTTAAAACACAACAGAATTAATCTTATAGTATCCTCTGTTTTATTGCAAATTTTTTAAAATCTCTGTTGCCTTATCAAGTTGCGGATCCAGTCCCTTTTCATAATCTTCCGAAGACATCTCAATTTTTATATTCGGCTCAAGCCCTTCGTCCATTATTGATATTCCGGAAGGAATGAGCCACCTCGCAATAGTTATTTTTACCGAGGAACCGTCATCCAATTCTTCTATTGCCTGAACAGAACCTTTTCCGAAACTTTTTTCGCCGACAAGAATTATTTTTTTTGAATCACGAAGCGCTCCGGCCAAAATTTCCGAAGCCGATGCAGACCCCTGATTTATCAGAACAACAACGGAATATTCTGAAAATCTGCCGTCGGTTTGCACCCTGTATTCTTCATTTTCCTGTTTTCCTCCGAAATCTTCCGTTACGACCAAGTCGCCTTTTTTCAAAAACCATCCCGCAATTTCTTCGGCTATTTCCAGATAACCCCCGGGATTATCACGAAGGTCTATTATAATCTTTTTATTTCCGGAATTTATTATGTTTCTTGCCGCTTTTTTAAAATCGGCGCTCAAATTTTCACTAAAGCTATATATTTGCAGATAACTTATTCCTCCGTCTTTGTCTTCCAATTTCAGGCTCGGAACATTTATCATATCTCTTTTTATTTTAAATTCTTTCGGAACCTCATCTCGTAAAATAGTAAGGGTGACGAAAGTTCCTTTTTTGCCTCTGATTAATTTTATTGCTTCATCAACGGTCAATTCTGAAGTATTCTTATCGTCAATTTTCAGAATTTTGTCTCCCGAGCGTAATCCTGCTTTTTGGGCGGGCGTTCCCTCAAGCGGAGCTATTATCTGCAATTGTTCCTTTCTTATTCCTATCTCCGCTCCGATTCCCTCAAATGAACCAGTAACATCATCCATAAAAGACTTGCTTTCTTCCGGATCCATAAATTGAGTGTAGGGATCGCCAAGAGACTTTACCATTCCGGAAATAGCCCCATAAAGCATTTTTTGGTTATCTATTTTATCGCTGTTAAGAAATCGTTTATCTATCTTATCCCAAACGCTCCAAAACAAAGAGAAATCAACGTTTTTAAAATTATCTATTTTTTCAATTTGAGATGGTTGTTCAAACTCGCTGATAAACTTCTGAAAAATGTAACTTTGATTATCTTTCCTTCCGGAATAATATCCGAATCCAAAAAAAACGCCCGCGAGAATAAGGCTTAAAATTACAACGGAAACTCTTTTTAAATTATCCTTCATTTTTTTATCTTTATATTTCCAAAAATATTTGATGGCGCTTACAAAATGGACCCTTGTCTGTTTGTTGAAAAATAAATCCCAAACTCCACGTCCCTTGTCGGAGGCCTTGTAGTGGTAATGATACATCTGGGCTTTCGGAAAGAAAACAACTTTATATCCATTTTCCCAAAAACGTTTCGCCCAGTCAACATCTTCAAAGTACATAAAAAATCTTTCATCAAAAAATCCTATTTTCTTTACGGCTTCGTTTCTCGCCATCAGGGCAGACCCCATCAACCAATCAACGCTTAGACTTTCTCTGCCGCTAATTTTCATTTGTTCCAATTTATCCTTCAAAAGAAATCTGTCTATTTCTTTTCTTCCTAAAATAGTTTTTCCAAAAAAAGTTCTACGGCAAACAGTTGTCCAAAAATTGTAATACCGAAAGGCGGAAGGCTGCGAAGAATCATCAAAATTAAGCAACTGTGGTCCGACTAATCCGATATCAATATTCTTTTCAAGAAACTCAATTAACATTTTTACGGCATCTTTTTTTGGAAGGATGTCCGCATTGAGAATCAAAATAAATTCTCCAAGCGCTATTTTTAATCCGGCGTTCACCAGTTTTGCATATCCGACATTATCTTTAAACGGAATTAATATCACCTCCGGAAATTTTTCTCTAATTTCTTCTCTGTTTTCAAAATCGCTTTCGCTGTCAGCCAAAATAATTTCATACTTCAATCCCTTGCAGGCGTCTTTAATTGCGGAAAGACACAACTTCAAAACCGGCAAGGTTTTATAGTGAGTTATTATTATGGATAGTTTCATTTTTGAGATTATTTGAATATATTTCTACAAGTTTCCTGAATTTTGTCAAAAGTATCTCCGACAGGAAGCAAAATATACGAACCTCCGCCGGTTTTTGACTCATACAACAATCCCTCAACAGTAGTATCAAATCCGAATTTTTTAACAGAAGAAATGTCGGCGGTTCTTGCAAAATCAACAAGAGAAAACATTTTTTCCGGCGGAATATCGGTTTTTAAATTTCTTTTCAGAGAATCCATTATTTTTATGACCTTGAAAGGATTTGTCAAAACCCCAAGAGATAAACCCTTCTCCTTCAGGGCCAGGAGAACCTCCTGCTGTCTTTTTGTTCTGTCAAAATCAGAGGTCGTAAATCTTGACCGGACATAATATAGAGCGGCATTCCCATCAAGAACGCTTTTCCCGGCGGGAATATGAAGTGCCCAGATTTCCTTTGTCTCACCAGTAGCTTCATCAGTTATTTGTTTTTTATACCAAAACGGACTGACTTCACTGCCTTCTCCCTGCCATTGCATATCTTCAATAAATGGTTTATCCCTATAAATCGTAACGCCGCCCAGAATATCGACAATTTCCTGGAAGGCTTTAAAATCTACGGATATCGCGTAGTCGATATTGAATCCAACAATGCTTGAAACAAGTTTTTTGGAAAGTTTCAATCCCCCGCCGCCGTATTCCTTCGTTTCTCCATAAGCATATGCGTAATTTATTTTTTCCTTTTTTCCCAAACCCGGAATGTCAACATACAAGTCGCGCGGAATAGATATTAAGGCAAGCTGCCCCGTGTCTTTTTTATAGCTCGCAAGCATTATCATGTCAGACAAAAGGCCTCCGTTTTCGTCTTCTTCTCCCCTTATTCCCAATATTAACAGATCAATCCTTTTGGGGTCTTTTTTATAATCAGAGACAGGAAGAACTGCCGCGACTTTTTGCCAAAATGAATGAGTTGTTTCTTTAACATTAATCACGGTGATAACCGAGCCGACCTTAAAAGCAAAAAGACAAAAACAGACGACCAGTAAGGCGCCAAAAAATATGATAAGTATTTTTCTTGTGTTATTTTGTTGATTTTGATAATTTTCCATTTATATATCTTTATTTAAACCATTTTGCCATTTCGCTTGTCGGATATTTTTTTCTTTCCATTATCCATTTCCTTTTTTTAAGCATTTTTGAAAAAAGCCTGAAAAACCCGATTATTCCGGCCAAAGAAGTCCTTTCAAAAAACAAAAAATAAAATATCAGTTGAACCTCGCGAAAAGCAAACCGGAAAAAATCCATCAAAAAAATCTTGGTGTATTCGTTTTTTAACATCGTCAGCCTTTGATTCTGAAAATCAAGCATTTTTTTTCTCGCGGGAACGGTTTTCCTCAAAGAAATAAAATCCATTGCGTTTTTTTTCAATCTTTTCGTCGTTTGCCTGTCGTGATAAGCAATTGTTCTGTGCGAAAAATACGATTTCCAGCCCAAAATTCTCATTCTCCATCCAAGATCAATATCGTCAGCGTACCATTCAAAATCTTCATCCAGATACTCATATTCTATGGGCGAAAGCGAAGAATCGCCGGGAAAACTTTTTGGATTTTTTGATTCCTCAAGCGCCTGACGGCGAAATACAGGACAAGCCCCTTCATAAGAGAATATTTCCCCATCATTATATTGCCCGGCATCTTTTTCCCCATGGCCGCGGTTTATCAGCCTTCTTGATTTAAAAATTTCAAAGCCGGTAGTATCAATTACGTCTGTTAATTTACCATTTTCAAAATCCCAATGCAACACTTTCGGCTGTAGGACTCCAACGTCCAAATTTCTATCAAGAACTTTTACCGCTTCCTTTAAAAAATCCGGCGTTAATAAAACGTCAACACAAAGCAATACGACGTACTTTGAGCTTGTGTACTGAAGGCTCTTATTGAATCCCCCGCCCAAGCCGTAGTTTTTTTCAAACCGTATAAACTTTATTTTAGGGAATTCTTTTGCGACTATTTCCAGAGTCTTATCGCCAGAATTATTGTCAAAAACCAAAACCTCATAATCATCAAAATTAAGATTCTGGACGGACATAAGACAGTCCCGTATGTATTTTTCTCCGTCTTTCACTATTAAATTTATTGATGCCAAGGGTGATTTCATTTGCTGAAAATATCGCCTAAAAACTTCACTAAATATTTTTTGTATATAAGCTGTTGGAATATGCTGTTTTCCATTTCCAACCCGATAAATTCGCCAAAAATGAATTTCGGCAAAGTTCTTAAATAGTCAAATTCTTTAACGCTTTTTACGGAGTGTGTATCTCTATTCTCTCTTTTTGAATATCCGTTCAGATGATTACACAAGAATTTTGACTTATTTTTCTTTAAATATACAAAATCAAATTCTTTGCTTTGTTTTTCCTGCGCAACCTTGAAGTGAGAAAGGTCAACGCAAAAACCTCCGATTTTCTCTATTTTTACTTTTTTGGAAATAAAATCGTTGTAATCCATTTCAAGAAATATTTTTTTATCAAACCCCTTCCATTTATGCAAAAATCCAAATCCTTTTTCATGAAAGTTGAAACATTTTGTTTTAAATCTGCTTTCAAGGAACACAAATTCTTCAACCTCCATATCGTTTCTTGCATGAACCAGAGGAATTCTTTCCAGACTTGAATCAAGTAATGCCCTGTAAATTTTTTTCCTTTGCGTTTGATCAAATCTTTCAAGAAATAATGCGGCCTCTTTAATTTTAAGCCTGTTTATTTGCGCAAGCTTACTTTTCCAGTCTTTTTCCTGAAAGCCCGTTATTCCGACTAACATTCTTTTTTCAAAGTTTTTTATCATACAGTTTTTTTTCCGGAAGTAAATTATGTTTTAAGCCGACAATTATTCCGCAGACCACCATAAAAAGCAAAAAAGCCCTTTCGTCAAACAGCGCCGCATCCGTCAGGCTATATCCGAAAACCCAAAGCAGAAATGCAACAAAACAAAAAGCAAACACTCTCTCGAAAAATTCTTTTGACGCCTTAAATACTTGCCACCCGTTTTTTAATATTTCAAAAAGGAATAGGGCGAATACGCCCATTGCAAAAATTCCAAGCTCGGCACCGACATTAAAATAAAGATTGTGGGCAGAGGAACCGGCTCTTGCCAAAGAAATATCCTGAGAAAGAACTATCGGAAAATTTCCGATTCCGACGCCAAGTATCGGACTTGAAATAATTGATTTTACGGTTTCTTTCCAGATAAAAATTCTTCCCAGGTTTGACGTCTCTTCAATACTTGTTGAAGTCATCAGGCGTTCAATTAAAATATTTTGGGAGCCAGGCACATTGCTTAATCCAAATTGCGGAAATGCAAAAATCAAATTGGCAAAGGGAAAAATCAAAACAAATAACGCCAAAGAAAGGAATACTAACCTAAAGATGTTTTTTGGCCCATTTTTTTTCAGAGCCAGAAACGCCAAAAATCCGATCGGAAAAATTATGCTTACCCAAATCCCCCTTGTGCAACTTAAAATAAGGGCTAAATTCATTAAAACTAAAAAAATAATCCAGAACAGAAAAGACGGATTTTTTTCAAAGTTTTTGCCGTTTTCATCAAGCTTTATTTTACCAAGCGCAAATAAGGCCGGAAACAACATCAATAAATACAGCGGAAAAGAATGCGAATCGGGAAATAAAGAAAACATCCTTAACTTTAATGACCCGCCTGTATAGCTGAACCAGGTATTTCCGCTGTGCATAACCACGTCCGACCAGTTTTTTCCATACAATCCCGTTGATATCTGTTCTCCCCACCAATGATGAAAAACCTCAACCGGTTTTATTAAATAAGTTAAAAGATATTGAAGATATGCAACTCCGACAACAGCAATTCCCCCAAAAATCAGATTTTTACAAAGCGGGATAAAAATGCTCCTATCCCTTTTAATCATGTCGGAAACAACTATAAAAATCAGGGAAAGATTCAAAAAATAGATAATCCTTTTTGCTCCGGCAATGAAGTCGGTAGCAACCAGCAAAGAAAGACACGCAAATATCATCAAAATAATTCCCAACAACTCAAAGCGGTAATTTTTCCACCAGTTTTTTATATTGGCTTTTGAAATTCTGAAATTTACTATAAATTTAAATTTGGTCAAAAATCCCCACTTCAGAAATATCGCCAACGATACTACTCTCCAGGCATTAAAATTATCAAATGAAGCAATTATTGGAAGAGCAATAAAAAACGGAATAGACCTTGCGAAAAGAAAAAGAGATTCTTTTAATGGCTTGGAAATCACAAACCATAAATACATCAATAAAATCAAAAATGAAAATTGCCTTGGAATTGCTCCCAGGGCGATTAAAAAAACAAGAAACAACGACAAAAAATATACAACGTTTATTGCGCTAATGTTTTTTTTCATAAATTAACAATTTTGTATAATTTGAAGGGTTTTTATGGCGCATTCTTTCCAGCTGTAGTTTTTTACGTTTGCAAGACCTTTTTTGATTAATTCTTCCCTTAAAATAGAGTCGGTGATTCCGTGGACAATTCCTTTTGAAATTTCTTCAATATCGCCTGTATTCCTGATTATTATAGCACAATCTCCGGCAACCTCTTTTAACGACCCTTGATTTGTGGATAAAACCGGCGTGCCGCAAGCCATCGCTTCAAGCGGGGGCAGGCCAAATCCCTCATAGTCCGATAAATAAATAGACAATGAAGCGCTATTGTAAAGCAGGACCAAATCATTATCCGAAGCAAATTCTTTCCAGATTATGGCATCTCTTCCCAATTCCAAATTTATCTTTTTGACAATATCTCTCAGACTTTCTTTAAGCCAATTTTTTCCGATAATCAGAAACTGAAAATCTGGAAGATCGTCGGCCACATTCTTAAACGCGGATATTGTTTCTAAAACATGCCGACGGTAAAAAACCTGCCCGAGGCTCAAAATGAAATGTTTTTTTATTCCGTATCTTTCTTTTGTTTCGTCAAAAAGCAATTCGTCATTTATCGGTCTGAATCTTTCATCAACACCCAAGGGAGTCACCAGAATTTTTTGGGGATTTTGCTTATAATATTTTATAATTTCCTGTTTTGAAAACTGCGAAACCGTTATGATTTTTTTTGATTTTTTTGCGCCAAAATAAGAAAAAATCTGATACGGCATTCTATACCTTATCGGGAACCAATCGGGATGCGCAAAAAACGCGACATCGTGCAAAACCAGAACCGATTTTCCAAAAAAAGTCGGAGGAACCATGTATGATGGGAAAAAAGCAACATCAATTCTGTCCTTTCTCATAAAAAAAGGCAGTAAAAAAAGAAAATAAAAAAGAAAACTTGATTTTTTAAAAGGGAGGTTAAGAAGTTTTTTTTCAAATACCGGATTATTCAAGAAATCGTCTTGCGGAATTTCCTTGTGAAAATACAAAATGAATTTTATGTTTTCCGACGGAAAATCAGCCCAATTCTTCAGCAGGTTTAAAAGGTATCTTCCAACCCCGGTTCTTTTCCCCTCCAGATTGTGGGCGTCTATTCCGATAGTCATTTTAATCCGATATTTTACCGAAATTTTCCTTGTAATAATCAAAAAACGCTTTAATAATCGCCTTTGAAACCTCTCTTTTTTTGGGAAAAAATATTATCTTAAATTCTTGTTTTAGAATCATCCAAGCAGCCCAGAGATGTTTTATCAGGTTTATCATTGTTGGGCCGTTCTTTTCAATCAGAAGCATCGCATTGCGATAATGATAATACAATACTTTCGGACTCCCTATCTTTCCTGCAGCTCCCGAAAGCTTATTTTTTAGACTTTCAAGCGGTATTTTATGCCAAATTTTAGCGCTTGGCACAAAAACACACTTAAAACCCTCCTTCTTTGCCCTGAGAGAAAAATCCGTGTCTTCATAATACAAGAAAAATCTTTCATCCAGCATTCCGATTTTTTTGAAAACATTTGACTTTACAAGCATCGCACAACCAGTTATAAATTGCGTTTTTCTTTCTTCTATATCAGCTCCTTCATTATCTATCTTTCCAAAATCAATATGTCCGGAACCAAAAATCCAATTAAAACTTCCTCCGCCAAACCAAATTCTTTTTGGATCATCAAAAAAATAAATTTTCGGGGCAAGAATCCCGATTGAACCGTCGGTTTCTCCGGACAAAACCAGGTGTTTTAAAAACTCAGCATCAACCGTAGTGTCGTTATTCAGAAGCAAAACATAATCTGCGCCATTCTTTAAAGCATATTCTACCCCGACATTATTGCCTCCGGAAAAGCCAAGGTTGCTTTTATTCTCAATTAAAATAACCCCGTTTTTTAAATCCTTAATCTTTTCCTTAAGATTCCTTATCGAATCGTCTGTTGAAGCATTGTCAACGACAATTATTTCAAAAGGCGAGTAATTTAATTTTTCCAAAGACTCTAAGCACTCTTTTGTGTCGCGTGCGCCATTCCAATTCAAAATAATTATAAAAACTTTTGGCATACAGTGAAAGTATATCAAAAATTTCTGTTTTTTGGAATAAAAAACTAAAAACCCGCGTATTTGCGCGAGTTTTCAGTTTCTCTTTTTTATTCTTAGTATTCAGGCATTCCTCCCATTCCGCCCATTCCGGCCGGCGGCATTCCCGGAAAACCTCCTTTTTCTTTTTCCGGTTCATCAACCACAACACATTCTGTTGTGAGAAACATTGAGGCCGCCGAAACCGCATTTTGAAGCCCGACTCTGACAACCTTTGTCGGGTCAACAATTCCGGATTTCACCAAATCTTCATATTCTCCGGTCGCGGCATTATAACCAAAATTTCCCTTTAGTTTTTTGACTTCGGCCGCAATAACCGAACCGTCTTCACCAGCATTATTTGCGATTTGTCTTACAGGCTCTTCCAAAGCCCTTCTTAGTATACTCAAACCAATTTTTTCCTCACCTTTTACTTTCACGTCATCAAGCGCGCTTATGCATCGCAAAAGAGCAGTTCCTCCTCCCGGGACCAAACCTTCTTCAATGGCGGCTTTCGTCGCATTATACGCGTCTTCTGTTTTGTGCTGTTTTGCTTTTTGTTCGGTTTCCGTTGCCGCTCCGACTTTAATAACAGCCACTCCGCCGGAAAGTTTTGCCAATCTTTCGCGAAGTTTTTCTTTGTCAAAATCAGATTCGGTTGTTTCAAGCTCTTTTTTAATTTGAGAAATCCTTGCCTCTACGTCGCTTTTCTTTCCTTTCCCTTCAACAATTGTTGTTGTTTCTTTTGTGGAAATAACCTTTCTTGCCTGACCCAAAACTTTTAAGTCGGCATTTTCAAGTTTTAATCCAAGCTCTTCGGAAACAACGGTTCCTCCTGTTAAAACCGCGATGTCTTGCAAGGTTTCTTTTCTTCTGTCTCCAAACCCCGGAGCTTTAACAGCTAATGCGTTAAATGTCCCGCGAAGTTTATTGACAACAAAAGTTGTAAGGGCATCTCCCTCTATCTCATCGGCAATAATAACCAATTCCTTTTCTCCTGATTGAGCGAGTTTTTCAATTAAAGGGAGAATTTCCTGCAATGAAGAAATCTTTTTATCGGTAATCAAAATTTTAACATCTTCGTATTCAGCCACCATCCTTTCAACGTTTGTAACCATATAGGAAGAAACATATCCTTTATCAAACTGCATTCCTTTTACAATTTCTTTATTGAGTCCGAATGCCTTTGATTCCTCTATTGTAACTACCCCGTCTTTTCCGACTTCCTCCATTACATCGGCAATTAAGTCCCCGATTTCTTTATTTTCGGCAGAAATTGTCGCAATCTGAGCCTTCTCTGCTTTACTGACGACATCTTTCTTTAAAATCTTCAAATACGCGACTATCGCCTCAACTCCCTTATCCAGACCTCTTTTTATTGCCAAAGGATTAGCTCCTGCCGTAACATTTTTCAATCCCTCGGTAATTATTGCCTGAACCAGAAGAGTGGCCGTTGTTGTTCCGTCACCAGCCAAATCATTTGTTTTTTCGGCAACCTCTTTTACTATCTCCGCCCCAAGATTTTCTATCTTGTCTGAAAGCTCAATTTCTTTTGCAATACTTACGCCATCATTGGTTATTGTCGGAGAGCCAAACCCTTTGTCCAAAACAACGTTTCTTCCTTTTGGGCCGAGGGTGACCTTTACTGCGTTTGCCAACTTATCGGCTCCTTGCTTCATTTTTTGACGAGCCTCTTCCGAATATTTTATCTGCTTTGCCATATTTCTTTATTTTGTTTTATCAAATACAATTTGCAAGGCGCAAAATGCAAAATGAATAAACAAAGTTAATAATATTTAATTTTCTTCAAGTATTGCCAAAATATCTTCTTCTTTAGCAATAAGATATTCTTTGTTGCCGACCTTTACTTCGTCCGGACCGTACTTTTTAAAAAGAACGAGGTCTCCCTTTTTTACCTCAAGAGGAGTCCTTTTCCCGCTATCGTCCAGTTTTCCCGAACCGACAGCAATAACCCGTCCTTGCTCCGGCTTTTCTTTTTCGGTCCCTTCCGGAATTATTAAGCCTGATGTCGTTTTTGTCTCAACGACCTCAAGTAAAACATGGTCTGCCAATGGTTTAATCTTCATGGTTTTTTGGCACCGATTTTTTAAATCAAATTTGAATACCTCAAAAATATAATTCAAAGAATTTAAATTTCATTCGCTAATCGGCCATAAATTACGACCTTTTAAATTTTTAATATTACTTATAAATTAGCACTCAACCTGTTTGACTGCTAATCTATATTTTAGACAAGCATAACATTCTGTCAAGCCGCCGGGTAAAAACAAAAGATTCCATAAAAAATGGAATCTTCCAAGTTCCCAAAATGTTTTTTTGGTTATTTCCAGGATTTTTTTTCCAAAATTGCCACTCTTTTTTTGAGGCCTTCAAATTCTTTTCTCGTCGGGAAATCTATCCTTTTTTCTATTTTTTTTACTGTTGTCTTAATCCCCTTTCTTATCGCCGCTCTTTCGTCTTCCGTATCTTTCCAGAATTTTTTAAATATCCTCTCCCCTTCTTCGGCCGTCACTTTTCCGCTTTTAACAAGCTCGGATATTAATTGGTCTATTTTTGTTTTTGCTGTCATAAATTTAAATTATAAACTATTTATTATTTCCGACGATTTTTTGATTTCTTCTTTTTTCTCTTTGAGCTCTTTTTCTATTCCATCTTCTTTAATTTTCTTATCAGAAACCTTCTGTTTTTTGATAATCAGACTCAACCCAAGAAAAAATCCTCCGACTATTAAAATACCGGAATAAATAAGCCTGTAATTTATTTCGGAAAATTGCTCCTTGATAAAGCCGCCGACTACCAGACAAAGCCCAAATCCGATAAACAAAGACCCTAAAAATGAAAATAAAAACTTAATTAGTTTAATCATATTTTTGATTTTTTAATAAGTTGTTTCACCTTATCTTTGTTTTCCCAAGAGAACTCCGGAAGCTCCCTGCCGAAATGTCCATATGCCGCGGTCTTCTGGTATATCGGACGCAATAAATCAAGTTTTCTGATTATTCCGCCCGGCGAAAGGTCAAAAACTTCAGGGATTATTTGTGTTATTTTTTCCTCTGAAATTTTTCCCGTTCCGAAAGTATCAACGTTTATGGATAAGGGTTTTGTGCCACCAATAACATAAGCTATCTGAATTTCGCATTTGTCGGCAAGTCCTGCGGCAACTATGTTTTTTGCAACATAGCGGGCCATATAAGCTCCTGACCTATCTACTTTTGTAAGGTCTTTTCCTGAAAAACTTCCTCCGCCGTGGCTTACCATTCCTCCGTAAGTATCAACGATTATTTTTCTTCCCGACATTCCGGTATCGGAAGCGGGCCCGCCGATTACAAATCTCCC